>Ga0247847_1000285_pt1 | contig 14119 bp, 14 predicted proteins | sample PFST25metaG_FD_186002 | JGI IMG/M metagenome (GOLD analysis project Ga0247847, IMG submission 186002) | Peat soil microbial communities from Stordalen Mire, Sweden - P.F.S.T25 | ecosystem: Environmental > Terrestrial > Soil > Wetlands > Peat | place: Sweden: Norrbotten County, Stordalen Mire...
AAAGGTGCCTTCCGCTCGGGGGCTTGGCTTGGTTTCGTAACCGCCATTCTCCCTGATCGGAAGGCACTTTTCGCGGATGCTTGGGCGTGGCTAAGCCCCGAACGCCTTATTTTTCGGTGGATCCGGGGTTACTCTGTCGCCCTCCTTGCACGTCAGAGGGAGCTCGACACCGAAACGTCCCGTTTCCGCCCGGCGTCGCTGAGAAGGCCCTCCGAGAACCAGGGCCGTTCCAGACAGGTTCGAGAAAGGAGCCACGAATGCTGAAGAACATCGACTCACGGTTTGAGTCGTCGGAATGCACAGTCCGGCGTATGCCTCCGACAGCCCTGGGCGCCGCCCTCAGGTGGGCGTGAGCCGTGGGTCCTGACCACGCGCTGCAAGGATCATGGACAGTGGCCCCTGCCATCATCTAACGTAAAAGGGCGTAATGATCTAATCAGGAAGTCAGATGCCTAGGAATCGATCGGAGAATTTACATCGTGCGAACGACCATTTTCAATCTAGTTGATGGGCACGTTGAGTTTCAGAGTTCCGAAGTTCCGCCTTGGTCAGACGCAGATAAATTTGGGCAATCTGCCGCGGAACTGCATCGCTCATCCAACGGTACCAGCGTGCTATATCGAATTCCGGCTGGATGCTCCGTTCCAATTCATGCCGGTCCCGGCTATGCGTTGTGCCAGATTATCACTGGGCGCGGCAAGTTAGTCCTCCCAAGTGACCGGGAAATCGATTATTGCGGCCCCGAGCTATACATCTTTGAGCCCGGCGCCTTACACGGTTGGAGCGACGTTGTCGAAGACACGCTATTGACGGTCTGCGAGGTTAAGGCTGAAGACAGTTGAGGCTCGCTGCTTAGAATTTCTCGAAAAGTGGCTGATTGTTCCACACCGGGTGCCACGCCTAGTAGCAATAGGCCACCTTTTGTAGGTTCGTCGTTGAGATTGACCCCGTGCGCTCAAGCACGGTAGCCGCTAAGTCATTGAGGTAGGTCAAGGGCACACCCGAATGCCCAGTCGAGACCCGTCCTCTTCAGTGCGCGGCGAAGAAGGTGTGCACCGATCCCTCCCTGAGGAGGTGCCGGCGCGCCAGCGCCGCGTCGAGGAACTACCGATCAGGTCGTGAGGACCTTGCACGACCCCAACTCCTTGCGATCCGCTGGGAAATAGCGAACCGAGGTGCTACCTGGGAGTGCAGGCGGGGCAACCTTCTATCAGCCGGTCGAGTACCAGCGCGGCTTGTGCGGGATCCTCCGTCATCGTCTCGCCTGTCTACGCGATCTGGGCCTGGGCGATGACGGTGTCCAGGGTCTCAACGATCTCGAGGGTCTCGTCGAGTGGCATCAGTGGGCTCTCCAGTAGTCCGGCTCTAAGGCAGCGCGCGACCTCGTCGGCTTCATAATGCAGACCGTTGCCTTCGTGTGGTGGCTCGAAGCGGGTGGCACTCCCGTCGCGACGGATCAGCGTGAAGGTGGAAGGTGCGTAAAAGAAGCTGTCGATCTCGATGCGGGCCTCGGTGCCAACGATCGCCGCACGAGTCGGAGTCCGGGCAGAAGACGTGCAGGTTAGGACCGCTTGAGCACCGCTGGCGAACCCGAAGAGCATCGAGGTCTGCCCGTCGACGCCCGTGAATGCCGGGGTGATCAAGGCCACGACCCGAGCCGGCTTGCCGAGAACCATCGACGCGAACGACACCGGGTAGACACCGCAGTCGAGGAGCACACCACCACCGAGTTCGCGTGCGAAAAGGCGGGATGCAGGATCTTTCGGGAAAAACTGGCCGTGATCGGCCATGACGGTCACGATGTCACCGAGCGCGCCATCGGCGAGCAGGCGACCGATTTCGACGATGTGCGGCAGGCACCGTGTCCACATCGCCTCCATCAGGAACAGCCCCTTGGAGCGCGCCCTGTCGATCAGCTGGCGAGCCTCATCGGCGTTCATGGTGAACGGCTTCTCCACCAACACCGGCTTGCCCGCTTCGAGCGCGAGCAGCGCGTTGGCGTAGTGCATCGGGTGTGGTGTCCCCACGTAGACGACTTCCACGGCCGGGTCAGCCACCAGCGCCTCGTAGGAGGCGTGACGGTTGGGGATGTCGAACTTGTCGGCGAATCGGTCGGCCGACTCTTGGCTGCGTGAACCGATGGCGACGACCCGGCCAGAATCCGTCAGGGTCAGGTCGTCAGCGAAAGCGCTGGCGATCTGACCCGAACCGATCAATCCCCAGCGCAACGGTTCTGTCGTCATCTCTCGCTCTCCTTCTCCTGTAGAAGCCACGCAGGACATCCCTCTTTCTCGACTGACTGAGTGTGCTCACCTGACTTGGATTGCTCAGCAGCCTCTAGCTCCCCGGGGGGAGAGCTCCCTTTTGGATCAGCACGTTCCCGTAATACCGGCGTTCTCCGGTGAGGACCACAGCGTAAGAGCCACGGGCGGCCTCGTAGAAGGCGAGACGCTCCAAGATACCCATCGGCCAATGCCGGCCGGCGGCGCCATCGATGACCGCCTGAACCTCTTGCTGCACCTCGGGAAGTTCGTCTGACGTGGCGTCGATGGCCATTCTGCGCACCGGCTTGTCGACGAACTCATCGAGAGGCAGAACAGAGAGGATGGCGCTCACCGCCTCCGGCATCGAAGCGCCGGCAAGGGACACCACCCGACCATGGCAGGTACGACGGGCCACGCTGTCGGCGGGAAAGTTGGCGTCAATGACCGCCAGCTCGTCGCCGTGACCCATCGCCGCCAGCACATAGAGCAGCTCCGGGGTCAACAGTGGGTCGATGTTCTTCAGCATCCGTGGCTCCTTTCTCGAACCTGTCTGGAACGGCCCTGGTTCTCGGAGGGCCTTCTCAGCGACGCCGGGCGGAAACGGGACGTTTCGGTGTCGAGCTCCCTCTGACGTGCAAGGAGGGCGACAGAGTAACCATCCTGGCGGCGCCTGTGTAGCCTTCCAGCCGGCTGAGGAGCAGCCGGGCGCTTTCCACTCCCAGGTCGTAAGCCGGCTGAGCCACGGCCGTGAGTGGGGGTTGCAGCAGGGGTGCCCAGGACATGTCGTCGAAGCTGACGACGGCGATGTCGGCGGGAATGGCCAGCTTCGCCTGGGCGATGGCTTGGAGGACGCCGAGGGTCATGAGGTGGTTGGTCACGAACACCGCGTCGGGGCGTTCGACCTGGTCCAACAGCTCCTGCATAGCCAGCTGACCGCCTAGCTCCCGGAAGTCGGCCACACGCACCAAGGAGTCGTCCGGGGCCATGCCGGCCTCCTCGAGGGCTTTGCAGTACCCGACATGGCGCTGGTAACCAGTCGTAGTCGTGAGCGGCCCTGTGATGCACGCGACGTGCTTGTAACCTCCCGCCAGCAGGTGGCTTACCGCCTCGTAAGCACCCGAAACGTTGTCGACGAGAACACTGTCGGCCTGCTGAGCGGGAAGCGTCCGATCAGCGAGCACGACGGGAATACCAGAATCCACCAAGGGCGACAGGTCGGTGCGTGGCCCTGACGGCGTAAGGATCACGCCTCCGACGTTCTCGGCGATGGCGAGCTCTATATAGGAGGCCTCTTTGGAGGGGTCCTCGTCGGTGTTGCAAAGGAAGAGCGAGTAGCCTGCCTCGTAGGCGACGTCCTCCACTCCCCGCACGACCGCGCCGAAGAAAGGCCCGGTGCGGATGTCGGAGATGATCAGCGCCCAAACTCGGTTACGACGGGTGCGGAGGCTGCGTGCGACCCGGCTCGGGCGGTAGCCCAGGTCCTTCACCGCCTGCAGCACGGCGGCAGCCAGGCGGGGGTCAACCTGCGGATGGTTGTTGAGCACCCGAGAGACCGTCGCGGTGGAAACCCCGGCGGCACGGGCCACGTCGACGATGGTGGTCATGGTTGTTCGATGCTACTCACGGCGCCTCGGTAACCCATCGGGGCTCTGGCTGGCGGCCACCCTGTGCTCCTTGAGGGCTTGACATCGGACTGAAATCATGGTACACGATTACTACAAGATCTACAACGGCACACCCTGACAGCGGTTCCCGGTGCCGAGCATCGACGAAAAGGCCCTACGTATTAGGGCCTAAAGTCCCTACACCGGGTGTCCTAAATTCTTGGAGTCTTGCGGGAAAGTAAGTAAATCGTTTTCTAGGAGGGCCAATGCCTCGTGTCGGAATCCTTACCTTCAGCGATGGTCGTGACTTCGTTCATCAAGGCGTTGCCGGGTTCGCAGCAGATGTGGAAGGACGCATCGCCGCCGCCTGCGAGGCGTTCGGCTGCGAGGTGGTGCGGGGCACCGAGCCCGTCACCTCGAGCGAGATGGCGGTGCGTGAGGGCCGTCGCTTGTCCGCCGAGCGACCCGACCTCACCATCTTCAACTACCCGGTGTGGGCGTTCCCGCACTTCTCCGTCCACGCCGCGCGGGCCACGATAGGTCCCCTGTTGCTTTTCTCCAACATCGACCCCACCTATCCGGGCATGGTCGGGATGCTGGCCGCGGGGGGGAGCCTGGAGCAGCTGGGACGTCGCCATGAGCGACTCTGGGGCGACGTGGAAGAAGAAGCGGTAGGCGCACGGCTGAAGCAGCTGGTGGCTGCCGCACACGCGGTCAGGTCCCTGGAAGGTTCCACCTTCGCTCGGGTCGGCGGCCGCTCCATGGGGATGTACACGGCGGTCGGCCGGACCGACGAGTGGATGCGCCGGTTCGGTATCGACGTGGAGGAGGTCGACCAGTGGGAGATCGTCCGCAGGTCGGAGCTGGTGCCCGCTCATCAGGCTGTCGCCGGGAGGGAGTGGCTTGAAAAGAACGCAGCGGGCGTCCACTACGACGGCAAGAAGCTCACCCCCGAGATCCTCGAGCGCCAGGTCCGTTCGTACCACGCCATGAGGCAGATCATCGAGGACGGCCAGATCGATTTCTGCGGCATCAAGGGCCAACCGGAGCTCACCAACCACTTCGTCACCACCGACATCGCCGAGGCCTTCCTGAACGACCCCTACGACTGGGACGGCCCCAAGGCCCCGATCATCTGCGCGACCGAGAACGACATGGACGGCGCCCTCACCATGCAGATCATGCACAAGATCAGCGCCACCCCGGTGCTCTTCGCCGACGTGCGTCACTATTTCCCCGCCGAGGGCATCTGGGACTTGGAGAACTCCGGGCAGCACGCCACCTGGTTTGCCGCCCGTTCAGAGGATCCCGCCGAGAACCTCTCGAAGGTGCACTTGTACCCCGAGGAGTGGTACTTCCCAGCCGGCGGGGCGGCGGTCCATCACCTCGCCGCCCCCGGGGAGGTCACCCTTGCTCGCCTCTCCCGCTCCGACGGTGAGTACCGGATGCAGGTCACCAAGGGACGATTCGAGGTCTATGACGACGAGAAGAACGAGATGCTCATGCGCCAGAGCAACTATATCTGGCCCCACGCGTTCACCCGGATGGAGGCCTCTGTCGAGACGTTCCTGTCCCGGTTTGGGGCGAACCATATCCACGCCGTCCCGGGTGACATAACAGGCGAACTGGGGGCAGTCTGCCGTTTCTTGGAGATCGACCTGGAGCGGCTCGACGCCTGACCGAGCGGAGGTGATTACAAAGGTTTGACGGCTATGGGCCTAGGACCGGTGCGCGAGTTGGTCGCGGATCAGGAGCTGATTCTAGGCACGCAACCGGGAGGCCGACGTCACAAATGTCCGAGGCAACTACAACGCAAGTGTCACTATAACGTCAAGACAAGTGAACAGAAAGGAGAGTGGTTGCGTTTTCCGAAGCTTGGCCTGTGAGTCCAAGCGGAATTCTTCACAGAATTGGAGAGGACTAATGAAACTTCGGCTTAAGAAGGTCATGGGCGTGATGGCCGCGGCTGGGCTCGTTGCGCTGTCTGTGAGCGGCGTCGGGGCAGCTGGTTCCGCCAGCGCAGCGGCACCGATCAAGATCGGCGTCGCCCTGAGCTACAACAACACCGCGTTCTGGTCTGCCTATATCCAGTACGAGCAGCAGTTCGCCAAGAAGATGGGCGTCCAGCTCATCGGCCCATTGGAGTGCTGCGATACCTATGGCAGCAACTCCGCCCTGCAGAACCAGCAGGTCAAGGACCTCGTCAACGAGGGCGCCAAAGCGATCATCCTGAACCCCGAGGACGCCTCCGCTGAAGGCCCCTCGATCTCGTATGCCTACGCGCACCACGTCCCGATCATCTCGGTGGACACGATCCTTGGTGCCGGCAGGGACTACATCGTCGTGCGGGCGTCCAACTTGTTCTACGGCTACTCGGCCTGCGCCTACATCGCGTCCAAGGTGAAGTCGGGGTACGTCGTTGACAACGAGGGTCAGCAGGTCTCCTCCAACGGCCACGACCGCGCCCTCGCCTTCAACGACTGCATGGCGAAGCTGGATCCCAAGGTCCATGTCTTGTCGAAAGACACCCTCTGGAACCCGGATACCGCGCTCACCTTTACAGAGACGGCCATCGACGCCTATCACTCCCAGGTCAAGGCCGTCTACGACGAGTACAGCGGGCCCGACCCGGGGATCATCAAGTTCCTCCAAGCAAAGGGCTTCGGCCCCGCCGGCAGCAAGAAGGACCATGTAATCCTCGGCGGAGATGACGGCGTCGCCTACGAACAGTGCTACATCAGCCGGGGTTGGATGGACTTCGCGTCGTCCCAGCCGGCCAACCTGTACGCCGAGGGCGCGGTCAAGTACGCCGTAGACGCGGCGAAGCATGTCGTCCTCAAGGTCGGGGAAGCCGGTTTGACCAGCGCAAAGCTGACCCACGTCAGCTATAAGGGCGACGTCCAGCTGACCGACCCGATCGTCGCCCCCTTCGTCACCAAGACGCAGCTGACGCTCAAGGGGCCCAAAACCGACGGGCAGCCAGCCAGCTTCAAGACCACGGCGGTCACTGATCCAGCGCTCTGGGGCAACGTCTACGGTAAGGCCCATGGTGGGATTTGCAACGGGGTAACGCCCTAAGCCTCTCAACAACCAATAGGCCTCGTCCCTGCTCCCTCCTCTCCCGTCTGAGGAGGGAGCAGGTGGGCCGACATTTGGAAGGTCTGGTCGTGAGTCCTGAGACAACATCAATGAAAAGCGGAGATGTGGCCGCCGCCGAAGCCGTCGGCACTTCCAAGCAGTTCGGTGCTACCGTCGCCCTGCGGGGGGTAAGCCTGTCCCTGCGCTCGGCTCGCTGCGTCGGGTTGGTTGGCCGCAATGGGGCCGGCAAGTCCACCCTGGTTGGGAGCCTGACAGTATGACACGGGTCAGCGGTGAAAAGGAGGCCGCCGCGCTGGCGCAGCCAACGGGGCAGGAAGCCGATAGCCCGGCAGCCGCCGAAGCCGAACTGCAGCAGATCAGCGGGGACAGCAGAGCCCTGTCCCTCTTGAGGGACGCGAGCCTACTGCCGGTGCTCGTCGCGCTGATCGTCTTCGGCGCCCTGATCAGCCCTTACTTCCTCCAGGGCGACAATTTCTGGGGGATCGGCCAGTATGCCTCCTCCATCGCGCTGATCACGGCGGGCGAAGCGCTCGTCTTGATGATCGGCAGCATGGACTTGTCCCTCGGAGGTACTTATGGGTTTGCGCCGATGCTGGCGACCTGGCTGGTAGCGCCCGCGTCGGCCTTCGGTGTCGGCCTCAATCTGAATCCGTACGCCGGGCTGATCGTGCTCCTCTTGGCGGGCGCCGCTGTCGGTTTCGTGAACGGCCTCCTGATCGTGAAGGCGCATCTCAGTGCCTTCATCGTCACCCTCGGGATGTTGATAGGGCTGGCAGGTGTTCAAGACGGCCTGGTCGACGGGCAGACGATCTCCGCCCTGCCTACTTGCTTTTCCTACATCGGAGGTAACTTCTGGGGCCCGGTACCGGTATCGCTGGTGGCGACGGCGGTCGTATTTGTCGTGGTCGGCTTGTTCCTGCGTTACCGCCGGGCTGGCCGCGCAATCTATGCCGTGGGCGGTAGCGCCGAGGCCGCTCGCGCGGCCGGCATCAACGTCGACCGAGTGAAGATCGGCGTCTACATGGCGGCGGGTGTGCTCGCCGCCATGGGGGGCTTTGTGGAGATGGGACGTGACGGCGCGATTACCGCCAGCCAAGGGTACAGTGAAGGCGTCATTTTCATAGCGTTCGCGTCCGCCGTCATCGGCGGTGTGAGCCTCCTCGGCGGCAAGGGCAACATGGTCGGCGTCGCCGTCGGGGTTTTGGTCCTTGCGGTGGTCCAGAACATCTTGGACCTCAAGAACGTCAACGTCTTTTGGGAAAACGCGGTCTACGGACTGGTGATCCTTATCGCGTTGGTTATCGCACGGGTCATCGGCGATAGAGAAACACAAACCTGAGCGCGAGCACCTGGGAGGAAGCATGCTTGATAACAACACGGTTACCGTCCCGCGCTTGGCAGCTACGCACTTGTCAAAATGGTACGGGCACGTTGGCGCCCTGAGAGAAGTGTCCGTAGAGTTCTGGCCGGGCCTTACCGGCATCGTCGGAGACAACGGTGCTGGCAAGTCGACACTATTGAAGATCTTCAGTGGTTTCGAGGTGCCGGACGAAGGAGAGGTACTGCTCGACGGGCATCCTGTGGCGTTCCACACCGCCCGGGCGGCGAGGACAGTTGGGATCGAGTCGCTTTACCAGAGCCTGGCTCTCGTGAATACTCTGTCAGTCGCGGATAACGTTTTTCTCGGCCGTGAACTGTATCGGCGAATCTTGGGAATGCGCGTGGTCGACCGGCGCGCGATGCGAAAGGACGCGGACGACGCACTGAAGCTGCTGAGGATAAGCATGCCTCCGTCCAGGGTCGGCGTGAAGCAACTGAGCGGCGGGCAACGCCAGGCTGTCGCGCTTGCTCGGGCTATGTACTTCGGGGCACGAGTAGTGCTCCTCGACGAGCCAACAGCCTCTCTCGGCCCGCGCGAGACTGCTGCTTTCTTGCGGATCATCCGGGACACGGCGGACCACGGTGAAACCGTGGTTGTGGTGGGCCACAACTTGCCGCAAATGCTGGAGCTTGCCGACCATCTGTTGGTCATGAGGGCAGGCAGGATCGTAGCGGCCTTTAGCCCGAAGGAGACTTCGCTCAGAGAGCTGACGGACTTCATGGTGGGATCCGCCTAGCCCGCCTGTTTCACGACTTTCCGGGCTCTGACGACCTGAAAGACGCGCAAAGAGCCAGCGGTCAGGGACTGGCTCTGGGTCGGGTACACCTTTCGTCAGCAAGTCGTACACGAGAAGACCACTGTCCAGATCGAAAGGAGGATGGGGACGCGGGCCCTTTTGAGGAACGCGCCCCTGACGGCCAATGGTGGAATGGGTCTGCAAGGCTCACTTTAGAACTGATTGCCGCCATGTCTGTTGACCCGGCGCTGGTCCCGAAGCGGAAGCTGTATACGGGTGCTCTGATGCCGGCCATAGGGTTGGGCACCTTCGGCTCGGACCGCGTCCCGGCCGACAAGGTCGCTCAGGCGGTGAGCGGCGCGCTGGAGGTCGGCTACCGACATTTCGACTGTGCCGCGGTCTACGACAACGAGGATCGTATCGGGGATGTTCTCCAGGGGTTTCCTCGCGAGCAGCTTTGGATCACATCCAAGCTGTGGAACGACAAGCATTCCCGAGGGGACGTTATCCCCGCGTGTGAGAAGTCCTTAGTCGACCTCCGAACGGACTACTTGGACACGTATCTGGTGCACTGGCCGTTCCCGAACTTCCACGCGCCGGGCTGCGACATGAGCTCTCGTAGCCCCGACGCCCGCCCGTATGTCCACAGCGAGTTCATGGAGACTTGGCGCCAGATGGAGAGACTGGTCGACATGGGCCTTGTCCGCCACATCGGCACTTCGAACACGACGATCCCCAAGCTGGAACTCCTGCTACGCGACGCTCGGATTCCTCCGGCTGTGAACGAAATGGAGCTGCACCCTCACTTTCAGCAGCCGGAGCTGTTCGCGTATGTTCGCAGTCAGGGCATTCAACCAGTCGGCTTCTGCCCCATTGGCTCACCAACTCGTCCTGACCGTGATCGGACGCCCGAAGACAGTGTTGACATAGAAGATCCAGTGCTGGTCGGCATCGCCCAGGACCACGGAGTGCACCCGGCAGTGATCTGCGTGAAGTGGGCCGTCCAACGAGGGCAGATCCCGATACCCTTTTCCGACAGGCGCAACGAGTACGAGGCCAATCTCGAGGCGGTGGTGAGCGACCCGCTGACAGAAGAGGAAATGCTGGTCGTCACCGGGATCGACCGGAATAGCCGTCTGATCAAGGGCCATGTCTTCCTATGGAGACCCAATCAGTCTTGGGAGGACCTGTGGGACATGAGCGGTGCCATTGTCGATGGCGGTAATGCCTGAGGAATAGGGGACATATTCTCGCCGCGCGACTGGCGCGACAACCTCCGGTCCGGCAAAGCAGGCGCGAAGGGCGTTAGCGGGCTCGGATCCGAGAGTGTCCAAGGATCCCCGGGTGCGATGGAGGGCGCAGAGCGCTCTTGACGACGCACTACAGTCATCGTGGCCAAAGCGCGACCTCGAATCTTCCGGTCGATGTGAGAGAACTTCGCGCGCCGATGCTGCAGGGTGTAGTCGACGCGGAGATCAGCGGTGACCCTGCTCATAGCTTCAGCAGTCCGGTTGCATGCTCAACGACCTCCGTCTTGCAGACCGAGCCCGGCTTGTTGTCGGTCAGCTTGCAGATGCCCGCTGTGTAGTAGTTCGCGGCGACGAGGATCGTCTGGGCCGGCGAGGCAACGGGGTCGGCAAGGCTTCGCGCGATCTGCACGTGTGTGAAGCCGGTGAGGATGGTTGGATCCATGAAGGCGCCGTCTTCAAGGAACTTGTTGGCAAAATCGACGAAAGGGATACTGCCTTCGTAGGCTGAGGAGACGTACGGCGGGAAGTCGTACTTGAGGAAGATCCTGTGAGCCGTTGGCGACAAGGGCTGGAGCGGCTCGTAGCCGTTGCAGGCCTCGACCGCCGCGGAAGTACTGGACGACAGGACGTTGGTGCACTGCTCGGTGGCCAGGAAAGCTATGTAGCGGCTCGTGTAGGTCGAGCCGTAGAAGCTGAGGGTGGCGATACCCGGATTGACCTCCCCCGAGGCGGTTACACGGAGCCCCTTGAAGCTGCCGAAGCGGGCGAGGGCGATAGCGAACGGCCAGCGGGTCGCTGCGCAGTAGGGGCACGAGTTGGAGCCGATGTAGGCGACCAGAGGCTTGCCATCGCGAGTCAGTGAGGGCTGGCTCTTGAGGACCGTGATCGAACCCGTGTAGGGCCCGGAAGAGGTGATCGTGGTCCCTGCTTCAGCGAAGGCCGCCGGCGGTACGTGATTGATCGCGTTTGCGACGGTCGCGGGCGCAGGCCGCATACCGAGCCGGCCGCTGCTCGGTGCAGTGGTCGGAGCCTTCTTCCCGATCACCGAGACGAGGACGATGACGAGAACCGCCAACACGACGAGCACGGTGCCGAAGATCCCCGCCGTCATGGCGGTGCTGCGCTTGGGGGCATTCTTTGCGGATTCGCGCCGCGAGGCGGACCCGTCCGCCGGCCGCTCGCGCGCCTGCTCGGCAACGGGTTCATCCTGCCCGCCGTCGGCGCTGGTGTCGTCGTTGCTCAGCGGCCGGTCGCCACTCTTCGGCGGTTGGCCACGCCGCCGGGGATGGTTGCCACTATGTGCCATCGCGGCGCGCTCTCCTCGTTGGTACCGCGACTGTAACGCTAGCTCTGGTGAGCGAACCCAGCCCAGGTCGAGCCTTGGCAAGCTCCCGATCCGACGCTGGCACTTCCTATGGGTTGCTGTTCGCGCGCACCCGTGGACAAGGGCGCCTCGATCCCGGTGGCGCCCGCGCTTTGCGATTCGATCCGGGGCGCGTCGAACCGGATTTCCGGCAGTGCGACGAGGCCCTCGTACCACGTCAATCATGGATGTCTTCCATCGCCTGACGTGGATCCCAAGACGGTAGGGACACGTTGGACCTACCTCGTCTAGTCGCAGTTCGATCGAATTGCCGGCTACCTCAACTCCTGGCGAGGCGGGCCTCTGCGGCCCCCCACCGTTGGGCCTCACCTTCGGAAGGTTGGTAGATGCGCAATTCAATTCGGTTGACGGCGCTCGCCCGGGCAGCCCACCGGCCACTTCCGATTGCACCAAGAGCCTGGGCTTGTACCAGAGCGTTTCCGATCGCTGCGGCCTCGACCGGGCCTGCGACGACCGGCAGCCCGCATGCGTCGGACGTGAGCTGACAGAGCAGGGTATTGTGCACGCCACCGCCGACTATATGAATTGCGTCGACACATTTCCCCGACAGCTCGCAAGCCAAGCGTAGGGTTCGCCGATATGCGAGGACAAGGCTGTCGAGGATGGCACGAGTTATCTGTGGCGGTGTCTTGGCAATCGGCTCACCCAAGTCGTGACAGAGCTGTTCGATTCGAGCGGGAATATCACCCGGCGGGAAGAACATCGGATCATCGGGGTCGAAGATGCTGCGAAGAGGTGTCTCGGTGGCGGCCCAGGAGACCAGTTCCCCGAGGGAGAAGGTCTTGCCAAGACGCTCCCAGGTCCGCATTGACTCTTGGAGCAGCCAGAGCCCCATCACGTTGCGGTGGTAGAGGATCGAGCCGTCGACACCTCGTTCGTTCGTGAATTGCGCAGAGCGGCTCTCCTCACTTAGGACTGGCCCATCCAGCTCGACGCCGACAAGAGACCACGTGCCGCAGGAGATGAACGCGAAGTGGGGGTCAACGGCTGGAATGGCCGCGACCGCCGATGCGGTGTCGTGGGAGCCGACTGCTGTGAGAGGGACCTGGTAGTCCAGCCCCGTCTCAGCGAGCACCTCCGGAAGGAGTGGGCCAAGTTGTTCTCCGGGCCGGCGAATCGGTGGGAAGAGACCAGGCGCGACGCGTATCTTTGCGATCAGATCGACATCCCATCCTGATCCGTCGACTCTGAGCAGTTGGGTCGTCGACGCGTTGGTTTCCTCGGCGCCGATAGATCCTGTAAGCCAGTACCCAAGCAGATCCGGCATAAGCAGCAGGGTGCGCGCCAAAGTGAATTGGGCGTCGTCGCGACCAGCGACAAGCTGGAAGATCGTATTGAAGGGTACGACTGCTATGCCCGACCGGCGATAGAGGTCAAGGGCGCCAACGCTCTCCACGACCGGGGCGACGACGGCGTGGGTCCGATCGTCACGGTAGTGGACAGGGTTGCTGAGCAGCGTTCCAGTGGCGTCAAGCAAGCCGTAGTCGACCCCCCAAGAGTCGATGCCGATCGAATCCAGGCGTCCCGAGCGACCAGCCGCACGGATGCCGTCGAGAATTCCACGATGGAGGCCCAGCACATCCCAGTAGATATGGCTGCCGGCTCTGGTGCCTCCGTTCCAGAACCGGTGGACCTGGGCGAACTCGAAGTATTCGTGACCGAGCTCGACGACGAATACGCGTCCGCTGGAGGCACCGAGATCGACCGCGACGACACGTACAGTCCCCAAGGGCGTCGCGACTACTGGGCCAACGACTGACGTGAGCTGTGCTATCGACGGAATTCCTTTCAAGTAATCCTATCCTGTGATGAGGCGAATCCTAGCGGACCGGGCTTGCACGGCATCCACGGTTCAGCCTAGAACGCTGTCTGCTTCTCGACTGCTAGGTCGATCGCCGCGTGGGTGTGATCGCCTGTCTTCTAAAGGTCAGTCCCATATTGCTCGAGGCGGACCTCTTCGCGGTCGACCCCTGCCACGATCTCCTCGATGAAGTTGCCCTCGTCCTCGGGCAGTTGCTCCGCCTGTTTTGAGAGCCGGTCAAGCCAGTTGCTTTCCGGTTTGCTCAGCAAGAAGGTCCCGTCAGTCTGGCCTTGGCGGAGCGCTGCCAGAGTAGCCAGCACTGCCCTGCGCGTACGCAGGTACCCCGTCGGCTCGGCCACGATCTCCTCTGCCAGCTTCAGCACCACGTCCCGCCGCAGTACGAAGGCCTGAGGGTCCTTACCGAGGTCGCTCGCCACCAACCAGTCACGCAGCAGGGTCGCCTGATCCGCCTCGGTCGCTTCGTTCAGGAGTCGTGTGGCATAGGCCAGCTGCTCCATGGAGACCGTCGGGGCCATCCCTCCCAAGAGCTTGATGTTCTGCACTGACTCATTGCTCCACAGGCCGGCCACCGCTTAGGCG
>Ga0247847_1000288_pt1 | contig 13964 bp, 6 predicted proteins | sample PFST25metaG_FD_186002 | JGI IMG/M metagenome (GOLD analysis project Ga0247847, IMG submission 186002) | Peat soil microbial communities from Stordalen Mire, Sweden - P.F.S.T25 | ecosystem: Environmental > Terrestrial > Soil > Wetlands > Peat | place: Sweden: Norrbotten County, Stordalen Mire...
CGCACCATGGTCGCCGGCGCCACCGGCATCGACATGTTCCTGCTGGTCGTGGCCGCCGACGACGGCGTGATGCCGCAGACGCGCGAGCACGTGGCCATCCTCGAGCTGCTCGGTGTGCCGCGCGGCGTGGTGGCCATCACCAAGGCGGACTTGGTCGACGACGAGATACTCGACCTGGTGCGCGCCGACGTGACCGAGTTCCTGGCCGGCACCACCTATGCACAGTCGCCGGTGGCCGCCGTCAGCGCCCGTGACGGCCGCGGCATCCCTAGTCTGCTGGGGCACCTGGAGGAGGTGAGCGCGGCAGCCGCTGCCGAGCGCCGCGCGGGGCCGGCGCGCCTGCCGGTGGACCGCAGCTTCGCCCTCAAAGGCATCGGCGCCGTGGTCACGGGCACGGTCTGGCGCGGCGTGATCCGCGCCGGCGATGCGCTGTTGGTGCAGCCCGGCGGCAAGCCGGTGACGGTGCGCAGCGTACAGGTGCACGATCGCGACGCCGAGGCTGCCTTGGCCGGGCAGCGCGCCGGCGTGAACCTGCGCGGCGTCGACAAGTCAGAAGTCGAGCGCGGCCAGTGGCTGGTAGGCGCGTCCGAGACCAGCGCCGTGACGCGCGTCTTTGACGCCTGGATCAAGCTGCTGCCGGGCGCGCGGCCGTTGCGCGGCGACGCCCAGGTACGCTTGCACCACGGCACCGGCCAGCGCCTGGCGCGCCTGGGGCTGCTCGAGGGGCGCGAGCTGGCGCCTGGGGCCGAGGCGCTCGTGCGCGTGCGCCTGGACGAGCCGGTCGCGCTCGAAGCGCGCGACCGCTTCATACTGCGCTCGCTCTCGCCGGTGGCGACTGTGGGCGGCGGCGTGGTGCTCGACGCGGTGGCGCGCCGCTGGCACAGTCGCACGGCGCAGGGCGCCTATCTTGCGGCGCTGCACGCCGGTGACGGCGTGCGCGCCGCCCTGGAACTTGCTGCGGCGCGCGCCGACGCCGGCGTGGCCGCCGGCGACCTGCTCGGCGCCGGCGTGCACGCCTTCGAGCTGGCGCCGCTCCTGTCGGACGCCGAGCGGCGCGGCCAGCTTGAGTCACTCGCCGGCTTGCGCGCGGCCGGCGCCGTGCAGCGCGCCCAGCCCGAGTCACTCGCCGGCTTGCCCCCGGCCGGCGCCGTGCAGCGCGCCCATCCCGAGGAGGTCGCCGGCTTGCGCCCGGCTGGCGCGGAGCGGCGCTGGTTCGTGCCCGGCACCGTGGCGCGCATGAGCGGCGTGCTGCTCGCGGCGCTGGCGGATCGTGCTCGCGAGCGGCCGGAGCGGCCGTTCATGCCCGCCGCCGAGCTTGCCGCCCTTGTGCCGGGCCTGCCGCCGGCGGCGGTCGCTGCTCTGCTCGACGGCTTGGTCGACGAGGGCCAGGCGACGGCCGCTGAGGGCGGCTACGCCGCTGTGGCCGTCGCCGGCGGAGGATTGTCGCCGGCCCAGGAGGCCCTGGGGGCGGCGGCCCGCGAGCGGCTCACCGCCGCCGGCCTGGCGCCGCCGACGCTGGCCACGCTGGCCGAGGAGCTCAGCACTTCGCGCGCCGACCTCGAGCGGATGCTCGCCGTGCTGGCGCGCCGGGGAGAGCTGGTGCGCGCCGAGAAGGATCTCTGGTTTGCCGTGGCCCCCGTCGCCGGCGTACGTGAGAAGCTGCTGGCGGCTCTGGCGGCCGACGGTCAGATCACCTTGGCCGGCTTCCGTGACCTGGCCGCCACGGGGCGGCGCAACGCGCAGGCGCTGCTCGAGTTGTTCGACCGCGAGGGGTTGACCCGCCGCCAGGGCGACGTGCGCGTCCCTCGCGGTCGCCGCACCTGACGCCTACCGCCGCCTGCTCAGACTTCGCCGGCAGCCGGTGCTACTCGAGCGTCGCCTCTACGGTGATCTGCACGTTGCCCTTGAGGGCGTTGGAGACGGGGCAGCCCTTGTTGGCCTGAGCAGCGGCCTTGGCGAAGGCGGCCGCGTCCAGGCCCGGCACCTTGCCGCGAACCTTCAGGTCGCTGCGCGTCACGCGCCAGCCGGCCTCCGTCTGGTCGAACGTACAGGTGGCGGCCACGTGTAGACGCTCGGGCGGCGTGCCGGCGTCGCCAAGGCCGCCTGAGAGCGCCATCGCAAAACAGCTGGCGTGTGCCGCGGCGATCAACTCCTCGGGGCTCGTCTTGCCATTCGAACGCTCGGTGCGCGAGGCCCAAGTCACGGGCAGATTCCCGGTGGCGCCGCTCGTGAACTCCAAGAGCCCTTCGCCGTGGGCCAAAGTACCGGTCCAGGTAGCGTCTGCTCTGCGCTCTGCCTTTGCCATCGCTTGCCTCCTTGGGGTGTGTGCTCGTAGATGTGCTGCGATGGTGATGCCCGCCGTGGCGGGCGCGAAACCACGGCGCCACTTACGCCCGCGTGCGAGCTGCGTCAGCTGTGGGACGCGTGGTCGAGCTCGGCCGCGGACGCGTACTGGCCGGCATCGGCCCCTGCAAAGGGCACGACCTGGTCGCGGCCGCGGCGCTTGGCCAGCTGCATGGCCCACTCGGCTTTGTCGAGGAACTCCTCTTTGAGCTTGGCGTCGTCGGGGAACGCGGCGACGCCGATGCTGATGGTGAAGTCGTCGTCGCCGAGCGCCACGCCGGCCTGGTGGACGTCGCTGCGGATACGCTCGGCCACCTCCAAGGCGCCGTCAAGGGCAGTGTCCATGAGCACCAAGACGAACTCCTCGCCGCCGAAGCGTGCCGCCAGATCGACGCGCCGGACCGCCTGTTCGAGCACATGGGCGACCGCGCGCAACGCCTTGTCACCGTTGGAGTGGCCGCGCTCGTCATTGAACTGCTTGAAGTGGTCGAGGTTGCAGAAGAGCAGCGAGAGTGAGGCGTGCTCGTCGCCGGCGCGCTCGATCTGCTCCGCGAGTCGCTCGTGCAGGTAGCGGTGGTTGTAGAGGCCGGTGAGCCCGTCGGTGATGGCGTCGATCTCGGTATGGCTTCCCCGTCTGGCGGCGGTCTGCAGCATGGCGGCCAGCGCCTGCCGGCTCCCGCTGCGCAGGCCGCCCATGCCGGCCGTGGCAAACGGCGGCAGGTCGGCATCGGCGATGGCGATCGCCTTGCCGTTGGCGTCGCGCACCATGGCCAAAGCATTGATCCATACCCCGAACTCGTCGGCGACCAAGGTGTTCATGTTGAGGCGCTCGCCGGCGAGCACGCTGTGCAGGTCGTCGTCGGTGAAGATCTCCTCGCCGAGGAGGGACTTCTCGCCCGTGCTCTCCTCTTCGCCGTCGCCGATCACGACGTAGCGATTGCCGACTCTGGCGTGCGTGGTGAGGAAGCGCACCGGTGGGTGTGCATCGCGCACCTCGCGAAGCTGCAGGCACAACTCTTCGTACTCGGGCCGCTGCGCATCTTCGGGGGTGGTCAGCAGGATGTGCTTGGCCGGATCGATGCGCATGGCGGCGTCCTCTGCCGCCGCAACGGCGATCGCGCGACGCTCTTCCATCTCGGTGAGCACGCGCAGGAACGCGTCGACCATGTCGGGGTCGAACTGTTTGCCGCGGCACTCGCTCAGCTCGGCGAGGCACTCCTCGTAGTTGAGCGCCGAACGATAGGTGCGCTGGAAGCTCATGGCGTCGTAGGAGTCCACCACGCACATGGCGCGGGCCATCTTCGGGATCGCCTCTCCGGCCAAGCCGTCCGGGTAGCCTCTGCCGTCGTAGCGCTCGTGGTGATGGCGCACGCCCAGCACCAGATCTTCGCTGAACAGGGACTGGATGATGTCGGCGCTGAACACCGGGTGCTGACGCATCAGCTCCCATTCCTCGGCATTGAGCTTGCCGGGCTTGAGCAACACGCGGTCGGAGATGCCGATCTTGCCGATGTCGTGCAGATACGCTGCCTCCTCGGCCTCGCGGATGCGCTCCTCCGGCCAGCCGAGCTCCTCTCCCATGAGCACCATGTAGGCCGACACGCGGGCGGCGTGACCAAGCGTGTAGTAGTCCTTGGCGTTCAGGGCCGAGCTCAGGGCCTTGAGGTTGCTGAGGTGCATGCTCTTGATGTTTTCGTACAGGCGCGCGTTGTGGAGCGACAGCGCGAGCGGGGTGGCGACTCGCTCCAACAGGCTGCGGTCCACCTCGTTGAAGGCGCCGGGCACCGTGCTGGCCAGGTTGAGGACACCCACGAGCTTGCTCTCGGACGTGAGGGCGACGACGGCCGCGGAGCGCAGGCCGGCCAGGGCAGGATGGTCGCCGCCGAAGGGGCTCTCGTCAGGTAGGTCGAGGATAGCCACGCTCTCACGCATGAGGCGCTCGACGAACTTGCGCTGGATGGTCGCTGTGGAGACGCCCGCGAGCCGCGAGTCGGGGTGGGATGAGTAGATGGTCGAGAGAGCATCGTCCTCGATGAGCATGAGGCTAGCAAGCTCGAAGGGCACGACGGTCTGCAGCGCCGTGACCGCGGCGGCGGCGATCTCGGCCATGTCGAGGCTCGCGGTGGTCTCGTGGGCGATCACGTTGACCAGCGCCGTCTCCTGGTTGGTCGCCTGCAGGTTCGCGAACATCTGAGCGTTGTCGATGGCCAGCGCCGCCACGCGGCAGACGGCCTCGGCGGTGGCGATCTCGTCGTCGCTGAAGACGCGCTCGCCGCGCGTCTCCAGCAGCTCGACGGTGCCGATCACCTCGTCCTTGGCGATCAGGGGCAGTATCAGGCCGGCCGTCTCGTTGCACTTGGCGTACTGCTGACGCACCCGATCCGTGAGCCTTGGATCGTCCAGAGACGAGAACATCGTCGGCCGGCGCTCCTCGATGCAAACCTTGCTCAAGGGCCAGTCCTGCATGCGCGCGACGCTGTCCTGCCAGTCGGGGCAGACGTTCTCGCCCACCAGGCTGAGCAGACAATGGAACTCGCCCGTGCCGCGGGTGAGAAGGATGTCGCAGTCGGCTACGTCCGCGGCCGCGCGCAGGCGGTCGGCCGTGGCCGTGAGCGTGGCGCGCAAGTCCAGAGAAGCCGAAAACTCCATGCCCGACTCGCTGATGAGAGACATGCGCCTGGCGGTGTCGTCCACCTGGCGATAGAGGGACGCGTTCACGATGGCTTGTGCGGCCATCTGAGTCAGGCCGATGATGACCTCCTCGTGGTCGAACGCGCGCACACTGCGATTCAAGAGCACGACGAAGCCGATCACGTCCGCGTGGCTCACGAGCGGGACGGTGAAGAGTGAGCGATACCCCCACTTCTCGGCATCCTCGCGTTCCTTGTCCGTGGTCTCGGGGTCCGCGAGAACGTCGAGGTTGAGCACCGGCTGTCGCTGGTCGGCCGCCTTGACGAAGGAGCCGAAATCGGACACCTGATAGCGCTCACTTTCGGGGTTCTCGTCCCCGCCGCCGCCGAGCGTGACGAGAAGCTCGATCTGGTCACCGTCCAGGCGGTAGATGTCGCACATGTCGGCCCCGGACGCCGCCAGGATGCGGGTGGCGACCGCTCTCAGCACATCGCCCACTTCCAGGGTGGCGCCGAACTCGAGGCCCGCGTCGACCATCGCCCGTAGCTCGCTGTTGCCCGCTTCCAGGCGGTCGAGCAGGGAGGCCTTCTCGAAGGCCCCGGTCAGCAGATGGCCCACGTTGCGAGCGAAATCGAGGTGCTCGGCAAAGTCGCGCTCGTGAAGGTCATCGATGTCGATGATGCCCACGAGCTTGCCTTCGGCCACGAGCGGCACTGTGAGTGAGCTCTTGGAGCCCCATTCGACGTACTCGGCGACCGCGGCGGGCGACAAGCGCGGGTCTTCGAGGCTGGCGATCACCAGGGGCTCACCGGTCGCGAGCGCCTCGTTCAACGACGGGTTCTCGTACAGGTCGATGACCTGGCCGACTACGTCCTTGTAGCCCTCCAGCGCAGTGCTGGCCACACAGCGCAGGCGGTCACCCTCCACACGGTAGACGTCGCAGCTGGCGGCGTCCATGAAGGCGAACAGGCGCTGCGCGACCTTCTGCTGGAGCTCCTCGAGGTCGCGTGCCTGCGATGCGATCCGACCCAGCTCGACCAGCTCTTGCTGTGCCCGCACGCGCTGCTGGAGCTCGTCGAGGAGCATCGTTTTGGCGAAGGCCCCGGCCAGGAGCTGGCCCACGTTGCGGGCGAAGTCCAGGTGCTCGGCGTAGTCGCGCTCGCGCACGTCTTCGATGTCGATGAAGCCCACGGCGCGGCCCTCGACGAGCAGCGGCACCCAGAGGGCGCTGCGCGTGCCCCACGCCTCGTGGGCGGTCACCTCCTCGGGCAACAGACGCGGGTCGTCGAGGCTGGCGATCACCAGTGGCTCGCCGGTCACCAGCGTCTCCCGCAGTACGGTGTTGGGCGGCAGGTCGAACACGTGCTGGGTCTCGGCGTCGGTATCCCTCAGCGCGTCGCCCAGCTCGCTGACGAGCAGGTGCAGCTGGTCGCCGTCGAGGCGGTAGATGTCGCAACATGCTGCCCCGACAAAGGCGAGCAGGCGGCGCGCCACGCTGTGCGCGAGACGGTCGAGGTCGAGGGTCTGGGAGACGATCTCGCCGAGCTCGAGCAGCTCGTGCCGTGCCTGCACGCGCCGCTCGAGCTCGTCAAGGAGCACGGTCTTGGCGAAGGCCCCGGCGACCAGCTGTCCGACACTGCGCATCGTATCGAGCTGGTCGCTGTAGTCTCTCTCCTTGTCGTCAAACAAGTCGATCACGCCCACGGCGCGGTCCCCGACCACCAGCGGCAGGTTCACGCCGCTGTGCAGACCCCAATGTTGGTAGTGCTCACGCTCGGTCTTCAGAAGGCGTGGGTCACGCAAGTCGGTGAAGACGAAGGGCTCGTTGGCGGCCAGCGCCTGTGCAGCGCCCGGATACTCGTCGAGGCGCGCCACGCGGCCGGTCTCAGTCTCGTCGTAGCCCTTGCTGTCGATGCTCACCAGACAGCGCACGCGGTCGTCTTCCACGCGCCAGATGTCGCAGTTCTCAACACCGAAGAGCTCCCGCATACGCTCGGCCGCGAGCCGCACGAGCTCGTCGAGCCCGGCCGCCTGTGATACGAGCTCGCCGATCTCCAGCACCTGGCGGCGCATGTCGGCTCGGTGCTTGAGCTCGGCCAGCAGCATCACCTTCTCGAAAGAGCCGGCGATGAGCTGGCTGACGCTGACCAGAAAGTCGCGCTGCTCCGCCCAGTCACGGGGTTTGGTGTCGTACAGCTCGACCAGACCGACAGAGCGTCCCTCGACGCTGAGGGGGACTGAGAAGATGCTTTGGAAGCCGTAGGGCTTGTAGTCCTCCTTCTCCTTGTCCGTCAGGCGCGGGTCGTCGAAGTCCTTGATCACGAGCGGTTCACCGTTCTCGATCGCCGCGGCCACGGCCGGATACTTCTCGAGATCGAGAGTCAGGCCAATCTCCGACTCGTCCGGGCCGTTCTTGTCCAGACTGACCACGAGGTGCATGGCCTTGCCGTCGAGGCGCCAGATGTCGCAGTCGACGACGCCCACCACGGTGATCAGACGCTCGGCCACGGTGCGCAGGTACTCGTCAGACTCGCTGGCCTGCGAGACCACCTGGCCGAGCTCCACCAGCTCGCGCAGCGTGGCGTTGCGCGCCTCGACCTCGCCAAGCAGCGTGGCGTTCTCGAAGGAGCCGGCGATGAGCTGGGTCACGCTCAGCAGAAAGTCGTAGTGTTCGGCGAAGTCGCGTGGCCGCGTGTCGTAGAGCTCTACCAGGCCCACCACACGACCCTCGACGCTCAGCGGGATGGAGATGACGCTCTGGAAGCCGAACTCGCCGTAGTCGCTGACCTCTTCCGAGCTCACGCGCTGGTCGGCGAGGTTCGCGATGACGAGGGGTTCGTTGTTGTCGATCGCCGCCACGAGAGAGGGATAGGGCTCGAGATCGAGGACCTTGCCCGCCAGCGACTCGTCGAAGCCGTTGCGGTCGTAGCTCGCCAGCAAGCGCAGCTGATCGCCCTGATACCGCCAGATGTCGCAGTCGGCGGCGCCCACGCTGGCGTAGAGACGCTCGGCCACGGCGCGCACGAAGGCGTCGAGGTCGCCCGTCTGCGACACGATCTCACCGAGCTCGACGAGCTCGCGCAGCGCGGTGTTGCGCTGCTCCACCTCGGTCAAGAGCTGGGCGTTCTCGAGCGAGCCGGCGACGATCTGCGCCACGCCGACGATGAAGTCGAGGTGCTCGGCGTAGTCGCGCGCTCGGTCGTCTACCATGTCGATGAGGCCTATAAGGTGATCGCCCACACAGAGCGGCATGACGAGCCTGCTGGCTAGGCCGTTGCCGGCAAGCTCTTGGCGCTCACGGTGCGAGAGCCGGGGATCATCGGGCCCGCTGACGACGATGAGCTCCTTGGTCGCCACGGCCTTGTTCGCGGCCGAAGAGTCCTCGAGATCAAGAAGGTCGCCGACGCGGCCGAGTTGGGCGTGCGTGCGACCCGCGGCAGCCAGGCAGCGCAGGCCCTCAGCCTCCTGACGATAGATGGCGCAGCGCAGGGCTCCGGTGACGCCGACGACCCGGTGCGTCACGGTCTTCATGAGGCGCTGCGGGTCGTAGAGCAGGCCGCCGAGCTCGGCCATCTCGCGGCCCACGATGGCGCGCCGGTTGAGCTGTACCAGCAGCCGCGCCGCGTCGAGGTGGTGTGCCGCCAGCCGGGAGAGGTCGGCGGCGATCTCCAGCTCGGCGGCGAAGTCGCGCGGCGCAGCGTCGTACAACGCCGCCAGGCCTACCAGCCGACCCCCGGTGGCCAGCGGCAAGGAGAGCATCGACGAGCAGTGGCGCGCCTCCAAGGACTGCCTGGCCTCGGGTGTCAGGGAGTCGTCGGAGAGCGACCACGTCTGAGCCGGCGGGATCTCGGCCGATGCCAGCAGCGGCGCCGGCCAGAGGTCGGCGTCGGGCGCCGTGCCCTCCCACGCGTGGTCGCACTGGCCGTGCCGCAGGCGCACCGCACCGTTGAGCCCGGCGTTGGCACGAACGTACAGGTCGCAGCATGGCACGGCGGTCAGGTCGCAGAGCTTGCGCGCCACCACCCGCGGCGTCTCTTGCGGGTTGTGCATGAGCAGCAGGTCAAGATCGGCGCCGGCGTCGGCGAGGGCGCGCAGACGCTCGACCGCGCCGAGGGAACCGGCGTGCGCAGACTCGCGCCTCTCTTGGCTCGCCGGCTTTGTCACCAGCAGCGCCAGCACGTCGGCGCGCCGGTAGCGACGATGTCCACCCGGACTTCGCTGGCAGCGCACGACGCCGTCGTTGGTCCAACGACGGACGGTGTTGGCGCTCACGCCGAGGAGCGTGGCGACGTCGGAAACGCGCAGCCAGTCTCCGGCCTTGGTCTTGCCCCCGTGTATGTTCGCGTTCGCGCGCATGACCTCTTCATCGGCATCCTGCCGCAGAACTTAACGAAAGCTGCCAGCGAACCTCCCACGGCCGGCTGCGAGTGGCGGCCGGCTCGCGGAGCTCCGGCCGCCGGCGCTGTGTACGGCGCGGTTGCGCCGGCGAGCGCGGATGGTAGTCTCACAGCCGTCCCGGCCTGAGCCGGCGAGCGATCAGGGAGCGAAGACCATGGAGCGCGCAGGCAGAGTCCAGGGCAAAGTGGCGCTCGTCACCGGCGTCGCCAAGCAGAACAGCATCGGCTTTGCCACCTGCAAGGTGCTTGCCGAGGAAGGCGCCGCTCTGGCCATCGTCGACATCTCAGACAAGGTGCACGGCTGCGCCGAGGCGTTGCGGCGCCTGGGCGCCACGGTGAGCTCACACACCGCCGACCTGACCGAGATGGACCAGGTGCAGGCGGCCGTGGCCGAGGCGCTGCGCACCCACGGCCGCATCGACGTGCTGGTCAACAACGCCGGCATGGTCGTCGAGGGGCGGGAGGAGGACTTCACCGACTTCCCCAGCATGTCCGAGGCGCAGTGGGACTTCGGCATCGCCATCAACCTCAAGACCCAGTTCAACGTCACGCGCACGGTCATCGAGGGCATGATCGAGCGCGGCTGCGGCCGCATCGTCAACGTGTCCTCCGTCACAGGCCCCGTGGTCGCCAACCCGCAGGAGTCGGCCTACTGCGCCGCCAAAGCCGGTGTGCTGGGCCTCACACGCGGCTTGGCTCTCGACGTGGCCAAGCACGGCATCACGGTCAACGCGGTGGGACCAGGCTGGATCGACACCGGGTCTACCACCGAGGGGGAGCGTGCCGGAGCGCTCAACACGCCGCTGGGCCGTGCGGCACACCCCGAGGAGGTGGGTCGTCTCGTCTGCTTCCTGGCCTCGGATGAGGCGAGCTACATCACCGGTCAGCTGGTGGTCATCGACGGCGGCAACACCATCCAAGAGTACAAAGGTCCGAGCGAGCTGTACTACTGACAGCGTCGCCCCGACGCGCAACACCTCTGCGTGGTCAGCGGCGTATGAGCGCGGTAAACTGTACGGACGGCAAGGCTCCCGAGCAGCGGGGGGATGCATGACTCTCCATCTCAACCAGAAGACGGCGATCGTGACCGGCGCCGCGGGCGGCATCGGCCGCGCCGTGGCCCGGCGTCTGGCCACGGCTGGCGCCACGCTTGTGCTCGGCGACCTCGACGCGGTGGCGCTCGAGATACTGGCCGGCGAGTTGGCCGCAGTCGCCACCGTGCATGCCATGACCTGCGACGTCAGCGTGGTGGCTGAGTGCGAGGCGCTCGTCGCCGAGGCAGTCGCCGAGACCGGCCGCGTGGATGTGCTGGTCAACACGGCCGGCGTCTGGGTGGAAGGGCCCAGCGAGGCAATGACCGAGGAGATGTGGGATCGCACGGTAGACGTGAACCTCAAAGGCACGTTCTTCTGCTGCCGCTCCGCCATCCCGGAGCTGAGAAAGACGCAGGGCTGCATCATCAACATGAGTTCGGATGCCGGTGTGGTGGGCACACCGGGGACGGCTATCTACACCGCCTCCAAAGGCGGCGTGAGCCTGCTCACCAAGTCGCTGGCGCTCGAGCTGGCGCCGGACCTGGTGCGCGTCAACGCAGTGTGTCCCGCCGACGTGATGACGCCTATGCTCGAGGGCCAGGCGCGCGACTACGGCGGCGGCGACGAAGAGGGTTACTTCAAGCGTTTGCTGGCCAGCTACCCGCAGGGGGCCAAGGCACGCTTCATCGCTCCGGAGGAGGTAGCCGAGCTCGTCTGCTACTTGGCGTCGCCGCCGGCGGCGCCCATCACCGGTGCCGTCATCGCCATCGACTTCGGCACCACGGCCGGGTACGGCTACGGCTCATGAGCGGGCGCTGCACCAGCGTGGTCGAGCACCCTGCTGACCGCCGAGGCAGGCGAGGGGCGGTGGTCGCCGTCGTCCTCGTGGTGTTGGCGGCGAGCCTGGCAGGTGTGCTGAACAGCTACACGGGCGAGGCGCGCGCCGCCACTCAGTCTGCTCGCCGGCCACACAGCGATGCCCTCTGGACGCACATCTTCCAGGTCATCGCCAAGCTCAACGCGAACCCGCCCAAGGTACCCCTGGTGTACTTGCTGGGCGGTTCTTCGGCCGTCGACTCCACGGTCAGCGACCAGAGCTGGACCGCCCAGGTGGGGCGGCTTGTCCATCGGCGTGTGCGCGCCTACAACTTCGGTTCGACGACGCAGACCTACGCTCAGGACGTCACCATCGTCAACCACCTGCCGACGCTGCCGAGCATCGTGCTCATCGGCGTCAACCTGGGCCGCTACACTGGGTCCGTGGCTCGCGCCGTTCGTGCCTGGCCGGCCGGTACCCGGCCCGCGGACGGCAGCGGCGGGCAGGCGCGCAGCGTCACTGTCGTCCTCAGCGACGCGCAGAAGAGACAGTACGTACGCGCGTGGCTGAGGATCCGCTACCCCCTCTTCAAGCAGAACTTCGCCGGCAACGCGGCCCAGCTCGAACTCCTCGTCTCAATCTGTCAGGCGCGCGGCCTGCATCCCGTGCTGCTGGAGCTGCCGCTCAACCTGCCCATCGTCCGCCACGCTTTCGACAAGCCGCGCGTGCAGTATCGTGACAGCTGCCGCGCCTTGGCCAAGAAATACACCATCCCCAAGATCAACTTCCTCAAGCGCACCCATCTGGTGAGCAGCGACTTTGCCGACCTCTTCCACCTGGTCGAGCCCGGGCGGGTCAAGTGGCAGCTGCGGCTCTCCAAGACGGTGGTCTCGCTGCTGGCGCGCTACGGCATGGAGAGCCCATGAGACCTATGCCGGGCATGTCGTGCGTGCTCATCAGTCGGCGCCTGCCGGCGCTGCTGGCCCTCGCTCTCCTGGTGGCGGTGAGTCTGGTGAGTCTGCAGCTGTCGCTCAGCGCCGAGGCGCGCGCGGCCGTGCGCAGGCCGACCGGGTCGCCGGACTGGAAGCACATCTACCAGGTCATCGCCAACCTGAACCATAGACTGCCCAAGGTGCCGGTCGTCTACTTGGTGGGCGGCTCCGCCGCCCGCGAGTGCACGATCAGCGACAGCTCCTGGGCCGCCGAGGTGCGGCACATCGGCGGCCCCCGCTTGCGCACGGTCGAGCTTGGCTCGAACGGCCAGAACTACTACCAGGACATCGACATCGTCCATCGCTTGCCGTCCGTGCCGAGCATCGTGCTCATCGGCATCGGCTTGGGACGCTATGTGCCGCAGCCCATGCGTCCCGCCACCAGGGGCGTCGAGCAGTCGACCGCCGGCCCCGGCGAGCGCCCTGGTGCCCGCACGTCTTCCAGCAGCTATCAACAGCACCACTACAGTGTGCGGCACATCCTCAGTGACCCGAAGAAGAGGCAGTTCGTGCGCTGGTGGTTGGCCGATCGCTACCCGGCTTTCAAGTTGAACTTCGCCGGCAACACGGCCCAGCTCGAGCTGCTCATCCAGGCTTGCCAGGTGCGCGGTCTGCACCCCGTGCTGCTGGAGATGCCGCTCAACCTGCCCATCGTCGGCCGCACCCTCGACAGGCCGCGCAAGATGTATACGGACAGCTGCCGCGCCTTGGCCAAGAAATACGGCATCCCGAAGATCGACTTCTTGAAGAAAGTCCACTTGGTGAGTGGCGATTTCTTCGACATGTCGCACTTGGTCGAGCCGGGTCGGGTCAAGTGGCAGCTGCGGCTCTCCAAGACGGTGGTCTCGCTGCTGAAGCGCTACGGCATCCCGGCCCCATGAGAAGGGGCTCGTCGCTCTGGCCCGGGCGTTCGCTTGGGCGCGGCCGGCACGCGGGTGTGGCGGCGCTGGCTGCCTGCCTCTTGATCGTCGTGGTGGGCCTGGCAGGCCTGCCGCGGGTCGGCGAGGCTTGTGCTGCCGACGTCAAGCCGGCCGCCGAGGCGCAGTGGGCCCACATCCTTAGAGTCGTCGCCGCTCTCAACGAAGACCCGCCCCAAGTACCGGACGTGTACCTCTTGGGCGGCTCTTCGGCGCTCGACTCTACGATCAGCGACACGAGCTGGGCCGCCCAAGTGCGGAAGCTGGGCGGCACCCCCGTGAGCGCCCACAACATGGGTTCGGCCAATCAGACCTATGCTCAGGACATCGCCATCGTCAACCAGCTGCCGGCGGTTCCGAGCATCGTGCTCATCGGCGTCAACCTGGGCCGCTACACGAGGCCCGTCGCTGCAGCCGGTGCCCAGCCGGCCTATCGTGCGGCCATCTGCTCCCTCGGGCGCCCTCATGACCCGATCCCGCATACTCTCTCCGACGCGCAGAAGAAGGCGCAGGTGTATGTCTGGCTCACGGACCGCTACCCGCTCTTCAGGCAGAACTTCGCCGGCAACACGGGCCAGCTCGAGCTGCTCGTCGCCGCTTGTCAGGCGCGCGGCCTGCATCCCGTGCTGCTGGAGCTGCCGCTCAACCTGCCGATCGTCCGCCACGCTTTCGACAAGCCGCGCGTGCAGTATCGTGACAGTTGCCGCGCCCTGGCCAAGAAATACACCATCCCCAAGATCAACTTCCTCAAGCGCACCCATCTGGTGAGCAGCGACTTTGCCGACCTCTTCCACCTGGTCGAGCCCGGGCGGGTCAAGTGGCAGCTGCGGCTC
>Ga0247847_1000289_pt1 | contig 13951 bp, 9 predicted proteins | sample PFST25metaG_FD_186002 | JGI IMG/M metagenome (GOLD analysis project Ga0247847, IMG submission 186002) | Peat soil microbial communities from Stordalen Mire, Sweden - P.F.S.T25 | ecosystem: Environmental > Terrestrial > Soil > Wetlands > Peat | place: Sweden: Norrbotten County, Stordalen Mire...
GTCTTAGAAGCACTGGAAAGGACAAAAGACATTAAGAATGAAATTTTAAAAGAACAAGACATTCAACATTTACCCGCGATTGTACAAAAATATCTTCGTTATGTTGGTGTTGTGGGCAAAGACAAGATAATAAACTTTCGTGCAGAATTTAAAGGTGGAATAAGGTCAAAACCCCAAGATGAATTTATGACACTTAAATCTGTGCAATATAATTTCACTGACAAACCGACACGCCTTTTTTATATTGTAGCCAAGAAAAAGGGGATTCCCGCTGTAGGTGTCCATTTATATAAAAATGAACAGGCAATTTTTCAAATTAAAATTGTGGGGTTAATCAAAGTTGTTGACGCTAAGGGGCCAGAAATGAATCAGGGCGAAACAGTTACTGTGTTTAACGATATGTGCTTTATAGCACCTGCAACGTTGATTGATAAAAATATTTCTTGGGAAATAGTTGAACCTTTAGTTGTAAATGCAAAATTTACCAATGGAGCTATTACTATTGGAGCAACATTATATTTTAATGACAAAGGAGAACTTATTAATTTTATCAGTTACGACCGGTTTGAAACAATTGATGGCACAACCTATAAGAATTATCCATGGATTACGCCTGTTGCCGGTTATAAAGATATTAATGGATATAGACTTGTTTCGAGTGCAAAGTTAATTTACAAACGACCTGACGAAGATTTTTGTTACGGTGAGTTTGAACTGGTAAATGTTGAATATAATTGCACTGAATTAAGATAGTACGAACGCATAAGATATAGAACTTCTTACGGTCGGCAAAACTCAGCATGAAGCCAGAGTTGCACTACATCCCTGTTGCGCTGTTGTTCAGGTGAACGGAGAAATTCTCTGACCTTTGATTTAACGGATGTATCGGATAACGATATCAGCGAATGTCTATTTTGATTTGCAGAAGTCTTTATCTTCTTTATGGATGTTTACTTTGTGAAGTTGTTCCTGCACATTCAACAATTGGTCTCCAATCCCCATTGTATATCCTGATGATTTGAAAAACAGCGTTCCTTTATTATCACAAAATACCACGATCGGTAATTTGCTGTCATTAGTTTGTGGAAATAGCGCGTGGAGGGCGTTGGCAACATCACTCTGTTGGTCTACTACAGTCAGATTGGGGGTTGGCAGGGAATAGGAAGATAGTATGCCCGTTTGGTGTATTTTGGAAGGAGTAATCACGAAGAAAAACATGATCTTTTGATCTTGCAATCTATCCGAAAAAGCCGCGAGATCGTTTAATACGTGACGTGACGGTTCTTGTCCGGGATCAAGCAGAATGAGCACGATATCTTTCTTATTTGAGGTTACTGATGAGAGGGAACAAGTGGTTGCTGTATCAAGTGGTTGTACATGTAGTTGACTTAAATCCAGATTCCCAAGAGAATGAAGCATCCCGGTATCCCGGCGCAATGTGACAGGCAACCGGACAGTAGTTCCCTGCGTAACATGAAAGAACGTCAGAAAACTTAGCACTTTGTCATTACACAGCCGGTTTCCTACGACTAAAACATAATGTCCCGTATCCATAACCATCGGAGAGGAAAAATCAGTTACTTTCCGGTTCCAGTCAAATGTCAGCGTATGATAGTTCCCATTACTATGTAGTTGTGCGATGGTGAATTGTTCATCATATTGAGGAATGATGATGTTTTTACAATTCAGTAGCTTGACTTTCCCCTGAACAGCTATTACGGACTCTTGTGTGTGAAAGTTAACTCCATACCATTGATCGTTTTTCATGTATTCCGGCTTATTAGTAACCGGATTTAAGCGTGCAGGAATGCCAAATGAACGACATGCTGCAACAAAAAACAGATCACGGGAAGGATTATCGGCAACGCGGTATGTGTATACATTTTCGGGTGAGACCAATATGTTCGATATTTCGTTTGCTGTTCGATTAATGCGAATGGAAGTTGCTATCCAACGGATAAGGGGCGATATGTCCTGGCGACAAGCACGCGCCATATCCGGTCCAAAGTGATTTATCAGAAAAGAACGCCATGGAGTGATGGTTTCTGTAGAAATGCGTGGTGAAAGCACGTAGTGAATGAAGTCATTCTCACTTACTTTGGGGTCGCGGTTATCAGGTTTTGTAGCACATAAGAGGTGATCTGTTATAATGGACGCGTTGAGGTCGCTCAAATCTTTCTCTGATAATTGAGTTGCCAGGGCAAGCAGGTAAGCCGGGGCGATAAAGGCGTTTCGTGCAAGATAAGCAGTTACCTGAGGCCAGTTCCCGTAGCTTTGTCCGATAAGTTTGCAAACGGTATCAGAAGAAAGAAAGAATTGATTGGCAAAGGCCTTTGCCCATGCAGCATCTTTGAACGTGGAAATGTAGGCATGACGGATCGAATCTTCTGATTGCAACCGTTTGTTGTTTTCCTCTTTCAGGTTAGCGCTCAATGTGTCCGGAACGGCAATGGGTGGTGGTGGGGTCAAATCATAATCAAACGTGTCTGTGTTTGATGCCTGATTAGTCAGGGTCAAAACCAAAGTATCAGTAGTTTGTACATTTAGCTTTTTAAATCCGGATAGATGATCTTTTACTGCCCGGATCAATAGATCACCTTTCCCGAGGGTTACGTCTGCTTCTCCTTTTGCATTCGTGTGCGTTCTTAGAACAGGATAAAATTCCGCGTAATTGAAGAGTCTGCATTCCACTTTTGCACTGTCAACAGGGTATCCTGACGTATCGATGACCTTTACTACGATTGACTTTGTTGATGCATAGCGTGATGTTAGATTTAGTTCTGAGAAATGATCTGATGTGCATATTGCTAAAGAGTCTTCGCTGTCAGGACCATAAGTGTAAGTGTGAATAAACATGGCACGTTTTACCGGTTCTGAAAACCAGGCTCTGTTAAGGCATGGTTCGGGTTCGCAAGCTCCCATATAGTTCCATTTACCATCAATCCATACTTCAACCCAGGCGTGGTTATCGTCGGTATGTTCCCAACGCGGTGTATATACCTGACGTGCAGGAATACCTACTGTCCGTAAAGCGGCAACCGTGAAGGTTGACTCTTCTCCACAACGTCCGAATGCCCGCAACAGCAAACTCATGGGTGAACCTGTACGGGCATCGGAGCCACGATAAGAAACTTTTTCATGACACCAATGATTGATTTCCAAAGCAGCCGTTTCCATACTTAATCCCTGAACACGTTTTTTCAGTTCAGGATACATGATTAACCGGAACGAATCAAGAGGCTCGTTGTTGACACGCAAAGGAAGAACAAAATGGAGGAAAATGTCTTTGGGGATTTTTGTTCCCCAATTCATTTCTTGTTTTGTGCGTATCGTCTGTTTGACGTTCGCATCAAAGAACGAGGGGGAATAAGTGACCAAATCACTCAACGGCATGTAAGCATACAAATACTCCATCAGCAACTTTTCTTCTTGTTGCATAGGCTGTTTTTGTAAGAAAAGCCATGGTGCAGCATGAGTTCCAATCACTTGTTCTTGTTTCAAAATCATCTGTTCCAATAGAGTAGGGGAGTCAATGATTTGTCCGTTACAAAAACATGCCGAAACAACGAGCGTGAATAGAAATAGTTGTTTTTTCATGGCGAATGTTTGTATGTCAGCGTTCTGAATGATAATGCATGGTGAAGTGCATCTTCATAATGATCGGTGAGTCTGTTGTTCCCCATGCAATCATTTCACAAATATACATTCAAAAACGTTGGATTCATTTTTATGACTTTTCTTTTTCTGAACGAAAGTATTTCCGGCACTAATAAGTATACCGGGGAGAGTAATCTCCGAACAACAGGATATGATTCCTTATTGTTAAACATCAAAAAAAACAGGATCATATTGTCGGTTAAGTTGATAAAAAATGCTATTCTGTGTGTATCTTTGAATACCATTTTTTCAATTTATCGATGTGTCCTTTGATGTAATTTCGTCTATGAAAACATATTCATGCTTTAGATGGTTGTCGTTGGTTTTATTGTGCATGCCGTTTTGGTTACATGCGCAAAATTTCATAACGATTCAAGGCCGGGTGATCGATGCATCTACTCACCACGTTGTGGTGGTTGCTTCTGTTCAGGTTAAAGGAACAGCTGTGGGCATTGTAACGAATGGAGAAGGACAGTTTTTGCTCAAGATCCCCATTATGTATCAACATGATAGTGTTCGGATCTCTTATTTAGGCTATAACCCTGTCAGCGTTTCTATTGATGAGTTGGCGAGCCATTCTCCAAAAAACCTCATCCGGTTAGATCCTGCGATTTACAACCTGGGAGCCATTACAATCCGCTCGGGCAATGCACTGGAATTAGTTCAACATGCTTTTGGGAATACCGTAACAAATTACGGGAAAAGTCCTGTTCAAATGACTGGCTTTTATCGTGAAATGATAAAAAAAGGGAATCGCTATATCGCGATTAGTGAGGCTGTGCTGAACATTATCAAAGCATCATATAACTCATTCTCTTCCGATCAGGCTACCATTTTCAAAGGAAGAGGTATAGTAGATCATTCGCAAGTGGATACGCTTTTTATGAAATTTCAGGGCGGCATTACTTCTGCATTGTCTATTGACATGATGAAGAATCCTTTTGTCGGTGGGACACCTGTTGATCAAATGGGCGTTTTTTACGATTTTACGTACGACACTCCTGAGATGATGAATAATCGGTTTAATTATGTGGTTGATTTTGATCAAAAGCCGGAAACACGTGGTGAAATCTTATTTCGCGGGAAGATTTACATTGATGCCGAAACAGAAGCTGTTTCACGTGTTGACTTTAATATGAATGTTGAAAACCGGCCTGATGCAAGTCAGTTATTCATATTGAAAAAGCCTTTCGGCGTTAAAGTGGACGTGGCTTCTGCACATTATGAAGTGAACTACAGAGAGCAGCATGATCGTTGGTATTTTGATTATTCGTCAATGGCTATAAAGTTTAAGTGTAAATGGGCAAAGCATTTGTTTAATTCTTACTTTACCGTAATGGGAGAATTGGCCATTACTGACCATTCGCACGATGTTACTCCTATTCCTGCACGCGATCGTGTCAAGTGGAACGATATTGTTTCGGATAAAGTTACGAATTTCAAAAACGATGATTTTTGGGAATCATACAACGTAATTGAACCCGAAAAACCCATTGATCAGGTTATTAATAGAATTTCAAAACAACTGAAACGGGAAGAAGCTAAAGAGAAAAAAGCTTCAGAATCCGAGTAACTCTTTCTCATAAAAAACTCCGGTACTTCAATCATAGTAGTACCGGAGTTTTTTCATTTGATAGGATTACATCATTTGATACTGAACTTATAGATGCATATCTCATCATAGTTCTCATCAGGATGTAAAACAGGTGATGGAAATTGAGCGTAATTAGGCGAGGCAGGAAATCCTTGAGCTTCAAGGCATATTGCATAACGCACATCATACTTTTTCCCATATTTACCCGTATGATTTTCAATCCAGTTGCCCGAATATACCTGAATACCCGGATGTGTGGTGAAGACCTCCATAAGGCGTCTGCTTTTAGGTTCGTGCAAAGCAGCGGCTAATGCTAAATCATGGGCTTGTTGCTTTTTTACCACCCAATTATTGTCAATACCTCTTCCATAAGTAAATTGATCAAAATCGGCGTTGATGCGCTCGCTGACTTTTACAGGTGTACGAAAATCCATCAGCGTGTTATCTACCATCCGGATCTCCCCGACAGGCGCTTGTGTCTCATCTAATGGAGTGTAAAAATCGGCATTAACCATCAGTTCATGATCTTCAATATTCCCGTTTCCAGCACCTTTGAGGTTGAAGAATGAATGTTGACAAAGGTTGATAATGGTCGTCTTGTCGGTCGTGGCCTGATAATGAATTTTCAACTCATTATCTTCAGTCAATTCATAAGTTACAGTCACATTCAGGTTGCCGGGATAGCCTTCTTCGCCATCTTCTGAAAAGTAAGATAATGTCAGTTGATTATCATCAGCCAGTTCAACATTCCAAACCATGTCATTAAAGCCTTTGATACCTCCATGAAGATGATTCACTCCGTTGTTCACAGCTAAATGATATGACTTTCCTTCCAAGTCAAAATTTCCCTTCCTGATACGGTTTGCAAAACGTCCGCATACTGCTCCGAAAAAAGGTTCTTTGGTCAAATAATCATCAATGGTTTCAAATCCAAGAACAACATCCTCGCTATTACCGTTTTTATCAGGAACAAATAGGGAGACGATTTTAGCACCGTAATTAGTCACGGTCATTTTGAGTTTTCCATTCTGCAAATGGAAAAGCGAAATCTCTTGCCCGTCAATTATTTTTTCAAAGTTAGTTTGCATGATTCGATCTGATTTTGTGTAAATATTCTTATGCAAGTTTGCAAGCGCCATCACCTATTTCAGCGACATAGAAATCGGGTGTGATGCCTGTTTTTGCTTTATATGCTGCGCCAACTTTCTCGATAAAGGTGTCAATGGCTTCGTCTTTTACCAAACTGACGGTGCAACCACCAAAACCACCTCCGGTCATACGCGAACCAATTACTCCATCAATCTTCCATGCTTCTTCGGCCATGGTGTCGAGTTCAATGCCTGTCACTTCATAGTCGTCACGTAATGATACATGCGAAGCATTCATCAGTTTGCCAAACAGCTTGATGTCTCCTGCCTTCAATGCTTTCACGGCATCGGTGGTACGTTGAACTTCTGTTACCACGTGACGAGCACGCTTGTGTGCCACAGGATCACTATCTAAAGATGATTCAACCTGCTTGAAGTCTGCTTCGGAGAGTTCTGCCAAATAGTGAATGGGACGCACTTTTGAAATCAGTTCCACGGCTTTTTTGCATTCTGCAACACGTTGGTTGTAAGCACCTGAATCTAATTTATGTGGGCTGTGTGTGTTGGATATTAATACTTTGATCCCTTGTAGTTTTACCGGCACGAGTTCAAAATCCAATGTATTGCAATCTAAGAAGATGGCATGGTCAATTTTACCGTTGGCACTGGCAAATTGATCCATAATGCCGCAATTGACGCCTACAAATTCATTTTCGGCTTTTTGACCAATCTTGGCAATGTCTACACGCGTATAATTGGTTTGAAATACATCATTCAACATGAAGCCCGTGACAACTTCTAATGATGCAGAGGAAGAGAGTCCTGCCCCGTTTGGCACATCACCCCAAATTAGTAGATCGAGGCCAAAAGGAAATGTAAAACCACGTTTGATAAATTGATCAAACACTCCCATTGGGTAGTTCACCCACGATTTGCCCAGTGGTGTTTGAAGTTGATCAAGAGGCCTTTCAACGACTTCCTCTTGGTTAAGCGAGCGAAAACGCATTACTTTGTCATTATTCTTGCCACAAAGCAGGTAGGTGCCGAAACTTAACGCACAGGGAAATACGAAGCCACCGTTATAGTCGGTATGCTCTCCGATTAAATTGACACGTCCGGGAGCGAAATAAAGTGCATCTGCCGGTTTGCCATACAAGGTAATGAAGGCCTCTTTTAGTTCTTTTGTATTCATAATCAATGAAATAAATAATTGTTGGAGTCTTACTTTAAGCCAGTAAATTTAACTAAATTCTTCAGGACTATTGTGTGAAGGAAATCTGTTCTACAACATATTTTTCGTTTTGCGCCCTTTCGACTTTGCTGATTCTGTGAAGTACGACTATGCATTGTTTGGTATCGGAGCTTTTGAAAGCAATCTAAACTGAATAAGGTTGTCTTTTCTCAAAAGAAATGAGGCCTTCATTTTTGATTGAAGACCTCATTAACAACACAACCCTATCAGCAGCATAATTCTACTCTTTTGTAATTTCTATTGGATTGTCAAAGTAATAATGGATTTAGCAGGTACCTTCAGCGTTACGTCGTTATCCTTCAATTTTGCAGAGGTAAATGCTTTCAACTGCACGGTGGATGGAACATTGAACGTGTTGATATCGGTCAGGTTTTTTGACGTTAAGATTTCACCCAGGACCGATTTGTAGGAACCACCACGAAGATCACATGTTAAGTCCGCATCTTTGGTTGGATCAATATTGACAATCGACAAGGTGATCACACCATCCTTTGTGGAGGCTGAAACACTCAACATCGGACTTTCCTGTTGTCCCAGATCTATTTGATCGCAGGTCAGTTGAGCATTCAGCAACTCTCCGCCCATGTGTCCTTTGTACATTTCAAAAGCATAATAGGTAGGCGTCAACACCATCTTATCTCCTTTTGTCAGAATAATGGATTGCAGTACATTCACCATCTGTGCAATGTTGGCCATGCGAACCCGATCGGCATGTCCATTGAAAATATTGAAGTTGAGTGCTGCAATGATCGCATCGCGTAACGAGTTTTGTTGAAACAAGAAGCCGGGATTGGTTCCCGGTTCCACGTTCGTCCAGATACCCCATTCATCAACAATCAATCCAATCTTCTTTTGCGGATCATATTGATCCATAATGGACGAATGGCGTGTGATCAACTCATTCATATATAAAGTTTTTTCAATGGAGGTAAGGTACTCCTGGGTATCGAAACTGGTTGCCGAACCCTTGTCACTCCAGGTCTTTGGAACCGTGTAATAGTGCAACGATATGCCCTGCATCTGATTGCCAACCGCTTTCATCACCACATTCATCCAGTTGTAATCGCTGCTATTAGCTCCGCTGGCAATCTTATAAAGTTCATTCCCACTATAATTGTGAAGGAAAGTGGCATAACGGCGATACAAATCGGAGTAATATTCCGGTGTCATGTTTCCTCCGCAACCCCAGCTTTCGTTACCAACACCCCAAAACTTTACTTTCCATGGTTTGTCACGCCCGTTGGCGCGTCGTAAATCTGCCATCGGGCTGTTCCCGTCAAAGGTCATGTATTCGACCCAGTCTGCCATTTCTTGTGGAGTACCACTGCCCAAATTACCCGAAATATAGGGCTCGGCTCCAACCAATTCGCAGAAATTGAGAAATTCGTTGGTGCCAAAGCTATTGTCTTCAACCACACCGCCCCAGTTGGAGTTGATCAAATGTTTGCGTTTATCCTGCGGACCAATACCATCCATCCAGTGATACTGGTCGGCAAAGCATCCGCCCGGCCAGCGGATAACAGGCACTGACAATTGTTTGATTGCCTCCACCACATCGCGACGATATCCATCAATATTGAGAATCTTAGAATCTTTACCCACCCAGATTCCACCATAAATGCCGGCTCCAAGGTGCTCAGCAAATTGACCGTAAATCTCTTTGTGAATTGTTGCCTGCGGCTGATCCGTTTCAATGACTAATGTCGCTTTCGAAGGCTGAGCCATAGCAACTCCGCCAAGGGATAGCAACCCTATAAAAAACAAACTAATTTTTTTCATAAATATGTAGATTAAATGGATAGAGATACATCGTTAAATTTGTAGTTCATACTAAAGCTTGGTTTTATCAGTTCCACTCCTTGTTTTCTTTGTGCTATTGGCATATGCCTCATTTTATTATCAGAATGTTAGTATTTAATATTATTCAATCTATACAGTTTTACTCCGTGACGTGGCACCTTGGTTGAAAATTCATTCCCAAAAGTGCCAACTTTTTTATGACTCCAAAGATCTGTCACTTCAGCGGAGGCTTTTATTCCCACCAGCTTATGATTCACCATAACATTTTGTGGTTTTTGATCATCGCGTGCATTGAAAATGGCAAGGTATTTGTCTCCTTTGGGGGAATCAGCCGTCCAGATGTAGATATCATTATCTTTCAACAAAAGACGGTTATGTATGCTGTGCTGATCAATGTATAACACGTCAGGGTTAGTGATCAATGACAAGGTAAAAGCGTTGTTCGAGGGCAGATCACCACCAAAGATAAGAGGAGACTTGCAAATAGAAAATAGCGAGATAAGGGTATATTGTTCGTCAGGAGTCAATTGACTGAAGCGGTCATCGCCACGTTCCGAACGAATACCAATTCTTCCAAGTGGCAACATATCACCATCCGGCCAATGTCCTATGCCGACGACGTAAGGATGCCATTTCTCAAACAAGGCAAAATGTGCTTTCTCCTCACTCCAATTATCCCAAAAATCATCGATAATCCGCCACATATTGGCATGACTTTCCACATGTTTAGCATCGGCAATAGGCGTTTCACCGGGCGAAGTACTCAATACGATGGGACGGCCACATTGATCGATTGCTTTACGAATCAGTTCAATTTCATCTTTGTGATAGGGGCGCGATAAATCATCCACTTTTATGAAATCAACTCCCCACGAAGCATATAGGTCGAACAACGAGTTGTAGTAGGCTTGAGCACCGACTTTTGTGGCGTCAACGGAATACATATCGTTCAGCCATTTGCAGAGTACGTTCGTGTTGTAAATGTCAGCTGCATGATAGAGTGAGTGAAGAATAGGGGTATTCTTTTCTACTGCAATCTTAGGGATGCCGCGCATGATATGGATTCCAAACTTAAGCCCAAGCCGATGAACATAGTCAGATAACGGTTTAAACCCTTTCCCGTTAGCAGCCGAAGGGAACCGTACAGTTGAAGGAATAAATCGCCCGTATTTATCTAAACAATAAACCGGATTTTTTTCGTTATACCCGTGCGACTTATCGTTATCAACATACCAGCGGATATCCACGACGATGTATTTCCACCCATATTTTTTCAGATAGCGAGCCATATAATCCGCATTGGCTTTCACCTCTTTTTCAGTGACAGTAGGGCCATAGCAATCCCAACTGTTCCAACCCATTGGCGGAGTGGGTGCCCATTGCAGAAACTTCAAGCTATCAGGTTGAGCAGATTTTGAAGATTGAGCACTGGCAGGTGAGCCAAGTAGCAAAAGAAACAGCAGTGTGAAAAGAGAGATTGTTTTCATGCGAATGTGTTTTTACACTAAGGTTACGTTGACCCCTTGTTTAGATAATCATTCTCGTTGAGAGCTGCAAGGTAATGCTCGTTTAATGATGAATGATCAAAAAGAACAATATGATTGTTCAAAGGTTCAGAGATAATATGTAATAGCAAAGGTATTAAAAGATTTTATTTCATCAAATTAGATGCGCTTTGAAAATTCATTCATTGCATTGCTTTTTGAGATATGATGGAGAACAATAAAACGATGCAGGGGAAAAATCAGTTTAATAATAATTGTCAACATTTTGCGTTCTCCTCTGATGATTAAAAAGCGTCAAAGATGTGTTGATTATAAACCGACATAAGATTTGTGAATATCTTCACACTTTTTCTACATCGTGAGTTTAGAATAATAAGCAACAATGATCTATATGATTACCTATTTTTAAAATCATTTAAATTCCACAAATTCTTCCATTTAATTACCGGTTTTTCCTTTGACATTTTGATTGGGAGCCAAATATATCGTCCATCGATTGGATTTCGAGGGTTCCATCGGTCTGACATGAAAATGAATTCGTTCTTTTTCCCATGAACTGGTAAGATGTAAGTGCTTTGTGAATGAAAAGTCAAATCCGAATCATTTCCCACGCAAGGATTTCCCAATGCTTTCCATGTCCCGAATATGGATGTGGCGACTCCTGAGCGAGCTGCATTAGGTGCCCAGCCCGTACATCCGGAGGTGATCATATAATAGTTCCCGTCTTCTTTGAAGATAGCAGGCCCTTCATTGTGTCCTCCCGGGAACACACGTACATATTTACCTGAAAAACCGGTGTAATCATCATTCAATTCAGCAATCTGCAACGTTAAATTCTCTTCTGAAGCATAAATCAGATATGCTTTCCCATCTGTATCAACAAAAGCCGTCATATCACGAAACATCTGGCCGGATTTAAAGTCCCGACGTACAAATAACCCTTCTTGTACAGCTTTCATCCATTCAGGAGTCCATGCTTTCAAGCTGTCAGGTTGTATCGTTGACGTTTCCCATGCTTTCTTGAAATTCAGTGGCCAAATATCCGGATTTGGACGCATGGATCGAAGAAACGTATAGGGACCTTGTGGACGATCACTCACAGCTACCCCTGCTCGGGCAGCACTATATCCGTTGCCCTTCAATTCAAGATGAAACCACATGACAAACTTGTTGGTCTTTTTGTTGAAAATAACCTTGGGCCGTTCCAGAATACAACCTTTCATAATATCAGAATGAGGATTATCTGAAACTGGCAATGCAATTCCTTCGTCTTTCCAGTTATACAAATCTTTCGAGGCGTAACAATGAACCCCCACTTGAGCCGAGTTGCCAATCGGGCCTGCTATCTTATGCTCTCCAAACCAATAATAGATTCCCTGATAGTAAAGAATGCCTCCTCCATGTGCATTAATCACTTTTCCATTTGTGTCATTCCAAATTTCTCCGGGATGGAATGAATGATATACTTGCACGGACTGCTCTTTCGTAGTCTGTACGGGAACGGCTGCCAAAACACCAGAAATCCCGGTGTACACAAAAAAGGCAGCAATTAATGCCACGATCAAACACTTTCTATAGTTCTTCTTCATGTTATATACTTTTAATGCTCATTTAATTTCAGCGTAACAAAGAGTTCTTTCAACGTTATTTTGCTGTTTTCATAATCTCTAAAAAGCGATGATAGTTTTTGTTCATTCCAATTCCTCCATAAAGGGACATCAACTGACATATCTATAACCGATCCTTTGGGGCAATTTACAAAGTGACCTCTCCAGCTATTTTTTGAAAAAGAATAATGAGTTGCTTTCCCATATTTACATGTAAATGTGTCTGTTGTCAGAAAATAGTTATGTGTAAAAGAAATATGCGTAGGCCAGCCACCTCCCCATGTGTTGAACGTTATCAATGATTTATCTTCTTTCGGATTAACAGTACGATCCCGAATCACGAAGTTATGATCAATCGTAACGTCTCTTACCGGCCCGGTAATATGAAAAATCGGAGAAAATCCTGCACTCTTCCATGTGATACGCCCGCCATCATTGTAACTAATGTTATCCCGTATGATGGTGCCACTGTTACCAGCCTCATTGCCTTTTGTAGGAGAGCAAATCAAAAAGAATCCGCCCAGATTATCATGACTGTAATTATATTGAAAAACAGAATGTTTACAATTCCAATCTGAATCATACCCCTGCCCATCCCAAGGGCCTGCCATATAAGCCACTTCATTATACTGAATCAATGTGTTATCACAACTCCATGGCCAAATTCCGGCAGAAGCATCACCTTCCGGAAAACGTTGCCCCCCCTTAATTAACCGATTGTATTCCACTACAGCTCCGGCACATCCGATCGGAACAATACCATCACCACCAAAATCATACAATTCATTGTGTCGAATCACAACATGTAAGTTTGGATACCAATTGTTGCGACTGCTATATCCCCCTCCTGTGATGCCATTACGATCCGTTCGTACTAACTTGCAATGTTCAATAAGTAAACCATTAAATCGCGATCGTATCTTCTTCCCCCGATTATCCCAGCTTATTCCGGCGCCTCCTCCTTGTGATTTAATATTCGATCCGTTTACATCATGAATATATAGATGATCTAAGCATATCTGGCGGGCTTCTCCATAATTATCAAGAAGTAGAAATACTCCTTTCCGATTCGCCTTGCTTACAATACCAGTATTGGTGATTTCGAGATTTTCAATGGTAACGTAGGATGAGTTGTACAGAAGAACGGCTTCTTCAAATTTTCCGTCTGCAGCTATTATTGGTTTAGCTCCTGTTCCATAGGCACTAAATACAATAAGTCTTTTGTTGCTTCCTTGCGTATTAATTGTTAGTTGTCCATGTAATACACTACCACAAGCAAACAAAATGGAATCACCCGGTAAAAAAGCACTGTTATTTACTTTTTGCAGTGTTTGCCACGCCTGACTTGCAGACATTCCATTATTTGAATCATCGCCTATTGACGAATTGACATAAAACAACCTTGCATGGAGAAATGAAAAGGACAACAAAAACGCGCACGTTAGAAA
>Ga0247847_1000298_pt1 | contig 13601 bp, 8 predicted proteins | sample PFST25metaG_FD_186002 | JGI IMG/M metagenome (GOLD analysis project Ga0247847, IMG submission 186002) | Peat soil microbial communities from Stordalen Mire, Sweden - P.F.S.T25 | ecosystem: Environmental > Terrestrial > Soil > Wetlands > Peat | place: Sweden: Norrbotten County, Stordalen Mire...
TCAGTTCGCTTGCGCGGCGCTTGCGGCTGCTGCCCCAGCGGCTCGAGGCACTGGGCAAGCTCGACACCAAGAAGGTCCGAGCGAGCATGAAGCGCCACGGCGTGGACCCTGGTGAACTCCTCAATACGAACGGCCAGTTCACATTTCCGCCTGAAGGCGTCGAAGTCTTTCTCGACGTCATCGAGGGCAGATACTTCGAGGACGATCTCGGGGATGAATCCCGCCGCGCGGACCGCTACTCGCGGCGGAAGTAGCACGAGCTGGTTCGCCGTGCTGGCGTTGCGCCCATCTAACCCGATGCGAGCGCACCTGGTCACTCCAGCGGATGCCTCGCTATCGGAGTTGCCACCGGTTAAGCCGGGTTAACTCAACGGCGCGGTGAGGTCGACGGGGCACACGACGAAAGCGTACGTGCCATTTTGCGTCAGAGCCGTCGGGCATCCATCTGGCGCCTGCCGGTCAGCGCATGCTCCCTCCTTGTCACGTACGTCGCGCGTGCCCGGAGCAGTGATGTCGTCTCATCTCGCGGCCATCCCGCGGACGCCGCCTTTCGCCACCGTTCGCCGGCGTGTGGATAACTCGATGACCTGCTCTAACGGTTCGCCGTAGTCCACCAGAATCCGGCAAATCACGTTCGCAACGTGGAAGTCGGCGATTCAAACCTCGTGGAAGCGACATTTTGCTCACGCCCCAAGCCTCTCCCTTCGAGCATCGGTGCGCGTCAGACACGATACGTCTACCGTCTGTGAGCAATGGAGAAGAGAGTGGGTGCCGGTTCCTAAGGTCGGTTGGTCCGGCACGTGGTGGCTCCCCGAACATCCGGATCGGCAGATCCGTGGAACAGCCCACTTCGGCGCCACTCAGACTCTTGACGTCAGCATGCAGCTAGAACCGCCAGTGCCGCCCGAGCAACAAAGCACAGGGATCACCATCAACTCATTGTTGGTCGAGTCACGTGAGTACCCAGTCGTGTTCGGCGAGGTCGAAGGAATCGGAGCTGTAACGCTTGCTGAGGTGTCCGGCATGTACTGGGATGCTCCGTTCCCGGCGAACCACTCGTGTCACTTCCGCTACGCCATCGAGGGTGCCCGAGTACCCGCAGCTGGGCTGATGTTCGATCGCTTCCTGTTCTCCACCGATCGGCTCTGGGAGTGGTGCACGCCGGCGGCCATCGAGCTCGTCGGCGCCGTCGACGATCCGACGGTGCACTTGCCTGCTCAGTCTCTCCTCGACGGTACGTACGACTCCGCGAACATTCGTCTCGCATCCCGCCCCACCTTCCACATCTCGAGTCCCAGGATGGACGGCGAGCTAATCGCGGTCTGGGAGATCAAGCTCGAGTCGCCTATCGGATTGCTGACCGGCATTCACCAGTGGATCGGGCCTTTACGGGATCTCATCAGCTTCTTGTCCTCGCGCCCGAACCGCATCACATGGATAATGGTCGGCTTCCCGGGGGAGGAGCGACAGTTCGAGGTCCACATGTGGCTGCTCGGCGACGATCTCCCCAGCAATGATTCGTCACTCCGTCCGGATGAACAACTCGTCCCTTTCCGTGCACTCGAAGAACCTTGTCGTGCAGTCACAAGCTGGCTCGACGGTCGCGAGAGTTTCATGGTCATCCGCGCGCGTCTCCTCTCGATGGGCTACGCGCCCCTCCTGTTCGAGGAGCAGCGCGTCACCAACCTTGCGCAAGCAGCGGAGTCTCTCCACCGACTGTTGTGGGACCATCCGAGTCGCCCGGTCAAGGAACATCGCGCGCGCGTCGACGCGGTCGTAGCGGCGGCACCCGCAGAACATCAGGAGTGGGCAAGGAGGGTTCTCTCCAACGCGAATCAGCTGTCACTCCGCGTCCGCGTGCAGGAGATCGTCGACCAGGCCGTGCGAGCCGGCATGCCGCTCGGGCCCGACGACCCGACCGTGTTCGCCAAGGAGGTTTCGGATGCTCGCAACCGCCCGTCGCACGGAGGCAGTTTGCTCGAAGGCGGCAATCTGGACCATCTCTATCGGGTTTTCCAAGGACTCGACTGGATGCTGAAGGGAATTCTTCTCTCTCAGCTCGGGATCTCCACGGTAACGGTCGCGAACCGACTCAATCACAATTCGGAATTTGTCTACCAGGCCGCGCAACTCGGTTGGCGCGCGATCGCGTCAACAGAACCTAGGGATTAGACCGGCTCGACTCGTTCCATGCACTGGCTGCGGGATCCGGAAACTGATCATCAAAGTCGCCCGTCTCGGTTAGGCCTAATGTCTGTCGCCCGTCAGCGGCATGGGATCACCTTGTGACCGGGTCCCCGTGAGCGCGGCGCGTTTTGAGCACCGACGGGGCTGTTGACGCCACCAAGAACGACGACGACTTCGTGCACACCTCGGCGCCAACATGAGCTGACCGAGGATCGCGAGCGCCCGTTCCAAATGCCATCGCAAGTGTCACTACCTGGTAATAGGATGCGCTGAGATTCCGGGGGGACCAGGTCCGACCTTCGGAAGGGAGAAAGCATGAGTGATACGCCAGGCGTTGACCCCAAGGCTGAACCATTGCCCGTTGGTGGTACGGCTCCCGGTGACGACAGGCTTCGCGGCGTTCCCGCATCTGTCACTGGAGAGACTGTCCAGGCTGCCATGTCGACCGAAGTACCGCTGCTCCGAGTCCGCTTGAAGGCAACAGAGCAATTCTGGTACGTCCTCCAGTGCATCTATTTCGCAAGCGGCTACTTAGCCAAGGTGTCTCACAAGAAGGCGCTCAGCGAGGCAGGTCTTGCCGAGATGACGGGTGCCGAAAAGTTCTGGTACGTCCTCGGGTGCATCGCGCTCGGCGCCGCGTACTTTGGGAAGCTCCCGACCAAGAAGGCACTGAGCGAAGCGGGTCGTGTCCGAATGACGGGCGGTGAGAAAGCCTGGTACGTGGTGTGGTGCATCCCGTTCGGAGCCGCCTACTTCTTGAAGGTTCCCGTTAAGAGAGCTTTTGAGGAGGCTGGCCTGGTGGAGATGAGGGGCGCCGAACAGTTCTGGTACATCCTGCAGTGCATCGCCTTCGCCGGTGGCTACTTCCATAAGATTCCAGTCAAGAAAGCACTCAGCGAGAGCACGATCCCGGCAAAGTAACGCCGAAGCCAGCCCTGCGCGAGAACCTCCGTGCTGCCACGAACTGGAGCCGGGCGGTCCGGCCTCACCCGCAAGCTGAACTCGGAAGGCATCCCAACTGCTCACGGCGGGTCGCAGCGGCACCCGTCAACGGTTCGGGCAGTCGTGCTCGCGCACGGACCTGACCGAGACTCTTCACTCGCTGGAACCATTGCGATGGGCAAGCCCGGTTGGGAACATTCGCTCAGGGTCCGGTTCTCGCGTGTCGATAGTAGAACCGCAACACTTCCGTCAGTGGGGACGCTCCTTTTGGCAAGGACGACCACTTGAGTTGCCACCCGGGGGGTGCAGGCTCGACGCCTTTTCTGACCGATTCGAGAGGGTAGAAATGTCTCGGTACCGTCCGACAACACCTAGTCGCCGTCATGTCATGATGATCGCACTCGCAAGTGCGAGTGTGTTCGGACTTGCCGCCTGTGGTACAGGAACCACAGCCAGCCATGCGACCACACCAAGGGTTGTGCCTACAGCAAGTACAGGCGATATTCCCTTGTTCTGTTCCGATGCACAACAGGTATATGTGGCCGTTCAGAATCTTCAAGTTGGGGGAAATATGACCGGCAGTCAAGTGGCGGCCGCTAAGAACTGGAGGGTGGAAGCGCCCATCGTGGGTGGACAGCTCTATGTCGAGTATCAACAGACTCGTCAGGACTTGGACAACGAAGATATGGTAGCGACTACTGATGATCTGGCAACGATCTTGGGCCAGTGCTACGTCGGGGGTACCCCCTTGCCCCAGGCTGGTGAACCGACCGCGTCTCCAAGCACGACCGCGACAACTTCGGTACCCCCTCCGACAGGCCCGTCTCCGACGAGTACCACGACATCACCTGACCACGGGACCGCTCCTGGCGGGCTCGTCCTAGCTCCTGACGGGCTTGGCCTCGCAACGGTTGGACAAAGTAAAAGCACCGTTCTGCGTGTTCTCGATGCTGTGTTGCCGACCCCGTTGGTCGCGAACGGCGGGTCACCCTCTTGTGCCTGGTACAGCACCGAGGGCCTTTCGTTGGCGTTCGTATTCGGCAACTTCATTCAGTATTACTACGAGCCGAAAGCTGTGACTCCGGAAGATGACTTCCAAACTGCAAGCGGGATTGGACCGGGGTCGACAGTCGCCCAGGCTGAAGCCGTCTATCCAAGGACCGAGTTCTTGGGGGAACCGGAGCTCAATTCGTCCGGGGAGATCTCATCCCAAATACGCGGTATCGATCTAACACTTCCCGGGCCGACTCTCGGCCTTCCAGGTAGCAGCGCGAGGATGCAGACTCGGCTGCTTGTGGATTTCCCGGCGCAAAGCGGTCCCGTAGGAAATTTCAAGTTCGAGTCGGTCGTAGGAGGATTCCCTGACGGTTGCGGCTAGCACAAAGAGGTGCGTCCTGTTCGTCTGGCTGATCGTTTGACTTCCCCCACAGAGTGGACACCCGACATGCCAGGCTCGGGCCGGCGAAGGTGTCGCTTGCCAGTCTTAAGGGACCAGGCCGTTGCCAGAAGCATGGGACCACGTCGCGTCCACATCGACCGGCTGGCGCGATGATCTCGGCAGCCGGACGATGATTGACGACAGGCCCGCTGACGCCACCCAGACCGGCCGCGGCGTGGGACCAGGTCACTGTCTTGCTCCCAATCGCAAGATGATCCGTTGGCGCGAGGATGGCGCGGGACCCTCCCGAACGCAGGTGTACGTCGATGACCAACTATGCACCTGACCTGCGGATTCATGGACACCGGTAGACGTCCCGGAACGCAGTTTTGCGCCTGTAAAGCCTTGTTATTGGGCGCGAAGACTCGGCCGAAGAGCATTGCACGCTCACATAAATGCCCCGTAAGTCCGCGCGAGCTCCTCTAAACACCTCGTAGCGGCGACGGCGAACTGGGCACGTGCATCTCTTTCAGCCACATATGAGCCGTCGGAGACGCGGTAGGCCACCGCAAGTTCCTTCTCGTCAGTCGCGGTAATCGACTAGACCAAGGACAAGCTTACGGCGCTGTTGGCCCCCCTTCGACGGTGCGCATCCTCCCATAACCCTCGGAGTCGATGCTCAGGGGCGCGCTCCAGGCCGAGCCGTCGTAGGTGAGCGACCGGCAACAGAGCGGAATCCCCCAGCGTGTCCTCGGGCGGCTTGCCGCTGATGGTCGGATTTAGCAGTCAAGTTTGATCCCGCGAATATCCCGCGGACGCTGTCGTCCATGCTCGTCCACCGGCGTACGGATAACTCCCTGACCTGCCGTAAGACATCGCTGTAGTTCACCGATGTTCGGTTCGGCATCCTTCCCAAGCTGCGAACGACCTCGCTTTTCGTCACCTCTCCCCTGCCCTGGTCCGGCGACTCGTCAGCCGAGGATAGATTCTCCAGGTCCCGTACCGACCTAAGAGAGCTCCCCGGCAGGCAGCAGCCCCCCCTTCTCCATTGGAACGGTGAGCTGTCCAGAGGCGAGAAGCTCTCGCCGGGCACGCGAACGACATACGGTAAGGCCATGAACGTCGATCTTCTCGTCATCGGGAAGTGACCAGCAGAGTTGGTCAGGTCCGATGACTGTTGCCCGCAGGTCCTCCGAATGGGTTTGAAAGTGGCGATTTGCCAATGCTGTTAAAGATCTTCCCGCCACTAAGCAACTTTGTGACCATCCTTATTCACTCTGAACCTACGCATACCTGGGCCGAAGCCCATGTAACGCCAGACAAGAGGGATCAAGCAGCCTTCTGTATTGCGGTGGATATAGCTTGGCATCGGTGTGGCGGAGCCCCTCAATACTTCAACGCCTGGGGTGCTCGCTACCAGGGCGGACCTCCGCACGATCCTGAGTTTCTCAAGTGTCTTGAGGCCTTCGTCGGCTCCGAATCCATCGGGACACCACAGACTCCTGGTTACGACAGACACCTGGAGGGCCTAGTCGCCGAGCACATATGGCACCTACTGACCAAGGAGAACACTCTTGCATTCGGGCCACCTGTGCGAGTTGACGGTCCTGGTTGGTCGGTAACCGACCCGGGAGGTGACGGACTAGCGATTTATCGGCGCGAGGATGTCCTCGTCTTCCGCCTGTGGGAGTCGAAGGCTCACACGGGAGGGCAACCCGTGCACGAGGTGGTTAACGGAGCATGCCAGCAAGTAGCCCTCAACGCGCTCCGATACCTGGCTCGTTACTCCAAGGTTGGGCAGAGCCTTGCCGATCCTGAGTTGCAGGAGTTCTACGGTCGTCTCCCTGAAATGTGGCGGATCGCGGCACGCGAGGCCGGTGGGGGGATCTCGGTGTCAACCACCTCCGCGGCGATACAGGATTCGTTCGAGCCTCTCCCGGCCCACTGGCGCTTCACTCACGACGACCAGCGTCAAGGGCTGGTCGTCACAATCGATGGCTACGCCGATTTCGCGAAGCTTGTAAGGGAGCATTTGTGGAAAGGGCTCTGAACCTCGAGTACCTGCAGCTCGCACTCGGTGAAGGGGGCCTTCTCCCTACCCCGGAGGACCTGCAGAGTCGACTCGCCCAGGCTGAGGTGGCCATATTCCTCCAGCGAGGGGTCATCGAGGACGATCTGCTGGCAACCGCGTGGTACCTCCACGCGGTTGGAACGGCGCGTCAGTCTCTCGACCTGTATTCAGTGGATCGCCAGCTGCGCGCCAATCAGGTCGCGGCACACATCTTCGACCTGGCACTGCTGGCTGAGGATCGCACCAACACTGAGCGGCGCGAGATGACATTCGCAGCTCAAGTCAGTTACCTCCGCGGCGACTTAGACCCGAATTCAGCAGCCCTTTACCGGCGGCTGCCTCTTTCCGAGCCGAAGCTAAGAGAGACGCCGGGAGATGTCTCGCTCGAGATAGGTTCGGCGATGGTCGCGTTGGATCGAGTGCGTCTTTTCCCTCGAATTGAGGCCCTCCGCACCGAGGCCAGCGAGCTCAACCGGATTGGAAGTGTCGCTGATCTAATCGAGACGCCGTACGGAAGCGCCGCTCGAGTTATCGAGGGCTGCTACGAGCTGGTGGTCCATCTCACGTATAACCAGCCGGACCGCCTGGATCGTGCACGACAGCTGTTCGACGAGGCGGTCGATCCCCCGCACGCGGAGTCGGACCTCGATTCGCGATGGGTGGCCGCTCACCTCCGGGACATCGCAGACGATCTCGCATCATCTTCTGTATGGGCGAACCTGCCACCGTCGATACCTCAGGCAGCGGCTCGCTCCATGACGCTCGGTGATCCGCCCGTGCTCTCCCTCTGGCCGCCGCAACTCGATTTGCTGAAAGAGAGGCCGAACCCGCTCGGTCCTGACGTTCGCCGCCTGCTCCTTTCATTTCCGACTAGTGCAGGCAAGACCCTCATGGCCCAGTATCTGGTCGTCGCCCACGTGGCGAGCGGCGCTGGTGCGGCGTGTGTCGTCGTTCCCACGCACAGCCTCGGCCGCGAACTCCAACACGACCTAAATCGCAGGCTCGGAATCATCGGACAGACCTCCACAGATGCAGGCCCATTGGGACTTCCTCTTCCATCTGGCTCACCCGTCGTCGTCATGACGCCTGAGAAGTTTGCGGCACACCTTCGCAACGAGCCAGAGCGGATGCTCTTGGACTTCTCCCTCTTCCTCATCGACGAGGCTCATTTGCTCGGCGACGCGGATCGCGGATGGGTTCTCGAATCAGCACTCGGCTTCCTTCATGCCGCCACGCTCGCATCGCGCCACAGGATTGTCCTTCTGTCCGCTGCGCTGGGAAACAGGGCACATGTGGGAGCGTGGCTCGCAGTGGACGGTGTCGATGCGCAGATCTTTCATCACGACTGGCGTGGACCTCGTCGAGCACACGCTCTTCTTGGCACGCACGCGGACTGGAACGCAGCAACCACGGTGCAGCCAGGACCGAGGGGTCGACTCGTTCGTCGACATGTCCCATTACACGGCGAGATCCACATCCGAACGGCTCCCGGAAGACATCATTCGTTGCGTACCACCGCGCCGATCGGAACTCTGGTGCAGGCGGAGCGCAACGGGTCGTGGACGGCAGATCCAGCGAGCGATCCCAATTACCGACTGAGAGCCCGGATGGTCACCTTCCTCGGCGTACACGGCCCTGTTCTGATAGTCGAATCAACCAAGATCGCTGCCCAGAGAACCGCCGCAGCAATCGCCGAGGACCTTGATGAGGATGACCCGGAGTGCGCCGCGCTTGTGGCGCTGGCCTCAACTCGACTCGGCCCGTCGCATCCCCTTGTAGGTTGCCTAAGGAGGGGTGTCGGATTCCACCACGCCGCGCTGCCGGACGACATTCAAGCGGAGCTCGAAGATGGAATCCGACGCGGACCTATACGTTACCTCGTGGCTACTACGACTCTCGTGGAGGGAATCAACTTCCCTGTGCGCAGTGTGTTGATCGGAGATCGCGGCTTCCGGTCTGCCGACGGATACGTGCTGACCCTCGACGCGCCGCGGCTTCTCAACGCGATCGGGAGAGCAGGTCGCGCGGGACGCGAGACGGAGGGTTGGGTCGTCCTTTGGTTGGAATCTGCCTTTCGCCCGAGCTCCTTCGATCCTCTCCTGGCTGGCGACGAGGATCTCATGGCAATCTCCCGTCTTTCATCCGCAGAGGCACTGGATGCACTTGCGGCGTTCGAGGAGATCCTCCGGCTGAGCGAGGACGCGATTATGGAGGCACAAGGCAGCGCGGTCTCAGACTTCATCAGTCACGTCTGGTTTATCGCGACGGCCCTGTCAGATTTGCACTCTGCTTCAGTCGATCCGGTGGCTGTGAGTATCGAGTCCACCCTCGCCTGGCAACAGCTCACGCCGGAAGATCGCGAACGATGGAGGGCTGTCGGCGAAGCCGCCCTGCATCGCTACGAGGATGCGCCAGAGGATCACCGACGGAGGTGGTCCCGTCCCGGAACCTCGTTGCCGACGGCTTCCGAACTTGAGACCATGGCCGAGGAGGTGCGCACAAGCTTTTCAACCGTCGCAGATCGCCTGGATCCGGTCGAGGCGTTTAGTCTCGTTTGCGGCGACGGACGTCTCGAACGACTTCTCGGCCTCAGCGAGGCGCGCTTTCGGGGCTTCCGGCCCCGGCGTAACTCCCCGGCCTCTGCCGCGATGAACGTTGATCTGAGATCTCTGGTCGTCGATTGGCTAAGGGGTTCGGATCTGGAACAAATCGGAGCCACATACTTAGGCGGTGTCAGGGACGAGGCGTATCGCTACGAACAGCTGAGCGAATTCGTCTCTCAAGTATTGGAACACCTGTTGCCTTGGTTGCTCAACACGCTTGTCGCATGGGCGAACGAAGGTGTTCCCGAGGAAGAGCAACTCTGTCCTGAGCTCCCGGCGTATCTTCGCTTCGGCGTCGACAAGCCAGCTGCACTCGAACTAGCGATCGGCGGTGTTCGTTCGCGACGTTTGACGCACGTTGTCGCCGAACTAGCCGCGTCCGCAACGACGGAGCCTCTTCGTAACTGGCTTGCTGAAACCGATGTGCGGATCTGGGGTCGCGAATTTGACGCAAGCCCAAGCGAACTAGCGGATCTTCTGTCGTTCACCCGAGTGCGGGATTCGGAGATTACAAGCCGGGTCCTCTCTGGCGAGACCGTCGAGGCGCCTGTCCTGTTGCAGATCTCGCCGGTCGCTGGGCCGGCCCAGCTCCGAGAAGCCGATGAGCAATCCCCCCCACGTATTGCCGTGTACCAAGCCGATCAGCTAGTGGGATACGTCCGCTCGAGCTATCAGGACGACGTAGCAAGGCTTCTCTCGATTGGAGTGCCGTTAACGACCGTCGTGGACGACGAGCTCGCAGTGCGGTTGAGGATCGACGATCCGACCGAGCGGACCGCGTGGTTCGAAACAGACGCGTGAGCAGCTGCAAGCCTGCGAGGTGGAGTCGCACTTGAGGCGGACGCCGCGGTCGTCACGAGTGCGACAGCAGAGCGCTGTGGAAGCGACCTGGCGCTGGTCTAAGGCAAGACGGCCGTCGGGGCGGAACCCGAAGGTCGAAGTACAAGAACGCCGCTCCTGCTTTTGCCCTACCTTTGTTCGGTGGCCTTGTGATCGCTCGGCCCTGCCCCGCGTGGGTGCCGTCGAGAACACCGAGGTAGAGCTCCCATTCAGGCCTCTACGCGAACCGACTCCAACCGAGCCCAGAGCAGACTCAGAGCGGTCTCATATCCCGATACGGCCCTCCGCGCAGTCACGATCGCGCTCCGACGGTGGGCACGGCATCGCCACGACGCAACGGACAACTCGTCGGCCTTCCGATCTAACACCAACTAGATTTCGAGTCAGGCATGCAATAGGCTCGATCACATGCCACGAGACCAGGCACGCGACCTAGAAGCCGAACTCGAGGTAGCGGCTCTTTATCGCGCATTGGGATATACCGTCGAGCATGACATCGAGCTTCAAGGCAACCAAATCGACTTGCTAGTCAGCAATGAGTTCGGAGGCTACGGGTCGGTCGCGACCATGGTCGAGGTCAAACGCAGAACCGATAAGGCCATAAGCAAAAAGGAGGTAGCGGAGTTTGTTCATGTGGCCAGTGCGCTCCTCGACAAGAGCACGATTTCCCGTGCCATAATGGTCGCCACTACTGGCTTTACCAGGTTCGCTAAACAATACGCCGAACCATTTGCTAATATCGACCTAGTCACGCTGCGGGATCTTCAACACAAATTGCTTAATGTAGATACTGCCCTGGCTCGATTTAGGCAATATTATGAGAAAGAACCCATTAATGACCGCTACGTAGATCTCACGCTCAACCTTTGGGAACACGAGATGTCCGCACCAGCCAGCGAGCCACCTCCACAAACTATCAAATGCGCCGACCTTTTTTCTTTGGCCATCCAGATGCGCACCGCGGCCATTCTCATCCTTGCAGACTATGGTGCCGGCAAGAGCACAACCCTTGAACGAGTTAAGCTAGAAGCGGCGCGACGTTATGCTTTAAGTAAGTCATCCAGCCCAGTACCTCTCCTATTCCAGCTGAAACATTTCGATATTGCCACCGGGCTTGAGGCGTTCATCCAGGCAACACATAGGCGCGACCTCGGTTGTGACGTTCCGCTAGACGCGTTCTGGAATATGGCAGCCTCTGGCTACTATCTCTTTCTCCTAGACGGCTTCGACGAGATCGCCCAGCTCGCCGACTCCAACCGCCGTGCCTCGTTGTTGCAGGAACTGGCCCCCCTTCTTTTCTCGAACTCCGCGGCGATCATGACGACTCGACCAAGCTACTTCCTTTCTGCCGCAGAGTATCGAGGCGCGCTCAGCAGGATCAGCAGCTCCCAACATCTTTCCGCTGGCGTCGCCAAGTCTCAGTCCGCTTACGGACCGGACGCTCAACTTCATCAAACGCGCTGGGAGCTACGTCAACACTATGACAAGGGGGAGCAACGGAACACCCAACCGCGCTATGCGACATATAGCCTTCAGCCCCTGGATGACGACCAGATCAACGAGTACCTACAGAAGGTCGAGCCACGCTTTCAGGAAATAGGCATTGAATCCGCAGCAGCGGTGCGGCACTTCTTAGACTCCATTTACGATCTGTCAGATCTCATTTCACGACCAATACTATTGGATATGGTGGTTTTTACGGTTCTAAATGGGGATATTGACATCGGGCAGGAAGCAATGAAACTTGGCCCTTCTGGTTTGTACGAACTGTATACAACGGCCAAGCTCGACATTGAATGGGCTAAAGGTGGTTCACGGCAAGAAGGTCTCTCGCCTGACGCGCGGCGCGAGTTTGCACAAGAGTGCGCCATTGAAATGCATCGGCAGGGACGAACTCAATTGACCTCTGCTCAAGTTGCCCGCTTGGTAGAAGAGAGTGGGTCGACCCCCCAGGAACTGGACGAGTATCTTACTGATCTTCGGACTTGTTCGTTCTTGACGATTTCCGATAGCGGTGCGATGCGATTCGTTCACAAGTCGTTCCAAGAGTTCTTTTTGGCACGGGCTATCAAGCTCTTATTCGACGAGAGCAAGTATGGGCTTCTGGAGAGCCAGTTGCCATCAGAGGTTCTCTATTTTCTTGGTGCCTTTGCGTTTTCAGATGACGAGTTTCGAGTCCGCGTCGCCGAGTTCGTTCGGTCGGGGATCATTCGATTCACGGCCGAACGACGAAGAGTGATTCGCCAGAATCTGGCGACGGCCTACTTCTTTTCTCGTGAAGTGGTTCATGGTCTTGAGTGGAAGGATGTCAACACTTTCCCGCTCAAACGACGGCGTCTTACTCTGAACGCGTGCGACCTTCGAGCGGTCTCGCTGCTTGGCTTGCATATCGGGTCGATGCGGGTGTCTCGCTCGAGGGTTGACGTGTCCCTTCAGGCTGAGTCCATTCAAGAGCTGCACCTAGACGGCCTCGAGGGAAAGGTGTCGCTGTCTGGTGACATTGCCCGTGTGACGGTGCAAGGGGGTGACTTTGAGCTCGTCGACGGAACACCAGCCAGCGGAATAGACGCTAACGCTTGCAAAGTAAAGCTTCGGCTGCCGAGCCAGCGGGTTTTGAACCTCCACGCCGTCAGCTCTCAGATCGAGCTGATTGGCGTGTCTGTGTTGACGTTGGATGCCGAAAGCTCGCAGCTTAATTTAGTACTTCAGTCGTCATCGACGATTTGGGGCCGGGCGGCGAATTGTCGTTTGAAGTTGGAGAGTGGCCTTTTGGGTAGGGTCCGGGCTTCGTGCGAACAGTGTCTTGTGATAGCCAGTGGGAGTGCAGAGGAGGTCTTTGGCAGCAATGTCCGTGACCGGAATGAAGCACCCCTTCTCACGCGGTCGGTTTTATTAGTTCCGGCGGATCTCGAGCTCTCTCCGCGATGGCTGACAGTAGCCGAGTCAGTCGTTCTTGGAGGTCATTGTCAGAAACCGGAACAGTGGCTTGAGTTGGTCGGCATTTGCTTCAGAGACGTGCGACCCCAAAGGGATCAGCCGGAGACGCTCCTGGTTGATGTCGTGAAGGAGTCGTTAGTGTGCGTCTCGGGATGGGGCGAGAGCTACAGGAGCGTTGTCGGGGCGTTCAATCAGTTGGTTCGCTCAGTGGGAATGGGCCGACCCTTCGATGCTGCCATTACGGAGATTGAAAAGCTGTTGCTGGAAGTGGGTGCGTCGCCAACAGACCTGACCGGCTTGCTCTCTCAAGCCATGGCGTTGATAGGAACGTGCTGATCTGACAGCGTTCGATCCAGAAGAAGCCCTGATAATTCAATCGACCGATTGCGCTCCTGGCGTTGAGCGGCTTGCCGTCTGGTCGAACGCCTGCTGACGGAGGTAGCGGTGTGACCAAGCTGCCACTCATCAAAGTGGGCAAGTGCCAGGGAGGCTTCTTGCTGCTCCGCTCGTCTCTTGGGATACCGCGCGCATCGCGCGTGCATCGCGCGGACGCTCACGGTCGCCAAGGTTCATAACCTGCACTAGCAGGGCGAATACGTACGCTGTAGTTCGCAAAAGTCCAGCAAACGGAGTCTGCAAAGCC
>Ga0247847_1000300_pt1 | contig 13565 bp, 10 predicted proteins | sample PFST25metaG_FD_186002 | JGI IMG/M metagenome (GOLD analysis project Ga0247847, IMG submission 186002) | Peat soil microbial communities from Stordalen Mire, Sweden - P.F.S.T25 | ecosystem: Environmental > Terrestrial > Soil > Wetlands > Peat | place: Sweden: Norrbotten County, Stordalen Mire...
CCGTCGATGGCCTTGGTCGCCGCCAGGTGGTGCGCCTCGGGGCAGACGCCGCAGATGCGTGGCGTGATGCGCGCCAGCTCCTCCACGGGACGGCCGACGCAGAAGCGCTCGAAGCCGCGCAGCTCGGGGACCTGGAAGTAGACGTTGGCGACCTCGCCGGCGTCGTCGACGAAGATCTCGATCTTGCCGTGGCCCTCGAGCCGGGTGATCGGATCGATGCTTATCTTTTTCATCTAGATCCTCGCCCTTCTGAGCATGGAACTCGGGAGACTGAAGCGGTAGAACGTGCCCAACGGGTCGGGCATGGTGGCCGCGATCTCAGCGATCTGCTCGGGTGTGGGGGCGTCGATGATGGAGGCCAGCGTGCTGAGCATCTTGGCCCCCTGGTCGATGACGCCCTCAGGCGGCCCGTAGCAGCCACGGCAGGTCATACCCACCGAAGTGCAACGGGCGCCGCAGCCGGCCCGTGTGGCCGGCCCGACGCAGACGACGCCCTGCTCGAGCAGGCACTGCTCCGGGTCGGGGATGAACTCCCAGATGCGCCGGAAGCCGCTTACCTTCTTCTCCTCCTTGACGCGCTTACACTCGTCGCAGCACGTCTTGGGGGCCACACCGAGGATGGAGCCCTTGGGCGGCAGCTCACCCTTGCCTTCGAGCGCCGCCATGACGACCTCCAACACCGCCCAGATCTGATGCGCCTCCGGCGCGCAGCCGGGGATGAAGTAGTCGACGTCCACCGTCTGGGCGAGCGTCTTGACGGTGTCGTAGAGCTTGGGCAGCTCCAGCTCGCCCTCGGGCACCGTGAGCGTCTCCTGCGGGTACACCTTGTCGGGGTTGTCGAGGGAGGGCTCCTGAGTGTAGACGAGATCCTTGATCTCTTGCGCCGTGGAGATGTTGGCCAGACCAGGGATGCCGCCCATGGTGGCGCAGGCGCCGAAGGCGACCATGACCTTGCTCTTCTGGCGCAACAGCTTGGCCACGTACTCGTTCTCGGAGTTGCGCACGGCGCCGTTGAACAAGCAGAGGTCGATGAAGCCGTCTTCGTAGCCTTCGACGTCCTTGTACTTGAAGTCGGTCGCCACCGGCCAGAAGACGATGTCGAAATGCTCGGCGAACTCGAGCACTTTCTCCTTGATCTCCAGGACGGCGATGGAGCAGCCTCCGCAGGCCGCCGCCCAGTACATCGCGAACTTGGCCTTGCTCATGCCGACTTCGCCTCCTCAGCGTCGAGCATCGTGTTCCAGCCCAGCGGCCCCAGAGCGCGGATCTGCTCGGTGAACTCGGTCACCGTCTTGGCGAACTTGTCGCCCTCGGCGGCCGAGATCCACTCGAGGCGCACGCGCCCCGGCTCGAGACCGAGCTGCTCGAGCAGGAGCTCGGTCATGGGGTAACGGCCCGCCGTGCGGTAGTTGCCGTTGATGTAGTGGCAGTCACCAGGGTGACAGCCGGCGATGAGCACGCCGTCGGCGCCTTCGGAGAGCGCCTTCATGATGTGCGTCGGGTCGACTCTGCCGGAGCAGTTGGTCTTGATGGGCACCATATTGGGCGGGTACTTCATCCGCGAAGTGCCGGCCAGGTCGGCGCCGTTGTAGCTGCACCAGCGGCACAGGAACCCGATGATCCGTGGTTCGAAACCGTCTGTACTCACTGTCGTCTCCTTCGCGTGCGCCGGCCTAGACGGCCAACGCCCCTTCGATCTCGGCGAAGATCTGCTCATCGAGGTAGCCGCTCTGCTGCGGCACGTTGGAACCGCAGGCCGCGACGCATACGCCGCAGCCCTTGCAGGCGGCCTGGATGACCTCGGCGACGTTCTTCTCCGCGTTGTACTGGATAGCCGCGTGCGGACAAAGGCCGACGCAGATGTGACAGCCCGAGCACTTCTCGGGATCGATGTAGGAGATTGTGGGCTCGACCTTGACGGTCTCGTGATTGACGAACACCAGCGCCCCCGCCGCCGCAGCGCCCGCCTGGGCGACCGCGTCGGGGATGTCCTTGGGGTACTGACAGGCGCCGGCCAGGAAGATGCCGTCGGTCATAGTGCTGGCCGGCTCCAGCTTGGGATGACGCTCCAGGTAGAAGCCGTTGGCGCTGCAGCCGAAGCCGAACGTCTGCGCGACCTCCTTGGCGTCCTTGCGCGGGCTGAGGCCGGCCGAGAGGATCACCATGTCGACCGGCACACGCCGGGTCATGCCGAGCAGCGTGTCCTCAGCCTTGACTACCAGGTGCCCCTGCTCTTCCGGCGAGAGCGCCACGTTAGTGACCTCGGCGGCGCGCCCGCGGACGAAGTTGACGCCCTCGTCCATGAGCCGCTTGTAGAACTCCTCGTAGCCCTTACCGAAGGTGCGCATGTCGATGTAGAACTCGTACACCTCGGTCTCGGGCAGGTGCTCCTTGATGAGATGGGCGAACTTGAGCGAGTACATGCAGCAGACGCGCGAGCAGAACTCCTGATGGTTCTCGTCGCGGCTGCCGATGCAGTGCAGGATGGCGACCGACTTGGGAGCCTCGCCGTTCTTGCAGACGATGTGGCCGCCGGTGGGGCCCGAGGCGTTGGAGAGGCGCTCGAACTCGAGGCTCGAGATCACGTTCTCGAGACGGCCGTAGCCGTAGCGCTGATCCTGCTCGGGGTTCCACAGCTCGAAGCCGGTGGCCATGATGATGGCGCCCACGTCGAGATCGATGAACTCGTCCTGCTGGGTGAAGTCGATGGCCTCCGGCCCGCACGCCGGCACACAGGGCTGCTTGGCGCACTTACCCTTGGAGAGCGTGAGGCACTTGGTGGCGTCGATGGTGGCGCGCAGCGGCACGGCCTGCGGGAACGGGATGTAGATGGCGCTGCGAAACCCGAGGCCCACGTCGAACTCGCTCTTGACCTTGCGCACCACACACACCTCGGTGCAGGCGGCACAGCCGGTGCACTTGACGGTGTCCACGTAGCGCGCCTTCCTGCGCACCTTGACCTTGAAGTTGCCGACGTAGCCCGAGACCTCGTCGACCTCGGAGTAGGCCAGCAGAGTGACGTTGGGATGCTTGCCGAGGGCCGACATCTTCGGCGTGAGGATGCAAGCAGAGCAGTCGAGGGTCGGGAAGGTCTTGTCGAACATGGCCATGTGGCCGCCTATAGACGGGTCCTTCTCGACCAGGAAGACCTTCTTGCCGGCGTCGGCCAGCTTGAGGGCGGCCTCGATGCCGGCGATGCCACCGCCAACGACGAGCACGTCCGGGTTGACGTTGACCTCGATGGGCTCCAAGGCCTGGTTGAACGGCAGGCGGTGGATCTGCGCGCTGAGGATGCGCTTGGTCTTGGCGGTCGCTTCGTCGGGGTCGACGGTCACCCACGAGCAGTGCTCGCGGATGTTGGCCATCTGCACCAGGAACGGGTTGAGACCGGCGTCGGCGGCCGCCTTACGGAACGTGGGCTCGTGCATGGTGGGCGAACAGGCGGCCACCACGACGCGGTTGACGCCGTTCTCCTTGATGTCCTTCTGGATGAGCTCCTGACCAGGGTCGGAGCACATGTACTTGTACTCGCGCGCCACGACGACGTTGGGTTGCTCGGCCGCCCACCGGGTGACCTCTTCCACGTCGACCTTGCCGGCGATGTTGGTGCCGCAGTGACAGATGTAGACGGCGATCTTCTCTTCAGCCATGATCTTCGCCTCCTCCTCGCCGCTCACGCCGGGATGGCCGCGATGACGCGGTCGCAGGAGACGACCTGCTTGTCGATCGCAAGCTTGTTGGGCTCGACGCCGAGCGCCAGGCCGGCCAGCTGGGTGAAGTACATCACCGGGATGTTGAAGTTGGTCCCGTACATCTTGTTGACCTTGGGCTGGTAGGCCTCAAGGTTCATCTCGCACAGCGGGCAGGCGGCGACGATCACGTCGGCGCCGCCGTCCTGGGCGGTCTTGAGAAGCTCGTGGCACATGTGCAGCGCACCTTCAGCCTTAGTGAGCATCATCATGCCGCCGCAGCACTTGACCTTGCTCGGGTAGTCGATGACGTCGGCACCCAGGGTCGCGAAGAACCGGTCCATGGTGGTGGGGAACTCGGGGTCGTCGAAGGTGCCCATGGGCCGCGAGAACTGACAGCCGTAGTAGGGCGCCACCTTGATGCCCGTTAGGCGCCGCGTGACCTTCTCGGCGACCGCCTCGAGGCCGATGTCGTTGACCAGGATGTCCATGACGTGCCGGACCTTGACCTTGCCGTCGTAGGTGCGACCCACGGCGCCGAGAGCGCCCTGGACGGCCTTGAAGACCTCCGGGTCGTCGGCCATGTAGCGGTTGGTCTTGGCCAGCGTGGTGTAGCAGGCGTTGCAGATGACGCACAGCTCGTCTTCGCCCATCTGCTGCGCGATGGCCAGGTTGCGAGCGGCGATGGCGAACGACTCCAGCTCGCGCACCGAGAAGTAGCTGGTGGCGCCGCAGCAGTTCCAGTCGTCGAGTTCGGCGAGCTCCACGTCGAGCTTGGCCATCATCGCCCGTGTGGAGATGTCGTAGGCCTTGCCGGTGGCCTCGGCCGAGCAGCCGGGGTAGTAGAGATACCTCATTGGGCCTTCGCCTCCTCAGCCTCCAGGTAGGCGGCCATCTTGGTGAGCTCGTCGCGCCCCTTGATGTTCTTGGCCAGCGGCGGCAAGCGGCCGGCCATGAACAACTTCATGCCGAGGCCGGCGAACTTGAAGGCCAGGCCCGGGTCCTTGGTGAGCATGAACTTGCCCATGAGCTCCACTTCGTGGTTGCGCCCGTGCTTGTGCACGCTGTTCACAAAGTACTTGGTCAGGGCGGGGTTCTTGCTGTCCTCGGGTAGGAGGTCGTACTTGATGGCGAGCCGCTTGAGCTCGTACATGAGGTCGGTGATCTTGATACCCGCCGGGCAGCGCACCGTGCAGTAGTAGCACGACGTGCACAGCCAGATGGTGTTGCTCTTGACCACCCTGTCGATCATGCCGGCACGGAAGGCGGCGATGACCTCGCGCGGCCCGTAGTCCATGAGATAGCTCGTGGGGCACGAACCGGTGCACGTGCCACACTGCTGGCAGATGCGGATCTTCTCACCCCCGGGCATGCTCATGACGTCGTGGTAGAACCGCGCGTGCAGCTCTTTGGCTTGCGCCGTGGTTGCTAGCTCCGTCATTCTCCTCTCCAGTCCGTCACCTGATCCGCCCAGCCTGCGGAGTCCTCTCGCGCGCCGTGTTCTTCGACCGAGATGGACTTTGTGCCGCTCTTAGGACCTACCTGCTTTCAACTGCCTTGGGCTCGACCGCTCTGGGCTGGCACCCAGTCGTGTGCCGCCGGCGCCCATTATTTCTCACGGGCTGCGAAAAGTGTACCAAAACGAACAAAAATACTCCAGTTTCCGAAGCACGCTACAGATGGGGTTGCCCCACCCTGGAAACGTAGCACCTTCAGCGACGAGACACCCGAGCCAGGTTGTACAAAAAGGAGACCCGCGACTCGCGTTTTGGAGGCGGGAGACGCCGGGCGCGCCGCAAGCCGCGGCTGCCGCTACTTGACGGTCACCGTCTTGGCGGCCGACACGCCTCCCTTGTGTGTCTTGTCGCCCAGGTACTTGAGGCGGAAGCGAGTGGTCCCCTTGGCCGCGGGCGCCGTCCATGTAGCCGTGACCGTCTTGGCGGCGCTCAGCTTGAGGGTCTTCCAGGCGGCCCACGCGGAGGAGCCGGCCGCCTTCTGGATGGTCGCCTTCAGGCCGGCCGTACCGGTGCTGACCTTGCCCGTGACCGTCACCTTCTTGCCGGGCTGGGCCTTGGACGTGCTCACGATGAGGCTCAGCTTAGACGTCTCCTGCGGCTTGTGACACCAGCACGGCTGCCCGTCGCTGGGGTGCGCCGTCGCCGGCGACGAGGTGCCGAAGGCGCCGATCAGCGCCGCCGCCAAGACGGCTACTGCGGCGGCGCCCAGGTTGAGGCGGAAGCGCCACGAACGGGTGCCCTTGGCCGAAGACTGTGTGGATGTCGGCATGTGCCCTCCCGGGCTCCCAGATCGACGGCCGACCGGCCGGTGACGACCGCGCGATTCTACCAGCGAGTCGGTCGAGTGAGGAGTGGCTGGCGTGCTGCGGCTGGGGAAGGCGACGCTTGCGGCAGACGCGAGCGAGGGCCGCAGCGTTCGGGCGCAGCGACGGCCGCGGCGCCTTTGCGGATGCACGGGCTTTGCCCTAGAATCCTTGCGCACCCCACGGGCCGACGTAGCTCAGCTGGCAGAGCACATCACTCGTAATGATGGGGTCCGGGGTTCGATTCCCCGCGTCGGCTCCAGTCTTCTCCCGAGAGACGAGCAAGCGAGACCGGCTTGCGAGTCAGGTGCGCGTCCAACGAGGTGTGCGCCGCGGGGAGCGGCGAGCAGTACGACTAGCGCGCCGCTTGTGCCGAGGTGCTCGCTTCTTGGAGCGCGGTCTCGCCCACGGGCCAGGCCGCCACGAAAGCAGCCACGACGGACGGGTCGAACTGCGTCCCGGCATTGTCGCGCAGCTCCTTCACGGCAGCCTCCTCCGTCAAGCGGGAGCGATAGGGCCGGTCAGACGTCATCGCGTGGAAGGCGTCGCAGACGAAGATGATGCGCGACTCGAGCGGGATGGCCTCGCCGGCAAGGCCGTCGGGATAGCCGTGACCGTCCCAGCGCTCGTGCGCCGCCCTGATCACCGGAGCGAGCGAGCGCAGGTAGTCGATGCGCGAGAGTATGCGTTCGCCGATCAGCGTGTGCCGGGCGACGACGGCGAACTCCGCCTCGGTCAGCTTGCCCGGCTTCTCGAGGATCTGCCGCGAGATGCCGATCTTGCCAACGTCGTGCAGCAGGGCTGCATAGCGAAGCTGGCGCAGGTCCTGGTCAGAGAGCCCGATGTGACCGCCGAGCGCCAGCGCCATCTTGGCGATGGAGCCGGCATGGTCGGCCGTGTACTTGTCCTTTGCTTCCAGCGCAGCCGCCAAGGCCGTGACCGTCTGCAAGTAGCTGCGCTCGAGCTCGTTGAACGTCTCGGCGTGGCGCAACGCGGTCGCCACCTGGCTGGCCACCGTAGCGAGCACGGCAGCGGTGTCGCGCGCGTACTCGCGGTCACCCGACGAACCTACACTGATGGCTCCCACCGGCCGCCCCTGGTGGACGACGGGCACCACCGAGGCCTTGGAGATGCCGACCGCCGCGCGTCTGCCCTGCTCGGAGATGCGTTCGTCCCGAGCCAGGCTGGACGTAGTGACCGCCTGATCAGCACTGGTCACCCACAGGGCAAGCTCTTCCACCGCCAGCATCGAGCCGTTGACGACGCCGGCATAGATGCCCGCTTGCATGGCTTCGCCATCGAGCAGGTGGATGCCGCAGAAGTTGCTGTGCGTCATCTCCCGGACGCGATCTGCGACGGCAAACAACTCGGCTTTGACGTCGCGAGTCTGCGCCAGGGTCTCGCCCACGAGAGACAGGTCTGCCAGCCCGCGAGAAAGGTCCTGGATCTGACCGGAAAGCCCATCGACGGTCTGGGCGATGCGCTCCGACATGCCATTGAACGCCCTGGCCATGACCGCGATCTCGTCGTGGCCTTTGACTTCCACGTGCTGCCTCATGTTGCCGTCGGTGATCGCCTGGGCGGCGCGGCTGAGCCTCTTGAGCGGTCGCACTACGGTATGCGCACTGAGAAGAGCGGCCAGCATGGCGGCCGCCAGGGCCAAGACGAGAGCCAGCGCAGCTGTGCCGCGCACGGAGGAGCGGATAGCGGTGAAACCACCGTCGGGCACGCCCACGGAGAGCACGGCGACAGCGTGCCCGCCGGCGCTGCTCAGCGCCGTATACGACGTCGTCCAGCCCGCGGCGCTGTAGTGCGCTCCGACGGGCGCCAGCGGCTTCAGGGGGCGCTGAGTCTGCTGCAGGGACGACGCCGCCAGCAGTCCGCCCACGTAGATGCTGGCCGGTGCGCCAGACTGCTCCGCCACAGCCTGCAGCACGGCGTCGTCGATCTGGTCGGCGACCACGAGCCTGCCCACGACCTTGCCCCTGCGCCCGTCGGCACGGATAGGCATGGACGCCACCACCCAGGGCTTGCCGAGATACGTCTGGAAACCGAAGCCGGACTGGCCGGTGCCGAGTGGCCGCGGCGACGGCAGCATACTGACTCGCGCAAGCAGGCGCCCGTCGGCGCCGAGCACTTGTGCCTGCACAAGGTTCAGCGTCTGGATGATGTTCTCGAGTGACTCCGTCGCCCGTGCTCTGTCGCCATGAGCGACCGCATCGGCAAGACTTTGAGAGGCAGCGTAAGAGGACACGCTGCTTGTCAGGTGCTGGGCGATGCCACTCTGGACCGCGGCCGTGGAACTCACCAGCTGGCGGTTCTCGATGCCGCGTAATCCAGCGGACGTCTTGAAGTAGCTGAAGGCACAGAAGACGAGAAGCGCCGGGAGGGCGCTACAGAGGAACGCGAAAGTGAACTTGCGGCGCAGGCTGAGGGAAGCTATACGCATCTCAGCCCCCCGACCGGTCCCCGGTCATCGACTCAGGATCCTCGCTGGGAACGGGACCGCTTGCTCAGTGGCGGTCGGACGCATTCAGCTGCCCGTGACCTTGACGCGCACGACGTTGCTGCAGGAAGTGACGTGGCCGCAGCTGTTCACGCTCTCGGCCTTCAGCTGCATCTGGCCAGACTGTGTGGCCTGTACATAGGCGGTGTACTTGCCATGCGAGACGAGAGTGGCCGTCGTAGCCTGACACCATCCGTCGCCGACGTTCCCGTAGATCCGCACCTCATAGGGGGAGCCGCCGCTCTTCACGCACACGGTGAGCCGCACACTGTCGCCCACCTGGCAGGTTGAGCATGCCGCCTTCAGCTGCAGCTTCGGGCCGCTCCTGGCCAGCGCGCTCCCGGCCGATGCCAGCGCCACCAGCGCGACCGCCAGCAGGATGCTCAGACCTCTTGCCCATCGTCGCATACTGGTCCCTCCTCGGAGTCTGACTTCCAGGAAGTATGTCGGCCGCGAGGCATCGACTCTTGAGGCTGCATAGGCGTGGTGGCAAGGCTGGGAGGCACCCGTCGACCAGCTTGCGAAGCTAGACTGCCCCTGAGCGTCGCGCCGAGAAACCGTCGTCACGAGGGACGACAGCGGCGAAGCGACGAGCTGCCCCCGGGGCTGGTCTCAGCCGGATTCCCGGGCGCCGACCAAATGGTGGCCCATAGGCGTGCTGCAGACCTGCAGTCTGCCCTGCAAGCTCTCGCTCTTGTTCTGCCGCTGGCGAGTCACGGCCACCGACCTGGCCGGCAACACGCAAAGCAGGCTGGCCGACTTCAGGCTGTTCATGCTTTTCTAGCGCCGAGGTCAGCGAGCCACCAGCCGCTTCAGCACAGTGTTTCCTGTGCTAGTATGATTGAGCTTGACCGACCCTATTCGATCCCAGGTAGGAGGGCATGTCATGGGGCGCTTCCGTGTCACTCTGTTCGTGCTCGCATCTGTCCTTGCGCTCGTCACGTCGGTAGCACTGCTGCGGCCTGCAGTGGCGACCTCGTCTGTCTCCGAGGGCGATGGCGGTTGGGTCTTGCAGCAGCAGCTTCTGGACCAGGGAGATGTCACCGACGTCACCTTCGTTGACGCGTCTCACGGCTGGGCAGTGGGCGGCAGCATCATCTCGGTCACGGGCGACGGTGGCGTCACCTGGACAGAGCAGTACTCAGGAGCGTCGGGCGAGCAGTTGGAGTCCGTCTGCTTTCCTGACGCCAGTCACGGCTGGGCGGTCGGTTCCGACCAGACGGCCAACACGGCCCTCATTCTCGTCACGAGCGACGGCGGCGTCACTTGGGCAAGGGAAAGCTCCGGAACAGCGGACCATCTCAGTTCGGTCTGCTTCCCCGACAACAGCCACGGCTGGGCAGTGGGATGGCACTACCCAAGCGACGAGAGCACCGACACGACGGTCGTGGGCACGATCCTGGCCACCTCGGATGGCGGTGCTCACTGGAGCACACAGTATGCGGGTAACAACACGATGCTCTCAGCCGTCTCCTTCCCTGACGCCAGCCACGGTTGGGTGGTGGGCACTGATCCGGCAGGCGGCGGCCACATTCTGGCCACCTCAGACGGTGGCGCTGCCTGGAAAGTGCAGAGCTTGGGCACGACGGAAAGTCTCTCGGACGTCTCCTTCCCTGACGCCAGCCACGGCTGCGCGGTGGGCTACCATGGCGCGATTGTCACCACCTCGAACGGCGGCGCCACGTGGACGCCGCAGGATTCTGGAACGGCGCTCGATCTTGGGGGCGTCTGCTTCGCCGACGCCAGCCACGGTTGGGCCGTGGGCGGTGTCGGTGTGTACGATACACATACGGCGAAGGACGGCTCTGTCATCTTGGTGACCGTTGACGGCGGTGCCACGTGGACGCTGCAGAGATCGGGCGTGGGGGAGCATCTCCAGGCAGTCTCCTTCCCCGATGCCAGCCACGGCTGGGCGGCAGGCGTCACCAACCACCCGGACAGCGGGCTGATGCTTGCCACCTCAGACGGTGGCGCTGCCTGGAAGGCGCAGAGCTCGGGCAACACGTCGCCTCTTACCGCCGTCTCCTTCCCCGATGCCAGCCACGGGTGGGCAGTGGGCTACCATGGCGCGATTGTCGCCACCTCGAACGGCGGCGCCACGTGGACGCCGCAGGATTCGGGAACAACGGTCGATCTTCATGGCGTCTGCTTCGCCGACGCCAGCCACGGTTGGGTGGTTGGCAGTTCATACGATGCGGCTCACACGGGAGTGTTGAGGTCGGTCATCATGGCGACCGTTGACGGCGGTGCCACGTGGACGCTGCAGAGATCGGGTGTGGGGGAGTCTCTCCAGGCAGTCACGTTCACCGACGCAACCCATGGGTGGGCGGTCGGCGGAGACGACCAATCCGGTACGGAGGGTCGAGGCGTCATCGTCGCCACATCGGACGGCGGCGCAACCTGGACGGCACAGAGTTCGCGCACATGGCCATCCTTTTCGGCCGTCAGCTTCCCTGACGCTCGCCACGGCTGGGTCGAGAGCATCACTATCGACATGAGTAGCGGGGACTCCGTCGATTGGAGGTATTCGGCAGTCATCTTGGCTACCGCCGATGGCGGCGCCACGTGGGCGCAGCAGTACCTGGACCAGTGGCCGTACAACGAGGAACCGGTGGGCGAGGCAGAGCCGTGGCCCGGACCGGCCTCCGTCACCTTCCCCGACACCAGCCACGGCTGGGCGTGGACTGGCATAGCCTTCCTGGCGACCAGTGACGGCGGCGCCCATTGGACCCGGCTGAACACATACGGCGGGAAGGCCCTTTTGTTCCTCGACGCGAGCCACGGCTGGGCGGCAGACCAGAACGGTACCATCTCGGCAACCAGCGACGGCGGAGCCACCTGGACGAAGCAGAGTTCGGGCACGACGGCGTACCTTACCGCCGTCTCCTTCCCCGACGCCAGCCACGGGTGGGCGGTGGGCAGCGACGGCGTCATCCTCGCCACCCGCACCGGTGGTCGGCCGGACCGGATACCTCCCACGACCACGATCGGCGGCGCCGACGATCTCTGGCACAACGCGCCGGTAGTGTTGACCCTCTCAGCCACCGACAACCCTGGTGGCTCCGGCGTCGTGGCCACCTGCTACCAGATCGACGGCGGTCCCTGGGTCGAGGGAACAACCTCCACCATCCCGGCGCCGGCTGATCACTCCTACGACGGCACGCACACGGTGAGCTACTATTCCACCGACTTCAGCGGCAACATCGAGCCAGCTAGGAGCGTCACGGTCAAGATCGAGACGACCAAGCCAGTGATCAGCGTCGCTTACCTGGGCTTCCTGCGTCACCGGGCTCACGCAGGGTGGGGCAACCACACCAGTCGCTTCGGCCTCACCTACCGTATCGACGACAACCTGAGTCCGACCGCGATGGTGACTCTCGAGGCACTGAACTGGAGAGGCAAGGTCGTCAAGTCGACCTCTCTGGGCGAGTGCCCGACCGGGGTGCTGCACACCTGCCCTCTGCAGTTCAATCTCTCGCTGCTCTTCTGCCGCTGGCGGGTCACGGCCACTGACTTGGCCGGCAACACGCAAAGCAGGCTGGCCGACTTCCGGCTGTTCATGCGTTTCTAGCCGGGAGACAGAGCGCAGCGCGACGACCGGAGCTCAGCGCCGAGCGCCGGACGTGCCTGGCGCCCTACTTGGCGCCGGAAAGCGCCTCGTGGATCGACTGTGCCGCCCGACGGCCGGCGCCCATGGCGCTGATCACGGTGGCGGCGCCGGTGACCACGTCGCCGCCGGCCCAGACGCGCCGGCGCGAGGTGAGGCCGGTCTCCTCGTCGGCGACGATGTTGCCGCGCTTGCCCACCTCGAGGCCCGGCGTCGTCATCGGTATCAGCGGGTTCGGGCTGTTGCCGATGGCGCACACGGAAGCGTCCATGCGCATCATGAACTCGGAGCCGGCGACCTCGATGGGCCGGCGCCGGCCGGAGGCGTCGGGCTCGCCGAGCTCCATGCGCCGGCACTCGATCTCGGTGAGCCAGCCGCGCTCGTTGCCAATGAGGCGCACGGGCAGGGTGAGGAAGTCGAACATGACGCCCTCCTCCTCGGCGTTCTCGACTTCCTCGGCGCGCGCCGGCAGCTCGTCGTGGCTGCGGCGGTAGACGATGTGCACCTCGTCGGCGCCCAGGCGTAGGGCCGTGCGCGCCGAGTCCATGGCCACGTTGCCGCCGCCGAACACGGCCACCCTGGCTGAGCGCTTCAGGGGCGTGTCGAAGGCCGGGAAGCGGAAGCCGCGCATGAGGTTGCAGCGCGTCAGATACTCGTTGGCCGAATAGACGCCGTTGAGGTTCTCGCCGGGGATGTCCATGAACCACGGCAGCCCAGCTCCGGCGCCCACAAAGACGGCGTCGAAGCTCTCCAGCAAGGCGTCCATGGTGCGTGTCTTGCCCACCACGAAGTCGAGGCGCAGGTCCACACCCAGGCTGCGCACGTACTGGACCTCACGGCGTACGATCGCCTTGGGCAGACGGAACTCGGGGATGCCGTAGGTGAGCACCCCGCCCGCCTCGTGCAACGCCTCGAACATGGTGATCTTGTAGCCGCGCAGAGCGAGATCGGCGGCGACGGTGATGCCCGCCGGCCCCGAGCCGACGATCGCGATGCTACGGCCGTTGAGAGGAGGCAGAGGCGGCGCCTCCGTAGTCTCCTGCGCCGCCTCCCAGTCTGCCAGGAAGCGCTCCAGGCGACCGATGGCCACCGATTCGCCCTTCTTCCTCAGGATGCACTGCATCTCGCACTGCTCCTCCTGCGGGCAGACGCGTCCGCAGACGGCCGGCAGCGCGTTGGTCTGCTTGATCGCGCGGATGCCGCCGGCGAGGTCGCCCTCGGTGATGCAATGGATGAAGCCGGGGATGTCGATGCCCACGGGGCAGCCGCCCACGCAGCCCGGCTTCTTGCAGTCCAGGCAGCGCCCCGCCTCTTCGCGTGCCAGCTCGACCGAGTAGCCCAAGGCCACCTCGTCGAAGTTGCGCACGCGCTCGAACGGCTCCTGTTTGGGCATCGGCCGTTTGACGAGATCGAGTGGGCTCACGTGGTCACCTCCCTCCTAGA
>Ga0247847_1000302_pt1 | contig 13527 bp, 14 predicted proteins | sample PFST25metaG_FD_186002 | JGI IMG/M metagenome (GOLD analysis project Ga0247847, IMG submission 186002) | Peat soil microbial communities from Stordalen Mire, Sweden - P.F.S.T25 | ecosystem: Environmental > Terrestrial > Soil > Wetlands > Peat | place: Sweden: Norrbotten County, Stordalen Mire...
TAGTATACTGGACCATTTCCCCGATGCGATACCGACCAAGAGGGTATTTCTTGGCGTGCGGGCCCCGGACGAGCGTCCCGATGCCAGGGAAGATCAGCTGTCCCCCGTGCGAATGCCCTGAGATCTGCAGGCTAAATCGCCCAGTCGTCGCGCTCACGTCAGCAAAGTCTGGCTCGTGGGCCAACAGGATTGCTGGGCCCGACGGCGGAAGTTTGGCGAGCACGACGTCCAAGCGATTTTTGTGGAGCGTAACGCTATCGACGCCGGCGATGTGTAGCGCTGCATCCCCTCGATGCAGCGTATAAACGTCGTTGCTCAGGTCGACGATATCGCTGCGCCGCATTACCTCTCGAACCGTTGCTTCGCCAACCCAGTGGTCGTGATTCCCGAGGACCGCAACGCTCAGGTCCTTTGGGCTAAGCTTACTCAGTGATGCTGCCATCTCTGCTCGAAGCCGATCCACCTCGTACGAGAAGAAATCACCAATAATGGCGACCAAGTCAGGACGCTGCTCGTTGATCAGGCCAATAACGCCGTCCAAACGCGCCGGGGTGATCCATTGGCCTAAATGGATATCGGCGATGCTTGCAATCTTATATCCGTGGAACGTGGGGCTCAAGTCGGGAATGATCACCGACACCTGCTCAATCTGAAAGGCGCTACGCTCGAACTGATCGGTTCCTATTTGTTCTGACAACGTCGCCATTGCCAATTGCAGGTTCCGCCTGAAAGCGTGACGTCTTACGCGGCGCGGCTTCATCATCTTCCTCCGTGCCCTACTCGCCGTGCGTCGACGACGACCGCTACATCAAAGAGTCCTATGTAATATGGGCATTTTAAGGCTTTTTGGTGCATTGGCGATCACACAAACGGATGGTTTAGAACAGAGTCCCGAGCATCTTTTCTTTATAGGCTGAGTTCAATCTCGCGGTTTTCGTCTTGCTGGACATTGTTCTTAGATCTGCAGCGTTTTTTTTACACTCTGAATGTTGGGAATCCGTAACGGAACGCGCCAGCTGGCAATCTCAATCCCCTCTTAACCCATCACCCAAATCGAAACCTCCGTCGAAAGTCCTCCCGGTTTAAAGCAAAGCTGAAAACAGGCGTGAGATCGACTCCTTCAGTTTAATAGTTACAGGACGGTTTGCATAACGTTCCGGGGTAAGCTCGGTACAAACGTTCAGGTCTTTGGTGAACGCGTCTTTTAACCCTCGCGCAACAGGCGTATCATACATAATTGCATTCGTCTCAAAGTTGAGACCGAAGCTTCGCAAATCCCAGTTTGCGCTCCCGACAGACGCGGCCACTTCGTCCACCACGATCGTCTTTGCGTGAAGGAACCCGTTGTCGTAAGTGTACGCCCGAACGCCGGAGTCGAGCAGCTGCCCAAGGAAGGAAAGTCCTGCCCAATAGACGAAGGGATGATCTGGCCGGTTCGGAATCATAATACGGACGTCAAGGCCAGAAAGTGCTGCAATTCGGAGCGCGTCGCGAACACTGTCGCCAGGGATGAAATACGGGGTCTGAATATAGATCGTATCTGTTGCAGAGTTGATCATCTTCAGATAGGACTCCTTAATTGGGTTCCAATAAGTGTCTGGCCCTCCTGAGACGATTTGCACGGGCGCCCCAGCGGACGTGGTGATATCAGGGAAATAGCGGTGGTCGTAGTCGAGGTGCCGCCCCTTGGTCGCATAGTTCCAATCGAAGAAGAAGCGGAGCTGGCACAATAAAACCGCCGTTCCGGCAATTCGCACAGCGGCATCGCGCCAGTATCCCCATTTACTGACCTTTCCGAGGTACTCATCGCCGATATTAAATCCGCCGACGAAGCTGGTCTCTCCATCAATGACGGCAATTTTTCGGTGATTTCTGAAATTGGACCGAAGATTCAGGAAGCGTAGCAGCGAAGGGAAAAAGAACGCGACTTGGCCCCCTGCATTCTTCAGCTCATCAAAAAAATGTCGAGACAAATGCGCGCAGCCAAGCCCGTCGCACAAGAGCTTGACTTCGACTCCCGCTCGCGCGCGTTGCGTAAGCACTTCTCGCATCTCGTGGCTGAGCGCGTCATTTCTCCATATGTAGTACTCGAGATGGACGTGATCGCGGGCTGCTTTGATTGCCGCTATCAGATCTGCGAATTTTTCATTGCCGTCCGTGTATACTTTGATCTGGTTGTTAGTCGTGAGTATTGAACCGTCGTCTTCGACAAGCATCAGCACCATACGGCGGAACGCGGCAGAAAGATGATCCGTGGCAGGGATGTCGCTGGCTTTCAGTTCACTTTTCTGCAATTCGATGAGGCGCCGCAAGGCCTTATCCGCATCTTGCTTCAGGCGAAACATCTTTTTTTTGCGATAGTTCTGACCGAGGAAAATATATAGAACAAACCCGACAACGGGTAAGAAGTAAAGTACCAACAGCCAGGCCCAGACATTTGCCGGATTTTTCCTGTCAAAAAAGACGATGGTAATAGCGAAAAGCAGATCCGAAACAAGAATGGCGATCAGTACGAGGTCAGTAATACTCATGTCTTCTTTGAGGACTAATCTGCAGTGGCGCGCTGTCGCCGCAGTTTGAATGTTTTCAGGACATATATCCTCTTTGATTGTGTTCGTCCGACACTGCTCGTTGCGCAAGTGGCAGCTCCGCCGTGAGTCTGACAGCGCCCACATTTTGCCAGGAGGTCGGCACTTTGGGCGTTATCAGTCCCATCATCGTTTCCGAGAGGACCGGCCCAAGCCGCTGAAGCTGCTTCAGCGTTACTGCTTGGTGGGCGCATGATTTACAAGGGGTTGATCCAGTCATTCAACAGCTACGCTCGCTCTAGGAAGCGAGCAACTTGCGCTCCGAAGTTGCGTGCGCTCTGTGTATCCAGTTTGTTGACTTGCGTAATCGGTTCCCCCATAAGCTTGGCAAAATCTTCTATGAGCTTTCTGTCCGTATCAGAGAGCTTGTCAACGTCGAGATACCCTCTAAACACCTCGATTGCTCGAACGCGCCCTGCAGCATGCGCTTGCAAGTCTGCCACGCCGATGCACGAGCTCCTCTTTAGGCGCTGTCCCGTAGTCCACACAGACAACGAAAAGCGCCACGTCTTTGTCGCTTAAGCGATCGCGGTTCGCGACAAGGAAGTTCACCACACTCGGCAGCGGATGCTCTTCGTAAATTGGAGAGCCGATCACGATCAAGTCGAAACCGCGTGGGTCAGCCTCGGCGACGTTTTGTACTACCACGTCGACGTGTCCTATGTCCGCTGCCCTTTCAGCTATCCGCTGCCCCTTCAGCTATCCGCTGCGCTACGGTTTTCGTAGAGCCGTATCGCGTGTCGTAAATGATTAGAACGCGAGTCATGCTGCCCGTTACACCGTCTGGCATGAGCTCCGCAATCATGCGTGGAGCTTCTTAAGGAGCCACGCAATGTTCTTGCCGAGGGTGGTCATCGTAGCCATGCCCTCAGCATCGTCTTCTGCTTCACCGATAGCATGGCCGATACCGATATTCCAGTAACTCGAACCGGGAACGATCATTTGACCAATGAAGAAGAAGTGATTGATCGAGTCGAATGCGTGAATAGCGCCAGCGCGTCGCATCGTTACGACTGCAGCGCCGACTTTACGCTGAAACATGTCGCCGTTGGCGCGCGCTACCATCCCAGCGCGGTCAATAAGCGCTTTGAGTTCGGGCGTTATATCAGCGAAGTACGTCGGTGAACCTAAGATGATCCCATCTGCGTGCAGCATCTTGGCAATGTAATCGTTTACCGCGTCATCAGTCACGACGCAGCACTGGTCACGAGTCTCGAAACACTCCGAACACGCGATGCAGCCTTGAATTCGTGTTCCTGCGAGCTGAACGAGTTCGGTCTCAATACCTTCTCGTTCAAGTTCGCGCAGCGCCTGCTTAATGAGAATGGCGGTGTTGCCATCCTTACGGGCACTACCGTTAAAAGCGATAACCTTCACTGAAATACCCCCTCGTTGCTTGTAGCTAAATTGAACGATCTTTGTTACAACGACTGCAAATCATTCTTATAATGGTTGCGCTGATTTTTGGCAGCGCTTCGCTGCGCAGCTTGTCGCGTCTGTTTGTAAAGGAAGTAATATGAAATCTTCAAAAACTGTTTAAGTGCTTGAGCGAAACTGCGGCGGCTGTCAGTTCGTGCTCCTGCTTCTCCGTGCTGAAAAGCGTAAATTATCCTATAGTGGCGTCTCTTCTAACGAAATGCAACCTTCACCACCGGCTTGTCTGCTACTAGCTCGAAATGGGCTTGTCTGCACACCACGCGTCGTCCTTTACCGTGTGGTCATTCCTTGCTATACAAAACGGACACAGACTGTAGCCGTTGAAAGGATTCATTCGTACTGGCTTGCCGCAACGGGCACATATTAACATTTCTGCCTCGGTCATGTTAGTGGCCCCCCTGTACTTGCGAAATCCGAATTTTGTGGGTGACGTTCTACGCCATTCTTCGCATTTAAGCTTTTCGAAATTCAGTTGTTTCGCGTCGCAAAACGCCAACCGAGGCGTTCTGAAAGCCCTCAACCAGTTTTTTCAACTTAAAATGATTTTTTGGAAGAATGAACTCCACTGTGCCGCGTTTTGGTTTAAACTTCAAATGCAACGAGCATTGATGATTGCTTAGCGCCATCCAATTCAATCCACGCGCTGCCGCGAACTGGGCTAACAAAGCTGCTAGCGTGCTCTGAGCGAATAGCTCAGACTCTGTGAAGTCCTGTATATATACGACGGGTCTGATACATAGGTACCAAGGAAAAATTTCGAGGAGCGGGTTTGCTCAAGAGTGCAGCTAGGATCCCACGCGCCACGTGCCGGCTCTTCGGCACGATAAAAGCTATAGGCAACATCAAAGACAGCGTCATTCTCGTCCACGGCCCGAAGGGCTGCGTTTATCACATTAACTATATACTTGGGATGCGGGGCGACAAAACATCCAACGTCTATTCGACCTGTATGGATGAAAAAGACGTCATTTTTGGGGCCACGGAGAAACTTAAAAGCGCAATCGCCGAATTAGATCGCGAGTTTAACCCCGCGCTCATCGCCGTGCTGTCGTGCTGCGCTTCCAGTATTATCGGTGAAGACGTTGAAAGCGTCGTGAGAGAAGTTCAGACGAATGCAAAGGTGTTGGGAATCGATTCAGGAGGCTTTGAAGGTGATTACCGATCCGGCTACAGCGAGACGCTTACGCGACTCGTTGAAGTGCTCGTAGAGCCGCCACGGACGCGTGATGAGCTATCAGTGAATTTGATTGGCCTGCTGAGGGCAGGTCCCGATCTTAAAGAGCTCAAGCATGCCTTGGCGCTTATCGGCGTCCGTGTCAATGCGGTGCTCACAGCGGGTGCCACCGTACGCCAGATCGAGCACATCGCCTCAGCGAGATTGAACGTTGTCGTCTGCGAGGCCACAGGCAAGGATGCTGCTGAGCAGTTGGAGGGGCAATTCGATATGCCGTACATCATCGAAGAACTTCCCATCGGGCATCAGGCAACGAGGCGGTTTCTGGCCCGCATAGCCGAGGCGCTTGGCACGTCAGTGGATTTGGACGCCCTGTGTCCAGCGCAGGCCGCAGTTCCTACCGTCGTCGGGAGGCGCGTCGCGGTGATCGGCGGTCCGACGCGCGCAATCGCCGTCACAAACTTCCTCAAGGAGTGCGGCATCGAACCAACGCTGATTGTATCCGACTTTGACGTTAATACGGCAGCACGGCTGAGCGGGCTCGTCAGTGAGCGCTGCGAGGTACTCATCGCTCCCGAGCACGAGACCATCCTGGAACGATGCAAAGCGCAGCGCGTTGATCTGATCGTGGGCGGCATGCTCGAACGCCCAATCGCATCGAGTCTCGGAGCCGAACATCTCGATATCATGCACGGGAGCGAAAAAACCGTCGGCTTTGCCGGCGCCGACGCACTGCTCAAACGGTTGCGGGGTGACAAAAAGCCGTGATCACGGAAGGATGCTTGGTGAAAAGTAAGGAGATCCGTGGGACGGTCGGCGCGGTCATCCCGTATAATAAGTGCGTGTGTGCGCTAACTGCAGGTCACGTTATTCGCTACGGCCACGGCGCGGTCGGCACGAAAGTCGTCGTGGACGGGCACGACGGCACCGTCGTTCACCTGCTTAATGACTATGATCTAGCGCTAATCGATGTCCCCCCTGAGCACGCAACGTTCTCCGCAATAGGGCGTGCCCGTTTCGGACCAGCGGAGCTCATTACGTATGATCGGCGCATCGAATGCCGAGTTGTCGACTCTGGGCGAAACCTCAACCGGTTCGCATTTCCTTGCGCGGACATGCCGCTGCCAGGAGACAGCGGGGCGCCGATTGTGCAGGAGGGAAAGGTCATCGGGCTACTTTCCTCAATTTTGTATAACAACTGCAGCGGTCTCGGCATATCCTCCGAGGTCTTCGGCAATCCGTCGCGTTTGAAATAGCCAAGTGATGCGCACTACACCTTCGGCCCAGAAGCAGCTAAGTGCTCGTATCCTTCGGCCTCGAGCTCCTGCACGACCCCGTCCACGTATAGCTGCATCCCCGACTCGATAACTGAGCCGATTATGGTGTAAGGAATCGGGATGGCATCTAATCGCTCGCGTTTCGCTGTGAATAAGAGTTCATAATCACCGCCTCGGTATAGTGCGAGCGTTAACTGGTCAGAACGGTCGCGGCTCACCGATTTTGCGGCATCACTGACGGGTATATCCGCTGCAAGTAGGCAAAAGCCGCAATTGCTTGCCGTTGACAGCTCATATAAGGACAGACTGAGCCCGTCGCTTGTGTCGATGAGAGCGGTCACCGCACCAGACGCGGCGAGCGCTTGGCCGTACGCAATTCTCGGCTGGGGCTCGAACAGTTTTTTGAGTGCACGTTCGCGCAAGGGGTGGTCTGCGTATCTGCTGTCGAGCAACATCCGCACGCCTGCGGCAGCGAGGCCTAGTCCGCCGGTGACGCAAACAGCGTTCCCGGGTTTCGCCCCGGCCCGCGTCAGTATCTTATCCTGTTGCACACGGCCTATGGCGGTACCCACGAGCGTGAGCTCATCGTGCTCATCTGTGTCGCCGCCGATAAGCATGGTCCCATTTTGCACGCAGCACGCGTTGCAGCCACGCACGACGTCAAGCGCAAATGCGACGTCCGCCTCGCGCGGAATGCCCATGGCCATCGTCACGCCAAGGGGGTCTGCACCCATCGCGGCGATATCGCTCAAGGTTGCGGCGGTGGCCATCCACCCGATCTGATACCCGCTCATCTCGCGTGGGAAGTGCGTTTTTTTGTGCAACATATCGGTCGTGACGACCAAGTAATGGTCATCGAACGCGATCGCCGAACAATCGTCTGCTCCAGGACAAAGCACTGCCGTGCAGTCGATAAGCTCAGCTAACTGCTTTACGAGCGCGCGCTCACCAAGTTCGCCGACTTTCACGCTTTATCACGTGAGCTTTTATAGCCAATAAGCGCTTCTACTCTTCTGCGCAGTGGCGCTCTCAAGTTGATTCGTATGCAGGTGTTCCCCGAATGCATCCCGTGCCTCACATCGCGGGTATTGTACGAGGCAAAGCTATCAAGCACTGATCTCTCAACGCAGCTCAAAGCGGAAGAAGCGGCAGCGAAAACGATGTGTCGGATGGGCTTCGAAGGCCCTATAGCGCTTCTTTCGACGGAGGTGCACAGGGCGGTGTACCGAGTACTTGGCGATGACGATCCCTACCGACACGTGAAACGACTCGCCAACGAGACCGCAGTAAAACTCTTGCCAACAGTGCAATCACTCATCCAAACGAGCAGTGATAGCTTTCGCAGCGCCGTCCTCGCCGCAATTATTGGAAACACCTTCGATTCCGGCGTGCTCGGTTTTGAAGTGGTAATGGATGATTTTGAAATGGAAGTCGCCACAATCTACCGACACGGGCTGGACATCGACGATACTGACGCGATGAAGCCACTCCTCAATGACGTCGTTTACGTGGCCGATAACGTCGGAGAGATCGTCTACGACGGATTGCTCATAGAGCAAATGCGCAAGCTCGGGGCGCACGTCACCCTCGTCGTCCGCGGGGGACCCATCCTCACAGATGCTACGATCGAGGACGTCTGGGAGTTCGGGCTGGACAAGGTGGCCGATAGGGTCGTCACGACAGGTTCAAACGCGATCGGCATAAAACTCGACGAAATTCCGGCCACGTTAAGGGACATGTTGCCTCGTGCTTCGCTTATTATCGCCAAGGGGATGGCTAATTACGAAATGTTGTCAGAATATTCCTTCAAACCCGTCGCCTACTTGATGCGCGTGAAGTGCGCACCTGTTGCAGAATCGGTGGGAGCTCGTGTGGGTGATTTCATTGCGAAGCTCGTGATATAACGGCTCTAGCGCACGACGATGAAAGCAACCGAAAGGAAAGCAACCGCGTTATTGAGCATGTGCAAGGCGATAGGGGCCATCAAATTGTCGGTCTTCTCGTACACGTAGGCGAGTACGATGCCGATCACGAACAGCTGAACGAAGGCGAGCGGCTCCAAATGGATGGCCGAAAAGAGCGCAGCGCTTAGTACGATAGCGTACCAAGGCCTAAAGCGGTCTCTAAAAGCTTTGTAGAGGTACCCTCGAAACACGATTTCTTCGCATATAGGGGCGATAATGACCCCAGACAAGAGAACGAGGGGCAACAGCCCTGATACGGTCGCAGACTGTGACAATGCCTGCTGCGTTACGTCGACGCCGAAGTATTGTTCGATCGGATAGCCGACGATAGCCGCAAGGATAAACGCAACAACGAATCCCACCACTCCATAAAGAAGCGCTTTCGGCAATTTCTTCGTCTTCAATCCGAGCGAAGAGAGCTTCTCTTTGTAGAAACTGAGAACAAGTGCTACGATGAGGGCAACGGAAACGATGTCCGCGACGACTAGCAACCAAAAGGTCACCGCGGTGAAAGCTCCTGAAGCTGTAGCGAGCACTTCGCTGGAAGAAATTACGCCCGCACGAACAAGAAGCGGCGTTAAGAACAGCGACACGCTGAACTGACCTACGAGATAGAGCAATAACCCCAATACGATAGACCATTTCTTCCGCAGTGGCGTGCGAGACACATAAACGTCGTACGGGCTTGTGGGATGGAACTCATCCCAGTCGATGGCTTCGAGCGACTTGTCGTTTTCGTTACCTGTAGGCATCGTGTTCCGTTCCTGCTAACGTGGCTGCCTCATTATATACCCTTGCCCAGGGCACGGCGCGGCGCCCGTTGACGCGAAAAAGCGGTGAGCAAAGAGTCCAAAGCGGCCGACGGCATATTTATGAACTCAAGCGTGCATATTATTTTTGTATAAATCGACAATAAGGTGATTACTACATATGAAAGGTAACTGGGGCAGTGACCGCGGGCTTTCAGCCCGCATGCTGCTGACCATGATTTTGCTTGGGCTCGTGTACGTCGCGTTTATAGGCATCATCTTGGTCTTCGTGCAAAACATCGCAGTCATAGTCGTTTTTGTGGCACTGTTTCTGGGAGCGCAGTACTATTTCTCAGATCGGGTCGTGCTTGCCACGAGCGGAGCGCACATCGTCAGTGAGGACGAAGCCCCCGAGCTCCACAGCACGATCGAACGCTTGTGCGCCATGGCGGATCTTCCAAAGCCGAAGGTAGCTATAGCAAACAGCGCCGTCCCGAACGCCTTTGCGACCGGGCGCAATCAGAACCACGCGGTGGTAGCCGTCACGAGTTCACTCCTCCAACGACTTGAGGAGCCGGAAGTGGAGGCTGTGCTTGCGCACGAGTTGTCACACGTCAAGAACAGAGATATGCTCGTTATGACTATCGCGAGCTTCGTCACGACGATTGCGGGTTTCCTGATGCGCTTCTGGTTCTTCATGGGTGTAGGTGGCGGCCGGAGGGACAACAACATCTTTATTTTCTTCATCGCGCTCGCGGCGATATGGATTGTTAGTTTCCTCATCACGCGGGCGCTCTCGCGCTACCGCGAGTACGCGGCCGATCGTGGCTCTGCCATCCTCACAGCGCACCCGGCAAACCTCGCCAGTGCGCTGCTCAAAATTAGTGGCTACATCGAACGTGTTCCAACGGAGGATATCCGTAAAGTTGAGGGTATAAGCCAGTTCTTCATCATACCTGCAATATCGAGAGGCTCTGCACTAAACCTCCTATCGACGCATCCGCCCATTGAAAAGCGGATCGAGCGACTGCGGCAGATGGAGGCGGAACTTGCAGGACAGAGCGGCTAACGGCGCGCGAGCTTCAGGTATGATCAGGGCCACTGCGGCTGAGCTCGACGATTTCTAGGATCTCTGCCATATCGCGTATTTCGAAGTCCGGGCGTATTTCGGGCTTTGGAATGCGCTTTTTTTTATTGTACCAGATAGCCGTCAACCCAGCTTTTTTTGCTCCCAAAACATCAGAAGTGATCGTATCCCCGACGAAGGCCGTCGCTTCTCGTAATACGCCCATCTTGCGGATGGCCTCGTCAAATAGTCGTGAATGCGGTTTGTAGACTTCAAGTTCTTCAGAGGTGACGATCACGTCAAAAAGGTCAGAGACCCCGTTGAGATGGGCCGACAACTCTTCCGTGTCTCCGTTTGAAACCATTCCGAGCCTGCATCCGTTTGTGCAAAGTATCTCGAGCGTCTTTTTGACGTTCGGAAGGATGGTAACAGCTTCGTCGAGCATTTTCTTGAAGATACCGTTGAGCCCCTCAACGTAAGCGTCCGGCACGCTTATCCCGTAACGCTGAAAGACGTTTCTTGCGCTAATTCCATAAAGATCGCGCATATTTCTAAACTCGCCACAGTATGCGATCACGTCGCGGAATGCGCACTCAAACTCTTCGCTCCAGAAGGCGTTGAACTCTTCGACCGATGTGATAATGCCGAAGAGCGTATTCGATTGCTGGACGACGTGTTTGGTTATGTCCCGGTGGTACGTGCCGACATCGAGCACGGTACCATAGGCGTCAAAGAGGACTGCTTCTGTCTCAGTCATTAGCTAAGGGTTTGCGCAGAAAGGTAAATACCTGTTTGTAAGGCCATAAGGTCGGACCCTCCGTCCTACTGTTAGAACTGTAATTCTGTTTCCCGTCCATATGGACGCGGAGGTGATCTTCCACGGCGGCAGATAACATCGCTGATGCGGTGCACAGGGAGAATCTATAGAAACCGCGGCTTATGACTTCGTTGATAATCTTTCACCTGGTGAACTTCACACGAAGTGTTGCGTTAAGGCATTCGCTTGAAGAGGCAGCTGTTTTACTCCTTCACACGAGCGCTGGGCAAGTCGTCTCGTGTGCTTTCTTCTAGCTACCTAGTCGCACCGCGCTTTTTTTGCCGACGCACGCGGGCTAGTGAGAAGTTTCGCAAAGAAAGACTGAAAAAACAGAAAGGGGGGTGAAAAACGGCCGGATCGCGCATCCAAGCCGTTTGTTGGCCCAGTAAAGATGACGAACCGAGAGCTTCTTTGCCGACCGAGGCAGGCCCGCATCTTTGGACGCACAGCCACAACCGAGTTGTGACTAGCCCTCATTCTGTGTGCGACCACTTAAGCGTGTCGTAAGTAAAGTATAGAGAGTACGGCTAGCTGAACAAAGACATCACACACCGGTATTGCGGCATGATACGCTATGCGGACAAGCTGTGGCGCGCGAGACGCTGCTCCGGAGGTCTATATAGAGTATGAGGGATGCGTTGACGTAGATCTCTTGCCTCTATTGACTATGGAGGTGAGAGAGAAAAATGCAAGCGAAAGAGAAACTGGAGAAACCCCTCAAGTGGTTTATCTTGCCGAACGAATCATACAAGTGGGACTTCATCCTTGAGAAGTACGTTGTTGAGGATTCTCAGCAGGAGGTCGCTACCGAAAGCGTTAGGACTCAACGGCTTGATGATAGGTTTGACAAGGACTATATCGTCACGCACAAGAGACGAAAACAACGAGACCGCTACTATTATTGAGCGGCAGAGTAATACGATTCTTTTTGCGCACCGCACTCATTTTTTTGTCATGAGGGGCTAGAAGCGTATAGGATGGCAGCACCTTCTTCGCTCTGTCAATTCGCGTCAGCCGTTCTTCCTTGCATTTTTTTTCTACTACTAAAAATACGGCTCCTAAAAGCGAACCTTGGTACCGGCACCAAAATGGTCACGAGTTCGAGCTGCTTTTAACGAGTATATTCACTCGTGCGCACTGGATGCAGTACAGTTCATGATGACTGAGCACCCACCCATTGGTAAGGACATAATCGCCACAGACTGAGCAGCGCGGTCTATCGGTCTTCATCATCGTCACGATTCGTTGCAAAGGATTAATCGATAGAAAAAAGGTGGTTGAAAAGGAACCCACTAAGGATCCTCATAGCAGAGGGCGAAGCTAATACCTTCAAGGGCGTGTTCAAAACAATAGACGCACGCCTTGTACTTCACCCTCAAACGCCCTTTCGTGCATTCCCCGTACAAGCGGTAATAGCAATTCACCACTTTTTCTACTTGGTCTGTGTGTATCGCGCATCGCCTCCTTGAGCGAGGCTTGCGTCAGACTGCCGATATACATTTCCTCTGTGCTCTCCCAAGTCACATTTCCTCTCCTGAGTTGATACGGCGCATTGACATGTAGACCGGTGGGCGAAGGCAGAAAAAGCGGTATCAAAAAACGGTTTGTCAGTGGTGAGCGCGGTGAAAAATGGTCAGCAGCACAAAGACGGAGAAGTCAATTTGCTGTTACGCGCTCACCACAGGGAGGCGAAATGAAGTTGATAGTCGCTCCACAAACACACGCTCGATCTTGATTGCAAGGGAGAACGGCAGAGCACAGCACCGTTGAGCGTGGTTCCGTTCTCCCGACCTTTTCCCGAGCAGGTTTTCATACACGACCACACGGTTGTTCGCGTCATGCCAAAAATAGTCACTGCATAGAGAATACACAGTCTCTATACTTGTTCTGCACTCGTCCTGGCGGTCTTCTCTGTTCGATACGAGCTGTTTCCGAGAGCTAAGACCCAGAGCAGGAAAGAGGTCGCCAAGCAACAATCGCACGGGCAGCGACGCGCGTATATACTTGCCAGATATCGCCACTGCCGTGGCGCAAGGAGACTCTATTTTTTCTCGAGACTAAGATAAAGCAGGGAAGCACTCCTAGAATATCGAGTCGAGAAAGAGATGTCACCTGGCCCATATTAGCGGTACTGTCGACGGCACTCTCTAGACAGAGGCAAATAATGTGCGATACACCCCCCCACCAGCAGATTGTTGCTGAAATAGCGGAATGAGAAGGATGCAAAGACGAGGGTTGAGGAGTGCTACTCTCGTAGTCTGAATGGTGCTGGGGGCGGTGATTCCGTTGGCACCGCACTTTGAGACTCAGTGGTCTCCCCCACAAGCCCTCTCAATGTATTATGACTCGAACAACAAAGAGGTGCTAAAGAGATGAGTACCGCCTCCAAAGGTTGGTCTGCTACCTCGTTGGCATAATGTCAGATATTCTTGCAGTATTCTCCATTGTCGCAGTC
>Ga0247847_1000303_pt1 | contig 13503 bp, 9 predicted proteins | sample PFST25metaG_FD_186002 | JGI IMG/M metagenome (GOLD analysis project Ga0247847, IMG submission 186002) | Peat soil microbial communities from Stordalen Mire, Sweden - P.F.S.T25 | ecosystem: Environmental > Terrestrial > Soil > Wetlands > Peat | place: Sweden: Norrbotten County, Stordalen Mire...
AAGTAAGAGACTGATTAATAATAGTCAATCAAGTATGATCGATGCAAGCCTAATCAATGTTTTTTCCCCTTTTCCGGTATTTGTGTCATAAATGACTTCATCATGAACACAAAACGCATGCTAATCTAGAAATTATCTTTTGAATATTTTATGGATATTAAGAGTGTCCACTCTCTCCAATATCCCCATTAATGGGGATAGGTTGGTTTCGTTATTTACTGTTTCTTTGCGTAACCTTTTCAAGCGTTCTGATGAAACGATGGGAAATCTTTTAGAACCTTAAAATCTGCTTTATACCATTCCCACGCATATCAAATAAGATACTAAATTCAATATAAAATCTCAGCCAAATACATGAAGGGCGAAGCATAAAAGAATTATTGAAGGACTACCTGAGCGACGATGTATCCTTTTAAAATCATTGCAATATCACCTTTCACAAGAGAGTCACGTATAGATTTTTTAGATCATGGAAGAATTGATTGGAGTAATCGGCTTGAATTATAAATCTGCTCCTGTTGAAGTAAGAGGAAAGGTCTCTTTTACAGAAGAGCAGATACGGCAATTTATTCAACACTTACATAAAACAGAATCCGTAGCAGGAGTGGTTGTATTGTCTACGTGTAACCGCGTTGAAATCTATTTTCATATTCAAAAGAGATCCACGCAAGAAGGTTACGAGTTGATGTTTGAACAACTCTTCAAATTCAAACAGTTAGATGTTTCGGTTAAGAAGCATTTATACAGCTTTGAAGGTATTGGCGCTGTGAAACACTTGTTTGAAGTAGCAGCAGGATTGGACTCGATAGTTCTGGGCGAAGATCAGATTATAGGGCAGGTAAAAAATGCTTTTCTGATCAGTGAAACTACGCATTGTGCAGGAAATGTATTGACGCGTTTATTTAATCGCTCATTTAATGCAGGGAAAAAGGTGCGTACTGAAACTAAAATCAATGAGGGTTCTGCCTCGATTAGCTCTGCTGCTGTCACTTTAGCCAAACAACAATACAATGATATTGAAAAACGCTCGGTTCTTCTTATCGGTGCAGGCCAAACAGGCAGGCTGTCCATCTTAAGCTTGATTGAAAAAGGATGCGAGAATCTCTTTATCATCAACAGAACATTCGCTAAAGCAGAAGAAATGGCCAGGGAATTCAATGCCACCGCTGTGCCATTTAGTCATATAAAGGAGTATCTGGCGAAGTGTGACATCGTGATGGTAGCTACCGGATCGGTAACGCCGTTAATTGACGAAGCCATGATTAACGAGATAATGCCTCAAAGAGATTTTCAACCGTTGACTATTTTAGATCTATCTGTCCCCAGAAATGTAACGAAAGAAGTTGGTGTAATAGAAAGTGTTACCCTGTTTGATGTTGATGATACGGAAGTTGTGATTCATGAAACCTTTCAAAAACGAAAAGCGGAAATCATAAAATCCGAAGAAATCATCTCCACTCTTGCTGACGAATATATGGAATGGCTGGCATCATTGAGTTTGTCTCCCACCATTCGGCAAATAAAAGAGAATTTCCGTAAGATACACGATATGGAGTTTAAGAATTACCAGAAAAGTAATTCGGATGTTGATCTTACTATTATGGAGGAATATGGAGCACATATTTCTGATAAATTCTCCGGATTGATCATCAAGAACTTAAAGGAGCTGACTGATAACGGCAAAAAGACAGACCATCTTAAATTAGTAAGTGAACTCTTTGAATTAATCTCTGAAAATGGAAAGTAATACCATTCGGATAGGAACCCGGGGAAGTGCACTCGCTCTCTACCAGGCCAATCAGATTCAATTAGCCATCAATGAATATTTTCCGGGGAAACAAACCGAGATAGTGATTATTCACACTAAAGGAGATAGAATTCTGGATGTCTCTTTATCAAAAATTGGCGATAAAGGCCTATTTACGAAGGAACTGGAAATCGCTCTATTGAATCATGAAATTGACATGGCGGTACATAGTTTGAAAGACGTACCCACTTCATTCCCAGAAGGACTATACCTTGGAGCCGTGTTAAAACGGGCAGAAGTCAGGGATGCTCTGGTAAGTAAAAACGGAAAAGCACTGCATCAGTTAAGCATAAATGATGTGATTGCCACTTCTAGTTTACGAAGGAAAGCACAACTATTAGCTTATAATCCCAATTTCAACATTATTGATATCAGAGGCAACATACATACGCGTTTAGAGAAGATGGATAATGGGTATTGTGATGCCATTGTTATGGCGGCTACTGCCTTGCAACGGTTGGGACTGGAAGATAGAATAACCGAAATATTGGATAGTATGATGATGATTCCTGCAGTAAGCCAGGGAGTGATAGCTATTGAAACGCGCATCAATGATCCGGTGACAGCATCTATTTTGAAAAGTATCAATCATGAAGAAACCATGCAGGTAGTTATTGCTGAAAGAGCCTTTCTGAAATCAATGGATGGAGGATGCCAAATACCACTCGGTTGCTATTCGATGATACAAGGGGAAACCTTTTCATTCACAGGGTTTGTGGCTGATCTGAAAGGAGAAAGATCCATTAGATTGACTGTAACAGGACAGTTGAAGAATGCACAGGATATAGCCATTGAAGTGTCACAACAAATGAAGGCTCAGGGAGCTATGGAAATACTTGATGAAATAAGAAATCATGAAAATTTCATGTAGCTTCAGGTTGTAAGTATATAAAATGTTACAAGGGAAGATTATCATAAATACCCGTCCGGATAGAGCAGACGATCAAATTGGCATTGCGCTGAAAGAGCTTGAAGCAATGGTGATTGCTATGCCTTTAATTGAGATTATTCCGATACCAATTCCATATAATACAAGGTTGAATATTGTACAAAATAATGTTTATCAGTGGTTAGTCTTTACGAGTAGAAATGGAGTTGATCTGCTTTTTAATCAAATTGAATGGAATCGGGATATATTAAGCCTTCCTTTTAAAACGGCTGTGTTTGGAGAAAGAACGGCATTAGCGCTGAAAGAGAAAGGATATAACCCTGATTTGGTAAATGTGCAAAACAGTGTTGAAGATTTATCAAATGAACTCTTTGCTTTGCTTCATCCTGATGAAAAAGTATTGTTGGTTCTGGGAGATCTGGCTTCTGGTTTGATGCAAGAACAACTACGGTTAATAGCTCATGTAGACCGGCTTAATGTATATCGCACCGCTTTTGTACAAACAACACATGATGATATTGTTCAACGAATTGTTCAAAATAAGTATGACATGATTATTTTTACCAGCCCTTCCGGGGTGCAAAGTTTTCTACATTATACTGCCGGAATCATTAACCCGGGAGAATTAAAGGCAGCTTGTATTGGTCAAACAACTGAAAGAACATTGTTAAAAGCAGGGGTATCTCCTCTCGTTGTAGCAAATCCTTCAGGGAAAACAGGTCTTATTAAAGGCATAGAAGGTTACTTTGCTAATTCCTTGTTAAGAAATAATGATATGAACGCATAAATGAAATCCCGAATACAATATTAACACTCTTAAAAAACTTACGATTATGGCATTTCCACAAACAAGACTCAGAAGGCTGAGAAAAACAGATGTTATTAGAAACATGGTTCGCGAAACCGTTGTATCAATTGATGACCTAATTATGCCGCTATTTGTCTGCCCGGGAACAAATGTGCGAAATCCAATAACATCTATGCCGGGTAATGCACAATTATCCGTTGATTTATTGGTGGAAGAATGTAAAAGGTTGGTTTCGTTAGGCATTAAATCTGTTTTATTATTTGGTATTCCCGAATCAAAAGATGAAAGCGGGCTTGTAGCTTGTGCCCATGATGGCATTGTTCAAAGAGCTATCAGAGCTATCAAAGCTGAAATAGATAACATACTGATCGTTGCCGATGTCTGCAATTGCGAATACACGACTCATGGTCATTGCGGTACAATTGTCGATGGAGATGTACACAATGATTTAACCCTTGAAACGTTGGCAAAACAATCCGTTTCACTTGCTGAAGCAGGAGCTGATATCATTGCACCCAGTGATATGATGGATGGTCGTGTTGGAAAAATCAGAGAAGCATTAGACAAAAACGGATTTTATAATACTCCGATCATGGCTTATTCCGCCAAATACGCATCCGCTTTTTACGGGCCTTTTCGTGAAGCTGCTGAAAGTGCTCCTAAGTTTGGCAATCGTTCTTCGTACCAAATGGATCCGGCAAACTCAAACGAAGCTTTGCGTGAGATTGAGCAAGATCTGATTGAGGGAGCTGATATTGTCATGGTGAAGCCGGCATTAAGCTATCTGGATGTGATACGACGCGTGAAAGATACATTTAATATTCCCATTGCCGCTTATAACGTAAGTGGAGAATTTGCGATGGTGAAAGCAGCTGCTGCGAACGGGTGGATTGATGAAGACCGAATTATTAAAGAGATTCTAACTTCCATCAAACGAGCCGGAGCTGATATTATTATCACTTATCATGCTCCGCAAATGGCAGAAATTCTAAAAAAAGAGCACCAACTAAAAGGAATTTGATGAAGAGGAATCATGAGAATAGCAAAGAAGCTTTTACAAACGCCAGAAAAGTAATACCAGGAGGTGTTAATTCGCCGGTAAGAGCCTTCAAAAGCGTGGGCATTAACCCTATTATGATTGATAGTGCCAAAGGATCTGTCATTAAAGATATTGATGGAAATGAATATATCGATTTTGTTTCCTCCTGGGGTCCCTTGATTCTTGGACATGCCAACAGTACAATTTTGGAAGCAATTCAGGAGACGGCTCAAAAAGGCACCAGTTTTGGTGCTCCTACAATCCTTGAAACCCAAATGGCTGAACTCATAGTAGAGATGGTTCCATCCATTGAGAAGGTGAGGATGGTAAATTCAGGTACTGAAGCCACTATGAGTGCACTTCGTTTAGCTCGGGGATATACTAAAAGAGACCGCGTTGTAAAATTTAAAGGCAATTATCACGGACATGCTGACAGCTTTCTCATAAAAGCAGGCTCTGGAGCCATAACATTAGGGTTACCTGATAGTCCGGGAGTCACTTCTGCCACTGCTCAAGATACTTTAGTAGCAGACTATAACAACCTTGATTCTGTAGAAAAACTCTTTAAAGAACAGGGTAATGAGATAGCAGCCATTATTGTTGAACCGGTAGCTGCCAATATGGGAGTTGTGCCTCCTCAAAAAGGATTTCTTGAAGGGTTGAGAAAATTGGCGGATGAATATGGTTCTTTGTTGATATTTGATGAGGTGATTACCGGATTCCGGCTTGCAAAAGGTGGTGCACAAGCGTATTTTGATGTAACTCCCGATCTGACCACCTTAGGTAAAATTATTGGTGGTGGATTACCTGTCGGAGCGTATGGGGGAAAGAAAGAGATTATGGATATGCTTGCACCTGACGGACCTGTTTATCAGGCAGGAACTCTTTCAGGAAATCCACTGGCAATGGCAGCCGGTTTGGCAATGCTGAAAATCTTAAACGAAACACCTCGTTTTTATGAAGAATTAGAAAGAAAGGCAGCACGCTTAGAGGCCGGGTTAAAAGCCAATCTCTATAAAACAGGAACAAAAGGAATCGTGAATCGTGTCGGTTCGCTACTAACTCTCTTCTTTACTGAAAAGACACAGGTAACTTCTTTCGATGAGGCTATGGAATCGAATACTGAACACTATGCACACTATTTCAGAGAATCACTCGATAATGGTATTTATCTCGCGCCATCTCAATTTGAAGCACTATTTATTTCAAATGCGCATAGCGACGAAGATATTGACAGATGTATTGAAGAAAGTTTGAAAGCCTTGGAAACGATGTCAAAATAAGGATTAAGTATTGTTTCAACCAGCCTATCCATATAGAAAATTCATTCGATGAGTAATGTTTTTACAGATACAATAAAAGGGGTCAAACACGAAAGGCCCCCTGTTTGGTTCATGCGTCAGGCCGGGAGGATAATCCCGGAATACCAATTATTAAGGGAAAAGTATAGTTTCCACGATCTGATGTATCATCCCGAATTAGCGGCTGAAGTAACTCTTCAACCTGTTTATCGGCTTGGTGTGGATGCAGCCATCCTTTTCTCTGATATTTTGGTAATACCTGAAGCGATGGGGATGAAGCTGGAATTCACAAACCATGGCCCACGTTTTGAAACTCCCTTGAAAGAAATACAAGAGCCTGCTACATTTCTTGATGCCAATCCGGAAAAGCTTCACCATGTGTATGATGCTATTGATGCTATTATGTCAACAAAACCCGCTGATATTCCTTTAATAGGATTCTGCGGTGCTCCGTTCACCACTTTATTGTATATGGTACAGGGAATCAGCTCCAACCATCAATTCCCGGATGCTGTTGATATGGTTTATCGTGATGCTGAAACAACAAACCAACTATTGGAGGCTATTACCGGGCTTTCCATCGAATATGCATTGCAGCAAGTTAAACATGGCATAAGTGCTTTCCAACTTTTCGACACACATGCCGGTTTGTTGCCCTATGCTTTATACAATGAGATGATATTACCCCATGTAAGGCGTATCTTACATGCTGTTCAGGAGACCGGAACTCCTGTTATTTTCTTTCCAAAAGGGTTAGGAACAGGATTACGGGCTCTTAAAAATGAGACTTTTGATTTTGCAGGTGTAGATTGGCAAATGTCACTTGAAGATGCCAATGAAATGGTTGGGCCAAGAATGGGTGTTCAAGGAAATTTTGATCCGCGTATCCTTACAACAGACAAAGAAACAATCAGAAGAGCCTTGCAGAAATATATTTCCTTTGGCATGAAGGAGCAGAAATGGATTTTTAACCTCGGACACGGAGTGCTTCCCAATACTCCTTTCGAAAATGCCAAATTTGTGGTTGACTGGATAAAGAATACAGATTGGCAAAAAACGTAAAGAATCAATTGTAAATAAACTTATTGTCTGATATTGACTCTGAACGTTGCGGAGCCCTTTCAGTGGACTTTTTAATCATAAAAAAGTCAAAAGATAATCCCCAAGCACTTTATTGCATAAACTTTACACATAGCATTTGTTTATTCTGCCATGTCTTCTTCAACTACCAGGTTATCGATAATAAATTCCTGGCGTTCAGGTGTGTTGCTTCCCATGTAAAACTCGAGTAAGGTGGCTACGGAATCCTCTTTTTTCAACGAGACAGCATCCAGGCGCATATCTTTTCCAATAAAGTGACGAAACTCATCAGGTGATATTTCTCCTAATCCTTTGAAACGTGTCATCTCAGGGCTTGGCCCTAATTTGTTGATCGCGGCAATCTTTTCTTCATCGCTGTAACAATAGATGGTTTCTTTCTTATTGCGCACCCTGAAGAGTGGTGTTTGTAGAATGTAGACATGTCCCTTTTTTACTAAGTCGGGGAAGAATTGCAGGAAGAAAGTCAATAATAGCAAACGGATGTGCATGCCGTCATTATCAGCATCAGTGGCAACAATGACTTTGTTGTAGCGCAACCCCTCTACTCCTTCTTCAATGTTGAGAGCCGCTTGTAAGAGATTGAATTCTTCGTTCTCATATACGATTTTTTTTGTCAGGCCAAAGGTGTTGAGTGGTTTCCCTTTGAGACTAAAGACTGCTTGGGTATTTACATCACGGCTTTTTGTTATAGAGCCGCTGGCCGAATCACCCTCTGTGATAAAGATCATGGAGGTATCGCGATCAGTCCCTTTGGTATCGTTGAAATGTAACCGGCAATCGCGTAATTTTTTATTGTGCAAACTAACTTTTTTGGCACGTTCACGTGCTAATTTGGTGACACCGGCAATAGCTTTGCGTTCTTTTTCCGATTCTTGAATTTTGTGTAATAGAATATCAGCGGTTTCGGGATTCTTGTGCAAAAAATTATCGACCTCCTTTTTAATAAAATCGCCAATGAATTTATTGACCGAAGGTCCATTTGGACCAATGTCTTTTGAACCTAAACGAATTTTTGTTTGTGATTCGAAAATAGGTTCTTCCACACTAATGGCAACTGCCGCTACTAATCCGTTGCGAATGTCTGAGAGCTCCATGTTTTTGTTGTAGAACTCTTTAATGGTTCGGGCAATCGCTTCACGAAAGGCGCTTTGATGGGTTCCGCCCTGCGTAGTGTGTTGTCCGTTGACGAACGAGTAATACTCCTCTCCGTATTGATCGCTGTGAGTAAAAGCTATTTCAATATCTTCTCCTTTCAAATGAACGATGGGATAGAGCGTCTCGGACGTGATGTTTTCGTTTAATAAATCAAGTAATCCGTTTTTGGCAGAAAACTTTTTGGAGTTGAAAAAGATTGCCAATCCGGTATTTAAATAGGCATAATTGCGCAGCATCGTTTCGATATGCTCTTCGCGAAAAGTATATGTATCGAAAATAGCTTCATCGGGAGTGAATTCAACGCGTGTACCATTGGCTTCGGTAGTTGGTTTCAAAGGCTCTTCGGTGATTAATTTGCCACATGAAAACGTGGCACGTTTAACAGATCCTTCACGATAGCTTTCGACAACAAAAAGAGAGGACAATGCATTGACGGCTTTTGTCCCGATACCATTTAGTCCGACTGATTTTTTGAAAGCTTTTGAATCGTATTTTCCACCTGTGTTGAGAATGGAGACAGCATCTATCATTTTGCCTAATGGAATACCACGTCCATAATCACGCAAACTAATGCTTTTGTCCTGCAAAGTGACCTGAATAGTCGTGCCTGCTCCCATACGAAACTCATCAATTGAGTTGTCGATAATTTCTTTAAATAAGACATAAATGCCATCATCAGCATATGTCCCATCGCCCAATTTTCCAATGTACATACCGGGGCGTCGACGCACATGTTCAAGCCCTTCGAGCGTAATGATGTTATCGTCTGTATATTGAATTTGTTGTGCGTTGGGTTTGATTTCGTTCATAATTTTCCCTATTGTTGTGGCAAAGATAACGTTTTTTGTCGGGAGTGTGGAACAATCATGCGTTCAATTTTGCGATTTGTGAAGCTGTTTATTGCAAAAAAGAAAGGCTTACGATCCCTGGGAAGTAAAGCCTTTCTTTGATATATGCCATGTAAATAGGATTGTGAATCTCTTATTTGGTTACTAACTCCAATTTTTTTAAGATAGTAAACATGAACAGGGCAGAAACCAAACAACAAACTACCAAAATACTCCATACTGACCAAACAGGTAAAGTGCTCCAAAGATTACCAATCACAGCCGTCAAAACATTACCGATAGCAGTGGCCACAAACCACCCACCCATCATGAGTCCTTTGTATTTGGGAGGGGCTACGCGTGACACAAACGAAATACCCATTGGACTAAGGAATAATTCGGCAAAAGTCAAAGTCAGGTAGGTGCCGATCAACCAATCAGGCGAAACCAGTGTTGGACTTACTCCGCCGGTTGCTTGTAGCTGTGCCGGTGACATCAATCCTAAAGAGCCAATAGCTAAAATGGTAAATCCAACAGCGGCTATTAGCATCCCAATGCTTATTTTGCGGGGTGATGATGGCTCTTGATTGCGTTTACTTAACCAGGAAAAGAGCCACACAAAAATAGGGGTGAGAATAATGATAAAGAAAGGATTGAATTGTTGGAAAATCTGAGGTGTCAGATGCATTTCTGCTGGAAGTGATTTGTAAACTAATACAATACTTGCGAGCGAAGCAAAAGCAATGAGAACAGATATAATCCTGCTCCGCTTTGTTTTTGTTTGGATGATATTAAAAATACTGTATACCAATGCAATCAATAACGTAAGACTGAGAAGTGAAAAACCAATGCGGGTAAACCCGGAAACTGTTGAAACGGTGTAATCACGGGCAAAGAAGGTCATGGTAAGTCCATTTTGTTGGAACGACATCCAGAAGAAAATAACTACTGCAAATACCAATAATAAGGCAACAATGCGATCTTTCGTTTGTTTTGGAGTCAACTCTTCAATGTGATTGTTGGCTGTGTTTGGTTTGTTGGCATTATAATCAGCGTGTGTGTACGATTTCTTAAAGACGATGAAGATGCCGATTGATATAATCAGTGAAAGGCAAGCTACTCCAAAGCCGTAATTGTAAGCATTGCTTAGCTTTTGTATATAAAGATTCGAAAAATCCGCCAAATGATTGCTCGCCCCTGTCATTTGTGTTTCAGCCATTTGCTTCAGTTGATTTAATCCGTCTGAACTAATGGTATTTGAGAGAAACTGATGTGCTAAAGCCGGTATTTGGGCCTGGTAAGTTAATGCGTGTTGTTGGAGGCTGAAGTTTGTAATCCATTCTGCCATGGAAGGAGCAAAGAATGCCCCGATGTTAATACACATATAGAAAATACTAAAGGCGACATCCCTTTTGCTGCTATACTTTGGATCGTCGTACAAATTTCCTACAAGTACTTGCAGATTTCCCTTGAAAAGGCCTGTTCCCAAAGTAATTAAAGTTAATGCGCTGATCATGGCAACCAATGAAAGGTGTAGATCATTGTTTGGAATAGCTAAGAGGAGGTATCCGAAAAACATGACTATGATTCCTACCATGATGGTTTTGCCATATCCAAACCATTTATCAGCAATGAACCCACCTACGAGTGGCATAAAATAGACTGCCCCCATAAAGATACCATAAATGGTGCTTGTTGTATCTTTGTTGAACCCAAATTTAGCTTGTAAATAGAGGACAAAGATGGCTAACATGGTGTAAAAACCAAACCGTTCGCCGGTATTGGCAAGTGCTAAGGGAATTAATCCTTTCGGATGATCGTTAAGCATAGAATGAAATTTTAGGTAATGAAGAATTAATGATAATATATTACGGAATAACAACTTTCCGTATTCTTTTATCCACTCTGACAATCCACAAACCTGATGGTAGCGTGAATATTTCCTGGTTAGTAGTGGCGGTATGTGCTTTGTATAAAATGCCGAGCGGTGAATAGACTTGAATCAGGTCGCCTACGATTGCGCCGCTTATTATCACGGATTTTTTTGATGAATATATGTATACCTGGTCTGAATCAGTAAGGTTCATGCCGGATGCCTCATAAGTTATGCGCACACTATTTATACCTTCAACGCCGCTGTTGACGGTTTTTATGGCATAATCACCGCTTTGTGGTGAAATGATTGTGTCTTTAAGATTCATGACATTTCCAAGCAGCGTGTTATTATAGTAAACGTTGTAGCTCAATGGTGGCCCCAAATTTATAAGTCCCCGAACATTGAAATTATTTTCAAAGCCATCATTGCTACCAAGTTGATCAAAAGTCAATGAAGCAGGTAATGTCCCGGTGTATCCAACAGTCAAATCACCAAAGCTTCCATTGTTTTCATAGGCAGGCCCATTGTCAATGGTGAGAGTACTCCCTAAAGATGAAGAATATGCAATTCCAACAGCATAGGTAAGATCAGATTGTATCATTACGGGATTAGTAAAATAAAAGGTATTCCATGCCCCGGGATTAACTCCGGAAATTGCCTGATTTACTATGCGGGTTGCAGTAGTACCCAAAACGGTGTAGAGTTGCAGATAGTAGTGGGTGGCTGTAGTGTCGGGAGGGAAAAACCTGACGGCTGACCATGTTTTACCAATATACGGAGTTAAAGCGTCTGCACCGAATTGTTGGGCACAAATAACATTCATTTGTTGCCCATAGGTTAAATATTCGTCTGAACAAGCACCATCCCAATGTTGTTCTGACAACGTATCGGCAATTAATGACCATCCGATCGGCTTTGTCCATGCAAGTATTAAGTTGGTGTTTTTGAGTGTATCTTTCAGTGTCAAAGGAGGTGGCGCCACATCTATTCCACTCATAAACTGAAAAGAAACGGTGTATTTTGTATTGTCTTCAGTAATATTGGTTACCGGAGTATAGTTGTAACTTCTATTCCATGCCAAAATAGCCGGTGTGGTAAGATTAGTAAAAGATGTTTTACTGGAAGTGCCCGGAAAAGGGCAGCCGGACGAATTAACAGAACCATAGGATGCAATGATAGCTGAAGGAACCTGAGATGAGGTAGATGCACATACCGGATACATCTTCTGTGGATGTGTGATATTGATGTCGTAGAAAATGTCGTCCACATCTTGTGCTGCATGATAGATGAGTAATCCATGCCCGGGTAATGCAGTATCGAACCCAAGTAGCTGCCGATTCTCTAAAATATAGCGTTCATTTTGCGTCGTGGTTTTAATCAGGTATGCCACACTGTTTTGTTCAGAATTAGGCATATCACTAATTGTTTGGGAGGAATTAAGTACCGTAGGCGTTACCCAACCAAACTGAATTTTTTGATACATATTGATATCGGCAGGGCAGGTTCCATTATTGTTGGTGCCAAGATAGTTCCAGTTGCCATCTGCCATTAAATCCCACAATCCTGTGCCAACGTATTGCCCATTGCTGTTGTTATTGTAATCTGTATCGTAAAAATCAGGTGCTCCAATCACATGGGTCAGTTCATGACAAAAGACGCCGATAGTACTTATCGTTGAACCGGATGAATAATTACCATAGAATTCTGGTGTCATAGCGTACTTGTCTATGGGAAAGTAACTTGGTGGTGTGATATAACCCTCGTGCGACCAGATTGCATTGGTCGAAACACCTGCAAATTCTTGTCCGTGTCCTGCAAAAACAACATGAATGCCGGCATATTGTGAAAAATCGAGAGAGGGATTGGCATTGTGTACATCGGCAATAGCTTCATATACCAACGAGTCGGGATTTTGGTCGGTACCGGCAATGCCGGTGTCTTTCCCATAAAATGCCCATGGATGAATGCTCGTATATGGGCCGTACACATCGAAATTCATAGATAGCTTATTGTAGGAATTGGCGATGAAATAGTCGTGGACAGAACCTTGTGAATGGTTGACGTTGTATCCTGTTTGATTAAACATGCTATTGAAATCAGTGTTTTTCTCAATAAAAGTTGTGTCCGGATATCCCATCAAAATTACTAATATCTTTATATTGCCGGTTGGCGTGGGTGCGGCTTTAAGTCCTTCGGCACGTTGTACATTTGCTTTCTTAAGAATGGCTTTCACTTGTGAAGCGCTGTAAAAAACCTTTTGTGGATTTGCGCTTAAGAATTGGCTTTCGGTAGTTGTTCGTTGTGTAATGTCATGAGCAACCACTTCGGAGGAAACTATGTTCCCTTGTTGATTTAACGAGGCATAGGTTATAAACCCCTTACTGTTACGGACTAATGTTTTGCCATCTGTACTTTCCAACCAATGCATGTATTCATCTCCTTTTTGGATGACAGTTACTTTACTTCCATCTGGTTGGGTAATAACTACCGGCCATGGATATGCAGAAACAGCAAGTAGCTGAATTTGATATAGCAGAAAAAGACACATTATTAAAAGTGTCAATCTTTTCATAAAGGTTGGTTAGATGGTTGATGGTGTTGTGTTTCTTTATGAAACGAAGCAAAGATACTGTTTTTTTGCAAAATAAAAACAAGTTGAGAAAGAATATGGTATTGACAAGAAAAGCAATCATTTATATC
>Ga0247847_1000305_pt1 | contig 13363 bp, 16 predicted proteins | sample PFST25metaG_FD_186002 | JGI IMG/M metagenome (GOLD analysis project Ga0247847, IMG submission 186002) | Peat soil microbial communities from Stordalen Mire, Sweden - P.F.S.T25 | ecosystem: Environmental > Terrestrial > Soil > Wetlands > Peat | place: Sweden: Norrbotten County, Stordalen Mire...
CTTCACCTACAACTACGTCATGAAGAACCAGCTCTCCAACTACACGATGTACACGAACTTCATCAAGAGCGTCACCGCTCCCAACGACACCACCGTGGTCTTCACCTGCACCAAGCCCAAGGCGAACATGCTCAACATGTGGGTGTACATCGTGCCCCAGCACATCTGGGAGACGGTGCCCGGCCAGGCCCTGAACGGTTACGACGAGAGCACGCCGATCGTCGGTAGCGTCCCCTTCCAGCTGACAAGCTACAAGCCGGGTGCCCGGGCCGTGATGACGGCCAACAAGAGCTACTGGGGCGGCGCTCCCAAGATCGACGAGGTCGATTTCGTCTACTACCAGAATCGCGACACCCTGGTCCACGATCTCACCGCGGGTTCACTGCAGGGCGCATGGGGTCCCGATGCCGACCACTGCCTGGTCGTCGGCGGCTGCAGACCGACCACCGTGCTCGACCAGGGCATCGACGACACGCTGATCAACGTCACCAAACTGCCGCTACCGGCGACCGCCTCTGCTTCGCCGATGGGGCAGACCAAGCGCATGCTCATGGAGAAGGATCTGCCATGAAGAGACTGTTTCTCGTCCCTGCGCTGGCCGCCGCCCTGCTGGCCCTGCTGGCGGCACCGGCCTTCGCCAGCCCGAGGACCTTCTACGTTCATCCCAGCGGCGGCAACGACACGAAGGCCATCCAGAATGCCTTCAACGCCGCCGTTGCGGCCGGGCCGGGCAGCACCGTGCAACTCACGGCCGGTCACTTCACCATCAACGACATTCTGGTGAGCGGCTTCCAGGGAACCTTCAGGGGCGCGGGGGAGGGCAGGACCGTAATCGACTGCCCGCCCGACGGCGTGACCGTGCGTACCGTCGATGTCCCTCAACTGGGCCCGACCTCGACCGCCTTCTTGCTCGGCTTCCAGGACAGCGCCGTCAGGGTAACCGACCTGAGTTTCGACATCACCCCTCCCAACCCAGCACAGTGGCCCGATGGGTATGACGCCCTCGCTGAAGTCGTCTGCTTCATAGGTGACACCGGCGCCGCGATGGACCGGGTCGCCTTCTCGGGCGGTCCTGGCGACCAGAACGGCTTCTTCGGCGCCAATACCGACCAGTCCGTGCTTGTCGTGCCCGATACGATCAACGCCGGCGGTGTCTACACGGCGCAGGGCTGCACCTTCGCAACCTCGGAGGGCTATGTGCCATGGCTGCTGTCGGGGGCCCACATTGACCTCCAAGGCAACACCTTTGTAAGCGAGGGTGTCGCCTGCGGCCTCTTCGACTTGAGCGCCTCGCAGGCCACCGTCACCGACAACCGCTTCCGAAACGGCAACCCGATCGGCAACCCGACGTTCTACTCGGCGGGCGTGACCATCGAGCAGGACAACGGGCTCGGCCTCGCTGCCTCCCGCTACCTGGTCAGCGACAACTGCTTCAAGGTCGGGCCGCCCGCCGATGCGGTCGACCTGTTCGACTTCGGGCCCGCCAACGGTGAGGGTCAACTCATCAAGGCCGTCGTCTCGCACAACACCGTCGTGCTCAACGGCTCATTGGCGCTCTCGTTCTTCCAGAGCCCTGGCGGCATCGGCGAGTACGACGCGCAGAACGTCTCCGTGCTTGCCAACCGCTTCTCGGGCACCGGGGGGGCTGCCATCTACCTGGGCACCTCTTACAACGGTGACGACGCCGCGGACTCGGTCAGCGGCTGGCGGATCATCGGCAACGACGTGCGCGGCGTGACGGCCGTGCCGCAGAGCGGCGGAGGGCCAGGCGCGCCGATCTGGCTCGGGCCCGGCACCGACCATTGTCTGGTCGTCGGTGGTCCGAGGCCCACCTACGTCCTCGACCAGGGCAGCGGCAACATCCTCATCAACGCCACCAGGGTGGGCGACCCGCCGGCTGCGGCGAGCGCGCCGACGAACTCGTTGAAGCAACTGAAGGGGATGATGCTGCCCTGACGTGAGCTGACACGCTGCTCCGGCACCACACGGGCCAGACACGCGCTCGCGGGAGTAGAAGCGTCTGCCCCTGAGATCGAACGTCGACAGTGGCCCCGATGCTTCCGGCCCGCCGCTTCGCTTACAGAAGCGGCGGGCCGGCCATCGTCCGGCGAGCGCCGAACTAGCGCAACGAGATGCGCGCCGGGCGAGAGAATCAGGTCGGCAGCGCCACCCTTCCTTGTACAGGTGTCGGTCATTGGTGGCGACCCCACTTTACCGCGAACACCAGCCCCGCGATCAGCACCGCCGCTTCCTCCTGCATCGCCGGGATGGCGTGGGAGCAGGTGTCCAGCGTGATTGAGACGGTGGCGTAACTCGGCCGCGCCTGCCGGTGCCACATCGGCATCCCAACGCTTGAATCCACCGTCAACCGGGTGTAGGCGGGTCCCCATACGAGACTCCTGAAAGGTAGTCCGTCGTACGGGAGGCTCTGATCCGCCGGTCGCCTTCACGGCCACCACAGACTGGCGGGGAGCCACTGGTGAGACCGGCCCGCAGGTCGGTCTTCGTGTCTTCCGGGGCCGAAGCCGAGACCACCGGTCGAACGCAAGGCGCCGCAGACGCTGTCCTGCGGCGGCACGCGTACGACAGCGAGCGCCTGTGACGGAGAGGAGTCTGCCTATGCGTTCAACGCCTTGACTGATTCACGATCGTCGAGTGCCAACCAGCGGTGCGGCGCTCTCTGAGGCGCACGCCGATCACGCAAGGGGGACAGACCATGGCCAAGTACCTCTTTCAAGTCAACTACGTCGGCGAAGGGGTGAAGGGCTTGCTCAAGGACGGCGGCTCCAAGCGCCGCGCCGCCGTGGAAGCGCTCTACAAGCCGATGGGGGGTGGCCCCGTCGAAGCCTTCTACTATGCTTTCGGCGACACCGACCTGTTCATCATCAGCGACTTTCCAGACAACGCCACGGTGGCGGCGGGCGTCCTGGCTGTGACCTCCACGGGGGCGTGCACCGTCAAGACGACGGTGCTGCTCACGCTTGAGGAGCTCGACGAGGCGGCGCAGAAGTCGCCCAGGTTCAGCCCGCCTGGACAATAGTGGGGGCCTCAACCGTCCGCCTCTCCAAGTGAAGCCGCCGCCGACCTCGCAACACTGGTCGGCGGCGGCCCCGACACCCGGCGGCCGGGTCCGGGGCGCTCATCCAATACCGAGGCCCGCCGCCCCTGAGGGCAGCGGGCCTCCCTTCGCGTCACCACGGTTGTCGTGCCCACGCAGCGCCCATGAGAGCCGCGTGATCAGAATGGGCGCAGAACGCTGCCTTCACCCCCGCTGCGCCTTCGCCAGCGCCTCGAAGTTCTCGAACATCGCCGCGTCTCCGGTCTCCTCCCTGTAGCCCAGGGCGATGCCCTTGACCCTGTCCCACACGGAGTGCGTCGCCAGCCAGTCAAACAGCAGTTCTTCGTTGAAGAGTCCGTGCTTGTAAAGGGTGCCGACGGTCTCATACCACTGAAGGACCTTGAAGGCCTTGGCGAACCCCTCGCTGCCGGCAGGGAACTTCTTCACGAACTCGGCATAGTCGGGAGTGAACTCGTCGCTCCACATCCAGCTCCCCGCTTCGTCTCCCCCCGAGACAGACCCCCACTGGGCCAGTTGAACCATCAGGGCGGCGTCGTCGTAGGTCGGTATGGCCATGTCTTCTGCTCCTTTCCTGCCGGTTATTGGCACGATCGCTCCCGTCCGAAGGGCGGGCGAGCAGGAGTTGACTACCCGATATGCCGGATCCGCGTCCGTTCACGGCAGTCTCACCCTCGAAGGTGGATCACGAACGTCGCGAACGCCAGCTCCGCGATGAGCGCCGCCGCCTGCTCCTGCATCGCCGGGATGGCCTGCGAGTAGGTGTCGAGCGTGATCGAGACGGTGGCGCTCACGGGGACCGCATCACTGCGGGCGCCGGTGCCGGTCTTTGAGCTCGTCGACGACGGCATCAGACGGCGGGCCTACAGATGCGGGGCGGGTTCGCCTTACGGCGCACCCGCCCCGACCCTGACGCCACCCACGCCCGGGCGGCCGTCTCTGTCCCTACTCAGTCAGGTCGTCCTGCAGAGCGGGTCTCCGGGGTGCTGTGCGCAGTAGGCTGCGGAGGGGCGTCCGCCGGGCTGCCGGCGGCTGCGCACCAGGACCCACGCGAGGATGACGACGAGCGCGGCCGCGGCCGAGCCGGCAACGATCCAGACGGTCCTGGAAGAGACAGGCTGAGCGGTCGAAGCGTTTGCCACCTGCGGAGCTCTGCCGGCGCGGGCGTCACGCCGCACAGCCGTCGACCTCTGCGTCCCAGCCGGGGCCGCTGCCGTCGGGCCTTGCAGTTCGCGGGGCGTCGTGAAGGCGGTGCCCGACCCGACGCCACTCCCTGCAACGGTCGCGGCCTGCGCCGCCTGGATGCCTGTCGCGAATACCATCAACGCCAGAAGCGACAGTCCCGCGAGCAGGGCGAGCCGGCTCTGTGTCGTGATCTTCATAGCTCACCTCCGGACGCACGCGCTGCAGTCGCGGCAGCCGCAGCGTCCTCATCAGCCGACGGGCAAGCCCGCCGGCGTTTTAACCCTTAACGTCCTATGACCCGAAACGGCATGGTTAACCCTGTTGCCGCGGGGTTAACATGCCGCCTTGCTCCCTCGGGAATCGCCGGCAAGCCTGGCACGAGGCAAGCTCCATTAGTCGAGTGGGGATCGACCGCGAGGCGGCTACTCGGCAGCGAACACCAGCCCCGCGATCAGCGTCGCCTCCTCCTCCTGCATCGCCGGGATGGCGTGCGAGTAGGTGTCGAGGGTGATCGAGACGGTGGCGTGCCCGAGTCTCTCGGAGACGACCTTGGGGTGGATGCCGGCCCGCAGGGCTAAGGTGGCGTGGGTATGCCGCAGGTCGTGGGGGCGGATCTCGGGTAGCTTGGCTTCCTTGACCGCCTGTCTGAAGTAGCGGCTCACGACCTCGGGGTGGTAGCGCGTGCCGTCTTCCTTGGTGCAGATGTAACCCGAGTCAGTCCAGGCCTCGCCCCATTTCTCCTGTTCGGCGAGCTGACACGCCGCCTGCGCCTTGAGCACCTCCACGGTCTCGGGATCGAGGGCGATCGAGCGTCGGCCGCGGGCGGTCTTGGGCTCGGAGACGATGACCTCGCCGCCAAGGGGGATGAGCGAGCGGCGTACCGAGAGCCGTCCGGCCTCGAAGTCGATGTCCTCCCACTTCAGCCCCAGGACCTCGCCGCGGCGCATGCCGGTCATCGCCAACAGGCGCCAGAGGGGGTGGAGGCGGTCGTTGCGGGTGGCCTCAAGGAAGGCCCGTACCTGCGTGGCATCCCAGGTCTTCATCTCGCGGCCGCCAGGGCCGGCGACCTTGGGCGGGTCGGCGGCATCGACCGGGTTGCGGAAGAGGCGGTTCCAGCGCACGGCGTCGCGGAAGGCGCGGTGCAGACAGGTATGAACATGATGGGCGGTCCTGGGGGAGAGGCCCGTCTTGCCGTCGCGCTTGCCCTCACTGGCGAGCTCGGCGTAGAGGGCGTTGAGGGTCGCTCCTGAGACCTTCTCCAACCTCAGCGAGCCGATGTGCGGCACGATATGGAACTGGACGTGCTGTTCGTAGGAGCGGCAGGTGGTGGGGCGGATCGTCGAGCGGATCGCCGGCAGCCGCTCCTTGGTGAGGTACTCGCGGACGCTGAGCTTGGCCGGTGCGACGTAGGTCCTCTCCTCGACTGAGACCATGATCTTGGCCATCGCCGCCTGGGCCTCCTTCTGTGTGCGAAAGCCGGCCTTGACGGCGCGCCGCCGCTCCTCGGTCTCGACGAGTTCGCCGCCGCACTTGGAACAGGTCTCCTTGGGCCTGCGCTCGACCCAGAAGCGTTTGTTGCAGCCCTCGCACCGTTGAGCCTGGGCCGTGCCGACGTCGACGATGTACTCCCAGGAGCCGGCACGTTCGTCGCCGCGATGACGAATCGAGCCTCTCATTGCTCCGCCTCGTGGTCGTTGCCGTGCGGATCTTCGGACGTCCGTTTCGAATAGTCACCGGCCTTGCCGGAAGCGCCGGAGCCGAGCAGCCCCATCTTGCGGGCCCGGTGCACCCAGCGGCGCTGCGTGGGAAGCGACCCCGGGCGCTTCTCGCGCATGTAAGGGTTGCCGGGGCGTCTCAGCAGGCCCTCCCGGTACAGCGCGGCGATCTCCTCAAAGAAGGCACGGTCGTAACGCTGCGGCCCCGGACGCCCGCGCGGCCTCGCGGGCGGTGCCGGCTCACCGAGAAGATGGGCGATGCCGAGCCCACCGCGGTGTGAGTCTTGACCAACCCGACGTGTCACCACATACCGGTGGTCGATCCTCACCGCTAGTGTGCGCAACCACAAACCTGCCCTGAGGTGTTGGCGCATGTCGGGACTGAATCGATCCTGTTGGAAGACCTTGCAGTCCCGCACGTCGGCGTGGTGTCGGCCATGTACGACAAAGCCATGCAAAGTGCGAATTAGCGGGCCACGCATGATTCGAAGACCTGTGCGCCCCGTTACGCTTCAATTGTGAATTGCCCGTGACCGTATCGTCCTTCCGCCCAGCGAGGGCGAGTGGCGCGATAGCTGCGGAGTGAGGGCGGCTTCGTCGCCGATTCCATGTAGTCAATGAGAACAGTCGCCGGCCCAGCAGGATCGCGACCACAAGGAACCAGATGTCGTCCTAACGCGATAGGCTCGGCGCGGGTCTCAAACGGTGCTGCCGTTCTCGAAGGGCATGCTCATCGCAATGGAGCAAGCCCGCGACTTCGCAAGCCACAAGGAGATGCCAATGCCAAAGGAGCACTGGAAGACCAAACCCGAAGGCCGTGACTTTCCGGCTGCTGCCAACTACCTGAGTCTGCTACTTCCCGAGACGGCCGTCAGTGCGACGGTGGCCGCATTTCGGGCGGCGCCGCTCTCCCGTGGGCAGGCCAAGGACCTGCTGCGTGCCAGCGCCCTGCCGACCTTGGGCCACCGCAACGTTCACGTGCGCAAGGACCTCGCGAAGGTCAAGAAGGGTCGCAAGCTCTCACCGGTGCTGCTGGTGCGCGGGAGTCTTGCCAGTGGTGCGCCGCTCACGGTGGCCGACGGCTACCACCGCATTTGCGCCAGCCACTACCTCGACGAGGACGCCGAGATCCCCTATCGGATCGTCGATCTTGGCTGAGCGGGTCGCGTCAAAAGTGAGACGGTGACGGCCTCTCAGGTGACTCGCCGGTCGGCTCGCCCGCGCCGCCCGCCTCGTCGTCTTGTCCCTTGTCGCCTCGCGGTCGCAGGCGGCCCGGCCAGGCGCTGGTCCGGCCGAACACCGTGACCAAAGCCGGCACGAGCAACGAGCGCACGACGAACGCGTCGATCAGGACCCCGACGAACAGCAGGAAGGCGAGCTGGTGGAACGACTGCAGGTCTACCAGGGCGAGCGCCGCGAAACTGCAGGCGAGCGCCAGAGCCGCCACCGAGATGGCGCGTGTGGCGCGTGGCACGGCCGTAGCGACGGCCCTGCGCATGGGCCGGATGCGGGCCTGTTCCCAGATGCGCCCGACCAGGAAGATGTTGTAGTCGGAACCCAGGGAGATGAGCAGCACCGCCGCCGCAAACGGCACGAAGTAGACGACGTCGGGCTGGTGGAAGAAGTGCTGGAAGACGTAGGTGGTCAGGCCGAACGACGCCGTCAGGGCGAGGATGCTGGCCGCCATCAGGTAGAGCGGTGCGATCAGGGCGCGCAGGAAGACGATGAGCAGGAGGAGCTCGACGACGACCACGGCAAGGGCCACGCGACGCAGGTCCGAGAGCGTGAGCGCGAGTGTCTGCTGGGCCAGGGCGGTATCGCCGGCGTAGAAGACCCTGGCGCCCGACAGCCCGGCGCGGCTCAGCAGCGTGGGCATGGCATGGTTCAGGTCCTGGTAGGCGGCAATGCCCGTGCTGCCCAGCGGGTCGACGCCGTAGATGACCAGGAACCGCGCCGCCGAGTCGTCTTTGGAGATCGTGAGGCCGGCTAGCGAAAGGGCGCTTTTGCCCGTGATCGCCCGGTCGATGCCGACCAGCGCCGACCCGAGGTACTGTTGCTGTGGGCCGATTACGCCGGCTACGTGGGGCTGGTGGGCGAGCTGCGTTTCGAGTGCCACAAGCGAGGCGCGCTGTGTGCCGAGGTCGGTCTTCTGCACGATCACCTCGGTCGGCGAGAGGATGCCGGCGGCAAAGCCGGCCGTCGCCGCCGAGGCGGCCCGGGCCGGCTGGCTCGAGGAAGGCAGGCCGGCGGTCAGACCGAACCCGAGCTTCACGCGGGCAGCGTAGGTCGAGGCGAACACCAAGAGCGCGACGACGGCCAACGTGACCACTACTCCCACGGGCCGCATCGTGGCGAAGCGGGCGAAGCCGGCGCCACGCCAGCGGTCGGTCCTCTCGAGCGGCGTTCGGTCTCGCTCAATGAGGCCGGCGCCGACGGCCTGCGGCCAGAAGACCACCCGTCCGAAGACGGCGAGCAGCGCCGGCACCAACGTGATCGCGACGATGAGGCCGATCAGCACGGTCAGGGCCATGCCCGGCCCGAAGGCGCGAAAGAAGCTCAGCGAGGCGACGGTCAGGCAAGCGGTGCCGGCGGCGACCATCACGCCGGCGGCCACGATCGTGGGCAGAAACTCGGCGGTGGTGGCCCGGGCCGCGGCGCCGCGGCGCAGCCCCGCGACGAGCTGTCGGCGAAAGCCCGACAGAAGGAAGATCGAGTAGTCGGTGACGACTCCCAGCAGGAGCACGATCATGAGCGGCTGCAGCTCCTGGGGCGCCGCGATGCCGGTGCGCTGCCCGAACCAGGCCACGACGCGCTCCGCGATCAGGTACGAGAGTACGCCGGCCGCCAGCGTGACGAGCGGCGCTCCCAGCGAGTGGAAGGTGAGGCCTACGATGAGGGCGATCAGCACGAGGGTGGCTAGCTCGACGAGGCTCAGCCGATTGAGGATGGCGTCGCCCTGCTGCAGCCGCGCCGGAACGACCCCGCCCACGCCGATCACCGAGCTGCCCGGAGTGCGCGCCAGGGCCGCCGCGTAGGTCCGGGCGCCGGCGACCTGCACGTTCCAGTCGAGTGACGGGTCGAAGATCAGATAGGTGATCGCCGTCGTGCGCGTTTGCTTGGAGGCAGGCACGATCCCCGGCTGATCGACGATGGGCAACGCGCCGAGCAGTCCCTGAGGCGCCGCGAACGCTGCCGCCGACGAGCGGCTATCGACCGCCGTTGCCTGCGACGCGGTAGCCTGCAGCACGCTCAACGACAGTCCGGTCGCGCTGTGCTGCACGACCGCCACGCGGCTGATGGCCGGCACACCGAACAGATGCGCGTCGAGGCGCTCGGCGGCGATGGCCGGAGCGTTGGGCGCCGTCAGGTCGCCGAGTGCCGCCTGCGAGTCGGAGATCGAAGGCAGGTGATACGTGCCCCACACCGCGAGCGCGATCCAGGCGATCGGGATGAGGTAGGCCAGCGGCCCGGCAACGACCCAGGCGTAGGCGCGCGCCAGTCGGCCGGACCGCGGTTCGCCGCGCTCATCGATGTCGACCTCGGGACGGCTTGCGCCAATGTCGCTCATGTCGTCGAAGGTACCCCGCCGCTACTCACAACCCCGCCACCACGAAGGTTATGGACGCCAGTTCATGGTTCGTAGTACGAACCGCTCGGCGGGGTCGCTAGCAAGGGCATTACCTCAGCCATCTCACCCGACGAGATGTTCTTCACAGCTGCCTCATGCGCCGAGACAGAAGCCCACACTTCGATGATCACGAACTTGTTCGGGTTATCTCGGCTTTGCAGAACCTGACACGACTCGCAGCCTTGCGACTGTCCAATGAGCGGAACAATCGACTTCAGGAACCGGTGAAGACTGTCGGCCATGCCGTCCTTGGCTTCGAACTTGTTGATTCGCGTAACGCTCATCGACTGTCGCCTCCTATGACGCCGAACAGGCGCGTTGGCTGGAACCGCGTTGATGTCCGCCTGAACCCCGTCACTTCTTGAACGCGTCCTTGACCTTCTCGCCGGCCTGCTTGAGGTTGCCCTTCGTCTGGTCGGCTTTGCCCCTCGCCTGCAGGCTGTCGTCGCCGCTGATCTTGCCGGCCACCTCCTCGATCTTGCCCTTGGCCCGTTGGGTGGTGTTCTTGGCCTTGTCTGTTGCTGCCATGGCTGGCTCCTCGCTTGAGACGTGAGAAAGAGGGACGAGCCCTCTACTCAGAGTCCAATGTGAACTTCATGGGCGGATGTGACGTATTCGGCTCAGACCCCGTGATCAGAGGCGACCCGCTCCCTCTCCCGACTTGGTATCCCTGAGATCGCCCTTTGGGCTCGCAGATCGCCTCGCCAAGTTCTGGCGCGAGATCACGAACACGTCCAGCCTCGTCCTCAGTGCCTGGGGAAGACGCACGGCTCGTCACCAGGCCAGCGGTTCACTTGAGGTGGAGATTGACTCCGAGCAGCACGAGCGGCCAGAGCACGACGGCGAGGATTGCGGAGAGGATCGGCTTGGCTCCGTTCAAGTGCACGAAGTAGTGATGCGAATTCGCCACGACAACGCCGACAACGACGTAGGCCACAAGAAGTATGTTTCTGAACAAGCCCCGTATCATGAGTGCTCCTCGGAGTGCTCCTCGCGCTCTCTCACGTCATTCCCAGAGGCGCAAAACTGGGTGTATCCCCGGATCTCGCTCTCTTCATGTCGTGCGGTCGACGCCATCTCCTCAGAGGACATTCAGTCCGCCCAACAAGATCCCGATCACGATCAGAACGACTCCCATGACCAGGCTACGGCGAAAGACGGCCACCACTCCGACGACGATCAAGATGATGCCAATAATCCAGACTACCGGCGTGGCTCCCCCGTGCAAGATGGCAGCGAGCGGCGGCGCGAGCATGGTGTGCATCGTCTCGTCTCCTCTAACGTGGCTCTCCCGGTGCGAGGCTTCGCACGGGTTTCTAGCCTACCCATCCTGCCTCGATAGTACCGAGATCGTCCGTTTGGAACGGAGAGGCAATGGGAGCGGGGCCTGCTCGGGCCCCTGGACGGCACCGTGTTCGACCGTTGAAACGGCCCACGTCCGCGGCGGGGCTGCTCAATTCCGGGCTGCCGAGCCGCCTTTCGAGATGGTGAGGCCGTTCGGCGAACCGCTGCGCGCCGCTCTGCGACTGGGTCTGGACTCAGCGACAAGGTCGTCGATGCCGGGCGGATGTGGCTACTCGCAGGGCGCTCGGGACTCAGATCAGAACGACCTGCGCGTCGAGCGTGATCTCGACGTTCCCTTTGAGCGCGCCAGAGACGGGACAGTCCTCCTTGGCGGCCTGGGCGGCGCGCTCGAACTCCTCCTCGTCGATGCCTGCCACGATGGCGGTCACTTCGAGTCTCGACGAGGCGATGCGAAGGCCGCCTTCGGCTTCCTCTAGGGCACAGGTCGCCCTGACGTCGAGGCTCTCGGGCGGCGTGCCGGCCTGGGTGAGGCCGGACGAGAGCGCCATCGCAAAGCAGCTCGCGTGGGCCGCAGCAATGAGCTCCTCGGGACTCGTCTGGCCTTCCGAGTGCTGTGTGCGCGAGGCCCAGCTCACGGGCAACGGTCCTGCCGCCGCGCTCGCCAGCTGCAGGCGGCCGCTGCCCTTCTCCAGCGTCCCTTGCCAATAGACTGAGGCAGTGCGCACAGCGCCCATCGGATCTCCTCCTGGCAGCGGGGTAATGAGCGGGTCATGCCACCGATCGCCGCCTTCCGAAACCCTCGTTCCAAGGAGACGGCGGGACCCGGCCAAGATGGCACCGACCAGGACGTCGGCCGATCTTCGTGAGACCCTGGTCCGTGGCATCGAGGCCGCGCGCGCTACCCGGTGGCGGCGCGACTACGAGCGCCTCCTCGCCGCGGTCGCCAGCGGCGAGGGCCAAGCCGACACCGCGCCCTGGCTAGGTGGTGTGGCGCAGGGCCAGCGGTGCTGCGCCGCCCCGGGCGACCCAGGCGCGGAAGTCGAGCAGCTCCGGATACATCTTGCGCACATCGGCGATGTGGATGCCGTAGCCCTTACGCTCGAACCACTCGTACATGAGGCAGAGGTCCTCGTTCTGCGTGCGCACGGTGTCCCAGGGCACCTGCACGCAGCTCACCGGCTCCCCGATCGCGGCGCCCAGGACGTTGGCGGCGTCGGGCATGGTGAGCTCGTCGCCGGCGATATCGAAGGCCTTGCCGATGTAGTGCTCGGGCTGCGCGAAGGTAACGCCGACGATCGCCGCGATGTCGTCGACGGCGACCATCTGCAGGCGGGTCGTGCTGGCAAGCGGCGTCATCAAGGCCAGACCCTCGTCGCTGTCCTGCGTGGCCCAGGTCACCAGGTTCTCCATGAAGTAGGCCGGCCGCACGATCGTGAGCGGCAGGTCGAGACCCTTGAGATGGTCCTCGATAGCCGCCTTGGTCTCGAAATGCGGGATGCCGGTCTTCTTGTGCGCCGAACCGACCGAGGAGTAGAGGTAATGGCTCACGCCGGCCGCAGCGGCCACGTCGCCGAGAGTCTTGCCCTGGGCGATCTCGTTCTCCATGCCCTTCTCGAACGGGGTCGCCATGGCAAAGACGCCGTACACGCCCTCGAGTGGGGCCCTCAGGCTGGGCTCGTCGGCGAGGTCGCCGCCAACGAGCTCGACACCGAGGTCGCGGAACGGTTGCGCCCTGTCGCTGTCCGGGTCACGTGTCAGCCCGCGTACCCGCCAGCCGTCGGCGTGCAGGCGCCGCGCCACCGCTCCGCCCTGCTGACCTGTGATGCCTGCGACGAGGATGGTCTTGTCGCTGTTACCGCTCATGCCGCCTCCTTGGCGGCCGGCTGCAGCGCCGGTCGCACCGTCGTGCAGACTGATTGTCGCATCTCTGCCCTGGCACGCTGGTGCGAAAACCGGTTGGGGCGACACGACGGCGGACGTTGCCGTTGCCGACGTAGCGCCGACGAGACGCCTCGTCGCGGCTTGGCACGACTGACCACGGTCGAGCACCACGACCGTCCTGAGCCTTGGGCCGTGCACCCCCGGCACTCACGCAAGAGGGGGCGCTCGCACTATCATGGGAAGTGGATCAACGAAGGGGTCAGGTCATTGCCCATGCCAAAAAGAGCTCTCATCAGGATCGCAGTGACCGGTGCGGCCGGCCACGTAGGGTATTCGCTTCTTCCTCGCATAGCCTTGGGATTGATGTTCGGCCCCGACCAGCCGGTCGAGCTACGGCTGATCGAGATCCCCCAGGCGATGAAAGCCTTGGAAGCGGTCGTGATGGAGCTCCACGACTGCGTACTTCCGCTGATGGAATCGGTTTCTACGACCGATGATCTCGGCGCCGGTCTTGAGGGTGCGAACTGGGTCGTGCTCTGCGGCTCTGCTCCTCGTGAGGGCCGGATGGAGCGC
>Ga0247847_1000308_pt1 | contig 13315 bp, 12 predicted proteins | sample PFST25metaG_FD_186002 | JGI IMG/M metagenome (GOLD analysis project Ga0247847, IMG submission 186002) | Peat soil microbial communities from Stordalen Mire, Sweden - P.F.S.T25 | ecosystem: Environmental > Terrestrial > Soil > Wetlands > Peat | place: Sweden: Norrbotten County, Stordalen Mire...
TTTCTGCTTCTTCGCTTTGTCGCTTCCGCCTTCGGGTCGAGCCCCCATCGTCCAGCGGCCGAGGACATCGCCCTTTCAAGGCGGAAACACGGGTTCGAATCCCGTTGGGGGTGCCAGTCATTTGACCAGCTAAACGGCACTGTTTTGGCCCTCGCTAGAGGTTGTTGAGCCGCACCATGCGCGGTTCGTGCGCGATTCGTGCGCGATGGGCCGCGAGTCCTGCGCCGCGGCGGCCTTGGCTATGAGGCTCGAACGCGATTCACGCGGCGACAAGGAGGCGCAGGCGGCGTCATACGCGGACGCAGGCCGAAGGTGCTCATAGCGCGTGGCCCAGGTTCCATCCGGAAGATCGTGCGACAGGCGTCGCGCCGATCTGTCGGCTGCCGCCTTCGAGACTTGGTGGCCACAGAGATGCAGCGCGACGCCGATGCCGATCGCGTCGTAGCCGGTCCTTCCGCCACGCCAGCAAGCTAACGGGATCGGCTCATCACTGCGAGGCAGTCTGCCGTCGCAGCAACCGCCTCCGATCGCTGGCGCTTGGGTGACTCACGCGGCAGCCGAGCCGATGTGCGCTTACCGACTCCTTCTGGTCCTGCTGCGACTCGCGTTGAATCGTACGACTCTTCCCGTCGCTAGTTCGGCGAGCGCATCGGCGATTGCTCGATCGCGGTCCTCGGTGGCGTGTTGATAGCGGAGGGCCGCCGTGGGACTTGCGTGACCACCGCGACGCATCAGTTCGGCGACCGAAGCACCGGAGGCCGCTGCCCACGTGAGCCCGGTATGGCGGAGGTCGTGGTAGTGCAGATCAGTCCGTCCGATCTTGCGACGGGCCCTTTGCCACACTCGATCGAGCGTGACGGGGATCATCGGTCCGCCACTCTCGCTGGTGAACAACCATGCTCTCGGCTGCGGTGCGACGTAACGCCCAAGATGATCCTGTAGCACCGGCAGCACATTGGCGGGCACCGTGAGCGAGCGAGCGCCCGCGCTCGTCTTCGGCGGACCGACGATCGTGGTTCCGTCCATCGGCTTCACGACCGACCGCTCGATTCGGATCGTCCCGTGCATGAGGTCGACGTCGCGACGCTGCAACCCCAGGACTTCGCCGCGTCGCAACTGACACCACGCCGGCAAAAGGATGGCGAGCCGATAACGATCCGGAACGGCCTCGACTGCCGCTGCGAGTTCAGCGACGGTCGCCACCGGTCGCTCTACGGAGCGGGCCTGTCCGGCCCCGCGCACCTGGCAAGGGTTCCGTGCGATCAAGCCATCCGTAACGGCAGTGTTGAGGATGGCCCGAAGCATCCGGTAGGCGTCGTCGCCCGTCGTCACGTACCGCTCGCGCATATCCATGTACCAAGCGCGCACGGCAGACGGAGTGACCCTGCTCAAACGGACCGGACCGAGAACGGGATCGACGTGCCGGTCGAGCATGTGTTGGTACTTCGCTTTGGTGACTGGCCGAAGATCGGCGCGGGCGTCCAGCCAGCTCTGCGCCCATTCGCCGAACGTCACCTTGCCAGCGCTCGGGTCAATCCACGCGCCGCGGTGCAAGTCCGTTTCGATCGATGCGAGGTGAGCCAGCGCGTCGCCCTTCGTCGGGAATGTCTGCTCGGCGAGATGCCTGACCCCCTCGTGCCAGTAGCTCGCCTGATACCGCCCGGATGGCAACCGCCTGACTGAACCGAAGTGACGCTTGCTCATGTCACCCTCCTCTGGGGCGATAAAGGCCTTGGCCGCATCTTCTCATCGCGCTGTGCCGTCGCCCACCTCAGTCACGACGCGTCGGGACGCCGCTGTTCCTCCACCCACTTGCGGATGTCGGCGAGGTCGAAGCGGACGTAGTGACCGACCTTGACCGTCGGTACCCGCCGCTCCGCCACCATCCTCCTCACGTACCGCACCCCGACGCCAAGGAGCTTCGCGACCGTCTCGATGTCGACAAGTTCCGGAAATTGCAACTGCTCCACTGTTCCCTTCTTTCGCTTGTTGGTTCGAGTTCCGATGAGTATTGCTGGGTATTCAGAGGATCCAATCGGCCACAAGTGCCTTTGTTACGATGAAAAATCGTCTGCTTTCTCCGCTGGCGTATCGGTGAGTGTTGGCCCGTCCGCTGCCGTCCGGACCGTTCTGACAACCATCGTCGTTGTGACATTTCGATTGCTCCTTCGTGTCCGGTCGCCCCACGCTTGCTGAGCACTCCCGAATCACTCACAGGACCGCTCACCGCACCGTGATGCTCGTCACCGCTTCCCATCACTTACTGATCACCGGGCAAGCTCGTGCCCTCAACGCCTCCGCGCGGCGGTCTCCGTGACCGATCGGCGTGCTGAATGTCCGTCATGTCGCCGATTATGCGGAGTCGAACTCACAGCAACACTCACAGCAACACTCACAGCAACACTCACAGCAACACTCACAGCAACACTCACAGCAACACTCACAGACCCAGGTCAGGCCATGTTTTTGTGGTCGGAATTCTTTTGCGCGAGACCCCTTCCGCCTACGGCAGCACCGTGATCGGGAGGTGCGGCGTCACGTACCGGCCCTCGTCGCCGAGGTCGATAACTGCATCGAACACCCACTGGCCCGGCGGGATCGCGTAGCCGAGCTCCGAGGCGAAGGAGGCCGTGACGCTCAGGAGTCGCACCGACGCCGTGTCGCCCGGAAGACGACGAACGGCGCCATCTGCCCGCCCCAACAGCCACCGACCTCGCCGCTCGCTGGGTCGACGACACGGGTGATCAAGTTGCCGTTCGTCCTGATCGACAACTCACGAACTCCCAAGTTGCGCACTGACAACTCCGCGGTCTCCACGAAGCCCGAGCGGACGCGGACTTCCGAAGCGAGCGGCACCTCCACCTCACCGGCTTCGAGGCGAGGGAGATACACGAGCAGTCGGCGTTCTCAAGGTCTCCCGTCCGGAGTGCGGTACGTCCGGTCGGGGAAGTACAGGCCGACGGGAGCTGCTGCCGCGATGCCGTCAACGCACGCCAAGTTCGCCCACGTGGCGGCGTAGCGGCTGGGTGGCAGGAGAAATGCCAAGTGCGCTGGGCGAACCGGAGTGCCCGTGGGTCATCGAGCTGGGATCGTCTCGAAGCGCTGTCGCCCCCGGAACCGATAGATCTGAAAGTCGGCGTCGAGGGTGAAGATCCGTCGGTCGCCCTGCTCCTCGGCGAGCGCGACGAGGGTGGCGTCCGCCAGGTCCATAGGTCGGTCCGCGTACTGATCCATCAACCGAGCGCTGCGATCCACAGCGGACGGCGAGAGATCGGCGATGACGAGCCGGTCCGTCTGCACCAGGCGCCAGAGAGCCTGTTGAGCTCTAGTGCCGCCTGCCCTGGCGAGCAGGTACATCGCTTCGGTGAATGCCGGCCATGTGGTCACGAGCGGGATGACGATCTGGTCGAGGGCCTCCATGCACGCGACGTGGTCTGGCTCGTCGGCGTCGATGATCGCGATGAGCGGACCAGCGTCGGTGAGTGTCACTGCCTCTTGCGGTCCTCCGCCAGTGATGCGGTGAAGGCGTCCCCGGTCCGTCGAGCCCGACCGCCGCCGCCATGGACCACCCCGGCGACATCGGCGAAACGCTCGCTTGGACGCGCGGACAGCGTCTCTTCGGCCCGCTCTGCGGCGGCATGGCGGAGGAACTCCGACACCGACTCGCCCTTGACAGCGGCCGCTCGCCGGACCTTGTCATCAAGGTCGGAATCAAGCCGAAGGCTTCGCATATCAGCACTGTATCACATTTGTGTTCACACGTGATACAGCTCAGGGTGGCCGATCTCCGATCCGACCGGTCGCCTTTACCCCGCCGTAGCACCGTGTTCGACGGGACCCGAGACACCGCGGAGCGGTCGGCTCGGTCGTATCACTGCCGACGCGCCTTCCTCCCAAGTCGTCGCCGATCCTCATTCGCTCATTGACCCCCATTGACCACCGTTTACCGTTTCGGATTCCGCCATTTACAAGGCTTTTCTCGCCTGTCATAACTGTCCCTCGTGACTCCTCAGCCAGACACTGCTGCACTCGAAGTGCGCTCGGCACGGGCGTCGCTTTTGGGAGCGTCGCGGCCGTGATGAGCCTGACGAAGCTCGGTCCCTCCGGCTGGCGCTACTTCGCCGAGGAGATCGCGACCGGCCGCGAGGACTACTTCGCCCGCTCCGCGGAGCACCCCGGTCGCTACCTCGGCCGCGGAGCAGAGGCAATCGGGCTCGCCGGCGCCGAGGTCGACGCGCTCGGCCTCGAGCGCCTCATCGGTCACGGCACCGATCCCCGCGACGGACATGGGCTCGGGCGGAGTTACTCGCCCGACAACGACAACGTCGTCGCCGGCTTCGGACTGACCTTCTCGCCACCGAAGAGCGTCTCGGTGCTGTGGGGAACCGGTGGCGAAGAGCTCCGCACAGCCGTCGTCGCCGCGCACGAACGCGCTCTTGCGAGCACGCTCTCCTTCCTGCAGGACCACGCCGCCTTCACGCGACGCGGCGCAGGCGGGGTCTTCCAGGTCGACACCGAGGGCTTTGTCGCCGCGAGCTTCCTCCACCGCACTTCGCGCGCCGCGGACCCGCAGCTTCATACCCATGTCCTTCTCGCCAACAAGGTGCGCGCCAAGGACGGTAGGTGGCTAAGCCTGGACGGTCGCGAGCTCTACGAGCACCAGAAGGCCGCCGGCATGCTGTATCGCGCGGCGCTTCGGGCCGAGCTCACCGCCTCGCTCGGAGTCTCTTGGACACCGGTCGACGAGAACGGCATCGCCGAGATCCAAGGCGTGCCCAAGGTGCTCGTCGAGACCTGGTCGACGCGTCGCCACGAAGTGGAGTCCCTTGGTGCAGAGTTCGTCGCGAGCCGCGAGTCAGAGCTCGGTCGCGAGCTCTCGGGTGGTGAGCGGGCGCGCTGTCTCCAACTCGCCGCCTATCGCAGCCGGGCCCCGAAGCTCGAGGTCGAGACCCCGACCGAAGTCCTCGTTGCCCGCTGGCGGGAGGAGGCCGCCTCCTGGGGCCAGGCACCGGAGCGCTGGCTTTCTCGGGTGCTCGGCCAAGCGCTGACATCGACCCCCGAAGACCGGGAGGCGGTCGTACACCTTGCCATCGCCCGCCTCGAAGAGACGCGCGCCACCTGGGGGCGTTCCGACGTCACCGAGGTGCTCACCACGCTTGTCACCGGGACGAGCGCAGATGAGCTTCGCGCCCGCGTCGAGCAGGCCGCCGACGAGGTACTCAGAGACCACCGGGTCTGCTCGCTTGCTGCGCCACTGCCGGCCGAACCGCCCGATGCGCTCCGTCGCCGGGACCAGATGAGCGCGATCGAGCGCCACGGGGCGACGCGCTACACGACCGAGGCCACGCTCCGGAGCGAGGCACGCGTCCTCGACGCGGTGGCGAACGGACGACTCGTCCGAGTCGGCCTCGTCCCCGAGCGCACCGTGGACATAGTCCTCTCCCGCTCGATGCTCGGAGCCGATCAGCAAAAGGCTGTACGCGAGCTACTAACCGGTAGCGAGCAGGTGGCCCTCCTTGTCGGTCCGGCGGGCGCGGGGAAGTCCCGTGCCCTCGGCGCGGCGCGCGAAGCCTGGGACGCCACCGGCTACCGCCCGGTCGGGCTCGCGCCATCGGCGATCGCGGCACGCGTGCTGTCCGACGAAGCGGGACTTAGTTCTGACACCTTGGCCCGCTTCCTCCTCGATGTGGAGAACGGGCGACGCAGCCTCGGTCATAGGGACGTGATCGTCCTCGACGAGGCGACGATGACGCGCACCGACGACCTGGAGCGCCTCGTCACCCGCACTGCACAGGTGGGCTGCAAGCTGGTCCTCATCGGCGACCCCCAACAGCTCGGCGCGGTCGGCCCGGGTGGGCTGTTCGCGACCCTTGTCGGCGATCACGGCGCGAGCGAGCTCGAGACGGTGCGCCGTTTCACGGAGGCATGGGAGGCCCAGGCCTCGCTGCGGCTGCGGGCACGCGACGTGAGCGTGCTCGCCGAGTACGTGTCGCGCGGCCGGATCGTCGGCGGGCGCGAGGAGCAGATGCGCAACGAGGCGTTCGAGCTCTGGCGACGGGCACGCGATGAGAGACGCGCAGTCCTTCTCATGGCCGGCGACAACGCGACTGTCGACGCGCTGGCGAGACGCTGCCGGGAGGACCTCGTCGCCCGCGGCGAGGTCGAGCGCGAGGGCGCACCGATCGCGAACGGGCGGGCGGGTGTCGGCGACGAGATCGTGACCTTGAAGAACGACCGCAAGCTCAGGTGGGCTCCCGGTGAGTTCGTCCGCAACGGAGAGCGCTGGCGCGTCGTCGCGCGCGACCTCCAGGGCGCACTCATCGTCGAGGCCCTCCAGGGACGCGGGCGCGTCACGCTTCCGCCACGGTACGTAGCCGAGCACGTCGCCCTCGGCTACGCGCTCACCGTCCACAAGGCGCAGGGCTCGACGGTCGACCGGGGGATCGTGCTCGTCGACGAGCAGATGACCGCCCAGCAGCTCTACGTGGCGATGAGCCGGGGACGGGAGATGAACGCGGCCCTCGTCGTCGAGCAACGCTGCGACCCCGGTGTCGACATCCTGTGGAGATCGCGACGCCTCACGCCCGTCGAGCTACTGGCAAACGTGCTGCGGCGCGACGGCGCGCAGCGCTCCGCGCACGACGTGGCTCGCGAGAACCTCGCCCATATGGAAGACATCGGCCTGTTGCGCCACCTCCTCGCCGAGGCCCGGCGCGAACTCGACGAGCGGGCGGGACCGGATCGCGAAGCGGAGATCGTCGCGCTCGCGCCCCGAGCCGACGTGCAACGCGCCAACGAGGAGCTGACGGGTGCGCAGTCGTCCCTGCGGCGCGCCGAGGAGCGCCGTAAGGGGGCCGAGACCGCCCTCGTAGCGGCGAACACCCGCCCGACCCGTGCGCTCCTTCCTGGTCTCCTCGGCAATCAGGCCCGTCGGGAGACAGAAGCTCACTGGCAGGAAGCAAAACGCGACTTCGACGAGGCACGACGAATCGAACAGCAGTCGCTTCGCGCCTACGAGCGAGCGCACCATCGCCTCGAGGACGCCGAGCGCGCCGCTCGCCAGCTCAGCGAGGCACGCACTGCACAGGAACGCCGCCAGTCCTTCCTACGCGAGCACCCGGGCACAAGGCGCTGGATCGAACAGCTCGAAGAGCGCGCGGCCGTGCGCGAGTACGAGCTTGCCAACACCGAAGCCAGCGAGCGTCAAGGGACTCGTGACGGACGCGCCGAGCAGACACCTGAACGCGCACGATCGAAGCGGGCCAGGCTCGAGGCTTCACCCGCCGGCGACGCGGCCACCCGCGCCGTTCTCGAGCGCACGTCGAGACACGATCCGTGGTATCGGCCGATGCCAATGCCGCCGCCGCGCCGGATAGAACGGGAGGGACCGAGCTTTGGGCAGTAGCGCTGGAGCCTCCTATCTTCCGCCGTCTACGGACGGGGCGTTCGGAACTTTCAAGCGATGGCTGCACAACGCCTGCAGAGACAGACGACCGACCTGCGCTCCGTCGACAGTCAGAACTGATCGGTGCGTGCCTGCCACGCGGTCCCACCTGTCGCTTGCGCGGTGGGCTCAAGATGACCTACACCCAGCGCGCGGGCGGGCTTGACGGCGGCTGCGCGGTCGCGCCACGGCGAGCGGGACAACGAATCGGGATTGCGTGGAACCGAGGGAGGCTCTCGGGATACATATGACTGTGAGCGAAAGGGCAACCACCGTGCCGGGGTGCGTTCCGCCTCGGTCCACCGGCTCGGACTTCGTCGCCTTCTACGAGCATGAGTTCACCCAGGCGGCTCGATTCGCCTGGTTGCTTGTCCGCACGTCGGCGGTGGCCGAGGACCTTGCACAGGAAGCCTTCGTGTCTCTCTACCGGGGATTCGAACAGATCGACAACCCCCGAGGGTTCGTGCATCGAGCCATCGTCAACCAAGCCCGAGCGTGGCAGCGCAACGAGCGCCGGCGCGCGCTCAAGGCGGTCCGCCTGAGACGGGAATACGACACTCTCACGCCGGCCGATGCCGATCTCTTCGACCTTGTCGGGACCCTGCCCTATCGCCAGCGCGTTGTGATCGTCGCCCGTTACTGGGGTGGCTGGTCGGAGGCGGAGATCGCCCAGATCCTCGGGTGCCGGCCAGGGACGGTGAAGTCCCTGGCTTCACGAGCACTCACCCAATTGCGACAGGAGGTAAGACCGTGACTGAACCCGCCGAGGATTTCGAAGCTCGGCTCACTCGGGTACTGAAAGCTGGTGCCGCGGAACTGTCAGTGGGCCAGACCGTGCCACCGTTCGCGAGCCCCCACGCTCTGGCTTCCCGTATCGGGCCGAGGCGAAGGACCGTGCGCCGCAAAGTAGCAATAGCCGGCGTCGCTGTAGGCCTCGCCCTGACGGGCACCGCCGCAGCAGCCACCATCGTCCATCTGACCTCCGCTCCCGTCACCGAAACCGATCTGGCCCGCTGCTACACCGTCGACAGCCTTGCTGGAGGCAATGACTTCCGCGGCAGTTCCGTGACCGCTGCCGGCCCCATTGGCTCGAACGCACAGGTCACCAACGCCCTCTCAGCTTGCACGCTTCTCTGGCAAGACGGGCTTCTCACCCCTGGCTCCGCAAACGCGGGCGCGAATATGACACCCAGCCAGCGCGCGCACCTCAATCCTGACCACCCCGTTCCGTCCCTGGTTGTCTGCGTACTCCCGGGTGGCGTGGCCGGAGTCTTTCCTGGCAACAAGGAGACTTGCCAGACCCTCGGCCTACCGCCAGCAGAGGGGTACTGATCCGCTTCATCCCATTTATGCTTGGGAGCGACTCTTGGGAGAGATCCGGCGACTGCACGTGGTGAGTTAAGGACGAACGCTAAACCGTGGGTGCGTGCCCAGTAACACAGCACCCCTCCAGGACCTCGACTCCAGGAAGGGAAGACATGAGCAAGAGAGCCGATTGGCAATCTGACCAGGACTTTGGCCGCGAAGCCGCAGCCTTGTGGCTCGCCGTCTCCGGATTGGCCGCCACCAAGTTTTCGCTCGTGGCGGCGGCCATCGAGACCCTGACGGAAGGGAAGAACATAGGCGAGACTCGTGCAACCACAACAGTTGGGCCAGGATGCGTATCGAGGCTGCGTCGACGGCGCTTGGAGATCGCGCTCTTGCTCATCAGCGTGGTCACGGTGGCCCTTGGTGCCGCCAACTTGACCGGCCAAGCGTCAGCCTCGGCCACTGGTCGGTCAACTGCGACTACGGTCGCCAAGGCGGCGTGCTTAACCGCAGGCACCGGCAACAAGGCCGTAGTCGACCTCGACAGCCACAGGTCATTCGCCCGGCTCCGGACCATATGCATAGGCACACTTCAACTTCAGGGGAGTGCCGTTATCGATGCTGGGATGCTCTTTGTCATACACGATGTCAGCCCCGCCCAATATGAAGACACCGAGATCGTTCGCGTTGACCTCACCACCTACGCGGTGCGTTCGGTCCCCTTAGGCGGAGCCGCTTGGATATTCGCGGGTCTCGGCGACATTTGGGTGGAGACCGACTCGACCGTTTCCAGTCTTGTGGAGCTGTCTCCTTCCTCGCTCCGAGTGGTGAATCGCTTCGCCGACCCAGACGGTACGTGGGGCTTCCTCCCGTTCGGCGGGCGTCTCTGGTTTATTGACAACAACGATTCCTTGAAGACACTGAACCCGCTAAGCGGCCGAGTCTCAGTGGTCGACCTACCGTGGCTTCCTGCCGGGCTCAGTCCGGAGAGCATCACGTCCTCTGGTGGCCAGCTGTATCTCCTCGCAGCGAGTAAGAAGACTCGAGCGACCGCGATCGCGACCTACAACCCCATGAGCGGCGCTCACCGACTTGTGAGCGAAACTGGCCTTGGCGGTGGGGCGGGCCTGCTGGACGTGACGGGTAGGGTCCTCTGGGTCGAACCCCCAGGGGGCAACATGCACGAGGTGACTGCCTTCTCCGCGCAAAGCCTCAGACCCTTGACTGACGGTTTCTCAGACGGCTTTTTGAACGGTACATGGACAGCGGTGCCTGATGCAGGTGACCTGTGGTTCCAGATCGCCGGCGATCCCCTCGAGTGCGTCTCGGGCAGGACGGGGCGTGTTGATACGGAGTTGCGCCTGCCCAACACATTCGGCTCGCAGAACATCGCCGAAGCGACGCCACCGGGGTTCGTAGCAGCCGACGCGACCAACCTCGTTATCGCAGCGAACGAGACGCACGGCGCGAACCCCTCCGAGTCCGGTATTGCGGTCTACGCCTTGGACCCGAGATGTGACGCATGAGGCGCCGTTAGAGGCTCATAGCAGAGACTCCGGCAGGTCAGACCTGCCGGAGTCTCTGCAAAACTCACCGGTGGGACGGGACCTCACTGCCGGTCAGAAACCCGCGCCGTCGGCCCTCCGACACGCTAAATCTCGTATCTGAGGCCCGTAGTCCGAGCGGAGTTACCAACCGAGTTCGGCCATGTACCAGTCGGGCGTCGAGTGCAATGTCGCTGTTAGGCGTCGGCCGCCCACAGCGTGGCGACCCGACCGTCGCGAAGAGCCACGATCGCTGGCGGGCCGGGCTCACCACTTTGGTCGAGATAGATAGCTCCGCCCGAACCTGCTGCGATGCCCTCCAGATTGATCACACCTACGTGTGGGATCACGCTTGGTACGTGGGTTATCTTCTGCCCGGTCGGTGTGAGGGACAAGATGCCGGCGGTAGTCACGACATCGACCCGGTCACCACCCGGTGCGCTGAATGGCGAAAAACCGAGCGGCTCCCACTCGCCCCGAGATACGAGCCGTCCTGCCGGTGTGCGCATCAGTGTCGGAGAAGCCTCCGCGCAGTTGAAGTACAAGTCGCCGCGCGCGTCGAGCGCAAGCCCCGCCGGCCCACACAACTGGTCCCGGGCGAAATAGGGGATCGATTTCAGGTCACTACCCGTGACCATCGTCGTGATCACTCCTTTGTGGAGCTCGACGATTGCGTTTTCGTTGTCGACCGCGATGTACAGCGCGCCGCCAGGACCAATCGCGATGGCACTTGGGGACCACATGTGAACCCTCAATGCTGGGCCGCCCGGCAACCCGTCGATTGGGATGATCTCGGGTGCCGCACCGCCTTCGCCGGCGACGGTCTCGATCGTGCCGTCAGGTAGCACCTCGCGGACCCGGTTGTTCCCAAAGTCGGCGATGTACAGGGCTCCGTTGGTGGCCACGGCGAGGCCCTCCGGTTGGCTCAGCCTCGCTCGAACCGCCGGACCGCCGTCACCGGAGTAGCCCGCCCGACCTGTTCCCACAATCAACTTGAACGACCCGTCCGGCAACCTCGCCACGACCTGGTCGAGCGACGGCTCGGAGATGTAGAGCACGCCATTGGCTCCGAGTGCCATCGGGCCAGGCTGGAGGTGTGCGACGAGAGCTCCGCTGGCGTCAGGGACGCCGGAGCTAATCGAGCGGAACGCTCCAACGGTGGCATTGAGCATGCCGGCCAACCCCTCGCCACAGCCTGTCGGCACCACGAAGGCTCGGGATGCGAGCCCGGACGCCGGTGGCGTCACCCCGATGGGCACGCCTGATGCGCAGAGATTGCCGTAAGGAATGAACCACGGCACAGCGACCGTGACGTTCGCGACGGCAAACTCGTCCGCCGAGAGCGGGAGATTCGAGCTGCGCCCGACGTCTGTCTGGTGGATCGATGCGTACGGTGTCCCTTGATCCCTGATCGATGCCAGTGTCAGCCAACCCGACGGCAGGCTGCACGTGTGCCCGGAGGAGTCGACCCGAACGATCTCTTGCATCACGGTCGGCGGATTGTTTGGCCCATTCGGCAGCGGGCTGGCGGCCGACGCTTGAACTTCGAGCCAGCGGCTCTCACAGGGGACGAGCTTGACGATCTGGTTGGAAGCAGACAGACCCGCGGCCAGGCGTGCCGCCAACGGTCTCGTCTGCGAAGAGGCGCCACTCGGCACCAAGCTGACTGCTATCGCCACCAGCGCCGCAGCGCCCAACGGTCTCAGAGTCCTCACGTTCCTACAAAGCCTCCGGTGCCAACTATCGCGTAGGAGCGGGGCATCATCAGGTCGTAACGTTTCCGTCCGGCTTGCTCTGGGGCCGCGTTCGGACTGCCGTGTACCGCCGGCTCAGCGCGTTGACTGCCAGGCGGGCGTGCCACTCCCGTGCCACAGCGAGTGGCACGGGATGGTCAATCCCGGTATCGAGCGGTCAGTGCCGGACACGCATAAATGGCAATCTACCTGCTCTGACGCGATGACAGTGAGGTAGCGGGGTCGGGCCGATCTGGTCTGAGCGCGCCTGAAAAGCGCGACACGCGTGGCTTACGTCGAGCGCCGACCCGCGAGCTGACCGGCGATGTCTTCGGCGAGACGTGGCACGGCATCGAGCGCTGCCTGCCAGATCGCGTCGGTCGAATCCGCTGGACGTCTTTGCTCTAACGCGAGGCGTTCGACGATCCACTGGCGCATCAGCGTGCTCGTCGGCACACCACGAGCGCTAGCGACATCGGCAACGTCGTCGAGCACGCCATCGCTGATGCGCAACGCGAATGTCGACATTGGCTCACCATCGCGCGGGCGCGGAGCACGGGCGACCTTGCCACTCGCGATGTGCTCCGATAGGTCCGTTTCGGCGTACCAGTCGCGCCCGTCTGCGATTGGGTCATGCTCACTCATCGCTCGCCATCCTCTTCTCGAATGCTCGACGCTCGCGTTCGCTCATGGGTCGCGCCGTCACGACGTCCGCGAGGCCCGTCGAAGTCGGCGCGTCCGTCACGACCACGAGATACCGACCCGTCTCAGTGGTTCCATAGAATTCTCGGCGACCGAGCCGGTGCTCGTTCGAGATCACAACGAGTACCGGCCGAGGGCCGAAGACCACGCTGTTGGCCTCTGCTGGTCTCGCGTCGTGACGGGCGAAGTGATCCAGGTTGTGGTCGACCCAAAGCAGCTCCTCGACACCCTCCACGGCTCAACACAGTCAGCGTATTGCATCGCCATACGCGACCACTAAGAACGCCCATCATCGACCGCGACTACCCCGGCGTCGCCTTCAGTTCCCTTCGCAGTCCGGCCGTGCGCGATCCGTGCGCGATCCGTGCGCGATCGTGCGCGCAATTAGGGATTCTGATGGCAAGCAGTGGACAATAATAAGTGGTCTCTACCAGGACTTTCACCAAACACGGGCAGGCAGAAGAGCGCCCCGGATCGCCCTTTCAAGGCGGAAACACGGGTTCGAATCCCGTTGGGGGTGCCAGCTCGGAACACGAACTCACAACTGCCAGGCGCTGAGCAGCTCCGCGGCATCGAGGACAAGG
>Ga0247847_1000310_pt1 | contig 13040 bp, 17 predicted proteins | sample PFST25metaG_FD_186002 | JGI IMG/M metagenome (GOLD analysis project Ga0247847, IMG submission 186002) | Peat soil microbial communities from Stordalen Mire, Sweden - P.F.S.T25 | ecosystem: Environmental > Terrestrial > Soil > Wetlands > Peat | place: Sweden: Norrbotten County, Stordalen Mire...
CCCACCACCGGAGTCCTGCTCGTCCTGAAGCCCATCCTCGCGACACCATCGTCATCACCGGGCCCTCGCGCACCGCACCTCGCAAGCGCCAGGTCGTCGCTGCAGGCGGGCCTGCACCTTAACTAAGTGGTATTGGTTTTAGCCCAGTGCAGCTTGACATAGGGATTCCTTCCCTTATCCTGACCGCGAGCCGGTGACTACGACGGGCGCTAGCGCGCCAACGCGGAGAGGACAATGACCAGCACACCGTTCTTCGACAAGTCCACCCATCCCGAGCCCGGCAAGGTTCGGTTGACGACAGAGAGGCTGGACGGCACCGTCGCCCTCGTGACAGGGGCCTCGAGCGGAATCGGCGCCGCCACAGCCATCATGCTGGCGGCGAACGGCGCGGCCGTGGCCTTGGCGGCGCGACGAAAGGACCGCCTAGAAGGCCTCGCGGCGACCATCCGCGACCAGGGTGGTACAGCCCTGGTGCTGGAGTCAGATGTAACCAACGAGCAGCAGGCAACCGACGCCGTCGAGGGCACAGTCGCTGAGTTGGGGCGCCTCGACACCCTCGTCAACAACGCCGGCGTGATGCTGCTGGGCCCCGTAGTCGGAGCGCCGCTGTCCGAATGGCAGGCGATGATAGAGCTCAACGTGCTCGGCCTGCTCTACTGCGCGCATGCGGCGCTACCGCACCTGCTCCGCGCGGTCGAAGACAGCCCGCGCCACGTCGCCGACTTGGTGAACATCAGCTCAGTGGCCGGTCGGGTGGCAGGCAAGAACAGGGGTGTCTACAACATGACCAAGCACGGCGTCGGGGCGTTCAGCGAGTCGCTGCGACAGGAGGTCACCAAGCGCCACGTCCGCGTCTCGCTCGTCGAGCCGGGCTTGGTCGCGACAGAGCTGGCCGGTCACAACCGCGCTGAAGTGCTCGAGACCATGCGGACCCAGTTCTCCGACGTCCAGCCGATGCAGGCCGAGGACATTGCCGACGCCATCACCTACATCGTCACCCGTCCGCGACAAATCGCGGTAAACGAGATGTTGATCCGCCCGACCGAGCAGGAGTAGTCAGACCGAGCGGCAAGGCGGCTCTCTCATTGTCGAACTCGGTCGCCGCTCTGCAGTTGGGCCAGCAGAAAGGCATGACCAACAACCGCGTCACGTGCCGAGGTCTGATCCTTTAGAACAGTGACATGAACGTCATCCCTGATTCCCACCGCGACCGCTCGACACCCAGTGCGCCACCTTGGCCACAGTCGGCCCTGACGGCCGTCCGCAGCTATCGGAGGTTTGGTTCCTCTTTACCGAAGACACGGTGCGCATCTCGCTCAACTCGTCGCGACAGAAGACGAAGAACCTCATGCGACGCCCGCCTTGTTCGCTGCTCATCTTGGATCTGGCCAACCCGTACAGGTACCTGGAGTTGCGCGGCGACGCCGAGCTGTCGCCGGACGGCGACTACTCCTTCGCCGATCAGGTAGGGGCCAAGTACGGCGCTGACCTTCGAGACCACGACAGACCCGGCGAGAAGCGAGTCATAGTCAGGCTCCGCCCGACACGCGTCAATGCCGTGAATATGGGTGGCTGACCCCGGGAAAATCCAGTCTCGAGCGACCAGCTGCTGACTCTCGGGAAAGCGATCGCTTCATCAGCTCGACGAGCTGCCCGCGACGCTGGGCGCGACCTGGTGCCCCGTCGATGGGCCAGTGTTGACGAGCTCACCCCCGCTGGAGGCACACCACGATCGTCCCCGGCCCGAAGTGCGCGCCGACGACCGGGCCGATGTAGGTCGTGATGGTCTTCTCCGCCGGAAAGATGGGCTCTAGCAAGACCAGGAACGCGTCGATGTCTCTTGCATCGGCGTGGGTGACGGCGAGTTTTCGGATGGGAAGCGCGGCAGCGACCTTGTCCGCTAGGTAGCGAAGCGATAGGGCGCGCGTGCGTTGACGCGACTCGCCCTGGATAACGCCGTTTCTCATGGTGATGACCGGTTTGACCGAGAACAACGAGCCAAAAAACGCCTGCGCGGAGCCGATGCGGCCACCTCGGCGGAGGTATTCGAGGGTGTCCAGGGCCCCGAAGGCCTCAAGGGTCGCAATCTGTGCGCTCACCGCGTCACAAAGCGCATCGAGGTCGAGCACCTCGCGAGCCCTTTCTGCGGCGTCCAACGCCAATAGCCCCTCGGCCATCGTCCCCCAGCGCGAATCGATCACTCGAACCGCAACGTCTCCTTGCACCTCCTTTGCTCCCAAGCACGCTGCCTGGTAGGTCGAGGACATAGCAGATGAGAACGTTATGCAGCAGACCCCATCAAATCCCTCGTCGCGAGCGCGAAGGAAGGCTTGTGCGAACGCACCAGGAGAGGGCGCCGAGGTCTCGGCGAAGGCACCAGTGGCACGCACGCGGCGCCAGAACTCCTCCGGGGTGATCCCGATGAGCTCCTTTGGAGCTTCGGTGCTGAGCCGGACGTCGAGTGGCACCACGTCGATGTTGTATCTCGCGAGGAGATCACTCGGGATGTCGCTCACGCTGTCAGTCACCACCTTGATACCGGCCACCGCTTGCTCCTGACTGACTCCTTAGAGCCTACGGCGGCCGGAAGTCCGCCCCGGCCGGAGAACGTCCTCGCTACACCCGCTTCTCGAACGACGCGACGGGGCCCACGCTCGCCGCGACGATGAGCTTCAAGGCGCCACTTTCCCACCGCCGGTGCCAATGAGCGCGGAGACGAGCGCGACGACATCGGAGCTGTTCGCCGGACCACGCACGACGGGTCCAAAGGGTCCGACGGGTCTAAAGGGTCCGACGGGTCTGACCGGGCTCATGAGCCTGGCGGAGCATCGGCCCGATGAGAGCCGATGCCGTCGAAGCGGTTCGGACCCGATCGACGAGCCCAACTTGATGCAGTTAATACGAGACGAGATCCTCGGCGACCTTATTCGTGAGTACCGTCTCGTAGCGCGACCTGGCCGGATGGATTCTCGGCACGCACAAGGTGACATCGCCAGGCAGTAGACATCCACGCCTCTACCACGCAGAGAGCCGTGCCCGGCGGGCCTGCGTAACGCAGCCGCCAGGGCAGTGACCTGCTCTTTCTCGTCGCGGACCCGGAACTCCGCGCCGAAAAGGCGTCGTGGAGATAGAGCCTCGAACGGGGTGAGGACGAGTGGCCGGTTGCGACCGAGGATGCGGGTTGGGTCTTTCAGCAGAGCTTGGCTGGTAGCCCTTTCCGGCACCGTTCACTGGGCTCTAGCGTCATCCTCCGGCTCGGTCCCCTGAGCGCGGGCAATCTCGAAGACGCGTACGGCCGCGTCGAACACCCTCTTGGTCGCGACCTCGACCGGCAAGGAGCGCAATTCCGTCGACATCACCTCGAGCCCCCAGGGGCCTTCAAAGCCCAGACTGTCTAGCGCGCGGATGAAACTGGCTACATCGAACTCGCCCTCACCGGGCGGCAGCCGGTTGTCGAAGGTGTCATCGTAAAGCGTGCCGACCGGCTCCGCGCGACCGTCGCTCAGCTCGACCGCGAACACGTACTCCGGCGGCAGCACCTCGACGAGCTGGTCGTAGCCGGTCCCGCTGCGGAAGATGTGCCAGATGTCCACGAGTAGACCGCCGGCGGGATTGGCGACGGTGCGCACCAGCTCGGCGGCGGGAACGATCGTCGGCATCATGGAGTCTGCTGGAGGCTCGAATCCCACTCGGGTTCCGTGGGCGTGCGCCTCGGTGGCGAGGCGGTCGAACTCACCGGCGAAGCGCTCTTCGTCTAGGGCGTCCTCGCGGTCGCCGAGACCTACCTTCACGTGGTCCGCGCCAAGCTCGGCCGCCGCCTCGAACAGCACCTCCCGCACCTCGTCGGAGGCGCGGCGCCGGTCTCCCCTCGTCCACCAGTCCTGCAGGAATTCCACCTCGACGTGACGAAGCCCGTTCTCGTCGAGCAGTTGTGTCAGTGCCGGATAGCCGATGGTGTCGCGGACGACCACCAGGTCGGGGGCGGCGATCCCGAACCCCCGGTACCCCGCCTTCGCGACCGCCGCGATTCGCTCCTCCACGGTGAAGGGACTGACGTCGCCGTTGCGGCCCGGAACCAGGTCGCCGGCTGAGGTCCAACAGGTGGCCAACAGGTCAGGTAAGTGTGCCATTCTCAACTCCTTCGTCGGTTGGACGAGATCCGCACTTGGGGCGGCGCGCCGCTCACGACACATTCAATCAGACGACCGGCAAACGGACAGTCGCCTCGCCGACATCGGCTCCGTGCTCCTCGGCGAGGCGCTCAAAAACACGGTGTGCGGTGTGACGCCGCTTCTTTGGAGCGTCCTTGTCAACCTCGAGTCACCCATCGATGATTGGCTTCCCCGGGCCGAGGACCGGCGCCACCCGCGCCGGAGGTGGTTTTCGCTCTGGCGGGATCGCGGAAGCGATCGCCTGACGCACTGTTCGTCGGTGCGTCCCGAATCGCTCGGCCAGCGCGCGGACGGACACTTCTTCCCGATCGTGCGCCCTCCTGATCTGTTCGAACGGTTCCACCTTGGACCTCTCCATGCCCCACGATTCGGCGAGTGGACCGCTGAACAGCGGATCCTCTGCGGCGGCTCCTACGTGTAGTCAAATCAGGTAAGTACTGCGGTCCCACGTATGACCAAGTCAAATGAGCACACCCACGCTGCGAGTTCTAGGCTGCGCATTCGTGGAATTTACTCATCTTGGACGTAGCGGTCTTTCGGTCAGCAGGATGTGCTTGGGAACCATGAACTTCGGTCCCGAGACTGAGGAGGCCGACTCCTTCTCGATCATGGATAGGGCGCACGAGGTCGGGATCAACTTCATCGACACCGCCGACGTCTACGGCTGGAAGGAGGGAGCAGGGATCACCGAGGGAATCATCGGACGCTGGTTCGCTCAGGGCGGCGAGAGACGTGACCGGACGGTGCTGGCGACCAAGGTTTTCGGCTCGATGGGCAGCTGGCCCAACGAGGGCAGGCTCTCAGCGCTGCACATTCGTCGAGCCTGCGACGCCTCGCTACGCCGATTGCAGACCGACTACATCGACCTGTACCAGATGCACCACGTAGATAGAGATACCCCGTGGGAGGAGATCTGGGAGGCGATGGAAGTGCTTCGTCACCAGGGGAAGATCCTGTATGCAGGCTCCTCCAACTTTGCCGGCTGGCACATCGCGAAGGCTCAAGAAGCGGCGGCACGGCGCCAGTTCATGGGCCTCGTCTGCGAGCAGTCGCTCTACAACCTCTTTGTCAGAGACATAGAGCTGGAGGTCATTCCTGCCGCCGTCGACTATGGGTTGGGCGTGATCGCTTGGTCCCCGCTCCAGGGGGGGTTGCTGGGAGGGATCCTGCGAAAGGACCGCGGAGGCAGTCGTCGTCTTCAGGAGCGTGAGAGGTCCCAAGACACCCTGGGGCGAGAGCGGGCCCGGGTGGAAGCCTACGAAGAGCTCTGCGAGAGCTTCGGGGAGGAGCCGGCCATAGTGGCACTCGCCTGGTTGCTCCGCCAGCCCGGGGTGACCGCGCCAATTATCGGACCACGCACGGTAGAGCAATTGAATAGCGCGCTGCGGGCGCTGGAGGTGGACCTCGATCAGGCTACCCTCTCGCGCCTGGAGGAACTCTTTCCCGGTCGCAAGACTGCCCCGGAGGACTATGCCTGGTAGAGCTCGCGCCGTAGGACTGGGTGCGGGCGTGTCAACCTGTGAGTGCCGAAAATGTCGTCCAGGTGTCCTGAACTGGGATGACACGTATCGGATGCCTTCTGTCTAGCGAAGGTCGCTTACCTGGTAGCACCCAGGTTGGGATACACGTCGGCCGGGATTGAATGGTCCTGACCGCCTGCCTGTGCCGATCATGTCCTCCAGTCCTGCACAGAATCCCCAGGTCAATCGCTTAGATGGGGTTTTCGGCACCCACAGGATTGGATCACGTGCCGCCGCTCGATCTCGGCCCGCACGCGCTCGACATCGGCGACGTTGTGGAGGTCGTGGAGAACGGTGTGCCGGGTCATCAGCCCTTGTTGGCGGGCCGCACGGCGGCTCAGGCGGCGCCCTACACCTCGGCCATCAGCGGGAGCGACCGCAGGCGACGCCCTGTCGCATCAAAGATGGCATTGGCAATCGCCGGGGCAACGGCGATCATCGGCGTCTCGCCGGCCCCTGCCGACGGCAAGTTAGGACGGTGCAACAGGACGACCTCGATCGGCGGCACATCGGAGATCCGCGGGACGCGATAGCCGGAGAACGACCCGTTGGTGATCGCCCCGGCGTCGAAGTGGACCGCTTCGAACAACGCACCGCCGAGAGCCATAACCGTGGCGCCCTCGATCTGATTGATCACGGTGCCGGGGTTGACGACAGCTCCGCACTCGTACGCGGTGACGATACGGACAACCTGAAGATGGCCGTCCCGGCCGAGGATGACTCGCGCGGCAGTGGCGACCCGTCCCTCCTTCTCGAGTCCACACGCGATGCCCCGGCCGGTGTTGTCGTGCTCGGTCGCCCACCCGAAACGCTCAGCAGCAGCTCGCAGCACAGCGGCGAGCCGTTTGTCGGCCAGGTTGGCGAGACGAAACTCGACGGGATCGCGACCGAGCCGGTGTGCCAGCTCGTCCATGTGCGACTCCCGGGCGAAGTTGTTGGCGTTGGCCGCCAGAGCCCGGTAGGAGGCCTGGGCGAGCGGGCTCTCTGCAGGCTGGTAGTCGATCCGCTGGTTGGCCACCCGGTAGGGGGTCGCGATAGCGGCTTGGCCCGAATTGATGTTGGTGAACGTCCATGCGGTCAGCTCACCATCGCTCGTCGCTCCGGCTGCCACATCGATGACCGCGGCCGGACGGAGGGTGCCGACGCTGAACTCCTCACTACGGGTCCAGGCGACCCGGACCGGTTCGCCGATCTCCCGGGCCAGGATGGCCGCCTCGGTGGCAACACCGGCCGCGTGCTTGCCGCCGAACCCGCCGCCCGTCGGCGGAACGATGACGCGCACATCCTGCTCGTCCAGCTCGAGGGCTTCGGCGACCTGGGCCCGGACCGAGAAGGGGCTCTGGGTCCCTGTCCAGATTGTCAACCGTCCGTCGTCGTCCCAGATAGCCACCGCGACTCGGGTTTCGAGGGCAGCAGGGGCAACGAACGCGGTGGTGTAGCTGGCATCGACGCGGACGGCCGCGGCCTTGAGAGCACCGTCGGGATCGCCTTGTTCATGGTGGAACGGCCCACTCCAGCCGTCGTCTCCTGCCGCGGGATGTGAGCGCAGGAACGCGTCGAGGTCGTCGTCCGACGGCGCCTCCGGGATCTCCCACGTTGCCTGCAGATCGGCGAGCGCCATCCGGGCTTCCGCCCTGTCGCGGGCGACGACTCCGACGCTCGTGGGAGTGCGGACCACGACGACGTCGCCACGGCCATCGAGTGCAGTCGTGTCGAGGTGGCCGAGCGCGGACTTGAACACGGGTGGTCGCAGCATGGCAGCGTGCCACATGCCCGGCATGCTCAGGTCCGAGACGAACTGCAGGGCGCCCGTGACAGCGTCGATCGTGCCGGGGGGTATGTGCGCAGACCCGGCGATCTGCCACTTTGATGGAGGGGTGACCGCGGGCTCGCCAGTGACGATCTCGACTCTTCGTGTCCCGGCGGGCACCGGCAACAGCGAGCGCGCGTAGGCGGCGACCCGGCTGAGTGCGCTTCCGGCGTCGGGCATGGACCGGCTGCCGAACGTGCCCATGTCGTAGGGGCACAGATCGGTGTCCCCCATCGCGAGACGGACGCTCTCGAGGGGAACGCGAAGCTCCTCGGCGACGAGGAGGCGCAACGCAGTGCGGTTGTCCTGGCCCACGTCAACCTTGCCGGTGAATGCGGTGATAATCCCGTCACAGCCGACATGCAGCCAGGCGCCGCCGCTGGTCGACCAGGTGCCCGTTGCCGGCGTTTGAGGTGGGAGAACTACGACGAGCCCGTCCCCGAGAAGCTCGAACCAGATACGGTCGGTAGGCTCGGTCATGTCCCACGGCCGCGCCGGTCTGCGTCCATACAGGCTTGGGTCGGGTGGCTTCCAGTCCTCCGTGGTCGGCGTGACCAACAAGTCGTCGGCGATGGCGGGCTTAGCGATCAACCCGGCGGCTCGGTGAACCGCTTTGCGGATACGCGTGTAGGCGCCACAACGGCAGAGATTGCCAGATAGCGCCTCGTTCACGGCGCCGTCGTCCGGGTCCGGGTCGCGGGCCAAGAGGGCGACCACCGCGAGGATCATGCCAGGAGTGCAGTAGCCGCACTGGGCCGCGCCGATCTCGACGAAGGCCCGTTGGACCGGGTGCAGGCGGCCACCGGTAACGAGCCCTTCGATGGTGGTGACGCTCGCCCCCGCTATCTCATCGACCGGCTGTTGGCAGGCGAGCACAGGCCAGTTGTCGACAAGCACGGTGCAGGACCCGCACGCGCCCTCCCCGCAGCCCGGCTTGGCACCCGTCAGGCCCAGCTTGCCACGCAGCACCGACAGCAGTGACGTCGTCGCCGGCACCGAGCGCGGAGTCCCGTTGACGATCAGTGTCACTCGCGGCGGTGCTCCAACCGGTTGGACGGGACCGTGCTGCCGGCTTTGCGCGCGACCTTCCCCAGTGCTGGACATGACCACATCCTGCCGGGTCCAGATCGGTGGTGCTAGCACGAGGTCGTCTTCACGGGCTGACCACCTCCGCTTTCGATCGTCACGGATGCACAATCGGACAGGAAGAATCTGTAGTGCCGGCGCAGGGGGGTGGGACGCAGTGACCAACTGGCGGGTCGCAGTGATGGGCCGGGCATTGCGAGTCTCGTGCTACCGCCTCCGCACCACCTTGCACAAACGGTGGAGTGGCTACCTCACCGAGGTGTAGGGCGCCAAAAGGTCGATCGGGCCCCTGAGCTGGCTCTCTTCGGCGTCGTCAACCTGTGGGTGCCGAAAACCCCATCCAAGCGATTGACCTGGGGATTCTGTGCAGGGGAATTGGAGGACATGATCGGCACAGGCAGGCGGTCAGGACCATTCAATCCCGGCCGACGTGTATCCCAACCTGGGTGCTACCAGGTAAGTGACCTTCGCTAGACAGAAGGCATCCGATACGTGTCATCCCAGTTCAGGACACCTGGACGACATTTTCGGCACTCACGAACGGGTCCGATCCAATCCAACTGAGCCGCTCCTCGAACGCATCCTTAGGCGATGGCGTCGACTGGGTCGTCGCGTCGGAAGGTCCCTTTCGGCGGGCACCAGCTTGCCGAGTACACCCTCGCCGCTGCTTTTGTCGGGTTGGGCATCCACCTGAGTGGGCGTCCGGCGGTCGTGCTGCTGGTTCGGTTGGCGCTGTCAAGGCCGCCGAATGGACCCGTGGAGTACGCGAAAAAGTCGCCGCCGGAATTCGGTATGTAGGCGGAGCCGAGCCTCCGCTATCGCGGTCTCATCGCCTGCCATCTTGGCGTCCTCGAGCCGTGCCTCCGCCTTGCGCTCCTTAAGCAGCTCGGCTACAGCGTCCCGGTCGTCGTCGGCTGCCCGGTTGCCGCGCATTTCGGTGGCGGCTGGGCGGGGCGTATCACCGTGGGGCATTGCCGACATTGTGCCATGGGCTGGCGTCCCCGGGGGGTGTAGGGCACCAAACCTCGATCGCGCTGAAGGCACTCAGCGTGGGACGCCGGCGTTTGGTCCGGGGAATTTCCAAGACCTCGGAGCGGGGCTCGCTGCGAGGTGAGCCAGTGCCGGTGATGCGCGGCGCCCCGCTGGCGGACGCGGTGGTCATTGGCACATGACCTCGCCCTTCGTCCTGTGTCTACGGGCCTCCACAAGCTGCCGCTCGGACTACGCGGCCAACTGGTGGTACTCGTGGATGAGTCCGCCGAGCACGTTGCGGCGAGCGATGTTGGCGAGGGGCGACCGAACGGTGGTGTGCCCCGGCACCGGCGCCTCGAGGCCGAGGCCCCGATGTGGCCGGTGCTCGTTGTAGTGCCGGATGTACTCGGTGAGCGTCTCTTCCAGGTGACGACGCCCGAGGACCAGGATCCAGTCCAGGCACTCTCTCCGTACGGTCCGGCCGCCAAGTTCCTCGCCAGCTCGGTGACGAAGGCATTGTTGGGATGATCGGTGATCTTGAGGATGTGCACCGCTCGACTCTTCGAGTCGATGACGAAGAGCACGTAGAGCTGGGTGAAGTACACGGTGTCGACGGTGAACAAGTCCGTGGCGAGGATGCCCTTGGCCTCCGTGGCGAGAAACTGCCGCCAGGACGGCGACTGCGGGGAGCAGGACCGAGACCGTGTCGGTGAAGGATGCGCCGGATCAAGCTCGCCGAGACGCGAATGCCAAGGCCTCGAAGCTCGCCCTGGATGCGGACACAACCCCAGCGCCGGTTCTCTCGGGCGGTCCGGACGATGAGCTCGACTAGCTCGTCGTCATGGGCGGTCGACCAGGGCCACGCGTGGATCGCCAGCGCCGCCATTTGCGCCTCGAGAGCTCTCGGTGCCAGCGAAGGAGCGTCTCTGGCGTGACGAGGAAGGAGCGCCAGCGCCATCGCGACAGCAACCGGGAGAGGGCGGCGAGGATCGCCCGATCCACAGGGCGATAGGCGACGCGCGCATTGACTTGGCGCTCGAGGATGCGCACCTGGTGGCGGAGCACCATGACCTCGATGTCCTTGTCCGTCTCGGTCCGCCGAGAGGATCGGAGCAGGCCGAGGATCCGGCACAGGCCGAGGTAACAGAGGGTGAAGGGCACGGCCGATCATGGTCGCTGGCGGCGAACACTGCCAGCTCAGGGCAGCGATCGAGGTTTTGGTGCTCTACACCTATCTGTACACGTCCATTGGTGTCCACCGGTGACCACGATTACCCCCAATTTCACGCCCGTTCGCGCACGGATCGCGCACGGCCGATCTGTGTGTATGGCCGAATCCTTCCCTGTCCGTCTCTCCCAGCAGGTCCGAGCTCATCGATCAGCACGGCGGCGCTCCGCCCCGCTCCATGCGCCCATTGGCCGGGATCGCACCACCCACGCAGCGCTCGGGCCGCAGTCGCTTCAAGGCACTCCCCCTGAGCGCTGCATCCAGCGAGGCACCGTGCTGCGTTCGGCCGGCATTCACAACTACCGTCATCAGCAGCTGCAAGCCACAGAACCAGGTGTCCGGTCCGCGGGAGAAGCTCAATGGCTGTTCCGAGAGCGACTCGGGAGTCTGGCCCGAAATCGCGGGTCGCTACCAAGACCCGCATGCCGCCTGCATGAGCCCATTCGGGCATGTCCCCCTGGCTGCCGGTGGTAGGTGAGGAGGAACGAGCGTGCGAGTCGTAGCCGGAACTGCGAGAGGGATTCGCCTGCAGCCACCGAGCACAAACGAGACCCGTCCGATCAGTGACCGCGCGAAAGAGGCGTTGTTCAACATCTTGTCCCCGAAGATTCGAGGGCACCAATTTCTCGACCTTTTCGCTGGCACCGGGGGCGTCGGTATCGAGGCCCTGAGCCGAGGGGCATGTGGAGCAACCTTCGTGGAGCAATCCATGAAGATCGCAGAAGACCTTCGGGACAATCTGCATCGGACACGACTCGTCGAAAGTGCCGTTATTCGGCAGATGGATGTCTTTGCATTCCTTCGGGAAGCGCCGACGCCGTTCGGTGTCATATTTGTGGCGCCCCCGCAATGGGTGAACCTCTGGCCAGCCGCACTGAAGATCCTCGACGTCGAGCCAAAATGGCTGGATGAGGTTGGTGTTATCGTTGTCCAGCACTATCCCGCGGAATACGAGGTACTTGCCCTCAAGAACCTTGTGGAGTGCGATCAACGCAGGTACGGAGGTGTCCAACTCGTTTTCTACAAGCCGAGGTGAGGAGCGACTTCGCCTTGCAGGGGCGACGCTCCTGCAGCTGTCCTGCCAGTCGGGAGGGCTGCAGAGGATCACTCATCGAGAGGGGCACGGCCGTTTGTCGGCATCAGAACTAGCCGAGCTCCCGAGCTGCGACCGATGTCGCATGGTAGATGCACCATGATGGGTACATGGCAATCCCCGGCACGTACCGACTGAGCGACGAAACGGCCGTTGCCGATGACGTCGCAATCCCTGCGTGGGCAGCCGCAGCGCGTCCAGCGCTCCTCGACGTAGCTCGCAGATACCGCGCCACGATCACCTACAAGGAGCTCTCGGAGGCGGTCCAGTTCCAGAGTGGAGTCGCGACGAGAAGGCTCATCCAGCACTGGATCGGACGGGTCCTGGGTTCGGTCGCAGCGGCATGCCATGCTGCAGGCGAGCCATTGCTCTCCTCCCTGTGCGTGAACGCTGAGGGGTCGGTCGGACCTGGCTACAACGTTGCCATCCTCGAAACCTACGGGCCTCCCGAACCTGAAGATGCCGATCGGCATGCGGCCGAAGAGCGACTCAAGTGCTACGTTTGCTTCGGCGCAACACTGCCGCCGGGAGGAGGAGTGCCTGCTCTCACCCCGAAACTCGCCCAACAGCGCGTCAGGGCGAGCCAGCTAGCGATGGCGAGCAGGCCTCGAGAGGTGTGCCCGGTCTGTTTCCAGCAAAAGTCGGCCACTGGAGCGTGCGCCTGTTTCTGACCTCATCGGGAGTACAGCGGACGCGGGTTTCTACGAAGGCGCATGTGGCCACCGGTATCCGAATCTCCAACTGCTCACACCGCCTCGTGTACAAGACGATTGGGGCGTGCACCTTGGGCCTCAGTGTTGACGAATTCGCCGGCGAGAGGTGCCGAGATAGGCTGAAGGGTGCAAGCGCGCGATTCGGCCGCTGACCAGCACTGCCGTGCATCTGCCACGATCATCGGAATGGGTTGTCCAATCACCTTCCTGTTCGTTCGTAAGCTGCTCAATCTGGTTCGACTCGGACCGAGCCCGGACGAGAAGGAGTCGAGATCGCGGTACTCCGCCATCAGCTCGGCCTGCTTAGCTTTCATTTAAACCCAATACCACTTAGTTAAGGCACCAGCCTGGTAGAGTCGGGCCATGCCAAGAGTTGGTCAGGTCAAGGCTTCGGACGACGAGCGCATCACTGATCGGATCGCCATCGGTGTGTTGACCTCGAGGTT
>Ga0247847_1000311_pt1 | contig 13006 bp, 8 predicted proteins | sample PFST25metaG_FD_186002 | JGI IMG/M metagenome (GOLD analysis project Ga0247847, IMG submission 186002) | Peat soil microbial communities from Stordalen Mire, Sweden - P.F.S.T25 | ecosystem: Environmental > Terrestrial > Soil > Wetlands > Peat | place: Sweden: Norrbotten County, Stordalen Mire...
CTATTCAAGTCGCTTCCTAGCGACGCGATCTGCTTCGAGATAGAGCGTGAAGGCGACCCACAGTTGACTTTTTCACAGGAAGCCCTGGCGAGCTTGCACGACGAGCTGTTCCTATTCCTCGGAGCCCGCATCGACGCCTACAGGCAGAGGTCTGACAGAGGCGCTCATCACGTCCTTATTAATCTCTCCGTGGACTTCGTCGAGAAGTCTTAGGAGCAGCGGATGGAGAAGTCCGTCGGCCACCCGGCTTGCGGACTCCTCCAGGCCGCTGCGTTGCTTGTCGTAGGAGCTGTTAAGGAGCGGCTCGCCGCGGCGCGGGCCTGGCGAGCGGTAAGTAGCCGGTGACGGAGCACAGGCGTTCGATGTGCGGTTTCAGGTCTCGTTGTCGTCCGGCCACGGATCGGGGGAAGGCGAGCGCCAATACTCGCTTCCACTCCTAAGGTAAGTTGGCACCTCTCCTGTCGCCTCTGGGTTTGGTATCAGCGAATGGAGAGGACGGCCATCGAGCATTTCGATTTCCCATGTGAGAACAGCGGACAAGCGCACCGCAACACCCCATTCGAACAAGCGTGCAACTCGCTCGACTCCGATCTCCCTCTCCTGCGAGTCGTGAACGGTGACTTCACCAACAACAAGGCGTTCAAAGTGACTCTTTATGGCGATCCCAAGGAGTATGCGAGTTTTACTTGCTTGGTCGTAACCCCAAATCGGCGAGCCGCTCATGCCGGGAGCGAGTGGAAAGCTAAGCTCAAAACACGGTCGGGGCGCTATTGGATCCCTGTCTGTCTCTAGAGCACGGGTTATGTAGCCCCTTAGGTATCTCGGGTTGTTCAGTGCTGAGAAGTCACCCTGCTGTATTCCCACGGCGAGATCCTCGGGATAGCCGGCACAGAACACCTCATTCAGCGGAGACCCGTATCCAAACGCTCCAAACGGACACCGGGCGTTCCATTCCGCGAGCCGCGCGATTGCAAGATCGCATCTCGGATCAGGGTGAACTTCGTATTGCAAGACCCGTATGTTCACGACTCGCAGTTTTTCGCTGGAATCCCAGACTGCGGCGTAGACGAACTGATCTTTGTCTTGGAAGGCGTCCTGCAAGACGTGGCGAGCCGTGAGCATCAGATTCCCGCCGAGCATAGTCCCGGTTCCACAGAAGATCGGAGCCGTTGACCAATCACTCGGAGCGCGAATAATCGAGGGAATCATTTCTCCCGGCCAGAAGAAACCCAACTGCCTCAGCTGCTCCTGCGTCTGGGGGTCTGGATCTTCGCCTGCGTAAACACCGGGCTCTCTCCAGCTCGGCGGCGTCTTCTGATCGCTAAGCGATTTCTTTCGTCGGAGCGGCATTTATTTCCCTATCCGTTGATGGTACCCGCCTCGGTTCCCAGTCGTCGGGAGGCAAAGCGTGACGAAAAAACCGGGTGGCGAATCTAACAAGGAACGGGTCCCCCCGCTGTAATTAGTTCTTAGCCGAGATCGTCGAGGAACTCAGACGCTGGGGCGACGCCTGTGACCAGAAGGTGATCCCTGGCGCGCGTGCAGGCGACGTACAGGAGGTGGCGCTCGGTGCTGTAAACGTCCTCGAGGTCGGCGTCGTCGGCGATTGTCTCGATGCGCTCCTGCGATGGAATCACTTCGTCATCGCAGGCCATCACGGCGACGGCGCGGAACTCCAGGCCTTTGGCGAGGTGCATTGTGCTGATGGAGACGTGGCCTCTGGTCGTCTCCACCTTGTCGTCGAGGACGGTGAAGGGCAGCCCGGCATCGGCCAGGACCAGACGCGCCCGATCGATCTCGGTTTCTGACCGTACGAACACCCCGAACTCCTCGGGCGCGAGGCCCTGGCCCACTAGTCCGGAGATCCAGCTCGAGACTTCACGCGCCTCGGAATCGGGGTCATCTAACACCCGGACGGTAGGAGGCGATCCGTTGAAGACGGAGATCGTCCCGGCGCGACTTTCGGTGTTGCCGTCTGCGTCGGTGAGTTCGGGGTCGAGCAGGCGGTCGGCGCTCTGCCGGATCTGGTGTGACGTCCGGTAGTTGACGTGAAGGTTGCGCGACCGGCCGCGGATGTCCACGCCGAGGGCGAGCCAGGAGAAGGGCTGCTGGAAGATGCGCTGACCCAGGTCGCCGGAGAAGAAGAGACCGTTTTGGCGATCGGCTGCAAGAGCGGCAAAGAAACGTAGGTGCGCTACTCCCATGTCCTGCGCTTCGTCCACAACGGCAAAGTCATACGGTTGCTTCTTACTCTGTGCCAGGAGCGCTGCGAGCTTGCTGAACATGCCGAACTCGGTGATCAGGTCTTCTTGCGCGAGTCGCGTACTCGCGCGCGCGAAAATCGACCAGAGAACGGCACGCTGCTGTTCGGGGAGCCGCGTCTTTCGCCCGAGCCGCCGCACGTCGCGGTATGACTCCCAGCTATCGAGCTGCCAGGCGTCCACCACTTGTTCCCACTCACTCAGGAGGAAGTGAAGCCGGAACTTGTGCCCCCCAACCGCGTCGGATGATTCCTGCAGTAGCCTCGTGATCACGTCACGCGATGCGATCCGCGGAACCCCGATGTGCGCCTTGTAGAGCCGGTCGCCGACCTCGCTGATGGAATGCACCTCGATCCGCTCGGCCACTCGTGGCTCGTTCCGGATCAGGAGGGCGAGCCGCGCCCCAAGCGCGTTCGCCAATGCATCGGAATACGTCGTAAGCAGGATCCGAGCGTCGGGATGCGTACGCGCCAGGAAGACCGCTCGGTGTAAGGCAACGATCGTCTTTCCAGTACCGGCAGATCCAGACACGCGTGCCGGACCGGTGAAGTCGAACTCGACGAGTTCGCGCTGGGCCGGGTGGAGAAACACCGTCCATTTCTCCCAAGGAGAGTCGAGCGCCCGCTCGAGCTCCTCGACGTCGTGCATGACGCGGAATCGCCGCTGAGCGTCGGGGTGCGCGAACGGGTCAGTTCCGGCGGGCACTGGCGTCGGAACCAGCGGCGTTCCGCCCGTGGCGAGCTCCAGGAGCGCCTCGGCGGCCTCATCGGGCAGATGGTCGGCAAGCGCGAGTATCGATTCGTCTGTCGCCTGCCGGACGTCGTCCATCCACTCGGGCGGAACTCCGTACTGCAACAGCTGCTCGTCCTGGAGATCGGCAAAGAGCGCCAGACGCTTCGGAGCAGGCACCTCGGCATCGACGTAAACGGGCACGACCACTTCCTGCACCCTCTCCCTGACCTCGATGAGCTGGGCTGCGCCTGTGGTCGGATGGGTGACGAGCCGGCGGCGCTCGGCCCAGTGGTACGCCTTGTCGTGGTGATCGACGTAACAGAGGACGAGGGTCGACTCGCTCTTGTGGACGATTAGACGGAGGTCGCGCCCACCGCGCACCGACCAGAAGTTCTGATCTTTCGCGCGGTCGATCCGATGAAGCTGAATGCTCGGCTGTGCCGGGTTCACTTGCAGGTCGAACGCCGTGGTCTTGACTGCCTTCTGCTCCTCGGCCGTGAGGCGCGCGAGGCTGTCGGTGAACGTGTCGGCGATGCGGAACTGCATCAATCGACCCGGAAGACCTTCATCACCTCATCGCCGAGATGGTTGATCACCCTCACCGCGATCCGTCCGGTCTCCGGTTTGTCGAACGGCCGTGAGGTGTCGCTGTTCAGCGTCGCCCAGGCTTCGGCATCGATCTCGGCTTTCAGCGTGGTCTTGAGAGCGCCGTACGGATCGTTCGCGCCAAGGAAATAGGCGTGACGGACGAAGAAGCTCTCCTCGTTGTAGTCGGTGTCAATGAACCAGCAGGCGATCCCGTCGGTGCTGTCACTTCTCACCTCGCCGGTGCTTGGATCGAAGACGTCCACGCCGAACAGCCTCACTCGGGCCTTGCCATCTTCGGCGGGCAGGATCTTGATGTCGGGCTCGCCGAAGATGACGAATAGGTTGCCTTTGCCGGTGTTCTTGAGATCGTCGGCCATGTGCAAATCGGCGTTCATGCGCGCCTTGAGCACCGGGATGCGACCGAGCTTGTTGAACTCGGTAGCTAGCGCCTCGTAGTTGAAGGCGCAGGCGATCAGCACGTCGAAACCGCCGTCGCCGGCCTCGCGGGCTGCGGCGACGAGATCGGGACGTTGGACGGTACCGAACTCTGGGCCGATGAAGATGGCGGCGCGCCTCTCGATCTCGCCTTCCCGGTAACGACCTTCGGCGCAGACGAAGTCGCCAGGCCAAGGGGTGAGGGCGGTGAAGGTGATCCTGTCCTCCTTGTGCGCCTGCTGTACGCCAGCGGTCTTGAGGTTCTCGAGGATCATCTTCGTGAAGGACTGCTCCGCATCTGAGCCGAGGGCTACGTCCTTCAGGGGATCGATGAGCTCGTCGTTCTCATCCACGCCCAGTACGCGATGTGGGCTCAGGCTCTCGACGGTGAAGGGACCGGCGACGCGCACTGTCTTCTTGTCCTCGTAGGGCTTGTCGTAGAGGTACTCGAACTCGGCCTTCGCAGCGATGGACTTATCGATTTCCTGCTGACGAGCTACGCGGTTCTCCCACCAGTCGGTGTGCAGCTTCTTCGCCACATCTGGCCATTCGGCGTCGGCCTCACGCGGAATCTCCCACTCCTGCCAAGTCATCTCGAGCGCGGCGTTCAATGACTCGCGCAGCGGCTCCAGTTTCGCCTTCCATTTCTCCCAGATGACGTCGATCTCTGTGTTGTTGGCGATGGAGTTGAGCGTGATGTGCGGCACGCGCTCATAGACGAAGCCGTGGCGGATGCTCCCCCCGACTGGTTGGGAACTCGGGACGGTACCCGTGATCTCGGCCTCCTTGAGCTGACCGTCGCGGGAATCAGCGAGGAAATAGAACGGATAGCGCGCACCCATGACGCGGGCACGAGCCAGAGCCAGAGCCACGCGTGAGGTATCCAGCGTGATCCAGCGGCGCCCCCATTGTTCTGCAATGGTGGCGGTAGTCCCGGACCCACAGGTTGGATCGAGCACAAGGTCGCCGGGGTCTGTGGTCATCAAGATACAGCGTTGGACGACTTTGGGAGACGTTTGAACGACGTATATCTTGTCCGTCGTTAGCCCAGCCATCGCGGTGTCCATCCACACGTTTCTCAGTGGGTCGCCGGGCGCTTCGCCAATAAACAGCTTGTACATCAGAGAGTTGCCGCTAATGACTAGCCGCGATGTGGCATTGGCAATCAATGGCAGTCGATCCGGATCGACGCTCCAGTGTCTGTTGACACCGGGGTGAAGTACTCGACCGAGGATCTCCACAGGCACAGTTCGAGGACCGGCGTCTTGAGAATTGCATGGAGCAAGGCGAAATCTCCTGTGACCATCTGGAAGCAGTGACGGATTGGCAACCTCATCCGCGGAGAGTTTGCGATACGTACCACCTTCGTTGGAATCGACATAGCAGTAATCTCTGTCGAAGTTCTTACCCTCGCTTTTCTCGGATAACAAACCTCGTGTCTTTACGCGAGTGATGTCCTTAGCAAACCATAGTAGGTGGTCCGTAACTGTTTCTATTTTTGTTGCAGAACTACCGCCTGATTTCTGAAATACAATGGTCCCACAGTGGTTCTCGTCGCCGAACACCTCATCCATCAACGCTCGGACGCGGTGGGCATTCTCATCTCCGATCTGCACGAAGATGGACCCGGATTCCGTCAACAAGTCACGAGCCACTGTTAGCCGATCACGCAAATAGGTCAGGTAGCTGTGGATTCCGTCTCGCCAGGTGTCGCGGAAGGCTTTGACCTGCTCCGGCTCGCGGGTGATGTGACCGGCTTTGCCGTCCGTAACGGTGCGGCTAGTCGTGGACCACTGGAAGTTGCTATTGAACTTGATGCCGTAGGGCGGGTCGAGGTAAATGCACTGCACTTTGCCGCGCAGGCCTTCGCGCTCGGCGAGACTCGCCATCACCTGGAGTGAGTCTCCGAGGATCATGCGGTTCGTCCAGTTCTGTTCGTGCTGGTAGAAGTCGGTCCTGTCGGTGCCTTCGGCGAAACCGTTGAAGTCGGCGAACAGGTCGATCTGCTCGTACTGATCGCGCGCCCCGACGCGGGGCTCCGATTCGCGGATGAGGTCGTCGATCAGCACCTTGGGGTGCACCTTCTCCTGGATGTAGAGCGGTGGCGCGTGGACGACGAGGTCGCTCCAGTCCTGTACGTCCTTGCCGCGCCAGACGAGCTGCGGATCGAGGTCGCGGTTGCGGCGCTCGTACGCCAACCGCACCGGCGCCTGATCGGCCTCCTTCACGACCGACTGGTACTCGGCAGTCGGGATGTTCGTACGGGTGTCCTCGACGTGCTTGAACGTCTCGACCGTCTTGGGCACCGATCTCTTTCTAGCCATCCCTACGCCTCCTGAGCCTCAGATTGCGCGGCGATCGAATCGATCGTTTCGCTTATCGTGCTTTCGACCCTGGCATCGAAGCCCACTTCGATCTGAAAAACGTCGGTGAACTCGACGAACGCCCAGCGCCCGTACTGGGCGGTGTGATTTACGGCGGGAACCCAGTAGGTCTCCATGGTCGCCTTCTTCACCTTCGCGTCCTCCCGTCTGTAACCCTTGATCTCGACGACGAGGTGCAGGAGATCATCATCGCCGTGCCCGTCATCCACGAGCACGATAAAGTCCGGGATGTACGTTCGGCTTTCCGAGCCATAGCGGTAGGGCACCTCGAGACCGAGGTTGTGATTCTTGACGTAGGCCCGGACCTTCGGGTGGGCTTCCGCTACGCGACAGAACTCGGCTTCCCAGTCGCTGTCGAGGATCACCCAATTGACCTGACAGCGGCGAGCGTCGGTCTTCCAGCGGTCGGTCCTCGATGTGTTGAAGCTGACGTGGGCGGTGGAACCGGTGGGGTTGTAGGGGTCGAGCACGGCCGTAATTGGCCTCTGCCCGACGTACGCCCGCGTGATCGCGGCCACGATCTTCTCGCAGGCCATATCCGCCAGCATCTTGTACTTCAGCTGGGCGGGATACGCCCCGCCCTTGCAGACGAGATACCCGTCGAGCCATTCCTTCGCGATCCGTTTGAGCTGCCCGAACAGGTTCAGCCGCGGCTCGCCGTTCTCATCGGGCCACTTGTTCAGGACAAGGTATGAGACGAGCTCGTAAAGCACCTGCGAAGGTCGAACGTCGGCGGTGTGCGCCAGCGTGAGATCGACCTGCTCGCCGATAATCGCGGAGTTCCGCGTGGTCGTTGCGCCGACGAGGTCCGGTGTGAGTTCCAGTCGCGAGTCCTCGTTGAACTGGGCGGTGAGTCGCTCGTCGGGCAGTTCGACCCTGTAGCCCATGACGCGGGGGAAGCGGATCTCCAGCGCGTCCCGCTCCGGGCGCACCGCCCGGACGTTGATCGTCTCGCGCGGGGGCTGCGGTGGAGCGACGACGGGCTTGGCGGTGAAGTCAAACGGGATCCCGAGGATGTCAGCGTACTCGACGTTGAAGAGGCCTTCGTCGTTGAGCTCGTAAGACTGGCGACGAAGCGCGCGCCCGACGACTTGCTCGCACAAGAGCTGCGTCCCGAACGCGCGGATGCCAAGGACGTGCGTGACCGTGTTCGCGTCCCAGCCCTCAGTGAGCATCGATACTGAGACGACACAGCGGATCGACTCGCCCAGCTGACCGGCCTTGCCAACCGTGTTCATGACCTCGCGTAAGAGATCCTGGTCGGTGATGTTCTCGCCCTGCTGCCGGTCGCCCGTTCGCTCGATGATCTCGCGGCGGAATCGATCGATCTCATCGACGGCCATCTTGCGGAAGCCACCGTCCAACACTTCACCGGACTCGAGCTGCTCGCTGTCGATCAGGATCGTGTTCGGGCGCGCGAAAGGAGTGCCATTCTCATCGAAGTTGCGGAACAGCGCCAGTCGACCGGGCACCGGGGTGGTCGAACCATCGTTGTTGGCGCGATTGAATCCGGAGATGAAGTCGTACACGAGCTTCGATATCGCGGTGTTCTGACAGACGACGATGAAGCAAGGCGGCGCGGGGGTACCGGCCTGTTGCCAGAGCTGAAATGTCTTGTCGTAATGGCCGTAGAGCGCATCGAGCGCAGACTGAAGCTGTGGCGGCAGGCTGAGGGGATCGAGATTCTCGTTCTTCCCACGACCCTTCTTCGGCATCTTCTTGCCGATGTGATCCCAAAGGTTGCGGAACATCGGCATCTCGTTTCCTGGGATGTTGTCGGCGATCGGAACGCGTGGCAGCTTCACGATCCCGCACTCGATCGCGTCCATGAGCGAGAAGTCACTGAGCGTCCACGGGAAAAGCGTCCCCTCGACGTACCCTGAGCCGCTGAGGAAGAACGGGGTTGCCGACAGATCGACGACACGCTGAAGGCCGAGGTGGCGTTTGACCGCTTCGAGACCGGAGATCCAGACGCGCGCGGCCTCCGTGTTCCTCTCGGCCTCCTTCTTCTCGTCGCCCTTGAGGAGTTCGTCTTCGTCGGGGTTGGGCTTCTCCCGATAACAGTGGTGGGCCTCGTCGTTAAACGCGAGGATGTTCTTCATGCCCATCAGGTCGCCCATGACTCGCTGAATCATCTGGCCTTCGGTCTCGAGCGTGTCCAGTTCGGCGCCGTGGCCCTGAAGTAGCCGGCGCCCACCTGAGGACAGCTCGATCCGCTGCCGGCGCTTGAAGGCGTGGTAGTTCGTGATGACGATCTTCGCGCTACCGAGATCGCTCAGCATGTCGGGCGGCACGAGCTCCCTGTCCTTGTAGTAGCTATCGGGATCGTTGGGCTGAAGGACGCGCAGACGATCCTTGATCGTCAGGCCAGGGGTCACGACGAGGAAGCCGCGCGTGAACATCTTGCTCTGAGGTCGCCGGACAGCATTGACCGTCTGCCAGGCGATGAGCATTGCCATCACCGTTGTCTTGCCGGCGCCAGTTGCCAGCTTCAGCGCTACTCGCACCAGATCGGGGTTCGCATCGTTGTTTGCGTTGGCGAGGTGGTCGAGAATCCCCTTCGCGCGTTTGCCCGCCTGCGGAGCTACCTCGGTGAGCCAGATGATCGTTTCGACAGCCTCGATCTGACAGAAGAACGGGCGAATACTTTCGAACCTGTTATGCCGCCAGTGCTGCAGCAGTCGGGCCGTCTCGGGAGTCACCTGCCACTGATTCGGATTTGGCAGGCTCCGCCACTCCTCTACCAGAGAGCGAGCCCGGTTGATGATCGACGTCGGGTCGTATTGCTGCGCCTGCGTTGAGATTTCGGCGTCGTCGCTGGGGATTAGCACCTGCTGCACCAGAGCGCTCTTACGCTTCCGTGGCTTGGGAATGGGAGTAACGAAATCTGCCGGACGCCGTTTTCCGATCAGACCCTGAGTCGGCTGACCCTGATCGTCGAGCTCCCAGTGCCGCGTGGGCACCTCGTACGGCGAATTCAGGATCGGCCGTTCGAAGAAAGCGTCGGTTACGGTTGGTGTGCCAGCGTCAGTCAATGCGTGACCTCAAGTCAGACTAAGTGCTCCGAGTCAACTCTACGGGCGAATGCGGAGCGGTTCCAGCTGAACCACTAAGCCACCCCTGTGGTTCGAGCCTCCGCCAGACGGGGATCGGCTACCTCATCGCCCCAGACCTCCCAGCCCTCCCGTCGCTGTCGAGCGAAGAGCTCTAGGTACGGCCCCGGTGAAGCTTTCTCAACGAGCGCGTAGAACTCTGCCGGCTTCGCGCTGTGCCGGCCACGGCGCGCCTCGAACCAGTTCCGGTGGTTCGGGCTGGTTATTAGGTGTCCACGGACACCGAAGATGATGTGTTCGGTCGAGATGCGCCAGTAGGTACCGAGGCCGAGGCCTGGCTTGATCCACGTGAGGAGGCTCACGAAGCGGAAGCCCCACGCCTGACAGATCGCGATGCCATCAGGGATCTTGGTAACCGGCGTCCAGAGGTAGAGGTGGCTATCCGGGGCGGCTCTGTCACTGACAGGAAGAGACGCGATCTCCTCGGTTGGCATCGTGGGGTAGTGATCCGCAGCTAAGCCGTCGCCCCAGTCGTGTTCGTAGCGATAGGGAGGGTCAGCGACGATCGTTCTCCACGTGCCGATGGGCAAAGGCGGAGGTTCCTTGACCGTCCTCCCCGTCCTCGTTCTTGCACGCCACTCTCGGATCACCCGTCGCGCTTCTGCGACGGTCAACGGGGAGATGATCGAGGCGAGCGAGTGCTGGTCGGCTGCCTCGAGCGGCGCGAGCGCGCGCAGGTGTGAAAGGGAGAGATGTGCCTCCGGAGGCACATTCCCATGGACGGTTGCGGCTTCGAGGTAGCCGTACGCGGTTCGTCTGGCGATCCCGAAGCGCTCGGTGACATAGCCGTCAAACGTCGCATGCGTAGCTCGGTAAAGACGGCCCTGCTGGATCTCGAGAAGAGCCCGCGCGACCTCGAGGAATTGTTCGAGCCCTTCTCGTATGACCGCCTCCAGGTGAGCGAGCCGGTTACTCTCGACACGCGTAAGTGGACGCGGCTCTGAAGATGCAGCGATGTCCAGTGCTGGCATTGGTCGATTGTCCTCCACAGATCAGACGCGAATTCGTGACCCTACCGCGTGCTCGTCCCCAAGCTGGTCGAGATGTCCTTAGATCCGCTCTCGATCTCGTCTGCTCCCGATCCGGAGATCTGGGAGCTCAAGCAGACCGCCGCCGTCGGCTTCTGCGAACGACCGATCATCCTCGCTGGATACGAACCCGGCTCCTCCTCGCCGTCGAGGACGATTGCGGTTCGTTGTCGCTCCCGCCGTGCGTCCGACTGTGTCCCTTGCGCGCGAGCGTTCCAGCTCGACTGCCGCCGGTTGCTGAGGCTCGGCTTTGTGCCGGAACGCCGGGTACTGCCGGACGTCCGATGGTGGTGGCTGACTTTGACCGCTCCGGGGATCGAACTCACGGGTGCCCCGGTGCACGCGGCACGTCTTCGGGTCAGCGCTCGAGGAAGGGAGTATCACCTTCCTTGTAGGCCCTCAGCCTGCCGGATCTGCGGCGGACGACCCTCGTGCTTGCATCGTCACCGAGCGGGAGACGGCAGAGCCGGATCACCGGTTGAGGGACACGAAGACTGCTTTCGTTACTGGGCGCTGGTGCGGTGGAACGCACTAACGCCTGAGTTGTGGAACCAGACTGTGCAGCACCTCCGTAACGAGCTACGAACACGGGGGCGGCACGTCGGGATACCTTGGACGCTGCAATTCGCCAAGGTTGTTCAGTGGCAGGCGAGGGGTGCGGTACACGTGCATGCGCTCCTTCGCACAACAGCCTCGGCTCCCTCGATCCGCCGTGCGGTCTCCGACACCACTACTCAGGGTTGGGGGTGGGGTGGCAACGTGGATTTGCAGCCACTCGCCGTTGCGGGACAAGAAACGTCGCCCGAAGCGGCCAGCGCGATCCTCCGGCGGATTTCGTACATCTGCCGATATGCGACTCAGGACACGACCGCTTTACTAAAGACGCCACTCGACTCTCCACTTGAAGCCCATCTGTGGAAACTCCGAGAGCAGGCTCGAGACCTCGCACTCGAACGGGGACAAAAGCGAGTTGAACGCGTAGCTGACGGATTCGGGTACGGCGGAGACATCCTCACCCACTCCCGCGCCTGGGGCTCGTCGTTCAGTCGACTGCGCGACGAACGCGCCCAGTTCGTCGGGATCGAGCGCGAACTCGATCGGCTCGAGTGGCGGTTCGCAGAAGTTGGATGGACGACGGGGGGCAAAGCTGAGGCAGTGACTCGTCCGGACGCAGACGTGAAGCCGCGCTCGTGGCAATCGGTGACTCGGATGCCGCCGCTTATCCAGCATCTGCCTTTCGATCCCCAGGACATCCGGCTTCTGAGATCGTCAGGAGCTTTCTAGCTGCGCCGACTACTGGTAGTGGAGAAATGGGGTGCGCGCGCGCCCGGCACCGTTAGGTGTAAGGGCAAGCGCGCGCCCCACGGCGCCGCCAAGGGCGGCGCCCTTGGATACAGATAGAGAGTTTCGTCACGACACCGGAAGTGCGTCTCGGGCTGTGCCTCCATGCGGTGTTCGCTCTCCGTAAGCGAAAAACCAGCGTGCGCGACTCCGTATCGGGCTTACTCGACGAGTAAACGAATTCTCACGAAAGGAATAAAAATGCTCGTCTTTGATCCCACACTCGTTCGACGCTTCATCCTGCTTAGCCGGCCTCTACCTATGACGGACTTCAATACGAAGGTACCAGTCATCGACGAGAACGGAGCACAGGTATTCCGAGTCCAAGTTCTCGTTGTCCGGCAAGACGGGCGACCTGCCGTCATCGCGGTGAAGGTACCCGCCGCACCACAAACGCTAGAGGAGGGTCTTCCGGTGACCTTCGATGGCCTCATCGGCATCTTGTACGAGCGAGACGGACGCCAAGGCGTCAGCTTCCGCGCCAGCAAGGTGAGTCCGGCCTCGAATGCGGGGGCGAAGTAGCGATGGATGTCGTTCTCATTGTTGCCTTGCCCGAATGGCTCGCGCACGCGCTCGCGGCAGCGTGGCCAGAAAAGCAGCCGGATCTAACCCGCGTAATCGAGGAGTGGTCGATGTTTCCAAGACCAATCGACGCGGCCATTGAAGACGCAGAGTTCCTGCTAAAGGACGCGGACTGGATTCCGGCCGCGAGAACGACAGTGAGCGCTTCTGTGCTTCGACTTATCCGACAGGCGACAGACGACCCACGACTCGTCCGAGCAATCGAGGGCTCCCGAAGCTGTCACTGGCTGGCGGAACCTCGCCCAGACAATCCCGTGAAAGGACTCAGGCCACGAGCAGTACCAATCGTTCTGGGCCTCGCTGCGGTAAGCGGGATCACCCAGTCAATCGGCACAGCGACGCCGCGCGCTGTGGTCAATACGTTCGGAAGAGCCATAAGCGAGCGGAGGGCATTACTGGCTTCTCCCCCGCCTGTCTCGTAGTCCTCGCGGTGCGCTCCCAGCCCCCTTACCCAGACCGGGGGGCTGGTGGGCGCCGGCTGAATTGCATGGCGCATGGGACGGACCACACGTTCCGGGTGTGTCGAGTTCCACCCCCAGCTC
>Ga0247847_1000312_pt1 | contig 13002 bp, 6 predicted proteins | sample PFST25metaG_FD_186002 | JGI IMG/M metagenome (GOLD analysis project Ga0247847, IMG submission 186002) | Peat soil microbial communities from Stordalen Mire, Sweden - P.F.S.T25 | ecosystem: Environmental > Terrestrial > Soil > Wetlands > Peat | place: Sweden: Norrbotten County, Stordalen Mire...
CAATATATTTATCTGTCATCCTTACATTTACGTTGTTAGGATGTTCACAAAGTTTTCTGAACACGCAAGATTTGACGCAGAAAACAACTGCAAATTATTTACAATCTCCCTCAGATGCAACGCAAGCTTTGACAGCCGTTTATTCATCATATCTTTCGGCTATAGATCCCAATAATGGAGGTTCAATTTTCTTACTTTCTGAGCAAATGTCAGATGAATGTTTCAGTGGAGGTGGGCAGCACGATGATCAGGGAGCCATGGATCAATGGCAAGAATCAAAAAATGATCAATATGGAAGTACATGGACTAATTACTACCAAGGTATTTTCAGAGCTAACAATTTGATTAAATACATAGGAGGAGTCACTGGATGGACAAATGAAGACCAAAAGAATCAACTGATAGGTGAAGCCCATTTTATGAGGGCTATGGATTATTTTGATTTAATGCGGTTGTTTGGTGGTCCGGTAGATGGTAAAATGATGGGAGTTCCTCTTATTACCGATCCTGTTAATCCTACATCAAAAAGAGCATCTGTCGATAGCGTCTATGCACAAATTGCATCTGATTTGAAATTCGCTATTGATAGCATGCCAAATACAGCCTATAATTCGCTTGATCCGGGACATGCTACAAAATGGTCTGCCGAAGCTTTAATGGCACGTGTCTTTTTATTCTACAACGGTCAGGCTTATGGTAGGACCTACTCTTCAGCTTCGGCAACCATGCCGTTAGCTGGTGGTGGCACAATTAAAAACTCAGATGTTGTAGGATGGATTGACGATTGTGTTGCAAGCAGTGGATACGCTACAGTACCTATTTTTGGCGATTTATGGCCTTATTCATATAAAAGTGCCACCAATAACTATCCTTACGCGATTAATAATAACTTTACCTGGGTAGGAGACGATGGTTCCAATGGTGGAAACAATCATGAAGCTGTTTTCCAAATTGTATATTCAACATTTGGAGGATGGAACAACAACCAAAGCACCTCTTATTGCAACAGCATTGACCTGTTCCAGGGATGGAGACTTCAAGGGACATTGCCCTTCGGTTATGGCTGGGGTTGGTGTACTGTAAACCCAAAGGTTTATACCAGCGGCAGCTGGTTCGTTCCAGGTGATTTACGCAAAGATGGTTCTGTTTGCGATGTGACGAATACAAGTGAAGGTATCACTCCTGCATACACTTGGGGTGGAGATTTGTGGGAAGAAACCGGCTACTGGCAAAAAAAATACGTTCCAATCAATGTTACAGCTCCAGCAAGTGCAGGTGCTTCAGGTAATATATGGAACTATAGTCATGAAATTTATCCTTCATTGACGTATAATACTTCTACGGATAATACCCAAAATCTAATTCTTATCAGGTTTTCAGATGTGCTGCTAATGGGAGCTGAACTTGGAAGTGCTAGTGCTTTGACTTACTTAAATACAGTACATGCACATTCCGGATTGCCTGCTTTAACAGATGCTTCGTTGGCAACTATCCAGCAAGAGAGAAAAGCAGAATTAGCTTTTGAGGGCGTTCGCTATTGGGATGAAATACGTTGGGGAACTGAAGCAGCAGATCTTGCAGCTGAAAGCGGCGTTACTATTTGGGATGCAGGAACAAAAACAACGTATACCCCAAATGTTACACGTTTTAACAAAACAAAGGGATTCTTACCTATTCCTGAAACACAAATATCTCTTTCTAACGGAGTGCTCCAACAAAATGATGGATGGAATTCAACAGATGGAGACAAAACCTATCAAGGGAACTAAACAAATAATGAGGAAAGATATCTCGTTTTGGGTATCTTTCCTCTATAAACTAACTATTAAATAGATACGAAAATGAAATACAATAAAATATGGTATGGCGTAGCTGCTTTTATGTTGCTTTTGCTTGCTTCGTGTAATCCTATTCAGAGCAATGACGGTTCTCTTGGAGCGCTTACACCGGCATCTCAATTCAAATTAGATGTTCATGCCACAACTACAGGAGGGAATCAGATTGTGATGATCAACAATACTCCGAATGTGGCAGGGATGTGGTTAACCGGAGTTGGAACTTCGACCAAACAAAATGACACCATTTTGCTCCCATTTCTTGGAGTAAATACAATCTATTTTTATGGCACTACATCAGGTGGCCTAGTAAAAGATTCTTTACAAATAACTGTTAATACCATTGATCATGCACTTTCTCCTACCTGGACTTCTTTAGCAGGGTCAGGCACGAAAACATGGGTTTGGGCTACCGATATTCCCGCTAATTGGGTTCCGGGTGGAAATGGCGCAGGTATGTGTTATGGAAATGGTGGATACCTTGCCAGTAATGCTGCTGCTTGGTGGACAAATGGATTATCTGCATTGCAAGGTTGGGGAGTAGCTAACGATCAAATGACTTTTGATTTAAATGGTGGTGCCAATTTTACATTAGTAACAGGGAATAATCAAATTCTATCAGGAACTACTCCAAAAGGACTACCGGCAGGAACATATAAAGGTTTTTTCAAATTTGATATGTCACAAACCTTAGTAACGGTGAACGCTCCTTCTGCTACCGGTGGTAATAATTGGTCCATTGGAACTTTAACATTTACCGGCGTAACCGTTAGTCTTGGGTATCAACCTAACTTTAGTGCGGCTCCCATTTATACATACGATATTCTTTATCTTGACGATAATGTCATGATTTTAGGCGCTCCTGAGCCTGGCTCAGGAAGTTGGGGAACAGCTTGGTTCTGGATATTTAAACGTCAAGGATACACATTTTCTTGATAAATATTTTTGATTTCATACTTCATAGTTAATTAGTGCAGCAATTGGGATCCGTAAGTACGTTTAAAACATTCGTACTTACGGATACTATTGCTTATGAAAGCACTCAATAGACAATTAGTGACGCAATTGTATTCTAAGTTTTTTTAAGACCACTCAATTCCACTTCACAAAAAATCATTGAGTCTACTTTGAAAAGTAATAAGTTCTTTTGAATAAAAGCCTTTTCGGGGTGGACTATAATTTTGATTGAGTATATACCATTGTCCATAAACCCCAAAACAAATGAAAGGACCTAAAAACAAGACTTACTTTAAACGCAGAATTGTGAATAGAATATTATTCATAATAATATTTACCGCACTATCTTCTTCGCATTGTTTTTCAAAGGCATACAAGATACAAGATAATTCTTTGTATTTCAAAGATGCCTGTATTCAGATTCTAACACCTACCCTATTTAGAATACAACAAGGAATCCAACAAACACCACCTATCCCGGATTTAGGGATAGTTAATGTGAAATTTGAGAAAGTGCCTTTTCTTATTAAAGAATACAGGCATGTTTATTCCATTCAAACGGATTCTTTGACAATCATATACGACCCTTCTAAAGAGATTACCCAAGGAGGCATTCAGGTATTTCTTAAAAGTAACCCTACTTATTATGTACTTAAAAGTTTGTCAGAAAGAGATACCCTAAATTTAGGAGGAGTGATCCCATCGTTAGACAATTGTAAAGGGGACATGAAATATGATGAGCAAAACGATGTAAGTTCGAAAAGTCACCTTCATCTTATTCCCGATGGAATACTTAGTCGACGGGGATTTACCGTGCTTAGACACACGAAAGACACGCTATATATCTATAAAGAAGGGGATAAATATCAAGACTTATATGTATTGGGATATGGAGACGACTTTAAACAGGCTTTCAACGATTTTTACCGTTTGACCGGAAAAATTCCCATGTTGCCGAAATGGTCGCTTGGTTTTATTTACTCACGATGGGCGGATTATAATGCCAATGACTATAAAAATATTGTTTCTCAATTTCGTCAAGAGAAAATGCCAATTGATGCCATTATTCTCGATATGTGTTGGCATACAGATTATTGGTATGGTTATCGAATTGACACACATAATTTCCCAGATATAAAGGCATTCAATTTTTGGGCGGATAGTGTGCATGTAGAAACGGGATTCAACCATCATTCCGGGTGTATTTATTCTAAAGACCCGCATATTCAGGAGTTTTGTCAAAAAGCAGGTCTTGATTACAATAAAGCGCTGATTCCCGGATTATCCTGGGAACCGGATAAAAAGGACATTCATTATGATACCAAAAATAAAAGACAATTCACGGCATTTTATGATATCTATTTATATCCATTGATTAAGGATGGATTTGATTTTCTTTGGGTAGATGGCGAGAATTCCATTTATTCATCTGAATTGTATCAAGATTACCTGACTCAAGAAACCCATAAAAGAGCTTTTGTAATGAACAGATTGCACAGTGACGTTCTGTGTAATCATCGTTATCCGGTAGGTTTCTCGGGTGATACCTATATCAGTTGGGAAACAATGGCCTACAGCTTGGAAGCAAACATCAAAGGTGGAAACTGCGGAGTCTATTGGTCGCATGATATTGGAGGATATATGCCACAAGGCCCTGCCGGTTATCCTCCTTCGGGTGAATTGTTTGCCAGATGGTTACAACTTGGAGCGGTATCTCCTGTTTTTAGAGTACATGCCAAGAAGGCAGCGTATTGGACGCCTCCCTGTAACCCCGGAGACTTTGATCAGGGATCCCGTCTGCCATGGGAATGGGGAGATACCGTACTTCGTTCGGCAAGAATTTCCATTCAGTTAAGGTATAAACTCTTGCCATACATCTATACCATGACAAGAAATGCTCATGATACCGGCATGCCATTATGCAGAGGATTATATTTAGAGTATCCTCAATCGGATAAATCTTATCGGTTCGATGAATATCTATTTGGCGATAATTTTCTGGCTGCACCTATTTTAAATGCTTCAGATGAAGGAACAGATGCAAAAACCAGTAGAAACTTATGGTTGCCAAAAGGAGATTGGTATGATTATTTTACAAACAAGTTATATCAAGGTAATCAAGATATATCCGTAATCAAATCGTTGTTTCAATTTCCTTTATTTGTCAAAGCAGGTTCAATTATTCCAATGTCACCCTATCGAAACTACTCCGGAGCTCCTTTAGATACGCTTTTGATAGTTGCTTATACACCTACTAAAAGCTCTAAAACGACATTCAACCTCTATGAAGACGATGGTGAAAGTTTCTTATTTGAACAGAATCAATTCAGATGGGTAAAATTGAGTTATGAATATACGAATCATATTGAACAGAAAATTGTAATTCACAAAGCATTAGGCAGCTTTCAAGGTAATGTAACCCAAAGAGTGTATAAAATACAAATAGTGAATACGACAAAACCTAAGATTGTGTCTATAAACGGACATATCTTTACAAATTGGAGTTGGGATGCTACGACAAGATTGCTTTCAATCGACATCCATAAACAAGATGTCAACGCTGATTTAATAATAGAAGCCAAATTGTAATGCTCAATTTGCAGCATATTCTTTTTTATTTCAATGGTGGATTATATTCATTCTTATAAGATCAAAATCACAGGCTATGATGATATATCTAAAAAGTTGATTACTTTTGATCGATTTGTCTTAGAGTTTTTTACATGACTTAGTCGATACCTATAATTCATATTTCGTATAGCTGCATTTAGAGAATTATTGCTAACCAATTAATATACAATAGACATATGAAACGACCATAAGCTTAAGTTCATTAATGAAAATAAATAAACATGCGAGTTCATACTGCTTTATTGTGAAAAACAAAACAAGTTCACATGAAAAAAACAATTATTTTCTTATCCATGCTAACTTGGCTGATGACAAATTTTCCCCAGCCAGTTGTTTCACAATTGGTTCAAACTTCTTTTCATCATTGGTGGGAGGATAATACAGTCTATAATAGCGCTCCAAATCCAAATGCACAGTTGTTACCGGAAATCAGCGTAAAGGGAAATCGTTTTGTGAATGCAAAAGGGGAACCGATTCTTTTTCGGGGTCTTTCTATTGCTGATCCTGACAAAATCGAACACCAGGGCCAATGGAACAAAGAATTGTTCGTCAGGATTAAACAGCTTGGAGCCATGGTGGTACGCATTCCGGTGCATCCCATTGCATGGAGAGAAAGAACACCGGAAAACTACCTGAAGCTGCTAGATCAAGCCATTGAATGGTGTACCGAAACAGGGCTATATGTAGATATCGATTGGCACTCCATCGGCAACCTGGAGGAAGATCTGTTTCAAGACCCGATGTATGTGACCTCAAAAGCCGAGACGTTTAATTTTTGGCGCACGATTGCTCAACATTTCAGCGGCAACCACACCGTTGCGTTTCTTGAGCTTTTCAACGAGCCAACCGACTATAACGGCAAACTTGGAAATGTGTCGTGGGAACAATGGAAAACACTCAATGAAGAGTTGATCCAATTAATTCGTTCCTACAATAATCACAGCATTCCGTTGATTGCCGGATTCGACTGGGCTTATGATCTGACACCTTTGCATTATGCTCCCATCAATGCAGAAGGAATCGGGTATGTCACTCACCCTTATCCACACAAACGGACTCCTCCTTATGAGACGAAATGGGAAGAAGATTTTGGATTTGCCGCCAATACATATCCGGTGATAGCTACCGAAATCGGATTTACACTGGGCAACGATAGTATAAAAGATAACGGTGATTACGGAAAAGCTATTATCCATTATCTTGAAGGAAAAGGAATTAGTTGGGTTTGGTGGGTATATGATCCGCAATGGACTCCAAGCATGATTGAATCATGGAAAACATTTAAGCTGACTGATTGTGGTAATTTTTTTGAGAAAGCAGCCAAAGGAGAAATTGATAAATAGAACAGGCAAATTATGTACAAAACGCACTTACACAAAAGCCTCTTATGCTTTGTTTGCCTGTTGTTTTTTGCAACACAATCGTTCTCTTTAGGGCAAAGTAAATCAAAAAAAAATAGCTCATCTACCAATAGGGAGCATTTGCTCATGGATGTCGGGTGGCGTTTTGCATTTGGTAATTCAATAGATGCCAAGAAGGATTTTAATTTTGCTACGGGTTATTTTTCCTACTTTGCTAAAGCCGGATATGGAGATGGTCCAGCTTCCCCTGATTTTGATGATCGTGCATGGCGGTTGCTAAATCTTCCGCACGATTGGACAGTTGAAATGCCGTTTGATCAAAAGGCAGGTTATAGTCACGGATACAAAACAGTTGGCAGGAATTTTCCGGAAACGAGCATCGGCTGGTATCGAAAAACCTTTTTTATTCCTCAATCTGATCTTGGAAAACGGATTTCCATCCAATTTGACGGTGTATTTCGCAACGCGATGATTTTTGTGAATGGATTTTATCTTGGGCAGGAACATTCCGGATATTTGCCTTTTCAATATGACATAACCGATTATTTGAATTATAACGGCGATAACGTGATAGTTGTTCGGGTTGATGCTACGATGGAAGAAGGATGGTATTATGAAGGAGCCGGCATCTATCGCCATGTCTGGTTGAATATGACAGCGCCACTTCATGTAGCAACCTATGGTACTTTTGTGACTTCTGTCATTAAAAATCATTCGGCTGATATCACTGTACGGGCAACAATTGCAAATGATGGGCGAAAGGAGAGAAATTTCGATATTCATCAAACCATTATCGATGCAAACGGAAATACCGTTTCAAAAAGCCAATTGAAAAATCTGCATCTGAAGGCTGGTGATAGCAGAGAATTTCAGTATGTTATTCCTGTTAAAAACCCCAAACTCTGGGATGTTGATTCCCCTTATTTATACAAACTGATCACTAAGGTTACTTCCGGCGATTCAACCATTGATCAGTATGAAACACCATTCGGTATACGAACCATTCATTTTGATCCGAATAAAGGATTTTTCCTGAATGGGAAACATCTCATCATCAAAGGGACCAACAACCATCAGGATGCAGCGGGAGTGGGTGTTGCTGTTCCTGATGCACTGCAAGCATTCCGCATAAAGCGATTGAAGGAGATGGGCGATAATGCCATCCGATGTTCTCATAATCCTCCGTCGCCTGAATTTTTAGATGCATGCGATCGTTTAGGTATGCTTGTTCTGGATGAGAATCGGGAAGTGGGAACCAATGCAGAACAACTTGATCAACTCAAACAAATGATCGTCCGGGATCGAAATCATCCGAGTGTATTTTTGTGGTCGCTGGGTAATGAAGAATGGACAATCGAAGGGAATATCAAAGGTGCACGAATCACAGCAACCATGCAGGCTTATGCACAACGGTTAGACTCTTCACGTGCGTTCACTGCAGCTGTAAGCGGTGGATGGGATAATGGCACCGGAATGGTCACTCAGGTAATGGGTTATAATTACATTGTACAAGGCAATATTGACGAACATCATGCAAAATTTCCCTGGCAGGCTGGCATTGGCACAGAAGAAAGCAATACGATAGGCACTCGCGGCATTTATGTCACCAATGATTCCACAGCACATATGGCACCCACGAACCGCATGCCTGAAAATACAGGAACCGAATCAGGATGGAAATTTTATGCCGCCCGCCCATTCCTTGCCGGTTTGTTTTTTTGGACAGGATTCGATTATCGGGGTGAACCAACTCCTTATGGTTGGCCTCAGGTTACTTCGCAATATGGGATCGTCGATCTTTGCGGCTTCCCCAAAGATATTTTCTATTATCTAAAGTCCTGGTGGGGAAAAGAGCCTGTTTTACATATTTTTCCTGATTGGAACTGGAAAGGACAGGAAGGAAAACCTTTGGACGTTATTGCATACAGCAACTGCGATGAAGTAGAACTTTTTTTGAATCATAAAAGCTTAGGGCGGAAAACCATGCCGACAAATTCTCATTTAGAATGGACTGTAAACTATGAACCGGGCACGTTGCTGGCTCTCGGGTTTAAGAACGGTAAAGAAATTATGGCTGACAGCATAAAAACCACCGGAAATCCGACTGTTATTGAACTTATTCCCGATCGATCGACTATAAAAGCAGATGGCGAAGATGTTTCGGTAGTTACCGTTCAGGTGACTGATTCAAAAGGAAGATTAGTCCCTGATGCCGAAAACAAAATAAGTTTTCAACTTACCGGCCCCGGAAAAATGATTGGTGTGGGGAACGGAGATCCTTCATCGCACGAAAAAGAGCGTTTTGTTGAAAGCGATAGCCAAATAGTCATAGGAAATCTGAAAGCAAAATTGGTTCAAGCCAAAGAAAGTTACCCTGAAGTTTCGTTTGATTTCGATGATTCCGAGTGGCGTCCATTAACTAACGGTCAAGGAGAATACAACATAGAAAAGAAAGACTCGCTTAAAACATGCATCATTCGCGGTGAATTTAATCTACCTGACCTGACGGATAAAACCGAGATATCGCTTTGGCCAAAAAGTCTTGGCGAAGAGCAAGCGATTTATATCAATGGACATCTTATTGCCAATAACATAAAACGAGACGATCCTGTAAAACAATATAAACTTGATCATACGATACTTCTCAAAGGCAAAAATTGCTATGCTGTTGTTGGAACTCCTTTTATTAAAAGATATAAGTATGACAATCTCAATACAGACGCGGGTATTATTCAGGTTCGTACGTTTGCTTCAACGTGGGAACGAAAAGTATTTAACGGATTAGCACAAGTTATTGTTCAGTCGGATAAGAACCCCGGGGAGATCACATTAACAGCAACATCCAAAGGATTATCTGCAGGAGAAATCAGGATTCATGCAGAGCCTTGCAAGTTACAGCCGGCAGTGCCATGAAGCATGAGTAAACAGCCTGATATATCAACTCTCAATTAGATGTTCAAACAAAGAGTCATTTATTCTATTCAAACCATTTAATACAGCTATCGTATGAAAAAAACATTCTTCCTTTTAGTGGCATTTTTACCACTTTTGGCAATCGCTCAAACCGGATTGCGGTTACCGGCCATCTTGAGTAATCACGCTGTGATGCAAGCTTCATCGGATGTAAAACTATGGGGATGGGCAACGTGCACCATACCCGTAAAAATTGTGTGCAACTGGAATCCTTCCGATACAATCGCCGTGATGCCTAAGAAAGATTGTTCGTGGGAAACGACGGTAAAAACACCAAAAGCCGGAGGCCCCTACTCCATCACCTTTTCCAGTGCCAAAGAACAAACCACCATCAGCGACCTTTTAATGGGTGAAGTGTGGCTCTGCTCCGGTCAGTCCAACATGGAGTTCAACCTCAACTGGGGAGATCTGGATGCCGGCAATGTATTGCAAACATGCAAAAACGATTCCATCCGTTTCTTCATTGTAGAAAGAGGATTCAACGATTATCCGTCCGCCGACTGCAAAGGTGAATGGAAAGTCTGCGATTCGACTTCCATGAAAAACTTTAGTTTGATTGGTTACTTCTTTGGCAGAAACTTAAACACACAACTCAATAAACCGATCGGACTTATCGGTTCGTATTGGGGAGGAACCTGCGTACAGGCATGGACTCCAAGACAAGCATTCAAAGACACAACCCTACGCCGCATGGCCAACGACATTGCTCCGGTGAGTTGGGCACCCGTTGCTTCATCGGTGCTTTACAACGCGATGATCTATCCGATTCTCAATTACAAAATAGCAGGAACCATTTGGTATCAGGGAGAATCAAACACCGATCACCCACAATATTACGGCTCTCTTTTCAAAGCCATGATTTCAAATTGGCGTAATGCTTTTCATAACGAATTTCCTTTCTATTTTGTACAAATTGCTCCCTGGAACGGCTATCCCAGCATTAATGGTGCGTTGCTGCGCGAACAACAAGCAACGGCCCTGACGCTCCCCCAAACCGGTATGGTAACTATTGGCGACTTAGTGAACGACACGACTAACATTCATCCAAAACTTAAACGCGCTGTAGCGGAACGATTGTCCAATTTAGTATTGAAAGAAATGTATGAGGGATACTCATTGCAGCCGTATCAACCTCATTTTGCATCCATGAAAATTGAGAAGAACAAGGCCATCCTTACCATTGCTTCCATTGGAAAGTTAACTTGCAAAGGGAAGGAGATTGCCAGTTTTCAAATTGCCGGCGAAGATAAGGTGTTCTTTCCGGCAGAAGCAAAACTACAAAAGGACGGCACAATTGCAGTAAGCGCCAAGCAAGTGAAACTTCCGGTGGCGGTTCGATACTGTTTTACTAACGCCGGCATGCCTGACTTATTTGACACGAATGGATTGCCGCTTGTCCCATTCAGAACCGATCGTTGGTAATCATTCCCTCTATAAAACCATTTATTTATGCGTAAATTTTTGTTTTTCACCCTATTGATTTTTCCGCTGATCGCTTTTGCAACCGGGAATGATTTTGTAACCGTTCATAACGGACAACTGATGCGCGACGGGAAAGCGTATCGCTTTATTGGTGTCAATTATTGGTATGGTCCATTGATTGCTGCTCCTCACGGAGGCGATCGTGCCCGCTTGAAACGAGAGCTTGATCTCCTGCAAAAAGAAGGAGTAACGAATGTGCGCTCGATGGTCGGCGTTGACGGGATATCCACCTTTGTAGCTCAATTGCCTTACCCGTTACAAAAGAAGCCGGGCGTTTATGACGACAATAACCTTGCCGGTCTTGATTACTTTTTAGCCGAATTAGCCAAACGACACATGACTGCAGTGCTTTTCCTGAATAATAACTGGGAATGGACAGGTGGCTACGCCCAATACCTCGCCTGGGCAAAGAACGTTCCGATGATGTATCCCGAAGTGGCCGGTTGGGATAAGTTCGGCAAGTTTATCAGTCAATTTTATAGTTGTCAGGAATGTACTGAAATGTTCAACCGGCATTGTAAATTCATACTCAGTCGTACCAATCATTACACCCATGTTCCCTATCGTGACGACCCGACCATCATGGCATGGGAACTTGCCAACGAACCACGACCGGATGGCCAGACAAATAAAGAAATCTACAAACAGTGGATATACTCCGAAGCAAAATATATCAAATCGGTCGATAGCAACCACTTGTTAACGACAGGAACCGAAGGCGAAAAAGGGACGGAAAACGACATCAATCTTTGGAAAGCTATTCACGAAAGTCCGGACATCGACTATGCGACCATTCATATCTGGGCAAAAAACTGGGGATGGATTGACTTTGCTCATTTTGACTCAACTTACACAACAACGGTGGCAAACATGAAGCAATATGTGTGGGAACATGCGAAGCTTGCCAACGAGATTCATAAACCAATGGTTATTGAAGAAATCGGATTCCCGCGCGATCAACAACAGTTTAGCCCGAAAGCGACCACTATCTACCGCGATCGCTACTTCAAAGTGCTTTTCGATATACTCGTGAAAGGATGTCCTTCGTTAGATGGCATCAATCTTTGGGCTTTCGGAGGTGAAGGAAGATCCTCGAACGATCACTATCAATGGAAAACCGGAGATGACTTAACGGGCGATCCTCCCATGGAACAACAGGGATTAAATTCCATTTTCAATACCGATGTCACCACGTTGAATTTAATCAAACAATATAATCAGAAACTATCGGCAACCAAACCAAACAACCAAAAATAAAAGAGCGGGTTTTAGTTTTTGTGCAATGTAGTTATGTGTAGAAGTTGCTAATGGGTGGAGGGAAGATTGTGTAGAAAATCCCTCAGGGCGTACCGCAGCGAAATGCTGTTGGTACGCCTTTCTTTATTCGGTTCATCTTGAATACACCAAGTGAGGCCGTCACTCATTTTAAGCAAAAAGAATATCAGTGCAACAAATAGAAGTTTATCGATAAAGATAAGTGACGGCCTCACTACTGAATAAAGAATTTGTCATTGGGCCATTTTTCAACATTGGTCAAGATATAATTCGTAATCGTATCGTACGATTGTTGATTACGGATAATATGTTCATAATAATTACGTTGCCACACATCATAGACATCCGTTTCGTTCCGAACCCATTTTGTTACGCCGATTTTGAAACCCCGAATCACCGAACCCAACGTTTGTGATGTTCCCCGTTGCCATCGTAGGGGCGAAATATTTTTCGCCCTCATAATAGGATCGGCATTCATTCCATCGTTT
>Ga0247847_1000315_pt1 | contig 12944 bp, 13 predicted proteins | sample PFST25metaG_FD_186002 | JGI IMG/M metagenome (GOLD analysis project Ga0247847, IMG submission 186002) | Peat soil microbial communities from Stordalen Mire, Sweden - P.F.S.T25 | ecosystem: Environmental > Terrestrial > Soil > Wetlands > Peat | place: Sweden: Norrbotten County, Stordalen Mire...
CGCGCGATCCGACGAGCAGCGCCTGCACTTCGCCGGCGGCGGCCAGCGCAACGTCATCGTCACCGGCGACGACGCCGAGAGCTCCAGCATCGTGGCGGCAGCCGACTTTCTGATCGCGGCCGGCGCGGCGCTGTGCCGCGAGGCGGCCGCCCTGGGCACGCCCGCCTACACGCTGGCCGCGGGCCCGCTGCGCGCCGCCGACACGCGCCTGGCCGCCGAGGGCAGGCTGCGGCACGCCGCCACGGCGGCCGACATCGAGCTGCGCAAGAAGAGCCATGCGCGCACCTCCGCCGGCGCGCCGCACGACCCGCAGCTGTTCGTGGACGAGATCCTCGCTGTGGCGCGCCGGCACCGTCGCCGCTCGTCGCTGCTAAGATAGCCGCGTGGACATCCGCCAGCTCAGACTGTTCTGTCGCATAGTGGAACGCCACAGCTTCTCGCTGGCCGCCGAGGACGTGCACATCACGCAGCCGGCGGCCAGCCTGCAGGTCCGCAGCTTGGAGCGCGAACTCAAGACCAAGCTGCTCGACCGCTCCAGCCGCGAGATCATCCCCACCGACGCCGGCGAGGTGCTCTACCGCTACGCCAAACAGATCCTGGACCTGCACGAGCGCACCGGCACCGAGATCGCCAACCTGGGCGAGATCGCCGGCGGCAGCATCAGCGTGGGTTCGTCCACCGGCCCGGGTGAGCACATCCTGCCGGCCCTCATGGCGCACTTCCATGAGCTCCATCCCCAGGTGACCATCTCGTTGTGGGTGGCCGGCACTCAGGAAGTGATCGAGCGCGTGCTCACGCGCGAGATCGAGGTCGGCGTAGTCGGCGCCCTGGCTCACCAACGAGAGCTGGTGGTGAGCCCGCTGGCGCGCGACGAGATAGTGGCCGTGTGCAGCCCCGCACACCGCTGGGCACACGGCGCCACCGTCAGCTTGGAGGAGCTGCTGCGCGAGCCCCACGTGCTGCAGCAGCCGGGGGCCGGCGTGCGCTCCGTGCTCGAAGAACACCTGAAGGCACGCGGCATCCGCCTGAGCAGCCTCAACGTCGTGCTCGAGATGGGCCTGAACGAGTCGGCCAAGCACGCCGTGATGGCCGGCGGCGGCATCACCTTCCTGAGCCGCTTCGCCATCCGCACGGAGCTCGAGCACGACACGCTGGCCGTGGTGCCCATCGAGGACTTCCGCATCTTGCGCGACTTCTACTTCATCCACTCGCGCGCCAAGGTCCTCTCCAAGGCCGCCGAGGCCTTCCTCGCCTATCTGGGCGAGCAATACGAGCAGCTCTCCTAGCCGGGGGTGCAGTTGAGCGACAAGAGCTTCACCGTTCTGGGCATCGCCGGCAGCCTGCGGCGCGAGTCTTACAATCGCGCCCTGCTGGGCGCGGCGCAGCGACTCGCGCCCCCCGGTGTCACCGTCGAGCGCTACGAGCGCCTGGGCGAGATCCCGACCTACAACGAGGACGTCCGTGTCGGGCAAGGGGAGCCCGAGCCGGTGCGTGACCTCAAGGCACGCATGGCCGGCGCCGACGCCCTGCTCATCGCCACGCCCGAGTACAACTACGGCATCCCGGGCGTGCTCAAGAACGCCATCGACTGGGCCTCGCGACCGCCGGACACGAGCCCGCTGCGCCACAAGGCGGTGGCCATCATGGGCGCCAGCACCGGCCTCTTTGGCACCGTGCGCGCTCAGCTCCAGCTGCGCCACGTCTTCGTCTTCACCGAGTCCTACGTACTCGGCAAGCCGGAGGTGCTGGTGACGCGAGCGGCCGACAAGTTCGACGGCGCGGGCGAGCTCACCGACGCCGCCACAGGCGACCAGCTCGCCAAGCAGCTCGCGGCGCTGGTCGCTTGGGCACAGCGCCTGCGCCGCGACTGAGGCGGCCCGTCGGCGCCAGGCCGCACCGCCGTGCCGGAGCCTAGCGCAACTGCCTCGGCGCCATGATTCTAGTGGCACATCATAAGTCATTCTCATTTGCCTCATAAGCCTGCGTAATCCATAATGCCGAACGGACGACGACGAGTGCCTCGGCACGCACGCACAGAGCGACGCTTAGGAGGCTCGACCGCACATGAAGACACAAACCTGCAGCAACAGCCCGGAGACCAAGCCGACGACCGAGACGATCACTTCCCGTGAGCCGCAAGGGCACGTGGACGAGCGCATCCTCCAAGCCGTGAGGAGTCTCGACTACGGTTCGGTCGAGGTCGTCATTCACGGCGCCAAGGTGGTCCAGATCGAGCGCCGGGAGAAGGTCCGCGTCGAGACTGCGGCAGGCCACGGCAGCGGCCTTGCATCCGCGCCGCTGGCCGGCACTCAGACCCCTCCGACGGCGGCCCCTCTGCCACGCGCGCGCCGAACGCTTTCCCCTCAGGCGACCACGCCACGGGGCTACCAGGACTACACGTCGTAGACCGCTGGCGCCTGGGGGCGCCGGCACCGCCGACCAACTGAACGGACCGACCGGACCACCGGAGGTTCCCGTGAGAGAGGAACGTCATGGGATACTTCCGGCATCTCCCCGCGCCCTTCCTCTCTCCTCGCACGCACTCACTTCACGCTTTCGGAAGGAGAGACTGGTGATCGAGACCATCACCATCCTGGGAGGTCGCGGCAAGAACGGCGAGCCAGAGCCGGTCGAGCGCATCGACCTCCGCATGGGCAACGTGGCGAGCATCGTGGGGCCCACCGGCTCCGGCAAGACGACGTTCATCAACGACATCGAGATGTTCGCCAATGCCGACACGCCCTCGGGCCGCCGCGTGCTCATCAACGGCGAACCGGCGCCGGAGGAGTTCCGGTATGACCCTTCGCGCAACCCCATAGCCCTCATCACACAGCACACGACCTTTCTCTCCGACCTTCCCGTCGAGGAGTTCCTCGAGACGCACGCGCGAGTGCGCGCCGGCAAGGAGAAGCACGCCCAAGACATGACGGCGCGCACCATAGCCTTCGCCAACCAGCTCACCGGCGAGGCGATCCAGCTCGAGAGCCGCATGACCGAGCTCTCCGGCGGGCAGACCCGCGCCCTGCTCATCGCCGACGCGACCATCATCTGCGACACGCCTATCGTGCTGCTCGACGAGGTCGAGAACGCCGGTATCAACCGCACGCGCGCGCTGGAGCTGCTGCGCGAGCAGCGCAAGATCTTCATCTTCGTCACCCACGACCCACGCATCGCCCTGCTCTCCGACTTTCGCATCGTCATCAGCGAGGGCCGCGTCATGAACATCCGCGGCACCAACGACGAGGAGCGCGAGCTCGCCACCAAGGTCAGCCGCCTGGACGACATCCTCTCCGACCTGCGCGACCACCTGCGTCGTGGTCACGCCTTGTCCGGCGACGAGTTGCAGGAGGTCCTGGCATGAAGGTCGCCATCGCCGCCGGTCCGGCTACCACCGGCAAGACATCGGTGCTGAGACACGCCATACGCAAGCTCATCGACGCGGGCGAGCACGTGGCCTTCCTCAAGATCGACGTGCAATACGCCGAGGAAGACGAGCTGCTGGCGCGCGAGTTCGGCATCCCCACACGCAAGCTCTACTCCGGCGAGCTCTGCCCGGATCACTGCAGCGTGATGGTGCTCGGCGATGCCATGGAGTGGGCCGAGAAACAAGAGTGCGGCATCCTGCTGGTGGAGACCGCCGGCCTTTGCCTGCGCTGCGCGCCCTACGTCGACGGCGGTCTCGGCATCTGCGTGCTCGAGGCCACGAGCGGCATGAACCTGCCCCTCAAGGTGGGCCCCATCCTGTCGCTGGCCGACGTGGCCGTGATCACTAAGGGGGACCTGGTGTCGCAAGCCGAGCGCGAGGTGTTCCGGGCCCGCGTCCAGGACGTGGCCCCGCTGGTGCAGGTCCGCGAGGCCAACGCCCTGTACGGCATCGGTATAGACCCACTCGTGCAGCTGATCCTGGCCACACCCGAAGCCGACGACAACATGCTGCTGCGCGGCAACCCGCCCGTCGGCACCTGCACTATCTGCGTGGGCAAGAAGGAGGTCGGCTGGCAGTCGCACTTCGGCGTGGTGCGAGCGCTCGACAATCTCAACTTCTACCGGGGACAGTAAGCCATGGGCGAGCTTGTCTACCTGGACCACGCCGCCACCACGCCGCTCGACGGTCGCGTGCGTGCGGCTATGCAGCCCTACCTCGACGAGAAGTACGGCAACCCCTCGAGCATGCACGCAGCCGGCCGCGAAGCGCGCACAGCCGTGGAGGCGGCGCGCGCCGAGGTGGCCCAGCTTCTCGGGGCGCGCCCGGAGGAGATCGTCTTCACCGGCAGCGGCACGGAGGCCGACAACCTGGCCCTCAGGGGCGCCGTCGCTTGCTTCGCTGACCCCTGTCACGTGGTCACCAGCGCCTTCGAGCATCCGGCCGTGTTGGAGACATGCCGTCACCTGGAGACCAGGGGCGTGGAGGTCACCTATTTGCCCATAGACGGCGAAGGCATAGTCCAGCCGCAGGCCCTGCGGGCAGCTTTGCGACCCGACACGCGACTCGTCTCCATCATGGCCGCCAATAACGTGGTCGGCACTATCCAGCCGGTCGCAGAGCTGGCCGAGATCGCCCACCGCCACGGAGCTCTCTTCCACACCGACGCCGTGCAAGCGGTGGGCAAGATGCCACTCGATGTGACGCGCACCCACATCGACCTTCTCTCGCTCTCGGCCCACAAGCTGCACGGGCCCAAGGGCGTGGGCGCCTTGTACGTACGCACCGGCGTGAACTTGGAGCCGATCGTCCATGGCGGCGGCCAAGAGGGCGGCCTGCGCTCAGCGACCGAGAACGTCGCCGGCATCGTCGGCCTCGGCTGCGCCGCCCGCCTGGCCCGCGACGAGATGGGCGCCGAGTCGGCGCGCCTCGTGGGCTTGCGCGACCGGATCGAGACAGGCATCGCCGAGACGATCGACAACGCCTACCGCATAGGGCATCCCTACATGCGGCTGCCGGGTCATCTTTGCTACGGCTTCAGCGGCCAGGAGGGCGAAGCCATCAAGCTGCTCCTGGCGCTGGACGAGGCCGGCATCGCCGTCTCGTCGGGCAGCGCTTGCAGCTCTCACAACGCCGGCGAGCCCTCCTACGTGCTCACGGCGATGGGGCTCGACACCATCCGCGCCCGCGGCTCGCTGCGCGTCACGCTGGGCCGCTTCACAAGCGACGACGACGTCGACCGCCTGCTTGCCGTGCTCCCCGAGGCGGTCCGCTCCCTGAACCCGATCGCCTCGCACGCCGGCTTCGGCGTGCGCGCGTGAAAGGAGAACACCGTGTCCAACGCGAGTGTCACCGACGTCGAGCTGCCGGGTCTGGACTGCGGCCTCTGTGGCTACCGTTCCTGCACAGAGCTGGCGGCGCAGCTTAGCGAGAAGCCCGACCTGCTGAAGCGCTGCATCCCGCTGGCGGCGGACTTCATGAGCGTGCAGCCGGCGCCCCAGGAGGCGCCGCCACAGCAGGAGCGGCCCCGCCGCGCCGAGCGGCCGCGCAGCAGCGACGAGGACGAAGCGTGCCGGAGCTGCGAGGCGGCGCCGGAGTGCGCAACGGCGCCGGCGCCGCTCGCCGACACCACGGCGTCCGAGACCGCTGAGCACGCCGTGCCCAAGGACGTGCGCGTCATGGTCGCCGCGCGTACCAAGAACGAGTGGCAGGACCACCTGGGCCGCGACTACGACTTCGTGCTCGAGCACTTCCCGGAGGAACCGGGGCCGCGGGAGCAGATCGTGCCGCACAACCCGCTCATCACTCGCGAGCTCGAGATAGCGCCGGGTGAGATCCTCATCGGGCGGCCGCTGGGCATCTCCTGCGGCTGCCCCATCACGCACTGCGGCATCGTGCAGACCGTGGACATGTTCACAGGCGCCATCGTCTGGTGCGTCACCGGGCCGCTGCACCCGCGCCAGCACGGGTTCAAGGACATCGGCTACTACTCCGCCCAGGCCTACGAGGGTCTGATCAAGAAGCAGCGAGTTGAAGTCGAGATCGGCAAGCGCTATTGGTTCCAGCCCCGCATGTGCATGATGCAGTGGCGCCACAGCGGCCTCGTGAACTTCATCAACCGCGGTCAGGACGGACTGCAGGTGCGCATCGAAGGGCTCTGGATCGGCTGACAAGCGTCCCGACCTGTCCGCTGGCGGCGAGGCCTATCCCTCACGATAGCCGTTTCTCGCCGCTCCGGACAAAGCGGGTGGCCGCGCTCCCCTCAGAGCCCGGCCACCCGCTTCGCTTCTCTCTTCCTTGCCCGGTCAGCGGCTTGCGACCGTCGCCAGGCACGCCGTCCGCCGGCGCCTTCTCTCGAACTCAGCCGGCGACCGCGCTCAGCGCTTCCTGCTGCTCCTCGGCGAACAACACTGTGGACAGATAGCGTTCGCCGGTGTCGGGCAGCACGACGACCACGAGCTTGCCCTGGTTCTCGGCCCGCGCCGCCACCTGCGCCGCCGCGTAGGCGTTGGCGCCCGACGAGATGCCCACCAGAAGGCCTTCTTCGCGGGCCAGCCGGCGCGCCGTAGCCACGGCATCTTGGTTCGAGACTTGCACGACCTCGTCGTAGATACCGGTGTTGAGCACCGCCGGCACGAAGCCGGCGCCGATGCCCTGGATCTTGTGCGGCCCCGGTTGGCCGCCGGAGAGGACAGGCGAGTCCACCGGCTCCACGGCCACGACGCGCAGGCTGGGCCTGCGCGGCCGGATCACCTCGCCGACGCCGGTGATCGTGCCCCCGGTGCCGACGCCGGCGACGAACACGTCCACTTTGCCGTCGGTGTCGTCCCAGACCTCCTCGGCCGTCGTGCGCCGATGCACCTCGGGATTGGCCGGGTTCTCGAACTGCTGCAGCATGACGGCGTCCGGCCGTTCGGCCACGAGCTCCCCGGCCCGAGCGATGGCGCCCTTCATGCCCTTGTCGCCCGGCGTGAGCACGAGCTCGGCGCCGAATGCCTTGAGCAGCGTGCGCCGCTCGAGGCTCATCGTCTCGGGCATGGTGAGCACGAGCCGGTAGCCGCGCGCGGCGGCCACCATGGCCAGCGATATGCCGGTGTTGCCGCTCGTCGGCTCGATGAGCGTGGTCACGTGGGGCGTGAGCTTGCCCTCGCGCTCAGCGGCTTCGATCATCGAGAGCCCTATGCGGTCTTTGACGCTGCCGCCGGGGTTGAACGATTCCAGCTTGGCGACCACTGAGGCGCCAGACTCCTCGGAGAACCCGTGCAGACGCACCAGCGGTGTACCGCCGATGAGATCCGCGATGTTGTCGGCGATCTTCATGTTCACTCCATTCCTCGTGTTCACAGGCTGTGCGTGAACGGTTCAGCCACCCGCTATGGGTGGCATAAGGCGCAGCTCGTCGCCGTCCTCGACAGGTGTGTCGAGGCCCTGAAGCGCGCGCACGTTGCGGTTGTTCAGGAAGACGCCCACAACGAGCCGGCCGTCCTCTCTGTAGATCCGCGGTTTCAGGCGAGGCTCGCGGCGGATGACGTCTTCAAGTGCTTGACCGACAGTGACACCCTCGCATTCCATCTCCTTCTGGTTCTCGGGATACGTGAGCCCGAGCGGCAGCTTCATGCGCGCTGTGGCCATCTCGCACCTCCCGTTCTCCTTCCCCGACCATGTGCCACAGGTGTTTCCTGACTACACCTGTAGGTATTATAGAGTATAACCTCGCGGGCACATTTTGGAATATGACCTTGTCATCGGTCAAATGAGAATCGCTTATCTCATCGGGCGGGCACTTTGCGGACGCCGCGCGGCTGCCGGCGAACCGCAGACGGAAGCGAGGCGGGGCGGCGGCCGACGCAGGCCGCCCTGGTGCCAGCGGAGGCCGCCCCGGCGCCGGCCGAGCGGGCCTCCCCGCCGCGCCGGATGGTAGGATAGCCGGCACCTAGCCCACCGGCGGCGGCGAGACCGCCAGGAGGATCGCTCATGGACTTCCTCACGCTTCCCAAGCGCAGCAGCAAGCCGCGCGAGACCGGCATCACCCATGTGCTCGACAAGGGGATGGGTGTGGAGCAGATCCGCGACCTGTTCGCCATCTGCGGCGAGTACGTCGACATCGTCAAGCTCGGCTGGGGCACCGGCTACGTCACCCCCAACCTGAAGGAGAAGATCGCCGTCTACCACGAGCTCGGCATCCCCGTGTGCTTCGGCGGCACCCTGCTCGAGGTGGCCCTGCGTCAGAACAAGCTCGACGAGTACATCCGCGCCGTCAAGGAGTTCGGCATGGAGTACATCGAGGTCTCGGACGGCACCATAGCGATGGCCGAGGCCGACAAGCTGGCCCTGCTCAAGCGGCTCACCAAGGAGTTCGCGAAGGTGCTGAGCGAGGTGGGCAGCAAGGACGAGCAGATCGTGATCGCCCCCTTCAAGTGGGTCGACTCGATCAAGCGCGAGCTCGACGCCGGCGCTTGGAAGGTCATCACCGAGGGGCGCGAGTCGGGCACCGTGGGCGTGTACCAGCCCGGCGGCGAGGTCAAAGAGGGGCTCATCGACGAGATCGTCAGCGCCGTGAGCCCCGAGCGGCTGCTCATCGAGGCGCCGATCAAGAAGCAGCAGACGTGGTTCGTCAAGAAGTTCGGCGCCAACGTGAACTTGGGCAACATCCCTCCCGAGGAGGTCATCTCGGTGGAGACGTTGCGCCTGGGCGTGCGCGGCGACACCCTGCTCACCTTCCACTAGTGTGGCCGCACCTCACAGGCCGCTGCACGTGATGCTGTACCTCGTCCGCCACGGCGAGACCGACTGGAACCGCGAGCCGGGGCGCTGCCAGGGCTGGGCCAACGTGGCGCTCAACGCCACCGGCCGCGCTCAGGCGCGCGAGCGCGGCCAGGAGCTGCGTGGACACGGCATCGAGCGCATCGTCGCCAGTCACCTGCTGCGAGCGCGCGAGACAGCACAACTGATCCTCGAGGAGCTCGGCGGGGGTCTGCCGCTTTCGTTCGACCCCCGCCTCGCCGAGACCGACCGCGGCCGTTGGGAGACGCGCACCTTCGCCGAGATCATGGCCAGCGAGCCAGACGCCTGGCGCGCCTATCACGAGCACCCCGAGACCTTCCGCTTTCCCGACGGTGAGAGCCTGGCTGAGCAACAGCGACGCGTGCTGACGGCTGTGCGCGACAACCTGCTCACAGGCAAGACCACCGTGCTCGTCACCCACGGCGGCAGCATCCGTTTGCTGCGTTGCTTTGTGGACGGGCGTGGCATAGAGACCTTCCACACGTCGGAGACGAGCAACGGCAGCGTGGACGAGATCGAGACCGAGGGCCTGGCGGAGCGCATCGGGGCCTTCTTGGAACCTCCCGGCTCCTGAGGAGAAGCTAGCGGACCGTCACGGTGCGCCAGGCCGACAAGACGGCGGCGCGGCCACCCTGCGGCGGCGCCCAGGCGCACAGGCGCCACTGGCCGGGGTGCGTGAAAGCTAGAGCGACGCGGTACGTCGCCTGCTGAGGCGAGTGGCGCACTTTGGCGGTCACCGTGCCCATGCGCACCCAGATCTGATGGGAGCGGACGTAGTAGGCGACCTTGATCGTCCGGCCGGCGGCGTGGTAGGCGGGTCGCAGCACGCCGCTCGCTACGAGCTTCTCGTCGGCACGCGCGCGCCAGGGGACTGACGAAACAGAGAGCGTGCCGGCCGGCGGGTCGGCCACCGTGATCTCGAAGGCAGGACTCTTGCCGACGTGCGTCCACACACCAGCCTTCTCTACCTCGATCCAGCCGTACCACGAGCCCTTCTGGTCGAGCGACCAGGGCGCCGTGAAGGCCCACGACTGCCCCGGCTGGAGCGTGAACGGCTTGCTGGAGCCGAGGTCGTGCGGCACCTCGCCGGGGGCGCGCACGTGCATCGTGATGGCGTCCCAGGTGGCGCCTTGGCCACCGGTGTTGGTGAGCGCGAACGTAGCCTTGAGCGTCTGCCCCGTGTAATAGGGGCCCTGGCTCAGAGTCACGGCGCTGCCCAGGTCGAGAGCGGCCGGCCCTGTGGGCGCCGAGGGTGTGAGCCAGCGCGTGTCGGCCGGATTGCCGCCGAGTTGAAGCATGAACGTGCTCACGTTGTTGATCCAGGCCTGCGTGCCGTCGGGGCAGTAGACGGGCGCGATGTCGACCACCGCGTAGTGGCCGGCGCCGTAGTAGAGCGTGCCGGCCAGACCGGCGGCCACGTGGTCGCAGCCGTCGGCCCACGAGGTGAAGTCGCTCAGCGGGCGCGTCGGCCCCCAGAACCAGTTCCAGGCGTTGAAGGTGGAGTAGTCGCCGCCCTCCTGATAGATGAGCTTGCCAAAGCTCGTCTCGGCGCCTGTGATGGCGACCAGGAAGGCGGGGTCGACGCCGTACTGGCGGCCGTCGGCCACGAAGGTGGCGCCCATGCCTGCCATGGGCGAGCCCTGAGCGGCCAGGAACGTGTCGATCTGCGCCGCCGTGGGCGCGGCGGCGGCCCGTTGCGGCGCCGCCAGCAGCGCGGCACAGGCGAGGGCGGCGGCAAGCAGCGCCACGGCCATGCTCGCCGCAAGACTGTGCTTGCGGCGGGCACCGGCGCTCATCACTGTCTGTCTCACCTGTGTGTCCACAACCCTAGAAGTATAGCGCCTTGCTACGGCTGCACGGCCATGCCGGCCGGCAAGCCGTTGCCAGGCATGACACGCATGTTCGACCGCGGCGCGCAAGACCCTCGTCCGGCAGTATGATTCGGCGACGGCGGCGCGGCTCGCCGGCGGCCATGCGAGGGAGTGACGATGACCAAGATCAGCGGCGCGGTATGGGGCATCGTCGGCGGCATCCTGGGCGCGGTGCTCGGCGGGCTGATCATTCTAGGCACTCACGAGCGCGGCCGTCACATGACCCAGTTGAGCGGTGGCCCTGGGCTCAGGCTGGGTCTCTGGTTCATCCTCGCCGGCAGCTTGGCGGTGCTCATGGTCGCCGTCGGCCACCGCCAAGCTCTCGTACGCGGGATCGGCCTGCTCGCCGGCGTCGTGGTGGGCGCCGCCGGCGTCCTGTCGATGAGCTCCCAGCAGGTCCACAAAGCTGCCGCCCTGCTCATGTGGATGATCGCCGGCATACCGATGACCGTGGGCGCGGTCCTGGCTCTGCGCAGCACCGCGCACCACGACGGGCCGCCGGCCGCGGCGCTCCCGGCTGGTGCGGCCGGCGGGGCGGCCACTGAGGCGGTCGCCCCACAGGCGCCGGCCGGTGTGTGCAGCCAGTGCGGCGCGCCGCTGCCGAGCGCCGAACTCCCCTTCTGCCCCACCTGCGGCGCCGAGAGGGTCAGGGAACAGAGCTGACTCCGGGCGGCTGGTAGAATGGGCGCCCAGTGAGTACCGCCGCCACACCGCCGCACGAAGCCCCGCACACTCGGCCCCGAGGCCAAGGCGCACCGGCCACGCGCGCTCAAGGCCACGGCTACTCGCTGCTGCTCAAGGACTCGGTCATCTACGGCGTCGGGTCCACGGTGCAGAAGTTCCTCATGGTCTTCCTCATGCCGCTCTACACGGCCTTCCTGGCGCCGGCCGACTACGGCATCATCGGCATGGTCACCGTCACCTCGCAGTTCATCTACGTCTTCATCAACCTGGGCTTCGACGTGGCGCTGTCGCGCTTCTACTTCGACGACGACTCCGAGGAGCGGCGGCGGCAGGTGATCAGCAACACGCTCATCGCCTGGACCGTGTACCCGGTCGTGTTCCTCGGCCTGATGGCGGCGTTCATGCCGCATCTCACGCCGCTGCTCATGGGCCAGGGCGCCTACTCGCCGTACTTCGACCTCGGCCTGCTCAACATCTTCTTCACCAACTGGATCGCGCTGCCGTACATGCTCCTGCGTCTGGACCACAGACCCTGGCTCTTCACCTGGTTCATGTTGGCGGACGTCGTGCTGACCATCGCCGTCACCGTGGTGCTGGTGGTGATCTTCCACTGGGGCGTCTACGGCGTGCTCGTGGGCAACCTGGTCTCGGTGTTCGTGGTCAACGCCGCCACGCTGCCTGTCTACTGGCGGCGCCTCATGTTCCGTCTCGACCCCAGGCTCGTGCGCGCCATGACGGTCTTCGCCCTGCCGGCCCTGCTGAACGGCGCCATCTTCTTCGTGCTCAAGCTCTCCGACCGCTGGTTCCTGATGCGCTACCAAGGCAGGACCGAGGTGGGCCTGTACACAACGGCCTTTCAGCTCTCGCAGCCGGTATACGTGGCCATGGCCGCCTTCCGCATGGCTTGGCCACAGTGGCACTACTCGCGCCTCAACGACCCCGTGGCACACAAGAAGATGGTCGCCCGCAGCTCCACCTACTTCCTCACGCTGTGCGTGGCCATGATGGCCGGTATGGGCGTGTTCATGCCGCTGATCGTGCGCGTGCTCCTGCGCCGGTCGGCCTACTGGTCCGTGGGGCCGACCACCCTGGTGTTGACGCTGGGCACGGTGCTCTACAGCATGTACTTCGTGCTCTGGGTCGGCTGCAACGTGGCCAAGAAGAACCGCCAGATACCGGTCATCACCGTCATCGCGTCGGCGGTCAACGTGGGCCTCAACCTGCTGTTGATCCCCCGCTACGGCATGATCGCCGCCGCCTGGACCACCGTGATCGGCTTCGCCATCCTCTGCGTGCTGGTGTACTTCATCTCGCAGCACCATTACCCGATCAGCTACGAATGGGGCCGCTTCGCCAAGATGTCCGTCGCCTGCGGTGTCACCCTCGCCGCCGGCTGGGGCGTCGGCCGCCTGCTCGGCGAGCACGTGACCTTGCCCTTCGGCAAGCTGCTCGTGGACGAGGTCATCAAGGCGCCGGTGATCCTGCTGTTCCCACTCATCTTGTGGCTGACCGGCTTCTTGACCCCCGGCGAGCGTGCCGCTCTGGGTGACCGGGTGCGCCGCCTCAGCGGTCGCGGCGGCCTGCGCGTGGCGCCCGCCATGGGCGCCGCCTCGGCCGAGCATCCCGCCGACGAATTGAGTGAGGACGACCTGGCCGCCGAGCAAGAAGGCACGGTCATAGAG
>Ga0247847_1000316_pt1 | contig 12943 bp, 11 predicted proteins | sample PFST25metaG_FD_186002 | JGI IMG/M metagenome (GOLD analysis project Ga0247847, IMG submission 186002) | Peat soil microbial communities from Stordalen Mire, Sweden - P.F.S.T25 | ecosystem: Environmental > Terrestrial > Soil > Wetlands > Peat | place: Sweden: Norrbotten County, Stordalen Mire...
CATCATGCACTGCGGTCGTGAGAGCCAGCCGATAGAAGTGGATGGCTTGACCCCAGTCGTGATCGATCCCAGCCAACTGACCGAGACCCTGGAACGCCTGCGTGTACCACTTGTCGCACGAGAGCGCGCGGTAGTAATCGCTGCGGGCGAGCCCGTACTCCTTGAACTCGACGTCCGCGCCCGCCAGGAGCACCCAGAGTTCTGGGTTCCGGGAGTCTCGGCTGACGGCGACGGCCGTCCATTGGCGCGCTGCGGCCAAATCGGCCGGAGCGGCGGACACGCTGTTCAGGCTGTCAAAAGCCTGGATCTGGGCGAGTTCCAGAGCCGAATCCGGCCAATAGGGAAGGAGCCGGTTCGCGTCCTTCGCAGCTGCAAGGTTGAACGGCCGGCCGGGTCCAGAGTTCGTTCCACGGAACATGTAGGCGTCCCCGGTCACCATCGTCACACCGAGGAAGAGCGCCAGAACGAAGGCGACGGCGGTCGCAATACGAGCATAGGGAGCCGAGGCACGGTGCTTGGTGTGTGGACTGTGAGTCTGCACAGCCTGCCGGTCTGCCAGTTGGCTGGCGGCGGCGGCGTCCTCTGCTCCCGCAGGCCTGAGACGCACTGCCGTTGCCGCGCCAAGGGCTAGGAACGCGAGCGGGAGAATAGCCGCATTGAGCGGTTCGACGAGCTCTACCGCGACCATGGCCGCGGCAAACCCGAGAAAGCTGCAACGCGGAGCCGCGCGAGCTATTCCGAACAACCAGACGACAAAGCAGACCAGGCCGAGAACACCGGTTGTCACGACAACCTCGACGAAGACGTCGTGAGCGTCGGTCAGCACCCTTCCAGCCAGCACGTGCTGGTAAAAGGAAAGCGTCGCGGTCGAGTCCATCGCAGTTCGGAGCTGACCTGGGCCAGCACCCAGCAAAGGGTGATGCAACACGTAGCGCGCACCCTGCAACCACACTCTAAGCCGGAGGCCGAAGGTGGTCTCGGAGGTGCCCGAGGTCACGCGCGTGCCGAAGCCGGAGCCACGACTCAGGTAGGCAACGCCGTACCCGGCCGCAATGAGCAATGCAAAGGTGCCGCCGCGGCGAATGCCGTAGGTGTACAGCGCATACAGAACCAGCACGGCGAGAACCGCCACGGCCAAACGCTCGAATGAGAACTCCAACCCGACCGCGAGCACCAGGACGACACCACCCCAGCGCAAGGGTGACCGGCACGCCCTTCCCAGCACGAGTGCGAGCCCGCCGAGCAGGAGGGCCTCCAGGTGGATCGGGTTGCCCAGGAAGCCGTCCGCCTGGCTGCCGTCGTACAGGCTTAGACCCGGAGTCGGCAGGTTCTTGACGATCTGGAAGATGGCAACAAGCGCATTGCCAACCGAGCCAACGAGCAGCCCTGCCAACAGCCATCTACGGTCCTTGGGGCCAAGCGAAGCCCCGATCGCGAAGGCGCCGGCGGCTCCGAGCCAAAACAACCAGCCCGTGCCCCACAGGTAGAGTCCGAAGAATCCCAGGTTCGGTGATGGGGAGACCAGTGCCGACACGAGCGCCACGGCAAGAAAAGCGACAGCGGCTCTTGCCGCCCAACGCAGCTGTGAACGTGCCGTGACGAGACGGGCCAAGGGCACCATGCCGACCGCGACGAAGAGGAGCAGCACAGCGAACTTGGGTGTGAACGTGACCGAATTCACCTTGGGCGAGAACACGAGGCAGAGGGCGGCCGCTCCGAGGGCGGCGAACACGCCTAGGTAGCTCGCACCGCCGAAGCGGTCCTGCGGGGGCAACCCGAGCGGCCCTGGCATCTCGGGCCCGGGTGCGGCGACTGCATCATTGGCACCGCCGACAGTTACTTCTGGGCTTGAATGGTCGGTGATGAGTCGTCCGGTCAAGTGGCTCCTTCCCGTCCTGACGCTAGCCGTCGTCATAGCGACCGAGGCGGTTCATTCACACTACGTAGCTCGGCATGTTTACTCGCTGACTGAAGAGCCGCGTTTGCGATGGATCTTGATCTTCATCGCCCTGATCTGGGCGACCAGTTACGCGGCCGGGCTTCCGGACTGGGGCGGTCACCTGTCGCGTCGGTTCGCTAGGGCCCTCGCCGCGCTCGCGGCCGCCAACGTCATCATCTCGGTGCTCCAGCTCTTCACAGGCGCTCAACTGCTTCCGCGCTTTGTCGTCTTCGTCAGCTCCGCGATCCTGGTGCCGGTCTTCGTGCTCGTCTCTGGACTGTCCAATGCGACCCAGCGCAGGCGCGCGAGCCTCGATCGAGTGATCGCGATCGTCGCGGGTGAGGAGTCGGACCGCCTAGCCCGCGACACCCAGGAGCTCACCGAGCGACCCGCCCAGCTGATCGCAGTGGCGCGACCCGACGACGTGATGCCAACGCCCGATCAACGCAGGCCGTTGGCACAGCTCGTGAGGACCACCAACGCGAACCTCTTGGTACTCGACCGGGAATCGCAGCAACGCGAGGAGATCGTCGCCCAAGCCGCAGAGCTGCATTCGAAGGGGGTGCGGATCCGGACGCTCTCGCTCTTCTACGACGTGTGGCTGGGCAAGTTGCCGATCTCGGAGCTCGAGCGCATATCGCTCTTGTTCGACATCAACGAGATCCACAGACCCGCTTACGCGCGCGGCAAGAGGGCCTCGGACCTCGTGATCGCAATGGTCGGGATGCTGGCCCTTGCCCTGGCCGTCCCGATTGTGGCCGTCGTTGACCTGTTCGGCAATCGCGGGCCCCTCTTCTACAGCCAGCCCCGGGTGGGCAAGGACGGCGTCGTGTTCACGATCCACAAGTTCCGCACGATGCGCCCTGGCGGCTCCACCTCGAGCTGGACCGCGGCGAACGACCCCCGCCTTGGCAGGGTTGGCCGGATGCTCCGGCGTCTCCACGTCGATGAGCTCCCGCAGATGTGGAACGTCCTCCGCCACGACCTGTCGATCGTGGGGCCACGGCCTGAGCAGCCGCACTACGTCGAGCTGCTCGCCAAGACCATCCCCTTCTACGAGCTGCGCCATCTCGTCCGCCCTGGCATCACGGGCTGGGCACAGATCAACTACGACTACGGATCGAGCGATGTCGACGCCCTCGAGAAACTGCAGTACGAGTTCTTCTACCTCCGCCATCAGAGCCTGAGCCTGGACCTGCGGATCCTCGGCCGGACGTTGCGAACCGTCTTCGAGGACAAGGCCCGCTAGCGGTTGTCGCCTCACCGGTGCTGGCGGTCCAAGAGTCACGAGGTCCTCCGACAGCGCCCCTTTGGAGTCCCGGACTCTTACTTGCGGGGAAATCTCGCCTGGGTGAAGATCTGCGTTCGACGGGAGTTTGGCGGGTCAAGCCCGATCTTCTGCCGTCGCAACGCTCTGACGAGGACCCGTTGTGTCGCCAAGGAGCTCGTGTGCGGGCGCTATGTGATCACGACCTCGCTCGACGCCTCCGAGGTCGACTGCACCCAGGTGCTTGGTTCCTACCGCAGCCTGCAGAACCTCGAGCGCCGTTTCAAAGTTACCAAGAACTTCCCGGCGCTACGCCGGTCTTCCATTGGACCGAGGACCCCGTGAGAGGCCACATCGCCCTATGCACACTGGCGGCGACGATCAAGGCCGTCGTGGCCAAGGTCCTTGCACCGCCAAGGTGAAGTACCCGGGCCTTGCCTTCCAGCTCATGAGGCCTAGCGGGGCCCTCGCCGAGCTGGCCGAGGTGCGCCTCGAGCTCGTGAGCGCTCGTGAGCGCGCCTTCGAGCTCGTCAGCAGGCCACTCCGCTACAGGCCAAGGTGCTCCGGGCCCTCGGCGTGGACATCTCAACCTGGTCCAAGCCCGAAATCGCCTGAGCGGGCGAACAGATCCCGCGTCGTCCAAATACCTTCTCCGCGCAGTCATCTACCTGGTCTTTCGCGAATCACCCGTCAAAGTCCGGTTCGAGCTCGGTTCCTCTTCCACTCTCTACTAGCCCTAACCCCACCCACGCCGTTCTCAGCTATTGACCATAACGACAATATGATCCTTGATGAACTTCACAACCCTCGGAATTTGCACATCCATGGTATCGGCCGCCGCCCACTCCCATGCCTCCCTGACCATAGCCTCACGCCTTGGCGCATCCGCATCCAGGCTCGCTATAGCTGCAACTATCGCACCCACGTTATCCCGCGGAACCAATATGCCTCTCGTCCCCTTGCCAAGTGCCGCGGCTACTCCGCCTACGGCGGTAGCGACCATTGGAAGCCCGGCGGCGGCGGCTTCGTACAACACCTGTGGCTGCCCTTCGGTCAAGGAAACGTGGAGAAGTAGCGTGGATTGAGCATATAGCTCCCACAACGTCTCGCGGTCAAGACGACCTAGCAACACCAGAGCGCCATCGAGCGACCGCGCCTTTATCTCACATGTCAGCTGCTCCGTGAGAGAGCCGGAGCCGGCGACCATAATCCTCCAGCCTTCCCCCTTCAGCCTCTCGGCGACCTCCAACAATATCAGAGGATTCTTGTCCGGATCTATTCTCTCTACTACCACGATCTGCCTGCTGCCCGGCCATACCTGTGTATCCAGCTCTTCTCGTGGCCTAAAGTCGGCTGGCTGGACCAGGGAGATTCCCGTCTCCAGTACGGAATCCCGCAGGACGGCAGAATACCGCTTTGCCATTTCATCCCCAACTACGATGGCTCCTCCACTCCGCCCCAAGTAGAGGTGCACCGCCTCCAGAGTCTTGGCAACATGAGCTGCTAACCTCGCCTTTCGATCGGGTACACGATGAGAAAGATAAGCAATGAGGTTCTCTCTCACGCCAACGAATATTGGCCGACGGGCGAGCTTTGCCTGAAATCCGAACAATGTGGACAGAGGATGCGGACCGAATAGTAACACGGCATCACAGTGACTTAGCTCTGACTGCCACTTCGCCATTGACTTCGGAATGGCCATCGCTACACGCTTCGCATTATGAAGGCTTTCGTAATATGGAAGGGCTACGAAGCGAATCCTGCCTTCACCGACTAGAGGATAGGCCGCTCGCCCCGGCTTGACTCGTCCAAATACGACCAACTCGTCAACCTCGGTGCTCAGGGCTCCTAACCATGCCGTGAAGGATGGCGTAGTCGATGAGATGCCCTCGCTATCCTGGCGATAGGAGAGATCGGAATAGACCCCGAGACGAAGTGTTTCGACCGGGTTCCTTGTGTACTGCTCCTCACGGATGGGCTTCGGCGTCGCTCTCTGCTTGATCGAATCGGCGGTAGAACGAACCAGGTCTATCGCCTGTCGAGCCGATCTGGGTAACAGTCCACGTCGAGAACTCACCGGGTCTCCTTCCTGTTGGCGCCAACTGTAAGCCCTGGCCAGGAAGAGCATGTGCATCGGAAGAGGGCGCCGTTTCAAGCTAGGCCCTTGGTCAAGGCTGTTGTGCGTGGCTGTGCGCTTGGCTGGAGGAGCTGCTGTTCACGGCATTGGTCAAGACCTTCGCTGTGGTCACCTGGTATTTTGGGTGCGGCGAAACTCCACAACTGACGGACTTACTTGACACTTTCGGTCTCCAGAATCTGCGGAGACCGGATGACTCGACAAGAAGACGGTCACCAGCTCAAGGGCCAACTGGCCGTCCTCCAGCATGCCGAGGCACGACAAGTTGACCTCCAGGGCCTGAGGGACCGCTCGAGGCTCGGAAGGCGAACCGGAGAGCGGTCGTGGAGCGCCTCGATCTCAACAGGCTGCCGGCTCACTGCGCTGCAACGGCTCGACAAGGGCTGGAAGCGCTACGAGAAGCAGCTGCCCAGCCACCAGGTCCAGATCGACGTGAAGTTCATCGATTCCCACCACTACCAGTCTTGTGGCAGGCTTCACGGACGAGATCGCCGACGCGGCCGGCCAGGGATCTCCTTGCTCGAGCGCAAGACGTCGCCGACGACGCTCCTCCAACCGTTGCTGAAGCGGCGATAACCCCCTCCACAGGCTTCGCGTAGAACCGGGATCACGCGGCGCCCTCGTCCCACCGGCAGCGAGCCACGAGTCCGCAGGTGCGCGCTCTCTGCCTCGAGCATCGCCCGGTCGGCCGGGCTCAGCATGCCAGGCCGGAGCTCGCTCACTCGTACGAGGGCAGAGTCGAGCAGGTCGGCGCGACGCAAGAAACGGGTAAGGCGCTCGCGCGAGGCCCGTTCGGCAAAGGGGCGCTTCTCAGGCAGCCCGACGGTGTTGAGATCGTGGAGCCGGTACTTGACGAGACGATCCTCGACGATCGTGATCCCGGTGGTCGCGCTGAGGACGATGGCGATCCACCAGTCGGCATGCCAGTGAAACCCGAGGGGCAGCACGAGGTCAAGAGCGTTCCGCCTGATGGCAAGCGCGTGACTCGCCACCACGTTACGACGGGCAATCTCCATCACAGCGGCGCTCGAGCCTGACGCCAGGAGCTTCCGGGTGGTGGCATTCAGACCCGCCCACTCGAACAGAGAGCCAGGAAGCGCTCTCCCTGCTCCGTCGATCAGCGATGAGTTGCAGATCGCGGCACCGCAGTCCGGGGAGTCCTCGAGAGCCCTGACCAGCACTTCGATCTTCGTCGGGTCCCAAATGTCGTCCTGGTCACAAGGGAACAGAATGTCGCCCGTCGCTCTCACCAGGAGGCGTTCGAGGTTGTAAGCAGGCCCGAGGCATTGCTCGTTCACCAAGATGTCGACGGGGAATGACGCATCGGCAGCAAAACCATGAAGGATCTCCAGCGTGTCGTCGGACGAACCGTCGTCACCAACGAGTAGCTCAGATGGCAGCAGTGTCTGTGCGGCGAGGCTGTCGAGGAGTTCCTTCAGATAGCGACCTCCGTTGTAGGTGCATAGACAGACACTCGCTATCACGCCATCGCCTCCTTGACGGATGTGACCACTCTCCTGGTATGCAAGGGTGGCATCCAGTCCTGGGTGTGACAGTCGCCGCGCGTAGATTCCTTCGAGGAGATCGCAACCCACGAGGGACGACTTGAACCCGTGACACTACGAGTATCGCCCACTGAACAACTGCGCGCTGAGATACACGATCTCTCGACACGTCCGACGAGGGTGCCAGCTCGGCGACATCCTGAAGGACCTCGCCCTCTCGGTGTCCCACTGCTGCACCAGACGGCACCCGAAGCCAATGTCATCGAATTCTTGTGCCGCGAGTGCCAGCAGCGGCGCACATCCGCGAAGGATGCCCAGCTCGGATCCCGCAACGGCCACGGCGACCTGACCGCGAAGACCACGGCCGGACCGGTCCGGGAAACGAACTTACTCCTGGATGCGCAATGCCGGCGTCAGCGAAACACGGATCGAAAGACTACCGCCGACCGTGTCCGTGCGGCTCATCGTGCGTGACTGTTCGGCTACGACGGACGGCCATTCCTGTACTCCGGTCACCAGTATCCCGTCGACGTGATCACAGGAGCACACGGAATCCACACCTTCACCAAAGCTGGCGGCAAAGACGACGTGTGCTTCGCCAAATCGATTGCGTCGTCCATGCTCTCGAAGATGCGGACCCCAATGGGAACCTTCGCCTACCGCCGCGGAAGACTGCACGTGAAGGCCGTGCCATACGCCCGCTGGTCCAATGCGCCGATGTGCCTCGCGCATGCCCGTCTCGTAACTGCGTGTGACGAATCTGTGAGCTGATACGAGCGGGCTGGCAGAACTTCTCAAAAGCGGCTACCTGCCTGCCAGGTCTACTATCTCAAGCCAGGGCACCATTATCAATCGTGAACAGTGGTTGTGATCTGCAAGGAGCTGGCGACCGTGGGGATACCCGAGAGAGGCAGTCTCGCATCTTGGCCTGATGAGCCGATACCTAATGTCAGGCTCGATGACGCAGCTCTCTTCGATGCGTTGCTTCCCCGCTTGAGGGACCTCGTCTCTCGTGGTGCCTTCACGCTCGGACCCGAGGTCGAAGAGTTCGAGGCCGCTGCTGCCGCTGCGTTCGGTTGCCGGTGGGCGGTCGGCACGAGCTCCGGCACGAGCGCACTCGTGCTGGCGCTCAGAGCCGCTCCACTAGCGCTCAACAGCCGGGTCGCCATCCCGGCGAACACATTCTTCGCGACCGCTGAAGCCGTCGTCGCGGCGGGTCATGTCCCAGTCATCGTTGACCATGACGAAGACCACCTGATCGACCTCGACCAGTTGCAGACGCTGGACCTAGACGCCGTCGTCCCAGTCCATCTCCATGGCCTCCCGGTCGACATGGAGAGACTGTCGTCGATCGCTGAGCGACGTGGCTGGTGGGTACTGGAGGATGCCGCGCAGGCCCACGGCGCGACCGTCTCGGGACAGGCCGTCGGCTCGCTCGGCGATGCCGCTGCTTTCAGCGCTTATCCGACGAAGAACCTTGGAGCGTGGGGCGACGCGGGATTCGTAACGGGTCACTCCGAGGAGCTCGAGGTCAGGATCCGGATGCTTCGCCATCATGGTCAAACGGCGGCCAACCATCACGAGATGCTCGGTGGCACGGAGCGACTCGACAATCTCCAGGCTCTCGTGCTGCTCGCGAAACTGCCATTGCTTCCGGAGGAGATCGGCCGGCGCCGACGAGTGGCAGATTGGTACGCCGAGGAGCTGGGACAGGTAGGCCTCGTGCTACCGGGAGATCGCGACGGACGCGTCCATGTGTTCCATCACTACGTGATCTCGCTTCCGGCACACGCTCGTGACGCGTGCCTCCAGTGGCTCGCCAGGCACGGGATCGGCGCCGCTGTCCACTATCCGACGCCTGTCCACTTGCAGCCGGCGCTCCAGGGTCGCTTCCAGATTGGCGGTCCGCTCGAGCGAGCGGAGAGATCGGGCTCGGAGGTGTTGAGCTTGCCCATGCATGGTTCACTCACGCGGTCCCAAGTCGCGCGTGTCGGAGAGGTGTTGCGTGCCTTCGTTGCCAAGCTCGATCCAAAACAAGACAGGACTGCGTGATGAGGGTCGCCGTCGCCGGCCTCGGCTATTGGGGCCCGCTCCTCGTGAGGAATCTGGTCGCGATGCCGGAGTGCTCTGATCTCCTCGTCTACGACTCGCAGGAGAGCCGCATGAAGGTCATGGCGACGAACTATCCAGGAGTCGCTGCAGCGTCGTCCTTCGACGAGCTCCTCGAAGACCCACACCTTGACGCCGTCGTGCTGGCGACCCCCGTGGAGACTCACGTCGAGCTTGCTTCGAAGGCGATCGCAGCCGGCAAGAACGTGCTGGTGGAGAAACCGCTAGCGACCTCACGCGCGGAAGCGGACCGCCTCATCGCAGAAGCGACTGAGTCCGGAGTGCTCGTCATGGCGGGACATACGTTTCTCTATAGCCCTGCGGTCATACTCGTGACCGAGCGACTTCGGAGCGGGGAGCTTGGCGACCCGATCTACGTCCACTCCTCGCGGGTCAATCTCGGCATCCACCGTTCGGATTCGAGCGTGCTCTGGGATCTAGGGCCGCACGACCTGTCGATCCTCCTCCAGTGGCTAGGTGAAGAGCCCGTACGTGTCTCTGCGACCGGTTTGTCGAGCCTCCCTGGCAGGAAGCCCGACGTCGCCTTCATCTATCTCGAGTTCGGCTCTGGGGCCATCGCGAACATCCACCTGTCGTGGTTGGCTCCGACGAAGCTGCGTCGCACGATGCTCGTGGCGACGCGAAAGATGGTCGTCTACGAGGACACCAACGCCGAGGAGCCCGTCAAGATCTATGACAAGGGCGTCGACCTCCCGGATCCAACAAGCTTTGGCGAGCACCAGGTCCAGTACCGGACCGGTGATGTTGTCTCCCCTCGGGTCGAGAGCTGGGAACCGCTCCGTCGCGAGCTTGAGCACTTCCTCGCGCGCGTGGCAAACGGCGAGACGCCGTCGGATCCAGAGCGGAAAGCCGCAACGATCGTCGGGGTGATCGAGGCCGCCGAGCACTCGCTCCGCAACAGGGGAGTGCCAGTAAATATAGCGCCATCGTGGGAACCGAGTTGAGGGTGGAGTCTCTTCGCCTGCTGCGTAACCACGGTTCGTCGGTCAAGTACCGCCATGAGATCAAAGGAGGCAACTCCCGGCTTGACGAGCTCCAGGCCGCCCTGCTTAGCGTCAAGCTGAGCTACGTGGAGGAGTCGAACCGCCCACGCGCAGAATGCGCCCGTCGCTATCTCGAGCTACTTACGGACGTGCCCGAGGTCTCTGTTCCGGTTGCGCCATCTGGCGATCGTTCCCAGGTCTGGTACGTGTTCAACATTCGCTACCAACGGCGCGACCAGTTGCGGTCCATGTTGGAGCAAGAAAGGATCGGGACCACGACCTACTACCCTGAGCCTCCTCACTTGTCACCGGCCTATGCCGAGCTGGGCTACGCGAGGGGTGACTTTCCCGTCGCAGAGGAGTTCGCCGGCACGAGCCTCGCACTCCCCTTCAGCTCTCACCTGCGGCTCGACGAGCAGGAGACGGTCGTGGACTCGGTCCGCCGCGCAGCTCTCGCACTGTCGTGAGCAGCTGACAGGCATGGCGAAAAACAAGCGTGTGGTCGAAGACGAGATCCTGCACGCTCACCGCAGGTCCTTCGACCGACTGGTCAGTGTCGCACAGCTCCGGCTCGAGCGGCGGCAGTTCGACGACGCAGCTGCTCTTGCTGGCGTCGCTGCCCAATTCGCTTGGGTGCATCACACGGGATGTTTCACCTCCCCGGAGCTGGAGGCGGTTACCCGGGCGCTCGGAACGGTCATCAACGGCGAGACTCCGAGCGCGGATGGGCCATTTCTCGGGTGCCTGCCGCCCCGACGCATACTCCACGTCTTTACAGAGGCTCGCGAAATTGGAGGCCACACCCGGCTCGCAACCCGATGGATGACGCTCGACTCGAACCGAGTGCACTCTGTTGTTACGACACGCCAGCGGGGGGACGTTCCCGCGGAGCTGCGGGCCGCGGCAGAAGCATCCGGCGGCTCGGTGACGGCGGTTCACGACGACCTCGGTCCGCTCGCAACGGCGAGCCGGCTGGCTGCGCTCGCGGAGAACTATGACGTGGTCCTGCTCAACGTCCACCCGTCTGACGTCGCACCTTCCATCGCCTTCTCGTCTCGTCGGCCACGGCCGCGGGTTCTTTTCGTCAACCACGCCGATCACGTCTTCTGGCTCGGCACGTCGGTCGCGGACCTTGTCATCTGCCTCCGCCGCTCCGGCCACCTGATCGCCCGCACGAGGCGCGGCATCGAAGAGAGTCGACTCGTCGATCTGCCGCTTCCGCTCGTGCTTCTTCAGCGCACCACGAGCATCGCTGATGCCAAGCAGGCGCTCGGCATCGCTCCGGACCATGTCGTGCTACTGAGCGTCGCTTCCAAGTACAAGTTCGAGAGCCGGAGGCCTCCGAGCTTCTTGGACCTCGTCCTTCCTGTTATCGAACAACAGAAGTCGACGACCCTACTCGCCGTGGGACCGACCGACTCCGGTCAGTGGCACAAAGCGAACAAGCTGACCGCAGGACGTGTCCGACCACTCGGCGCGCTCCGTGATCCCGCGCCGTATCGTGACGCGGCGGATATCTATCTCGACTCATTTCCCAGCGGGTCGGTTACGTCGCTGCTCGAGAGTGCCGCCCTCGGGACGCCGTGTCTTGCGTACGTCGGTGGGAGGGATCCTGAATCGCCCATCGTGAGCGACCCTCCCTTCGTCGTCGATGCGATCCTTCGCGCGCAACATCCGACCGAGTACCGGCGCCTGCTTCTTCAGCTCATCTCCGAGCCCGAGTTCAGAGCAGAAGTCGGTGCTGGTCTGGCATCCCAGGCCCGAGAGGCTCACTCGGCCGACCGGTGGCTGCCACGGCTTGAGGAGGTGTACGAGCAGCTCGGGACCGTGGGTCGCGTGGAGGGACCGGCCGCGGTCACGGCGGCGTTTATGGCCGCCGGTGTCGACCGGGAAGTCGTCAGTCTCGCGACGGGCCGCGACGGACCTCTGGCTGTGGCCGAGACACTCGTTTCGTACCGCGGCGAACTCCGCTCCCTGAAAGGCCAGGTGCTGTTAGCAAGGGCGCTGCTACGCGGGAGGGCGCTGCTACTCCGGAGCCCCTTGCCCGTCCAGCGACGGGTCAGCAGCCCGATACCGCCCCGGTGGTGGCCGGTCAGCGATCGTTTCCTTGTTCGCTAGAGACAGTTGACTTCAACTGACCCAACCCGCACGTGGGGAAGGTCATTGGGCCACGCCCTCTGAACTCCCTTCAAGTAGGGCGAGCGTGACCGGAACTGGCTCGCGCGATGGTCGATGCGAGCCACTGTTCTTCCTGATAGAGACCCTTCGGCAATAATCGGAGAGCCTCTTTCAGTGACAGGGCGTGAGGCTACCGTCACGACCCCCTACAGGGCGAAGACCTCGACGGGGAAACTAGTGAGGAGCGCATCAACGCGTTCCTCGGACCAGTCCCATTCCACTGCCGTGTCGTCTTGGACCGGTCGGTCGACGAAGGCTTCGAGACTGGTCCGGGCCGGCGCGTTGCGGGGCCCGGCGATGAATTCGATCCGCACCTGCTCGCCACCCAGGCGCTGGTGGGCGGCGCGCAGGAGCACAGCGAGGATCACCGCTTCGAGGTCACGTCCGAGGGCGCGGCAGCTGACAACGATCTCGTCCATCACCAGCTCACCGCCCACACCTCGCTGGGCAAAGGCGCCGGCCACGATACCGCTGTCGGAGAAGCGGTCCCGTAGGGCGACCGCCACAACGCACGCAGCGGGGTCTGCCAGGTAGGCGGCGACCTCCGCCTCCCCGAGGCGGCGGAACGCGGTGTTGAACTGGTTGACGCGGCCGGATAGGTCGGCAAGACGTCTTACGGCAGCCTGAATGTCGACGCCAACCCGTAACTCGGTGCCGAGTTGGGCCAGGTACGCAGCCACGTCTCCCGTAGCACCGGACCTGGTCACCGCCAGATGCCCCTGGCGGATGCGGGCCGCTGCCAGGTCACCAATGCGTTGGGCAGCAGTTTGGGATTCCGCCCACGGGTCGAGCCCTGGTTAATAG
>Ga0247847_1000317_pt1 | contig 12928 bp, 12 predicted proteins | sample PFST25metaG_FD_186002 | JGI IMG/M metagenome (GOLD analysis project Ga0247847, IMG submission 186002) | Peat soil microbial communities from Stordalen Mire, Sweden - P.F.S.T25 | ecosystem: Environmental > Terrestrial > Soil > Wetlands > Peat | place: Sweden: Norrbotten County, Stordalen Mire...
TCTAAATTCTTGTATACGTATTTGATATTTGCTATCTTAGCAAAAGATTAGAACAATATGAGACTCTAATTACTGTTCGGAAAGTGATATTTCGAAAGGTCGCTTAATCAGAAGAATGTTTGTTTTGATCTAAATCTGAATAAAAATTATTGAACGAGTGCCATGTGACTTTAGTGTAGAAATAAAACATGTATACATGAAAAAAAAAGCAGGTATAAGTAAAACTATTTACGGCTTCTTGCCAACGGATCTTGATGGATTTGATTCACTGGCAGAGCTTGCTCTCGATTTAGGATGGTCGTGGAATCACGCTGCCGATGAGATTTGGCAACAACTTGATCCGACTTTATGGAACCTCACTCATAATCCATGGGTAATATTGCAGACAGTATCAAGGGATCAATTTAAGAACGTAATGTCCGATCCCGGTTTTCGCAAAAAGGTGGATGTTCTTGTACAACATCAGGAGCAAGTAATGTCTGTTCCGGCTTGGTTTCAAAACAGTTATTCTCACTCTTCACTAACTTGTGTCGCCTATTTTAGCATGGAATACATGTTAAGCGAGGCACTTCCTATTTATTCGGGAGGACTGGGTAATGTGGCCGGCGATCAACTCAAAGCTGCCAGCGACCTTGGAGTACCCATTGTCGGTGTGGGATTGCTTTATCAACAAGGCTATTTTCGTCAGGAGATTGATAACAATGGAGAACAACAAGCTCTTTTCCCATATAACGATCCACAACAATTACCGATTATTCCTTTACGTGAAGCCAATGGAGAATGGTTGCGCCTAGAAGTTATCTTGCCCGGATATTCGGTATGGCTGCGTGTATGGCAAGTGCAGGTTGGCAGAATCAAACTATATCTGTTAGACAGTAATGATGCGGCTAATTTCCCTGTTCACAGAGGAATAACCAGCGAATTATATGGCGGCGGGCCTGAACTCCGGCTTAAACAGGAAATGATACTCGGAATCGGAGGATGGCGACTGTTCAATGCTCTCGGCATTCAGCCTCAGGTGTGCCATCTCAATGAAGGGCATGCGGCATTTGCCATACTGGAACGTGCTTATAACTTTATGAACGACACAGGACAATCCTTTGAAGTTGCCCTTGCTGCCACAAGAGCGGGGAATCTTTTCACAACTCACACCGCAGTAGCAGCAGGATTCGACTGTTTCTCACCATCGCTTATTGAACAATATCTGGGTGAATATGCAGAACAGAAGCTGGAGATCACACGTCATCAATTGTTGGCATTAGGACGCAAAGATTCCGGGAACGAATCAGAAAAGTTCAATATGGCATATCTGGCAATCAGGGGAAGCGGAGCCGTAAACGGGGTAAGTCGCCTTCATGGAAAAGTCAGCCGCCACATCTTTGAACCACTATTTCCCAAATGGCCCACAGCCGAAGTACCCGTTGGACATATAACCAATGGCGTTCACATGCCGACATGGGACTCCAAAGAAGCAGACGAAATTTGGACGGATGCTTGTGGCAAAGACCGGTGGCTCGGAATGAATAAAACTATGGAACATGATATTCGTCAGGTTTCCGATGAAAAACTTTGGGAAATGCGAACCAATGCAGGTAAAGCGCTTATCGACTTTGCCCGTGAACATTTTTCAAAACAGTTACTTGGCTCAGGTCATACGCCTGAAACAGTTGAACATGCAAAACATCTATTTGATCCAAATGTTTTAACATTGGGCTTTGCCAGACGTTTTGCAACCTACAAACGACCCAATTTATTGCTGCATGATCCGCAACGCTTGCTGCGGTTATTGACAAATCCTAAATTTCCCGTTCAACTCATTTTATCCGGCAAAGCGCATCCGGCCGATCAGGAAGGACAGGATTTAATTAAAGAATGGATACGATTTATACGACAGGAAAATGTTCGTCCTCCCGTCATATTCCTCGGTGATTACGATATGACTATCTCCGAAAATCTCGTGCAAGGTGTTGATGTTTGGATTAATACTCCGCGTCGTCCCTGGGAGGCCAGTGGAACCAGTGGAATGAAAGTGTTAGTCAATGGAGGCCTTAATCTTTCTGAATTGGATGGCTGGTGGGCAGAGGCTTATACATCCGAAGTGGGATGGGCGCTGGGAGATGGCAAAGAACATGTGGACGATACATCCTGGGATGCCATCGAAGCTGAGCAACTCTATAATTTACTCGAACAAAAGGTGATACCTGAGTTTTATGACCGTAATGAAAAGGGCATCCCTACTGCCTGGATATCGCGGATGCGGGAAAGCATGGCACAACTAACACCGCGATTCTCTGCAGACAGGACAGTGCGTGAATATACGGAGCAACACTATCTTCCTGCAGCAACAGCATATCTTGAACGTGCCGATAATAAGGGAGCCATCGGTAGACAAATTGTCGATTGGCAGCACAATCTTGAGCAGAAATGGGCGACGATCCACTTCGGCAATGTGAAGGTTGAACCTCATGATGATAAACTCTTATTTGAGATTCAGGTTTATCTCAATGATATTAACCCTGAAACTGTACGTGTAGAACTTTACGCCGAAGGAACGAACGGCGAGGCGCCGGAACGGCATGAATTGAAACCAGAACAAAAAACTGACGACACCGGGATAGGTTATATCTTCAGTGAAACTATATCACGGACACGACCTGCAACAGACTATACAGCCAGAGTGATACCAAACTTCCCTGGTGTTTCAGTTCCTCTTGAAAACAGGCTCATTCTTTGGCAACATTAATATTTTTTATTATGGACAAAACAACTGCGATCACAACGCTTTTTTTAGATATTGGTGGCGTAATGCTATCCAATGGCTGGGGACACGAGTCGCGAAAATTAGCTGCTGATTTTTTTAATCTAAACTTTAGTGATATGGATGATCGGCATCATCTCACTATGGTAACCCTTGAAGAGGGAAAGCTAACACTGAATGAATACCTTAAAAGAGTAGTATTCTATCAGAAGCGTTCTTTCACTCCTGTTCAATTTAGGGAGTTTATGTTCTCTCAATCCACTCCACACATAGAGATGATAGAATTAATACAGCAGTTAAAAGAAAAGTATCAGCTCAAAATAGCCGTAGTCAATAATGAAGGAAGGGAGTTGAATGAATACCGAATCAAGAAATTTCAGTTGAATCAGTTCGTGGACTTTTTCATATCCTCCTGCTTCGTGCATTTTCGAAAACCCGATGAAGATATTTTTCGGGTAGCGTTGGATATTGCACAAGTACCAGCCGAACAAGTACTCTATCTAGAAGATATGCAAATGTTTGTTAACATTGCAAGAGATTTGGGAATTCGAAGTATTCAACATAAGAGTTATTTATCAACATCCAAAGCATTAGAAGATATGGGGCTAAAAATTGGATAAAAACAAGAGAACCCATTCATGAATAAAGACCAGGCTAGCATCTTAACCATCAATGGTGGCTCGTCCACTATCAAGTTTGCGCTGTATCAAATTGATGATCCATTGTCGTGTTTACTTCATGGAAATATTGATCGAATCGGTCTGAAAGATTCAACGCTCACTTACAATGACAAGAAAGATACTAAGAAGAACTCTCTTAAGATTGATTCTTCAGATTATCAGTCAGCGGCAGATTTTCTGATTGATTGGCTCGAAAAGAAGGATGAATTTCCTTCTGTCAAGGCAATAGGACACCGCGTGGTTCATGGCATGAAGCATACTGAACCCGAACTTGTCACACTTAACTTGTTGGATGAGCTTCATCACATCATTCCTTACGATCCCGATCATCTGCCTGCTGAGATTACCTTGATTGAACTTTTCCGTCAACAGCATCCAAAACTTCCCCAAGTGGCTTGTTTTGATACAGCGTTTCATACATCCATGCCCCGTGTGGCTAAACTGCTTCCGATTCCACATCGCTTCTATGAAAAGGGAATACAACGTTATGGTTTTCATGGTCTTTCTTATTCTTATTTGATGGAAGAATTAACACGAATTACGGGAATAAAAGCAGCCAAAGACCGGGTAATACTGGCTCATTTGGGAAATGGCGCAAGTATGGTTGCTGTCAGCAATGGGAAAAGTATTGATACCAGCATGGGATTCACTCCTGCTGCCGGATTGCCAATGGGTTCACGACCAGGAGATTTGGATCCGGGCGTTGCCTGGTATATGATGCAGTCAGAACATTTAACTCCAGAGAAATTTAATCACTTAATCAATCATGAATCAGGTCTTCGCGGCATTTCCGAAACAAGCTCTGATATGCAGGATTTACTTGCAAAAGAACCTGACGATGTTCGGGCGGCAGAAGCAGTATCATTATTTTGCTATCAGGCTAAGAAGTGGATTGGAGCTTTCGCCGCAACTCTTGGTGGATTAGATACATTGGTCTTTACCGGTGGCATTGGCGAAAACAGTCCGATCATTCGCTCCCGCATTTGTGAAGGATTGGAATTTCTTGGAATCGAAATTGATGAAAAACGAAACAGATCAAACAATGAAGTTATTTCAATCAAAAACGGACAAACCATAGTTCGTGTTATTCGCACGGATGAAGAACAGATGATCGCACGTTTGGTATGTCGAACACTCGGACTTGGCATAACCGATCAAACAAAAAACTCAAACAAACTGTCAGCCACGTGATAACGAAAAACAACAAAACTAAAAAACGAAAGGATTACTATTATGCTAAACAAAGTCAAAACATTACAGGGTTTCCCACTGAGCGGAATTGATGGAGAAATCGGGAAAGTTAAGGAATTCTACTTTGATGATCAGCATTGGACGATTCGCTATCTGGTCGCCGACACCGGAAACTGGCTTACCGGCAGACAGGTGTTAATTTCTCCTTATGCCTTGCTTGCAGCGGTAAAAGAGGAGCAACGCATCATCATTAATTTGACAAAAAAACAGATTGAGGAAAGCCCATCTTTGGATAGTGACAAACCCGTTTCCCAACAGTTCGAAGAGGCCTATTACATGTATTATGGATGGCCAATGTATTGGGGCGGTCCATACATGTGGGGCAATTATCCCTACATTATACGTGATCGAGAGAAATGGATAAAAGCCAACCAACCGGAGAAAGGATGGGATTCTCATTTGCGCAGCACACACACCGTGACTGGCTACAACATCCAGGCTACAGACGGAGAAATAGGCCATGTCGAAGATTTTATCATCGATAACGAGACATGGGCAATCCGTTATTTGATCATCGATACAAAAAATTGGTGGCCGGGTAAAAAAGTACTCATTTCACCACGATGGATTGAGCGCATTAGCTGGAGCGAGTCGAAAGTCTTCATCAATCTATCCTGTGAGGTCATCAAGCAGTCACCGGAATATTCAGAGAAGTCTTTGCTAACCAGGGATTATGAGAATAAATTGCATCAGCATTATAATAAGCCGGGATACTGGATTGATGAATTAGCTGATAAGGTACTTCCCGCTTGATAAACAGGAAGAAATTACTTCTGTCGGATTTTGAGTAACAAAATTGAAATAAAACCAATTCAAATGAAAACGAAAGATGTGTCTGAACATAAAACAGGGGATAAAGAAGAGAAAAAGATTGAATGGGATAAAACAAAGAAAACCCACAAGATAAATAAAGAAAAACCAGAATGGGTTGATGATTTAGCAGATAAAGTTCTTCCCGCTTGATAAACAGGATGAAATTACTTCTGTCGGATTTTGAGTAACAAAATTGAAATAAAACATGATTATGGGAACAAAAAAAGTGCCAGAAAAAGGAAAAGACGTTAAAAGCAGATATGAAAGTGACATTCTTGCCAAAACAAAAATGATGGATAAAAAAGATGAACCATTATCACACGAACTTCTGCGAAAGATGAATGCATATTGGCGTGCCGCCAATTATCTATCGGTCGGACAGCTCTATCTCTATGCCAATCCGTTACTGAAAGAACCGTTGAAACTATCACACGTGAAGCCAATGTTGCTTGGACATTGGGGAACCACACCTGGACAAAATTTTATCTATGTGCATTTGAATAGAATAATAAAAAAGTATGATCTGGATATGTTTTACATAGCTGGACCCGGTCATGGAGGTCCTGCTTTGGTAGGAAATACCTATTTAGAGGGCACTTACAGTGAGATTTATCCAAACATCAGTCAAGACGAGGCCGGACTGAAAAAACTGTTCAACCAATTCTCATTCCCCGGAGGAATTTCCAGTCATGTTGCGCCAACAACACCGGGATCAATTCACGAAGGCGGAGAATTGGGTTATTCACTCAGTCATGCTTTTGGAGCCGCATTCGATAATCCCGAATTAGTCGTGGCTTGTGTTATTGGTGACGGCGAAGCGGAAACAGGTCCATTGGCGACCTCATGGCATTCCAATAAATTTCTGAACCCGATTACCGACGGAGCCGTGCTGCCGATCCTGCATCTTAATGGTTACAAAATTGCCAATCCCACCATACTGGCGCGCATCTCGCATGAGGAACTGGATCAGTTGCTCCGTGGTTATGGCTGGACACCTTACTTCGTGGAAGGAGATGAACCGGAAAAGATGCATCAACTCATGGCTGCTGCTCTAGAAAAGGCTATTGAAGAAATCAAGCAAATACAAGGCAATGCCCGGAAAAACAACATTACCATTCGGCCATTCTGGCCAATGATTGTCTTTAATTCACCTAAAGGCTGGACAGGACCAAAAGAAGTCGACGGACTTCAAATCGAGGGCACATTTAGGGCACACCAGATTCCCTTATTAGTGGATTCTGAGCATCCTGATCATCTAAAACTCCTTGAAAACTGGATGAAAAGCTATAAGCCCGAAGAACTCTTCGACGAGAAAGGTCGTCTTTTGCCCGAATTAGCCGAACTGGCTCCAAAAGGGGATCGAAGAATGGGTGCTAATCCGCACGCAAACGGTGGATTGTTACTACATGATTTGCTTATGCCTGACTTTAGAAATTACGAAGTAGATGTGCCGTCGCCAGGATCTGTTCAGGCCGCCGACACACACGAGCTTGGAGTGTTTTTGCGCGATGTGGTCAAGCTCAATCAGGAGCAACGCAATTTTCGGATTTTCGGCCCTGATGAAACACTTTCCAATAGATTAAATGCTGTTTTTGAAGTAACCGACCGACAATGGGATACCCGAACACAAGATAATGATGAGTTTCTTGCATCTGATGGGCGGGTAATGGAGATGTTAAGCGAACATCAAAGTGAAGGTTGGCTCGAGGGATACCTGCTCACAGGAAGACATGGGTTGTTTAACTGCTATGAGGCGTTTATCCATATCATCGATTCAATGTTTAATCAACATGCCAAGTGGCTTAAAGTTAGCGCAGAATTACCGTGGCGAAAGAAAATTGCATCGCTCAATTACCTGCTGGCTTCGCATGTCTGGCAGCAAGCGCATAATGGCTTCACGCATCAAGATCCTGGCTTTATCGATCATGTGGTAAACAAAAAAGCCTCTATTGTTCGCGTTTACCTTCCACCTGATGCAAATTGTCTGCTATCGGTTTGGGATCATTGTTTAAGAAGTCGGCATTATGTTAACGTAGTGATCGCGGGAAAATATCAAGCGCCTCAATGGTTGTCTATGGATGCCGCAATTGAACATTGTACCAAAGGGATTGGCGTTTGGCAATGGGCCAGCACCGACCGAGGCTCAGAACCGGATGTGGTAATGGCTTGCTGTGGTGACGTTCCAACGCTGGAAACACTAGCTGCTGTTTCCATCCTGCGTAAACATTTGCCTGATCTGAAGATTCGTGTGATCAATGTTGTCGATCTGATGAAATTGGAACCGAATACCGAACATCCTCATGGACTGAGTGATCAGGACTTCGATGCTTTATTCACCAAAGACAAACCAATCGTCTTCGCATTTCATGGTTATCCATGGTTGGTACACCGTTTAACTTATCACCGTACTAACCACGAAAACATGCATGTTCGGGGCTATAAAGAAGAAGGTACGATCACAACCTACTTCGACATGACGGTCTTAAACGACCTTGACAGGTTTCACCTGGTACAAGATGTGATAAACAGGTTACCTCAGTTGGGTGATAGCGGTGCCACACTGAAGAAGTTGGTACAGGATAAACTCATCGAGCACAAACAGTACATTGATAAACACGGACAAGATATGCCCGAAATTCTTAACTGGAAATGGAATCAAGATTGAACATGGAAAATGAAAATGTTGGATGTAAAGGTAAAATGATGCACATAGGCATAGCTGCAGACCATGGTGGGTTTGAATTAAAAACACAACTGATGGCGGCGCTCAAAGCATTTGGTTATAAAGTGACAGACTTTGGTGCTTATAAATTGGTCGTAGGTGATGATTACCCTGATTTTGTTGTGCCTATGTCCAAAGCGGTGGCGAGTGGTGACGTTACCCGCGGTTTGGCTATTTGCGGCAGCGGCGTTGGAGCTTGCATCGCTGCCAACAAGACACCCAAAGTGCGGGCAGCGTTGATCATGGATACCTTTTCCGCTCATCAGGGAGTGGAAGATGACGACATGAACGTTATGTGTCTTGGAGGACAGGTCACCGGATATGCTCTTTCTTGGGATTTGGTACAGACATTCCTGAATGCAAATTTCAAAGCGGACGAACGGTTTATACGACGTCTTGCAAAAGTGGCGGCTTTGGAAAAATAAAAATTGAATGAAAAAAGACAATATCCAATGAATGAAAATGAACCTAATAACCATACCCATAGGCCATACTGGAAACGGATACATCATACCTGGAGTTTTTGGATCTTTTTGCTTTTGATGCTAGTTGGTATCCTATATTACATAATAAGTGTTGACTTTGCATTTGCGCCTCACAGACAAATAATGCAGTCATCTGAAAATAACAGAACACGATAAACATTCACACTCAAATAATTATTAAAGATGAATACACAAGATATTATAAACACCGCGAAGGCATTGGTAGCTAACGACAAAGGTTTGTTGGCCATGGATGAAAGTAATCCAACCTGCAACAAGCGCTTTGCCGCATTGGAAATTCCTCAAACAGAAGAATTAAGATGTGCCTATCGTGAAATGATTGTGACTACAACCGGTTTGAATGAGAGCATAAACGGAGCAATACTCTATGATGAAACTGTCAGGCAGCATTTGAAAAACGGCACATCTTTTGTCAAAGTTCTTACAGATGCAGAAATTATTCCCGGAATTAAAGTAGATGCCGGAGCAAAAGACATGGCGGGTCATACTGGAGAAAAAATTACCGAAGGGCTTGACGGTTTGCGCGACCGACTCAAAGAATATGCCCAAATGGGATTACGTTTTGCTAAGTGGCGTGCTGTAATTGCCGTAGACAAAGATATTCCGACACGGGCATGTATCGAAGCAAATGCACAGGCATTGGCACGTTATGCCGCGTTGTGCCAGGAAGCAGGACTGGTTCCGATTGTTGAGCCGGAAGTACTCATGAATGGCAATCATACTTTAGAACGTTGTTTTGAAGTTACCGAAGAAGTACTCCACATAGTTTTCAAGCAACTTTATACGCAAGAGGTAATGCTCGAAGGAATGATTCTAAAACCAAATATGGTAGTACCCGGACTGGCATGTCCAATACAAGTATCGGTTGATGAAGTGGCAGATGCTACTGTAAAATGTTTGTTACGTGTTGTTCCGGCAGCCGTTCCGGGAATTGCATTTTTGTCGGGAGGTCAATCCGCAGAATTAGCTTCCACCCGTTTGAACGCTATGAATATCCGGTTCAAATCGCAACTTCCCTGGGCGTTGGCGTTTTCATTTGCACGCGCTATTCAACAGCCTGCATTAGAAATCTGGCATGGAAAAGAAACGAATGTGTCGGAAGCTCAACAAGCCTTGTATCATCGGGCCAAATGCAACCAGGCTGCCCGCCGTGGCGAATACATCGCCGCTACTATGGAAAAAACACAAGTATGGCAACAAAGAAACATTTTATGAGTAAAATAAATTTGTATCCTCTACAATTCGGGCCGATCTACCAGTATCGGATTTGGGGTGGTCGCCATTTGTCTGACCTGCTTTTCGCTCCATTGCCTGGCGATGGTCCTATAGGCGAGGCATGGATGCTCAGCGATCGTGATGATCATGCAAGCCTTGTAGCTAATGGTTCGCTAAAAGGGCAGACCATTACGCAAGTGATGGAGCAATATCCTGAGCAATTGATGGGAAAATTTGCCGGACACTTTAACCGGTTTCCGCTGCTGTTAAAATTCCTCGATGCCAGTGAATTGCTTTCGGTTCAGGTGCACCCATCCGATGAACAAAAGGATTATATACCTGCCGGTGAACACGGTAAATCAGAAGCATGGGTAGTGCTGAAAGCGGAGGAAAAAAGCCTGATTTATGCCGGTTTGAAATCAAAAACTACTACTGATAATCTGAGGCATTCGATTATGAGTGGTACAATTGAAGACTATCTGTCATGCTTTACACCAAAATCCGGTGATGTCGTATTCATACCGGCCGGAACAGTTCACGCTCTGGGCGGCGATGTAGTGGTGTTTGAGGTTCAGCAAAATAGCGACGTAACCTTTCGACTTTATGACTGGAATCATGTTGATGCTAAGACAGGACATCCACGTGCACTTCAGGTCAATAAGGCATTTGCCTGCATTGATTTTTCGCAGGGAGTAATAAAACCTGCTGTGCCTGTGGTGGAGATGATAGGGTCTGTGAAACGAGAGCATCTCATTCATTGCGATCATTTCTGTTTGAGTCGAATTTCCGGAGAATCACCGTTTGTAGTCGGTGCTGCTGATGCACCGCATGTACTGGTGTGCATCGCCGGCGACGGACAGTTGGAATACGATGGCGCTTATTATGCAATCAGAAAAGGTGATGTATTTCTCTTACCGGCTATGATCGGAGTGTGTACTTTTTGGCCGAAAAGCAAAGTGAGTTTATTGGAAATTTCAATATAGGAAAACATCTGAAAGTATTAAAAAGAATTCTATTCCTGACTCAATGAAAAAATTAATAGTTTTTGATCTGGACGGTACACTTGCCGAAAGCAAATCGTCTATTGATAGCGAAATGGCGGCATTGCTGCATGAACTACTCGGCATTGTCAATATAGCTGTAATTTCCGGAGGAGGTTGGCCACAGTTTGAAAAGCAAGTTCTTGCTAATCTTCCACAAGACGAAAGTTTGAAGCAATTATCATTACTTCCGACTTGCGGTACTCAATTTTACCAATACAGCGGGGATTGGGCAAAACTTTATTCCGAAGATTTCACCGATGGAGAAAAGGAGAAAATCATCAGTTCCCTAAAAGACGCAATGAAAGAAACGGGCTTCAAAGTTGAAAAGGTTTGGGGAGAAGTTATTGAAGACAGAGGAAGCCAAATCACATTTTCCGCATTAGGCCAAAAGGCTCCCTTAGAAGAAAAAGAAAAATGGGATTCTGATTTCTCTAAGCGAAAAAAGATCAAGGCAATTCTTGATAAGATGATACCGGGGTTCTCAGTACGATTGGGTGGCACAACGTCCATTGATATCACAAAACCGGGCATCGACAAAGCCTATGGAATTGGAAAACTCCGAGACACTCTTGGCATTGCAATTAATGAGATGATCTTTATCGGCGATGCCATATTTCCGGGAGGAAACGATTATCCGGCCAAAGAAGCAGGTGTTGTGTCTATCCGTGTCAAAGATCCTGAAGAATCGAAACGGGTGATTGAAACAATTATTGCTTGTTTAGATGGCATTTAATAAACAAAATTTACTAAGGAGGAAAAATATGAGTGGATTAAAATTACAGCGATTGGGGCAAATCATGGAACCGGAATCCGGTAATCCGATGGAAGTGGAAGGCGTTCTGAATCCGGCTGCTGTTCGTGGCCAGGATGGTGAACTTTATCTTTTCCCCCGCCTCGTTGCAGAGGGAAATTATTCACGCGTTGGCATTGCACGTGTTTTGTTTAATGAATCCGGCGATCCTTATGGAGTTGAACGGCTCGGAATAGCATTGGAACCTGAAGCGGATTATGAATTACGAGCCGATGGCAGTGGCGGATGTGAGGATGCCCGTGTTACTTTTGTTGAGCCGCTCAAGCTCTATTTGATGACTTACACCGCACATTCTCCAATCGGCCCTCGAATTGCATCTGCGGTTTCGGAAGATTTATTTCATTGGAAACGACTTGGACTTGCAACTTTTGAATCATTTCTTGGCATTGATTTTGCTCATGTTGACGATAAAGACGCCAGCCTCTTCCCGATTGCAATTTCCAATCACTCCGGTAAAATGCAGATGGCGATGATTCATCGTCCACTTTTTCAGGGAACGCGTCCCGAGGAAACTGCCGATAAGGCTGCGTCGCGAATAGTGGATATCGATCACGAAAGCATCTGGATATCCTATTGTCCAATGCCCATAAAGGGTCAAGATTTACTACATCTTGGTTTATTTAATTCACATCATCGGCTTGCTACCCCGGTTTCTCCATGGGAACGGCTCAAAATAGGAGGAGGTACTCCGCCTATTCTTACACAGCACGGCTGGCTGATCATTTACCATGGTGTGAGTGAGGTTTCTGATAAGAAAAGTGAAGACAACCATCTATGTTACTCGGCTGGAGTGATGATTCTCTCCAAAGAGCATCCGCGCATCATTCATTATCGTTCAGTGGAGCCTGTTCTAAATCCGATTATGCCGGAAGAACGCAACGGCACAGTGCCAAACGTTGTGTTTCCTACAGGTATCGATCGACGCAATGATCTGGGAATGCCCAATCGTTTCGATGTTTATTATGGTATGGCAGACAAACGAATTGGTGTGGCACGTCTTGATTTGCCGGATATTTTGCCTCAGGAAGGTGTCGCCGATTCACCGGATAAGAAAGTGTAACGAAAAGAGAGGCTTGAAATAAAAACTGCTATTTAAAATTAAACTAAAAGACTATGCTAAAATTAATAG
>Ga0247847_1000320_pt1 | contig 12790 bp, 11 predicted proteins | sample PFST25metaG_FD_186002 | JGI IMG/M metagenome (GOLD analysis project Ga0247847, IMG submission 186002) | Peat soil microbial communities from Stordalen Mire, Sweden - P.F.S.T25 | ecosystem: Environmental > Terrestrial > Soil > Wetlands > Peat | place: Sweden: Norrbotten County, Stordalen Mire...
GCCCAGCAGCACGCCGTACTGGGCGCGCTGGCCCCGGCCGCGGCTCTGACCCACGGCTTCCGGATCGGCTTCTTCGTGCTCGCCGGCGTGCTGGTGGGCGCGGCCGTTGTGTCGGCGGTCCTCATCAGGACCGAGCCGGCCGGAGCCGAAGCGGGCGTCTCGGTCGAACCCGTGGCGCAGCCCGCGACCGAGCGGCCCGCGCGCCGCGCGCCGAGCCGGCCGCAGCCGGTCCGCGTGCTCGGACTGGTGGCCGCCAGCGCGCCGGGTTCGGGCCGCGGCTCGTACCATCACGCGCTCTTCCGCTCGGCCCGGGAACAGGCTCCGGCGGGCATGACGATCGACGAGTTCGACATCGCCGCCCTGCCGGCGTTCCACGAGGACGGAGACCATGCGGCGGGCGAGGTGCCCGTGCCGGTCGCCCGCCTGCGGACGGCCCTGCAGGGCTCGGCGGCGATCCTCGTGGCCACGCCCCAGTACGACAGCGGCGTGGCCGGCTTTCTGAGCAACGCCTTCGCCTGGGCGACGGGTTCAGACGACGGCCGCCGCGCCCTGGCCGGCAAGCCGCTGGCCGTCATGGGGACCTCCTGCGACGAGGGCGACATGCGAGTCGCGCAGGCGCAGATCGGCGACGTCCTGGGGGTCGGACCGACCGACGATGGCGGCGGCGCCCGCCTGTTATGGAGCTGCGTGCGCGACGCCCGGCCGGGCGCCCGCACGGCCGACGGCGAGGTCCACGAGTCGGTGCGGGCCCTGCTGGCGACGCTGTCCGACGCGGCCCAGCCCGCCGAGCTGGCGGCCTGAGGGGGCGGACGCGCCGCTGCGGCGGGCCCTGCGGGCCCGCCGCAGCGGCTCCCGGCTCGGCCTCACCCGACCGCCCCGCCGCAGGTCGCCAACGGTGGCCGTCGTTGCCGCCCGCGGCGGGTCCCCGTATCATCGGCGCCGGACTTGAACCGACTTGCGAGGGGCGGCATGGGACTCATCACCTTCGAGCGCAGCGTCGAGACGGCGACCTTCTTCAGCCCGCTGCTGGGCATGGCGCTCACCGAACAGGCCATCGAGGTGCGGCGCGACCCGCTCACCGGCATGACGGCGGTCGCCTCGTCCGAGCTTGCCACCAAAGAGGAGATGTTCTACGGCACGACCGACTGGCAGCACGCCGAGGCGCAGGCGGCGGCCTCTCGCGAGGGCTGCTTCTTCTGTCCCGAGAAAGTGCTCGAGGTGACGCCCCGCTACCCCGAGCGCGTGCTGCCGGGCGGGCGGCTGGAACGCGGCCGCGTGCTGGTGTTCCCGAATCTCTTCCCGCTGGCGGCGCTGCATGCCGTGGTGACCTACCCCACGAAGCACTTCCTGCGGCCCACCGACTTCGCGCCCGCGCTGCTGGCCGAGGGGCTGGGCGCGGCCGTCGAGTTCGCCGGCCGCGCCGAGGCGGCCTACCCGGGCCTCGAGCATCTCGAGCTGTGCTGCAACCACATGCTGCCGGCGGGCGCCAGCATGGTGCACCCCCACTTCCAGGTGTTCGGCGGGCCCGGCGCGCCGTGGCTGCTGGCCCTGCAGTGGCAGCGCGCCGCCGCTTTTTGGGCGCAGCACGGGGTCTCGTATTGGCAGGCGCTGGTCGACGAGGAGGGCGCCCGCGGCGAGCGCGCCATGGGCGGCCGCGCCGGCTGGACGTGGCTGGCGGCCTACGCGCCCAGCGGTGGGCGCGAGGTCATGGCCGTGCTGCCCGGCCGGGCGCGCTTCGCCGCGCTCGACGACGAACAGGTCGCCGAGCTGGCGCGCGGTCTGTCGAAGGTCCTGGCCTGGTATGAGCGCGAAGGCCTGTCGGCGTTCAACTTCTCGGTCCTCGGCGGGCCGCTCAACGGCCCGCCGGAGGCGCACGCCGTCGTGCTGCGTGTCATCGCCCGCTCGGCCTTCAAGCCCGATTACCGCACCGACGACTACTTCCTGCAGAAGCAGCTCGGCGGCGAGCTGATCTTCGTTTCGCCCGAGCAGATCGCCGCCCAGCTGCGCCCCGAGCTCGACGTGGAATAGACCGGCCGCCGCCGGCGTAGGCCACAAGAGAGCGGTGCGCTCCCGCCGTCACGGGCGCGCAAAAGAGCGGGGGTGCGGGCCTTGAAAAGGCCCGCACCCCCGCTCCGCGTCGATGCGAGGATCGGCGTCGCGTGGTCTGCGAACGCTAGACGTCTTCGACGGCGCTCTCGATGAGACCGTCTTTGGTCTCCACCTCGCCCTTGGTCTCGGCCCGTCCCCAGGCCCAGAAGATCACGGCCACCAGGATGATCACCAGGAACGAACCCAGAGTGACCACTTCGAAGTAGGTGCGCCCCACTCCCCAGCTGTCCTTGATCGAGTACGCCTTGCCGAAGATGTAGTGGTCGAGGAATCCCGGCCAGAGGAAGGTGAAGCCCGTGATGATCACGGCGGCCTCGGTGAGGATCACGCAGAGCCAGAGGCCGATCGCGCCGCCCGGGACCTTGAACGGGCGGGGCACGTCGGGGTACTTGCGGCGCAGCGTGATGATCGCCGGGAACATGAAGATGAATGCCAGGACGGTGGTCGACACGGTGAGGTCGAGCATCAGCGAGAAGAAGTTGCCGAGCGTGCCCTTGAGCACCGCCAGGATGTAGATCACGAAGATCGACCCGATGATGCCGGAGAGGACCGCCATGACCGTCGGCGTGCCCTGCTTGCTGAAGCGCCCGAGGAACCGCGGGGCGGCGCCGTCGAGGGCGACGAGCGCCTGGACGCGGCAGGAGCCGAGGATCCACACCGAGCCCGAGCCGATCAGCGTCAGGATGATGATGATGCCGAAGATGTAGCCCAGGAACTTGCCGAAGCCGCCAGTGCCGAACACAGCCGCGTTGACGGCCTGGAAGGATCCGGTGAAGCCGCTGACGCCGGCCAGGGTCTTCTCGGGGAGCGCGATCAGGATGCCGGCGACCACGACGACGTACAGGACGACGCTGAGTATGCCCGAGCGCAGCACACTGATGGGCACGTCGTGCTGCGGGTTGACCATCTCTTCGCTGGCGCCCGTCTCGAGCTCGAAGCCGGTGATCAGGAAGACGATGAGGCCGATCACGGCCAGGAAGCCGGTGATGCTGGGCTTAAGACCGCCGAGGGGCGCATGCCCGGCGGGCATGCCCTTCTTGATGAGGAAGCCGACCACCAGGACGCTGAAGAAGATCACCGCGATGGCCTTGACGTAGGCGCCGATGTTGCCCGCCCACTTGCCGTGCTTGAGCGCGACGACGGCGATCCCGATGTTCAGCCAGACGAAGATGAGGCCGATGATCGTCGACGGCAGCCAGCCGAGGTCGGCGTGGCCGTTGGGCTCCATGAAGAAGCTGTTGATGGCAGCGATCGACACGGCCGCCAGCGTGCCCCCGATCCAGATGGGGTTCGCGATCCAGTAGAGGATCGCCGAGATGCCGCCGGCCAGCTTGCCGTAGGCCATGCGCACCCAGGTGTAGATGCCGCCTTCGGCCGGGAAGGCCGCACCGAGCTCCGCCGTGACCAGGCCGTACGGCAGAATGTAGATGACGATGAAGATGATGAACCACGTGATGCTCTCCCAGAGCCCGGCCTTCGCGAGTCCCGCTACGGCGTCGAGCCCGACGAGAGCGCAGACACTGAAGAAGATGAGGTCCCAGCGGTGCAGCACCTTCTGGAGTTTGGCCTTTTCCTGTTTGAGCTCGACGTCAGGCATGCAGAACCCCCATTGCTCCGTTTACGCGAACAGTCCGGCGCTCCGAGCACGAGTGCGCACCGAACTCGAGTGACCCCTGCATATAGCCACCAAGACGGCCCAGACGCAAGAGACCGAACAAAGACCACGCTCCTTCTTGCGCCGCTGAACGCCGCGCCGTCGAGGCTCGAGGCGCCGGGCTCAGGGCTCGGATGTGGCGCGGCCCTACGCGGCGCTGAACGCCTGGGCGAGGTCGGCGATCAGGTCGTCGGCGTCCTCGATGCCCACCGAGTACCGGATCAGCCCTTCGGGGATGCCCAGCGCGGCGCGCTCCTCAGCGGTGCACTCGACATGGCTCGTGGTGGCCGGCGGACCGGCGATCGTTTCGACGGCGCCCAGATTGGCGGCGCGATGCGCCAGGCGCAGGCGCGGCAGCACGCGCTTCACCGCGTCGAAACCGCCCTCGAGCATGAAGCTGAGCACTCCGCCGTAGCCGCGCATCTGGCGGGCCGCGATGTCGTGGCCGAGGTGCGACTCGAGACCCGGGTAGTACACGGCGTCGATCACCGGCTGCTGCAACAGCCAGCGCGCGATCTTCAAGGCGTTCTCGTTCTGCTGACGGATGCGCAAGTGCAGGGTCTTCATGCCGCGGATCAGCAGGTAGGCCGCCATAGGGTCGAGGCTGGCACCGGTGATCTCGCGGTAGTGGTAGACGCGCTCCACCAGCTCGGGGTCGCCGCACAGCACGCCGCCGAGCACGTCCGCGTGGCCGCTTAGGAACTTGGTCGCGCTGTGCAGCACCAGGTCGGCGCCCAGCGCCAGTGGGTTCTGATTGATCGGCGTGGCGAAGGTGTTGTCGGCGACGACGATGGCGCCGACCTCGTGAGCGGCGTCGGCCAGCCGGGCGATGTCCATCACCTTGAGCGTGGGGTTGGTCGGCGTCTCCAGGTAGACGAGTCTGCAGCCCTTGGCGATGGCGCCCTCGATCTGCTCGTGATCGGAGGTGTCGCACAGCTCGACCTCGACATTGAGGCGGGGCAGGAAGCTGGCGAACATCTGGTTGGTGCCGCCGTAGGTGTCCTTGACGGAGACCGCCCGATCGCCGGGCGCCAGCAGCGCGAACAGCGTGCCGCTGATGGCGGCCATGCCCGTGGCGAAGCTCGTGGCCGCCTTCGCGCCCTCGAGGATGCGCACCTTCTCTTCCAAGGCGTGGACCGTGGGATTGGTGTTGCGGCTGTAGATGTAGCCCGGTGCGCGACCCAGAGCCGCGTCGAGCCAGGTCTCCACATCGGGGTAGCCGTAGGCGGCGCTGTAGACGATCGGCACCTGGGTGGCGCCCTGCACCAGGGATTCGTCTTCGCCGGCCCGAACAGCCAACGTGGCTTGCGATCGGGCCGGTCCTCGGTCTGCTTCTGAAGGCTTGGTGTGATCGGTCATTCGGTACCCCTTTCCAGTGCACCCGGGAGAGACGGACGACAGCCGGCCGCCGACTCCCCCGATGGCGTCACCCAAGCCGGCCGCACGACATGCTCCATGCGGCATGATGGCAGAGAAGACGCCGAAAAGCCTATCGCAATACAAGATTCCGCAGATTCTGCGGTAAAGGTCCGCCAAAACCACATTGTCCCAGTACAACGACGGCATCGACTCGGCCGGCTCTTTCGCAGAATGTGCGCTCCCCCGCAGTCGGACAGGGCGCCCGCACTGCACGCGGCGAACGTCGCGACAGACTCTGCTGCAGCGCCCGCCGCGCGCGGCGGGCGCCCGACTCTCAGCTCCCGGCTACCACACGCAAGGTCTGGAGCGTGGCGTCTTCGGCGCCCTGCACACGCACGCCCACAACGGCTGCCTCCAGCAGGTAGTCGACGATCTCCTGAGAGATCTCCTCGCCGGGACCAAGCGCCGGAATGCCCGGCGGGTACGGAGTAAGGATCTCGGTCCCGACCCGACCCACCGCCTGCGCCGTGTCCACCACGTCGCTTGGCGCGTAGAACGCGGTACGCGGCGAGAGCACCTGACGGGTGAAGCGCGGGAACTGCAACGCTGCGGCGCGCTCCATCAACGGACTCGGCTGAGTCCCACGGTACCGATTCGCGACGTCCGTCAGCGCTTCCACCAGGGAGCGTGCCGAGTCACGCGAGTCGCCATGGGTGATGTTGAACATGACGTTGACGGGTTCGGCCATCTCTACCGCGATACGGTAGTCGTCCCGCAGGACCGTCTCGAGCTCGTAGCCCGAAAGGCCAAGGTCGCGAGCGGTCAACGTGAGACGGGTGGGGTCGAACTCGTGGGCTGCGTCCTGTTCCAGGATCTCCTCGCCCAGGATGCGCATCCCGGGTATCTCGCGGATGCGTTGACGCGTCCAGGCCGAGAGCTCGATGGCGCCGTCCCAGAGTTCCTGGCCGTGCATCGCCATCTGCTGACGCGACGCATCGATCGAGGCGAAGATCAGCGCCAGCCGGCTGGTGCTCTGCGTCATCTTGATGATGCTGGCCAGCCGCTTCAGGTTGACGCGCTCGCTCGTGGCCATCAACAGCGATGCCTGGGTGAGGCCGGCGATGAGTTTGTGCGTGCTGTTGACGGCCGCGTCGGCGCCGGCCGCCATGGCGTCGATCGGCAGACCGGTGCAGAAGCGCAGATGTGGGCCCCATGCCTGGTCGACCACGAACGGCAGGCCGGCGGCATGCGCCGCCTCGGCCATGCCGGTCAGATCGGCGCCCACACCGTAGTAGTTCGGCGAGCTGGTGAAGACCGCCGTCGCGGCGGGCTGCTCGATCACCGCCTGGGCCACCGCTGCCCGCGTCATGCCCAACGGGATCTGCCACTCGTCGTCTATCTGCGGCTCGACGTAGTGGGGGATGGCGCCGGAGAAGACGATGCCGGCCAGCAGCGACTTGTGCGAGTTGCGCGGCACGATCAGCGGCTCGTCCGGCCGCCCGAAGAAGAGCGCCAGCGAATGGACTCCGCTCGTGGACCCGTTGACCAGGAACCATGCCTCGTCGGCACCGTAGGCCTCGGCGGCCAGCCGCTCGGCCTCACCGATCAGGCCGGTCGACTCGCGTGAGTCCTCGATGCCGGCCTGCGGCACGGCGTCTGCCTGCAGGGCACGTTCGCCGATCACCTCGACGAGCCGTTCCGAAGCGCCGTGGCCGATCTTGTGTCCGGGCGTGTGGAACGGGATGTAGCCCAGCTCGCGGTAGCGCCTTACCGCATCGACGTACGGCGTCCTGTCTTGGTCGAGCATCGGCCTCTCCTTCTGGTGGCTGAGCGGGGACGTCCGGGTGGCGACCTTGGCCACGCGCCGGTCTCTCAGGTCAGCACCACGCGCTCGCAGCAGCGGGAGGACCAGCCTGTGGAGACCGCCGGGTAGAGTGTCCCGAACTCGAGCTCCTCACCCAGCCGCACCGGCGGTGAGGCGTTGGTGACATCGACTACCATGTGGTCGGAACTCGCGCCGACGAGCTCGACGCCGTGGCGCTTCGGCTGAAGGCTGGCCGTCATCAGATCGATCTCTCCCAGATCGACGATGGCTCGCCGACGAAGACCGCGATCGGGCCACTCGCACACCTGCATGAACGCGTTCGGTCCACAGGGACCCGCCGGCGCTGAATGCTTGTCCATCACCTCGATCACCTCGGCGAACACCGTGAACGTGTCGGTGTGCGGCATCGGCAGCTCAGCGAAGGTCGAGAAGTCCGTGCCGCAGAGGATCGCTTCGCCGACGCGGAACTGGTTGATGCGCGGCGCCGTGACTCCGGCCTGAAGAAGGTGCAGGTCGCCGCTATGCCCACCCGAGACCAGGCGCATCCGGTAGCCGAGCGCCGCCTCGACGGTCTCGACCAGGTCCGCGAACTCCTGCTGGGTCTGGGCGGTCGGCAGCATGCCGCAGAGGCAGTTGAGTGCGGTCGCCATGCCCGCCAACTCCAGGCCCGGGAGCTCCCGGATAGACCGCGCGGTCCCTTCCGCCTTGTCAGGCGTGACACCTTCCCGACGGTCGCCTGTCTCGACCATGAGAAGAACGCCGTGCGTGCGGCCCTGGGTCACCGCCGCGGCCGAGAGCGCGCGCGCCGTCTTGAGCTCCGAAACCAGGCTGTACTGGGCAAGCCGCACCACGTCACTCGCGGTGCTGATGGCAGGGATGCGCAGCAGGAGCACGTCGGCGTCGATCCCGGCGGCGCGCAACCGCTCGATGTTGTCGAGGCGTGAATCGGCCAACATCGAACAGCCGCCGGCCAACATGGCACGGGCGATCTCGGGCTCGCCGCAGACGCACTTCGTGACGCCTGCCACCGAGATACCGTGGCTCGAGCAGAGTTCGACGACCGCCTCGGCGTTCCGTCTGATCCGGGTGCAATCCGCGACGATCCTCAAGCCGTGCCTCCAACTTTCATGCCCGCCACCGGGCCTCCCGGTGGTCAAGATCGCAGATTGCGCAGTTGCGCACCGGACAACGATCCACAGTCGTTCCAGACCTCGTCGATCAGAACGCGGTCGCGATCTGAGAGCTCTGTGTGGCCCGATCTTGAGGTCCTCCACTGCAGTATACCGCTCGCACGGAGGCTGGTCGTCCGCGCCGGTCGCTGGCCCAGACCATCGACTTCGCCGCGTCCGTTGCGCGCGTCGCGGAGGTCGCTGACTCTACGACGGGCGGCCGCGAACTTGTGGAGGTGCGGGCCGCCAACTTGTGGAGGTCTGGGCCGCGAACTTGTGCGTTCTTAGCGCCGTGTCGTGACAGCCCGTTGGCGGGGAGATAGGCTCGCTGCGTCGGGCCCGGGAGTCTTCTTCCCGGGCCGGGCCTTGCCGTAAGGTCAGCGAAACGCTCAAGCGGAGGTGTGCGCTTGGAAGCCAAGATCCGGACCCGGATGGGGGACGGCGCGCTCGTCGAGATGACGCCGGCGCAGATCCGCGCCGATCTCGAGGCCGGCACCCAGGCGGGCGCCAAGCGGTCCAAAAGCCCTGAGCTCACCGGCGCCGAGCTCGATCACCTCTCCGAGATCTTCTGCTCGAACAGCCGCTTCACGGGCGTCGACATCGGCGACGAGGTCGTGCTCTCGTTCGACGGCTGCGGCAGCCAGGACCTCGGCACCCGCATCAACGACCTGCAGTACTACGAGCAGTACCTGTGCGCCGACTCGCTCGAGCTGTACCACCACGACTACTCCTACAAGCCGGCCAAGGCCGTCATGCCGTTCGAGCAGGTGGTCATGCGCCAGGCGCAGTTCGTCACCACGGCGCCGCTGGGCTATGGGGCCATGCCCGACCTCGGTCTCTACACGGTGCCCGACGGCCCCGTAGCCAACTGGTCGCAGCTCCTGCCACTCGGCAAGATCGACGAGTCTCGGGCGGCCCAGGAAGAGGCCGTCGAGCTCGCCGCCGACGACATCGTCTACGTGGCCGACGAGATGGTCGAAGCCGGCATCGAGTTCATCGACTTAGACACGGCGGGGGCGGCCGGCGACGCCGACTTCCTCGCCTCCCTCAAGGCGATCGAGCGCATCCGCGCCCGCCATCCCGACCTCGGCATCCAGATCGGCATGGCCGGCGAGTTCGTGCTGGGCATGCACGGCGAGCTCGAGTACGACGGCGTGCGGCTGGCCGGCCTCTGGCCGCTCGACCAGATGAAGGTCGCCGCCAAAGCCGGCGTGACCATCTTCGGGCCGGCGATCAACGTCAACACCGGCAAGTCGATCGCCTGGAACGTCGCGCGCACGCTGACGATCGCCAAACCGTGCTGCGAGGCGGCCACCGTGCCCGTGCACTTGAACGGCGGCATGGGCGTGGGCGGCGTGCCGATGCACGTCCTGCCGGCCGGCGACGCCACCTGCCGGGCCTCGCGCGCGGCCGTCGACATCCTGCGCCTCGACGGCTTGTAGGTAGGCGCCGGCGATGTCTACGGCCAGGCTGTGAGCCACGGTGTCGCCTCGGGGATGGGCGGGATCCGGACTGCTGGAGATCTGGTAGCCCGGATGCAGATCACCCGAGGGATGCGGCTTCCCGAGGCCAAGGCACACGTGGCCGGCAAGCTCGGGGTCTCGGTCCTCGACCTTTCCGACCCGACCGCCATGCTCGACGTCCGCAAGGAGCTGGGGCTCGGCGGCATCCTCGAGTCGGGCGAGATCACCGACATCGACGACCCGATGGGCATCGAGGCCAAGTTCAACATCGCCGCCGTGCTCGACGTACCGGTCAACTGCGTCGAGCGCTTCCGCGCCAAAGCGAGCCGCCGCGGGCGCCTGGAGCTCTAGCCAGGCCGGGCAACCTGTGCGGCGGCGGCGCGGGCCTTGCGGCCCGCGCCGCCGCAGGCTCCGCGCCGCCGCCGCACGCTCCGCCCCCCGCTGCACGGCCAGCGCCCGGTGCCTTCACCGCGCCGATCGTCCGACGCTTCGCCGCGTCATTCGCCGACGAATCGGTGCGACCGGGTCGACGATGCCGGGTACGTCAACCACCATCGCTCCCGACTGACGGGACGGGACGAGTCGGGGGCGTCATCATGACATCAGAAAGTGATGTCATGATGACGCCCCCGACATGAGCTGCGCCCACCGCCACACCGGCATTCGCGCTCTGCGCTGCGCCCACTGCCACGACCGCCCCGATTGCTGGAGTGCCCTGTCGTGATCCGGACGATCGTGCAGCTCACGGACGAGCAGTGGGTCGACGCGCGGGAGCACGCCAGGCTCGATGGCCTGTCCTTCGCCGCCTTCGTTCGCCTGGCGATCGACGCGCGTCTCGAGCGTGCGGAATCGGCGCGGCTCGCGGTCCGGCAGCGAGCTCTCGCGGCGGTCGACAGTGTCGAGGCGAGCGGTCGTGGCCGCGGCGGCAACGGCGACCGTCGCCAGGACGGCGACGGCGAGTCCCGTGCGGACGAACCGGCGGAGGGACGAGCCGGGCCGCGCTACTGGCTCGAGCAATGCGACCAATGAACGTGTTCGTCGACACCACGGCGTTCCTGGCGTTGCTCGACGCCCGCCATTCGCAGCACAAGTTCCTGCGCGATGTGTTCGCTCTCGAGCTCGAAGCCGACGCGACGCTGGTCGTCACCAACTACGTCGTGCTCGAGACCTTCGACGTGCTGCGTCGCCGGCTCGGTGTCGAGTCGCTGCGGTTGTTCGCCCGCGAGCTTCTGCCGGCATGCGACATCGTCTGGGTGCAACCGGCCGACCATGCGCTGGCGGTCGAAATGCTGCTGGCCTGCGGACCAAAGCCGCCGACTCTCGTCGACTGTACGAGCTTCGTGGTCGCCCGCCGGCTCGGCGTGAGCCAGTGCCTGGCGCTCGACGAGCGCTTCGCCCACGAAGGCCTCGAGCTGATCTGCTGACGGAGCGTGGCCCGTGGGGCGACGGGACGGTTTCGCGGCAGAGGGGCGGGTGGCGGGGGGCGCGAGCGGCGATATACGATGGGCCGACGGCTCGGGAGACGGTCGTCTCTGCGCTTCGCGCTCTGCGCTCTGAGCACTGTGCTTCGCGCTCTGCGCCTCGCGCTCTGCGCCTCGCGCTCTGCGCCTCGCGCTCAGCGCCTCGCGCTCTGCGCCTCGCGCTCAGCGCTTCGCGCTCAGCGCTTCGCGGGTCGCTTGCAGTCGACTTCCCGGGCCCTTCGCCCGACCGCGCCCCGCGCGGTCGGTAACCGGGTGAAGCAGTGGAGGTGATGCGTTTGGAACCCAGGATCGCAACCCGCATGGGTGACGGCTCGATGGTCGAGATGACTCGCTCCGAGATCAAGGCCGATCTCGAGGAGGGCACGCAGGTATCCGCCAAGCGGGCCAAGGTCGACCCGCTGACCCAGGACGAGCTCGACCACCTGCTCGACATCTACGCCTCGTCGGCGCGCTTCACCGCCGTCGACATCGGCGACGAGGTCGTGATGAGCAACGACGGCACCGGGACCAAGCACATCGGCAACCGCGTGCAGGACCTGCAGACCTACGAGCAGGTGCTCGGCATCGACATGGTCGAGCTCTGGCAGATCGACTACTCCTACAAGGCGATCAAGACCAACGTCGCCCACGAGGGCCAGTCCATGAAGATCGCCCAGATGCTCTGCACTACTCCGGTGCAGTACGGGGCCATGCCCGATCTGGGCCGCTACTCCAAGCCCGACGGGCCCATCGACAACTGGTCCGAACTGCTGCCGCTGATGAAGGTCGACGAGGCGCGCGCGGCGCAGGTCGAAGCCTGCAAGATGCTGGTCGAAGACATCGACTACGTGGCCGATCACATGGTCGAAGCCGGCGCCGACGGCATCGACATGGACACCACCGGCGCGGCCGGCGACGGCGACTTCCTGGCCGGCCTCACCGCCTGTCGCATGTTGCGCGAGAAGTATCCCTTCCTGGGCATCGAGATCGGCATGGCCAGCGAGTTCGTGCTCGGCATGCACGGTCAGCTCGAGTTCGACGGCGAGCGCCTGGCCGGCATGTGGCCCAAGGACCAGCTGCGCATGGTGCAGGCCGCCGGGGCGTCGATTTACGGCCCGGCCGTGAACATCAACACCGGCAAGTCGACGGCCTGGAACATCGCCCGGGCGATCACCTTCATCAAGCCCGCTATGGAGATCGCCGAGATCCCCGTACACGTCAACGTGGGCATGGGCGTGGGCGGTGTGCCGACCTGCGTCTACCCGCCGGCCGACGCGACCTCGAGGGCCTCCAAAGCGTTCGTCGAGATCCTCAAGATCGACGGCTACTAGGTGGGTACGGGCGACCCCCTCGGCATGGAGTCTGCCCACACGCAGGCTTCGGGCATGGGCGGAATGCGGACCGCGGGAGATCTCGTGGCACGCATGCAGATGACCCGAAGGATGCGTCTCAAAGAAGCCAAGGCCTACGTCGCCGACAAGCTCGGCTGCACGCCGCGCGACCTGTCCGACCCCAGCGCCATGGAGGAGATCAGGATCGCCAAGGGGCTCGGTACGCTGCCGTTCACCTCGTCGGTGCGGCCCGGCGAGGCCGGCATGATCGAGGCCAAGTTCAACATCGCAAAGACGCTCGACATCCCGATCAACTGCGTCGAGCGTTTCAAGGAGCGGGTCGGGCTCGGCGGTTCGGCGACTGCCTGAGGGCGGATCGGCGAACGGGCAGCGTGCGGTCGCAAGAGACCGGCTGCGGGG
>Ga0247847_1000321_pt1 | contig 12776 bp, 11 predicted proteins | sample PFST25metaG_FD_186002 | JGI IMG/M metagenome (GOLD analysis project Ga0247847, IMG submission 186002) | Peat soil microbial communities from Stordalen Mire, Sweden - P.F.S.T25 | ecosystem: Environmental > Terrestrial > Soil > Wetlands > Peat | place: Sweden: Norrbotten County, Stordalen Mire...
GTTAGAAAAAATATCTAACGATTTATACCGTGATATGTTAACATAATATAAAAAGAATATCCTAATGTGCGGGATCGTGTCAATCTTACGATCCTTAAACGACGGATCAAAAATGCGCGAAACAGTCGCTCAAAAACCGGGGATTCACAGGCGCCCTCGATAACGCCGTAATTGCTTATCTCACCCACAAAGGGGAGGCACCTGTAACGCGAACCCACAATCAGGTGCATCGGGCTTACACAACGGTGCTACTCCGCTGCCTCGAGCTCGAAGCTGCAGGAATTCTTAACACTGAATGGCACAGTCACACCAGGTTTTTTCACTGTCGTGCGCAGGTCGCATAACCCAATAATGAACCAGGACGCCAAACGTGACGCACCCGAGCAATCGCTATGGGGGACGTATTACACATTACTGCCAGCAATCTGAGTGCTACCGCTCATTACAGGATAATCGATGAAACCAAAACGTGAATCGGGCGAGCATCCTGGTCATTATTGGCGCGGCAGCTTTGTGCTCTTCTCTAAGGCGCGGCCACGGCTGAGCGCACAACGAACACACATCGAAATTTAGCCGGTCGCACCGGCCACGAGCAAGATAATGCCAGCTACAACACGCTGTAAAGTCTGCAACGCACGTAAAGAATTACGGGCCGAGATCGAACAAAAGATAGCGGCCGAGATGATGAGCCACGAGCAAGCCGCTGCGCTTGTCGGATGCCACTGCAGCTCCGTTACTCGTCACGTTCGAAACCATATGCCAAAATCGTTGAAGACCGCTATCAGTCTGAAGCACGTTGACCCCGAGGCGTCGCTCAACGTTGCCGAGCAGCTTCAAGAATCACACGGGCACTTGCGACAAATCTTCAAGCAATGTATCGCTAGTGGGAACGTGAAACTAGCCCTTCGTGCTCTTGAGGTTGAAGTCAAACAGTTGACGTCAGCCGGTAAGCTGCAGGGCCAGTTTAGTGACGCGCCACAGGTCGTGAACTTGCTCCAATCGCCAAGCTTTGTTCAAGTCCGTAAGCTGATCATCGAATCGTTAGCGGATCAACCGGAACGTCTCCCAGAGGTGTCAGCACGTATCGATGAAATCCTTGAAGGTGATAGCCGTGACTGCTAACGATCAGACCGTACGCTTCCTTGACACACTCGCAGACAGTATCGATCCCGTTCGCTTCGCCGCGAGATTAGGGATTGTCTGCGATCCGTGGCAAGTCCAAGCACTCAGAAGTAAGGAAAAGCGGATACTGCTTCTGTGTGGACGCCAGACCGGAAAGACCACAGTCAGTGCGATCCGTTGTCTATGGCAGGCATTGTATGAACCTAACTCTTTAATACTTCTAGTAAGTCCGACACTGAGGCAGTCAGGCGAAGGACTCAAACGAATTACGGCGTTCTATGAACGATTAGGCCGGCCTTTGCCAACGAAACAGGAAACAGCTTTGACGTTGTGGTTCTCGAATAATAGTCGTATCGTTTCGCTCCCGTCGAGTGAGCACATCCGTGGGTTCAGTGCTGACCTCGTATGTGTCGACGAAGCCGCACACTGCTCAGACGAGTTGTTCACGGCGATAATGCCGGTGCTCGCAGTGACGCAAGGGACAGCTATTCTGTCGAGTACGCCCTGGGTTCCTTCGGGTTATATGTACCGGCAGTGGTTTGAAGGCGGCCCTGAATGGCTCAGGATAAAGACAAGCTCCGAAGACTGTCCGAGGATCGAGAAGTCTTTCCTTGAGAGCGAGAAGCAAGCGCTAGGACAGTTCTATTCGGCCGAGTACTGCGCTGAGTGGATTAGCGCTGAGTCGTGCTTCTTTGATAGAGACGAGGTGCTAGCGGCATTCTCGGATGAGCTCGAGCCGTTGCTCTGATTCTTGTTTCGAAAAAGAAGAGATAGCGATTGTTTACTTCAACGATGGACGACGTTCAATTTTCGTCTAAATCGAGCACAGCCGAAAGCGGCGTGTGGCTTTTTAGAAGCCACGCCAAAAAATACGGTCGGCTCACTGGAAACCTAAAAAGGAGGCAAATCTAGAACGATGCTTATTAACCAATCTGAAGCACTAGTGTTGCGGGAAAGACTACTCGAAAAAAAGAAGATAGAATCAACAAACGAGCGGCAACCCATACTGCTCTGTATTGGCGTGGATGTCGGCCAGCAGAATGACCCATCCGTTTTTGTGGCGGTACAGAAGACCCACAACCATCGATTTTTAAAGTGGACAGAATCACAAACAGCACGAGTGGATCTCAACGATCCATTGAGCGGGCTCGAAGCGCAGTATGTCGATGAAGTCAGCTTCGACGTGGTGATGATCCGTCGCGTACGACTGAAGACGTCATACTCGGCTGTGGTTCAAGAGCTGCTTGAGATCGTGGAGACTCCGCTTGTACAAATCTGTCGAACGCACAAGGAGATCATAGACAAGCTCAGAAAGCGTTAAACGGTCCTTTCGTTGCAGCAGCTGCTCTATAGTGCGAGTGACTTCGCGCACGTGGTCCACTTGAGCGTCGAGTTGGTTCTCAACGTCGAGCATGCACTCGTATATGAAATCGCTCGAATCGTCGTCCCACGCCAAGCGCGCTGCGCACGCGTTAAGCCGCTGCACGTTCACTTCGGTGATGCCGGACAGCCTCAAGATGCGATTGAGGTAGACGCCTGCTTTTAAAGGATTCTCGATGATGTGCAGGTATGCTAACGCATCACGAATAACGGCGGTCGAAAAGAAGTCCACCTCTCCGACAAACTCACACGGAATCCCGCGTTTGCGCAACGCGGCGTGAAACTTGACCCCTTCTACGCGACGCCTGCTGAGGACGGCAATGTCCCGGTAAGTGAGGGTGGCCTCGTCCCCCTCTGAAGAGACGAACGGCGTGCCTACTATCTGCTCGATTTCCTGCCACACAAACTGAGCTTCCGCCTGCTCATTTTCACAGCGCGCGACGATGACCTTATCTCCGTCCACGTTGTGCGTCACCAGCGGTTTTTCCTCACGGTTAGGCGCGCTGCTCATCAGCTGGAGGGCACACGCTAGAACGTTACCCGAATTTCGGTAGTTGACATCTAGGAGTGTTTCCTTGCAGCGTTCAAAGCGTTCTTTAAAGTCGTTAAAGCTCGTCAGATACGCGCCCCTAAACCGATAAATAGACTGATCGTCATCCCCGACCACGCAGACGTTGTCTCCAGCGAGCTGGTTGATGAGATTGAGCTGCGCGTAGTTCGTGTCCTGAAACTCGTCGACAAGGATGTGGGTGTAGCGGTCGCGGTACTGCTGCAACAGCGCGGGCTTCCGATCGAAGACGGCAGAGGCCTCGAGAATCATGTCGTCAAAGTCGAGGAGCCGCTCTTTGCGCTTGTATGCGGCATACGCTTTGTACACCTTGAGGAGATCGTTAAGTTGGTTGAGGTAGGTCCGCTCGGCTGCTTCGAGCTCCTCGCCGTCTTTGCGCTTGAGATACGCCTCAAGTTCTTCCGGAGTGATGAGCTCATCTCTGAAAGCACTAATTCCCTCAATGATCGATTCGACGACTTCTACAGCATTATTGCCGATTTCGATCTCCTCAAACCCGAAAGCGTCGATGTTGCGCAGCGCCCATACCAGTTGGTTTGTTCTGCTAATGATGCCTGAGGCAAAGCTGATGCCAGAGTCCAAGACGTTATCATGCAGCAGCTCAAGACAAAACGAGTGGAATGTGCCAGCCGTGATATCAGAGGGGTCAATGTACTGCTCGAGTCGCTCGAGCATTTCAGCGGCCGCTTTATCAGAGAACGTAAGGGCAAGAATGCTCTGAGGTTTTACACCAATATCAATGAGGTGAAGGATCTTCTCCGTTACCACTCGGGTTTTGCCTGAACCCGGACCGGCCACGATCAACTGGAAACCGTCTTCTTCTATCGCTTTCTGTTGAGATTGGTTTAAAAGCATGCGAACCACCTAGAAAGGGAAGACGCATGGTTAAAAAGTCTTATGCTGCCTTTTTCCTCACGACGAATCGGGACGCGTCGCGTCTTGGAGGGGCGGCTCATAAGACCCGATGCAAAATGGAGCTCACCTTCTTTGCAACGCCACCGTACCTAAAAACAAATGCGGAAATATTTAACACAGCCCCCTCAAACTAATGCACAAGTAAGCACCGGACGCGACAAGTATGTTTTACGTAAGTGAAATCGTCGAAGCGATGTGCGGGCGCTAGCCGAAAGGCCGTTTGAACTCACCGACGTCTCGCTTTCTGATTCGACTCTTTCCGACGTTTATCACCAACACCCCGCGGACATTGCCCGACGATGTGTTTGCGCTGCTGGACAATTTGATCGCCTTTAGTTGTCGAAACGAAGATGAACTAAGGCAGTTAGCCCGCTCCGGACTGGTCGATCAAAAATCAATAACCGCGCTCAGCACCTCGAAAAGCAGCAGTGCATTGCAGTCGGGAAAATAACGTCGCAATATCCACTATTTTTAGAGATCCGGCCACAAGCGGGCGTCATAATGGGCGGCGAGACGCGAAAGGTGATTCCGTCGCTCTGGTCTGGGATTCATAGTACATTCCACAAAAGCTAGAGAGAAATTGCAACTCTCTCAAGTCTAAATGCTAAACTCTAGCGCCCTTATACCTCTAACGAGCATTAAGGCAGCGTGCAGTTTCTTGCGGATCCGATAGCGTTCTCAATCTCGCGTTTCACTTGTTCATGTCGAAAGCGAGTACTCCGGCACGCGACCGAATTAGAAGAATTCCGAAAGAATTTTATCTTTCGTCCTAAGTTTAAGGGCGTTCAATCATATGCATCAGAATAGTGCACATAAGATCTGCAAAGCACTTGGAAATTAACCCGCAGATCGGAGAGGAGATGCGCGGAGAGACAAAGAAGCTGATTAGTTGATGAGCATCGCTGTAAAGGGGAATCAAAATCGCAAGGACCTCTTCCAAAAATGGGGGTAAAAATGCAATGCATTCACTGCGGGGCTAACGTAGCTGGGACAGCAAAGTTTTGTCAAAATTGCGGAAAGATCGTGCTAAGGGCATCTGTCAGTAGCACACAAAACATCTGTCCGTCGTGCCGTCTAATTAACTCGGCCGCTGCAAAGTTTTGCAAGAACTGCGGAACGCCACTCGACACACAAAGCGCTTCTTTGGCCGAAGTTTCAACTCCGTCCTACGTTTGCCCTAACTGCGGTGCTGGTTTGCAAAAAGAGCCAAGGAGCAAAACCCCTTGTCCTAGTTGTAAAAAACTGATCTATGTCAGATCTAGCCCTGCCCACAGAAAAAAAATGCTCGTAACACAAGAACAGGCCGATGAAATAAAAGAACAGTGGGCCATTTATAATGAGATTAAAATGTTGAATGACGCAGAAAAAGAACAGTATTGGAAAATACGAGCCAAAATGGTGGGCAGAGACGGAAAAGAATCACCGCAAAAACTGCATGCGGCACTTCACGACATACGAAGGAGCTCGTATAACGAGCTAGCGCCTCAATACATCAAGGAGGGAAATTTTGGACTGTGGCGTAACACTCGCTCAGGCATAGCGCAGCTTTTGAAGGAAGAGGGCAAGTTTACGGACGCTCTCGAGGCGTTCGTTGAGCTATGTTACATCGATTTGAATGGCCCCCAAAACAACGCACCGTTAAGAGCAAGACTGGGCAAAAAATTTCAGGGTTTTGATCCACGCGACGGCTCTTTGGCACCGGCGATCATTTCTAGGACAAATGAGCTCGTGAAGCAATTTGCTTTAACCGAACATGACGTGAAAACCATATTCTTCACGCATAACCAGAAACGCATTAGCGGCTTGAAGCTGCCTCTTTCTTTGAATGAAGCATGGCTGAAACTGGAGCCAAAACTCGCGTTCGAGACAAAAACGCAAGCAGCCAGCAAAAAATGACGGCTCAAATTTCGCAGCGCTTGGTTATGGCGCAGGGCACTCCCGTCGGCTGGTTTAGCTGGCATCGTTGTGCGCGAGAGCCGACGTCTGAGTTTTCTTGGCCTAGAAAGGCATAGGTGAGGTTTGATGTCTGCTCGATTTTGTCGAGTCTGCGGAAAACAGGCTAGGGGTAGCGCTATGTTTTGCATTGAGTGCGGTAGTTCTCTCGCCAGTGATGTAGAAGAAAATGATGGACCTCTAAAAATAGGACCTCAAAAACGAGAACAAAGGGCACCTCAGGTTCGCATCGGGCGCAGCAGAGTTGGTGAAAGCCCCCAGTTCTATGCTAGCCAATATCCCGCGAGAGTGCCTGAGTGGAATACTTACTTTGCCAACCTCTCTGAGGCTACGAAGCAGCAGCGGGAGTTCTACGAGTTTTGGAGAACCAATCTTGAGAAAGGTCTAGCTTTTGATATTGAAGGGAACCTAAGCTACATCTTTGTTTACCTTTACGATGCAATTGGCCGTTTTATAGAGAACCGGGATATCGAACAACTCTTCAAGAGCTTGGAGAGAGTAAAGAAAGATTACGGCAACTATGAGAAAATTGCTAGCCATGTGGATAATAGGGCAATCGACGCTTTGCTCTACGTTCACGAGTACGACAAAGCTTGGGATCTCTCTAAGCAAACTCGCGCTCATCTCGATCCCGCCGACGTGTTAAATATAAGAGCAAGATGTGTCGACACGACAATAGATGGGCACGACCTTCTGCGCATCCTCCGGGGGGGTGATAACGGCCTGACTCCATTTGGTCTGGAACATCAAGACTCCATTGCCGAAATAGCAACACTCTTTTTGAAAGATTTTCACGACGAACACGAGAAGAGTTTTGTTGAATATTTCTGCCGTCAGTTTAACCTACTGTCCTTAACTGATGCAGATATCGCCAAACTCGAAAGCTTTTTTCTGGACCCGGAGGACTTCCATTATTGGATTAAAGCGACACAAAACCAAAAAAAACTCCTCGCGACAGGATGGGGCGAACGCCAGATCTTTGGCGAAACTCTCGACCCAAAGTTTGACGTGCTCCCCCACATCGTTACCGCTGCCTTGAGAAATGAAGGAAAAAGGATACTGCGGGAGTGCGAGAACACCTTCCGTGAGGAGAGTAATATCCCAAAGATAGGTGAAGGGTGGGTAAGCGAGACGCAGCTGTTTTACAAGCTGCGCGACGCGTTCCCGGATGAGACTGTGGTCCATCATGGGCGTCCTTCCTGGCTCTCTCGGCAGCACTTAGACGTCTATTTTCCGGCGAAGAATATCGGTTGCGAATATCAAGGAGCTCAGCATGACAATCCCATTGATTATTTTGGAGGCACAGAGGCGTTCAGAAAAGTGCAGGAACTAGATGCTCGTAAGAGGGAATTATGCAAACAGCACGGCTGTGAGCTGATATACGTATATGGGGGTTACGATTTTGAAACCTTGCGCCTAGCGCTTGAAGATAAGCTTGGAAACGTCGACTAGTGCAATAACGGGTTTACAACACGCGATGGCTTTGTTTTTGATTGAAGATGAACTGCGGCCGCTAGCTCATTAGGACTTATCGATCAGAAATCGATCAAGCCAAGCGGCACCTCGAAAAGCAGCAGTGCATCGCGGCTGGCAAGATCACCTCTCAATACCTGCTCTTTGTGGAGATACAAGGGCAAGCGGGCGTGCTCATGGGTGGCGAGACACGGAAGCTGCTGTAGCACCAAACAGCAGAAAGTTTTACCCCTGTCAGCCCACAATGTGAGGTAATGGCCGGCGAGAAGCTTATATCTCATAAGCTTTTTGAATCACGCGGTTCTGCGACAGGCGGGAAATTCCTGACAGCGGTGAGAAGCAATAGATGGTAGGAAAAGACCTCCTAGTCGAACTCTTTCAGACAGCAGAGATGCGCCGCTGGAACGACAAGCTGTGTCCTGTTCCCCTTACCGAGCTTGACAAGCAGGCGCATAAGATGACCATCGCCTACGTGCTCGGCAAGTTCGCTGAACAAACGAGCGATTTCAGCTGGATCGAGGTCATCGAGGGCGGCTTGTTTGAATACTTCGAACGCCTTACACTTACTGACCTGAAACCTCAGATCTTCGAGAGGATCAAAGCAAACGACGAGACGTTTAACGAGCTGAAGAACGAAGTCTACGCGCGCTTTGCGCCTCTTATTTCTGATCTGAACGGACTTGACAAGCGGTTTGAAGCATACCTGTTCAGCCAAAAAGACACCCTCAGCAGGAAGGTACTCGACGCAGCCCACTTCTACGCGACCAAGTGGGAGTTTGACATCATCGAGCGCGAAAACATGGGCGATTACGAGCTTAACGAGATCCGACGAGGATTGCAGCGGCGCCAGGAGGCGCTTGCTGACGTCGAAGGACTGCGCCACCTCGCCCTTTTCCCGACCTATCGGAGCTTTGTAGACTTGTGTGGGCGCCTGCGATTTCAAGTCCGATGGGGGCAACTTTACCGAATCCCGCGGACTTCTGTGCTCGGCCACATGCTGATTGTAGCAATCCTTTCGTACCTGTTCTCACTCGACATCGACGCGTGTCCCAAGCGCCGTGCGAACAATTACTTCACCGGACTATTCCACGACCTTCCCGAAGTTCTCACCAAGGACATCATCAGCCCCGTCAAGAGGGCAGCTACGGGCCTCGACCGCTTCGTGAAGGACTTTGAGAGGGAGGAGATGGAGCGCAGAATTTACGGGCCGGAGCTCATCCCAAAGGCATGGCAGCCAGAGATGCGGATGTTTACTGAAGACGAGTTTGTCTCAAAGGTCACGATTGATGGCCACGTGCGCCACACAACCTCTGACGCGATAACCGCGTCGTACAACCGTGACCGCTACAACCCGGTCGACGGAGAACTGGTCAAAGCAGCTGATGACCTCGCGGCGTTCATGGAAGCTTACCTGGCGCTGCAAAATGGCATTTCAAACGCACAATTGCAGACCGCCGTTCAAGAGAAGAAACTGTTCTATCACGAAAAGACGATTGCTGGCATAAATCTCGGTGAGGTGTATGGGGGGTTTTACTAGATCGGAGCGCTTACGCCATGCCGCGAGCGAACCAGGCAAAGCGCGGGCTAATCGCGGCGCATTCGCCATCTTCCCTCTTAGTGTTGGAAGCAAGAACAATAGAGAACTAGAATGATCTGGGGACACACAGACGAAGTTACAAAATATTGGCTAGCTCGCCTCGATGTGCTGAAAAAGCGCTGGCCTCGGGTAGGAAACGAAATCGTATCGATGATAGAGGCCTCTAAACGGTTTTTTGACAACGAAAAACCAGATGAGGCGTTAAAACTCGCAAGCGACGCTAAAGGGGTTTTCACGGATTTCAATAACGAAGTCGAAGAAGTTGTGGCACAATTAGCGCGGCGAGGCTCGAACATTAGCGGCGTCGACAATGTCATAGCCGAACTGGAAAAAACGCGAAAAGACCTTGATCTGTTCGAAAAAACATTGCGCGAAGAAGTGATTAAAGCACAGTAAAGCGCGATTCTTGCTCATTCGTATTTGAAATAGAACACGGCGTCAGAAGGGTCTATCTGCATTTTCTCTAGTTTCTGGCTTCGCTAGCACGCCTCAAAAGCGGTACTCATTTTTCCCCCCATCGCGAAGGCAACCTTTACCATTCCGAATAGGCGATATTTCTGTGCAGAGCCTCATGTTTGATCCACAGCGAAGAGATCTTGGAGCAAACGCTCTTTAGAGCAGGCCAATGCAAGTCATCGCAGAGCGCGGATACGATCTAGTGATCGAGCTGGCTTGTGAGCACGCGATCACGATCTTCGTAGATTTCCAGCGTGAAAATCGAAAATCGAAGGCCGAGGGCGAGATTCGAATTCGCGTCGTGACCTCAATAGCTCCTTATTTTGAATATAAACCACATAATGAGCTTCTTTCCGTAGACAGCCCTAAACGAGCTGGAAACGTGACTCCGTCTCTTGCCCGTCATGATACAGGCAGTTATGGTGGCGAAAATCACGGTAACCTAGCCACGTTGGTGCTTCAGTATAGTAAGAAAGAGCTTACGAGCTACACCGAATTTCGTGTCGCTGGGATCACCAAAGCGTCAGTTCCTTGGATGAAGCGATGTTCTCTAACTTTTTTGGATGTTACGAAGGGCACAGTCAGTAAAACGATTTGCGCCACGTTGCTATACGAATGAAAAAAAAACAAGCGGCAAACGGATGATCTTGTCTATTTGCGACATTTCGTCTCTATTGGAGATAACTATCCCATAATCTGCGTGATGCTTCTTAATTGACGCCGTTATTTGCCTATTGTCTTTCTCTCCACTGCTGACTTCTATTGGGATGATATTATCTCCTGAAGCAGCAACTAAAAAGTCGACATCGGTCTCGTCCTTCTTTTGTGGATCGTAGAAACATCCTAGTGCTGGATAGATTACCTCTTTGAGTCTGAAAAAGTATGAAGCGACTAATGTTTCTGCTAGTAAGCCTCGCGTATCAGCGTCTGTAGGATCGTATCTTCCTAACTTAGCCCGTATCGCAGCGATAAGAGCAGGAGAAGAAAAATAGTATTTCCACGGCTTCTTTGCGGTTTTTGTGCCTCCTAGCGGCTTGACGCTAAAAATGAGGTGCGTCTTCTCTAATGCACTCAATATTTTACTGACCGAGGTATTAGAAATTTGAAGATCTTTTGCAAGATTATTGACTGACGTCGCTCCAGGCTTTTTCAATGCTAAGAAATAAATGATTCTGGTTACGTTTTCTTTCGTCTCTGCTTTAAAAGAATCACGCGTCAATAGATCTTTGTCGATTATTTTATCGATTATCCCGAACGTCCATTCATACGTTAGCGTAAAGTTCTTGTGGATTCCAAAAGGAAAGCCACCAACGGATAAATAACGTTCAAACTCTTTCTCGAGCGGAGAACCAATTGAAAATAGTTTCGTTTTAAGTTCTCCCCAGAGCTTACTTGCGTCATCTATTACAGTATCAGCGGGACTGAACAAGCACTCTCTTATAGTATTTGCTGTTCCCTTGGGAGGGTAGAAATCGTGTTTCAGAAGTAAATATTCGGAAAAATTTAGAGGGAATATGGATTGTTTTTCGGCTCTTCGCGCGAGATCCGCACCCATTTCCATATCCAATGCGGAAGACCCTGTCAGCAGTAGAAAGATGTTTCGGGTTTTATCAGATATCATTTTTGCTGCGAGATCCCAATCCCGATCGTAGTGAGCTTCGTCAACAAGAATGAATGTCGGTTGATCAATGTTGATTAGGCTCGTGTGTAGTACATCTTCAGTAAAAACCGATATTATGTCGTAAATCTGGGCGCCCAAGTAATCGGTGGATTCGTCTGCCGAAAAATAGAGTACTCTTTCTCGCGGCCACCTCATTTCGTTTATCAAGTACTGATAAAGTTGAAAGAGCACGGTGGTTTTTCCTACGCCTCGTAGTCCCGGCATCAACAAGATTTTAGTTTCTTGAGAGTAATCTTCGTCGCCAAATCTGATTGAATATTTTGTGCGAAATTGCTCAGCGCGGCTAACGAACCTGGAGTACGCTCTTCGATAGTTTAGCGGGACACCTCTCAGGCTTGTTCTTTCTCGAGCTAATGTGGGGGTCTCTGACAGATTTGCAGATATAAACTGTAATATGTTGGTCCTTTGAGCCATTTCTTGTTATCTGTTGTAAAAGATGAGCAGTTATAAACGGCTTACCTTTATAAAAATATGTATTAAAGCTTTACGCTTGTCGCATTGTTCGGTTTCAGGGCACGTTATTTCAACGTGTGGATTACCGCCGACGGTATTGACTACGTAGAGCGATCAAACGGCTATTAATCGTACAGATGAGCTAATAGCGCCCCACAAAAAGACTGTCCCATGACCCCCCAGCGCATCATACGTGGCTGCTATCGATTTCGTCTGACATACGCTGGCGGGTTCTTTTTAACCCTGCTATGACTAAACTCAGACTTTAAGGATAGACTTTTCTTCAACTGCAAGCATTACATCTGTGTTGCTTATTCACTGTGCGTTTTGGTGAGGTGGTGAATCATGCGATATGTCGGAGAATCCAAGATTGGGAAATTGCACCCGAGACGCTCCAAGATTTATCCAATGGTACGATTACCGACAGAGTGCCTCAATATTATAAGAGAGACCGCTCACATCTATGTCATCGAACAGAAAGGCGCCCGAGGGTTGTTTATTGCTTTAGGGCCGGAAGCAAACGACAGAAACGTTGCGCAACTTCCTGGTCATGTTGCGCAACCAAAGACTCAAAATGACATTAGATCCCGGCTATCTGCCTTAGAATCAGAGATCAAAGAATTAAAATCACTTCTTTTATCAAAAAAAGCTATTAGCTATAACGAAAATCGAAAACCGAAGGCCGAGGGCGAGATTCGAACCCGCGTCGTGGCCTCCACAGGGCCGCTAACCCTGCTGACCGCGCAAATGTGCCATAAAACGTCTTTTGATCTCAGCCGCCGAACAGGGTAAGTCCGGAACGTTGGCATTCCCTGGCTTTATCACGACGTGAATAAACTTAGGACCTATCGGGAGCTGCAGTGCTGTGAGTAAATCCTCTGCAGTGTATGCCTTATGCGTGTGCTCAATCCCAAAACCTCGCGCCAGAAGCTCCAAGTCAAGCTTTTGACTCGCCGTACACTGATCTCCGGTAGAGCCGTACGTACCGTTGTCAAGAGCGACAACAGTTAGATTGTCTCGCGCCTGTTGAGCGGTACTGCACATAGCATTCGGATTCATCAAGAGGCTTCCATCTCCGTCGAGCACAACAACTTCGCCTTTGTTATAAAGAGAGATGCCAAGTCCGATCGGAGAAGCTAAACCCATACTTCCGAGCATATAAAAGTTGCTCGGTTGAT
>Ga0247847_1000322_pt1 | contig 12718 bp, 12 predicted proteins | sample PFST25metaG_FD_186002 | JGI IMG/M metagenome (GOLD analysis project Ga0247847, IMG submission 186002) | Peat soil microbial communities from Stordalen Mire, Sweden - P.F.S.T25 | ecosystem: Environmental > Terrestrial > Soil > Wetlands > Peat | place: Sweden: Norrbotten County, Stordalen Mire...
TACGAGTCCCAACAGGTGCCGGTAGAGCTCGGTGTCACGCATCACACCATCGTCGCGGAGCTCCCCCTGAGTGATCCAGCGAACGTCAGTTCCCCGGGGCTACCCATGCAAAAGCCGGAAGCGCCGAAGAAACTATGGCGTGGGGGCCTCCTTGGTGCTGGTTCCGACGGGAACCAATGTTTACGCCGGGGATGCCCCTTTTTATGGCACTCAAAGGCGACTGAACCACATAGGCGGCGCGACGTCGTCGGGGTTCCCGATCTGTCGGTGCCATCGGCCGCGGAACCGTGGCTGGAGCTCACGTCGCGCCGTTCTGTTTTGCGGCGTGTCAAACAGCTTCGCCTTCGCGACGAGGGAATTCACGCTGAAGGCGACTGATCGTCGTTGGGCACGCCGACAAAGGAGTGACTCACCACGCGCCCGGCCAACGACGGCCACGTGTCGGTCTCCACGGCTATCCTCAGCCGGTCAGTGCGCAGCCACGCCCGGTAACAGTCGATGGGCTTCGAGGCCGCGTCCCGGGTGACGGACTGGATGTAGACGAGGGGGAACCTGCGCGACACGACCAGGTGGCGGGCGATAGTGGGCGACGCGGCCACCGCCTCGAGTACTCGGCTGCTCCCTGCCACTTCGACGCCGCACCGCTCGCGCAAGGTCCTGTAGAGCGACGCCGTGGACTTCTTCTGGATCTCCGGCAGGATGGCGGCGTACTCGTCCGGGAGGTGGTTCACGACGTAGAGAGCCAACTCCCCGTCGACTCGGCGCAGCCTCTCCAGAGTCACTCCTTTGGCGCCGGGGTTGAGGTGCAACGCATCGGCGGCCCAGTCGGGCAGGCGTTCGATGCAGGCCCGGAGCACGACGGACTCGACTGTAACGCCGCGGCGAGACAGCTCGTCGTCGAAAAGCCCCCCTGCCCATTGGAGGAGCCACGAGCCGGACGAGGTCCGGTTGACGAAAGCGCCTCGGCCCTTCTCCTTGCGGATCAGCCCCTGTTGCTCGAGGGCATGCAGGGCTTGGCGTACGGTCGCGCGCGAAACGCCGTAGTACTCGCTGAGGAACGGCTCGGAGGGCAGCCGGTCACCCTGACGCCACTGCCCGGTCTCAATCTGGTGCTCCAAGAGCTTGCGCAACTGAAGATGAAACGGAATTGAAGAGGACCTGTCGATGACACCAGCGGGGTCTGTCATCTGTTGCTCCTGTTCAGACAGGGAAAATCCCATAGGTGACCGGAACGCCATGCGCACGACAACCGTGGACGTGCACGGCATGATCGTGATCAACCGCTCCGGGGCGACAGCGCCGCGAACGGCTCTACCGGCCTTCCTTGACGCTAGCTTGCAGCGACAATTACTGTCAGGTTGCCAGATCAGCAGTTCCGGCTGGATAGACCAGGATGTTGTTGCCAGCGACGTGTGGAAGCGGCGCGGAGACTTCGGCGACAGCATCTGGGACTCAGGTGACCTGTGAAAGGGGATGCGAGATGGAACACACAGGCGAGCGTGTGACCTTCAGCAACGGGCGGCCGAGCGGGCCGCTCCCGATCACTCAGATCGCATTCGTGGTGCGCGACATCGAAGCCGCCCTCAAGAACTTCCACGAGACCCTCGGCTGGGGGCCGTGGAACATCTACGAGCACAAGCCGCCGGCGCTACACGACACGTACCTGCGGGGCGAGCCGACCCCATTCACCATGATCGGGGCAGAAGCGCACGTGGGACCGGTGGACGTCGAGCTCATCGAGCCGGTGGACGGGCCGAGCATCTACAAGGAATGGCTCGATGAACACGGTGAGGGCGTCCACCACATCGCCGTGATGCGCGCGACCCTCGACGACGCCGAGGAGACCCGCGAGTACTTTGAGGAGATCGGTGTCCCGGTGATCATGGAGGGTCGGATCGGTGAATCGATCAGGTTCTTCTACCTCGACGCCCAGCCGATGCTGAAAGTCATCTTGGAGTCCGGAAGCGGACATGCCGTGGATATGACCCCGGTGCGCGTCTATCCGCCTCAACTCTGAGACACCGGGAACCCGAGCCGCTCTTTGCGCGTGAAGAGGCTCGAGTCCGGTGGGGAGCGCCCCACCCACATAGGGTGTTGTCGCGCGCCAGGTAACGTCGACGATGGCGCGCCTCTCGGCTTGCTGTTCGTTTCGGGCCGTCTCTGTAACGACGCCCGGCGGCTCCTGCTTGGCTGAGCACCACGTCCACGGACCAAGTACGCGGACGAAGCTTCAGGCCGCCAGCTCAAAGAAACTTCGAACTCGGCATTGCTGTACGTACAGGAGGAGGTTATAGTGCCTTCAGAGGTTGGAAGTCCAACCTCTGGAAAGAGAACGCCGAAGCATGCGCGGCGCCACACAGTCCGGAGAGAAGCTGGCCCGGGGTTGAGGTCGCTGCAGGCTGAGCGCGTGTTGTGTCCTGTCGTGCGCTCAAAGGGGAACCGGGATGAAGATTCTGGCTGTTGGTGAGTCGTACATGCCTTCCCGCTACTTCCGCCAGGCGTTTGCCGCCTTGGAAGCCAACCACGAGGTCGAGTACCTCCAGATCGAGGACAAGACCTTCATGCCCACTACCCCGTCCGAGCTGCGGATCAAAGAGTGGCTCGGCGTACCATCCGACCTGTACCCGCATATGGCAGGAGTCGAAGCTCTCGTGGTCCAGGGAGCCCCGGTCACCGATGCAGTCCTGGACGCGTCCGCCGTGCTTCAATTCGTCGGCTGCGCGCGTGGCGGCCCAGTTAACGTCGACGTCGAAGCGGTCAGCGCCCGAGGGCTGCCACTGGTGAACAGCCCCGGCAAGAACGCCGAGGCCGTTGCCGACCAGACCCTGGCCTTTCTGATCATGGTGGCCAGGGGATTCCCAAGGGCCCAACGGTTCTTAGACGAGGGCCATCAGCTCAAGGACAACTGGGACGGCGCCCAGTTCACCGGTAGTGACCTGCGGCGCCACACGCTCGGTCTCGTCGGCTACGGACTGGTCGGACACCAAGTGGCGCACCGGGCGCTGGCCTTCGGCATGTCCGTCGTGGTGTACGACCCCTTCGTCGTCATCGACCCGAGTGAGGCGATTGCCCAGGTGGCAACCCTCGACGAGCTGCTGGCAACATCCGCCTTCGTTTCTTTGCACGCACGAGCGACCAAGGACAACGTGAACCTGTTCGACGCGTCCACCTTCGCCAAGATGCGGGCCGGCTCCTACTTCGTCAACACGGCCAGAGAGACGCTCGTCGACGAGGATGCCCTCGACGCGGCGCTCGAGTCGGGACACCTGGCCGGGGCCGCCCTGGACGTCGTGCGACAGAGCGCCGAGATTTGTCGGCACAAATTGCTGCGCCACCCCAACGTCGTCATGACCCCGCACATCGGTGGCGCGACCCACGAGACTCTGCTTCAAGGCGCCGAGATGATCGCGGACGAGATCCGCCGATTCTGCTCGGGCCAGCCGCTGTGCTACCTCGTCAACCGCAAGGCGCTGGGGCTGTGAGCGACGATTATCTGCTGGCCATAGACGTCGGGACCGGCAGCGCCCGGGCCGTCCTGTTCACCGTGGACGGCCGTCAGGCCGGGATCGGCCAACGCGAGTACAGCCACAAGCAGGCACCCGGCGTGCCCGACTCGCAGGTGTTCGACACGAAAGCGAACTGGTCGCTGATCGGGCAGTGCGTGCAGGAAGCCTTGGCCGGCGTGCAGGTTTCCCCGACAGCGATCCGCGCCGTCAGCACGTCCAGCATGCGCGAGGGCATGGTGCTCTACGACCGCGACGCTCAAGAGATATGGGCCTGCCCGAACGTGGACTCGCGCGCCGCGGAAGAGGCCACCGAGCTCGTAGCCTCCGGAGAAGCCGAAGAGATCTACAACCACGCCGGCGACTGGGTATCGATCACCTCCCCGGCCCGGTTCCGCTGGATCGCCCGGCACGAGCCGGACATCTTCAAAGCGATAGCGCACGTCGGAATGCTCGGTGACTGGATCCTGACAAAGCTGTCCGGGCAATTCGTCACCGACGCGTCACTCGGCTCGAGCTCGGGGATGTTCGACCTCGCCCACCGCGACTGGTCCGATCAGATACTGGACATCTGCGAGCTCAGGCGCGACGTCTTCCCTCCCATCGTCGAATCGGGCACGGTCATCGGCGAGGTGACAGGGCAAGCCGCCACGGAGACCGGCCTCTTGGAGGGGACACCAGTGGTCGTCGGCGGTGCCGACACCCAGCTGGGTCTGCTCGGCATCGGGTCCACCGGCCCGGTACAACTCACGATCCTCGGTGGCAGCATGTGGCAGCACACGATGCTGCTCGACGAACCACTGGTCGATCCCCGGGCACGGCTTCGCACGCTGTGCCACACCACCCCGGGCCTGTGGATGATGGAAGGAATAGGCCTTTACTGCGGCCTTGTGATGCGCTGGTTCCGCGACGCGTTCTGCGAGCTGGAACGTGCCCAAGCCGCCACCGAGGGTGTCGACGTCTACAGCATCTTGGAGCGCAAGGCCGCCGCCTTGCCGCCGGGATCCAACGGGGTCATCGGGTTGTTCTCCAACGTGATGCAGGCCAGCCGATGGGTACACACCACGCCCGGTTTCATCGGCTTCGATGTCGCGAACCCGGAACGCTCCGGACGCGTCGAGTGCTTCCGATCGATCGAGGAGAGCGCGGCCTACGTATCGCGCGCCCACGTGCGGATCATCGAAGAAGTGGCGCATTGCACCGCCTCCGAAGCGGTCTTCACGGGCGGTGCCGCCAAGGGCCACCTATGGCCACAGATCGTCGCGGACACCTTGGGAATACCGCTGCACATTCCGGTCGTCAAGGAGTCCACTGCTCTCGGCGCCGCGATCTGTGCCGGCGTGGGTGCCGGCCTTTGGAACAGCATTGACGAGGCTGCAGCATCCGTTGCGGCCTTCGAAAGGACCGTGGAACCAGACCCAGACGCCAGCGCGGCTTACAGCGCTCTGTTCGACCAGTGGCTCAAGATCTACCGCGGCTCGATGGAGCTTGCGGAGTCCGGTCTCGTGCGCCCGTTGTGGCGTGCCGCCGGTGCCTAACCGATAACTACACAGGAGGCAACATGCCCGAGACCGACACAAGAAGCGACAAGAACTTCTTTGAGAACGTCCCCCCGCCTGACCAGGGTTTCTTCCTCAAGGGCTCCGCGGGCTACGACTGGGGGATGAAGAACCGGCTGTCGCGGATCTTCCGCCCGGACACTGGTCACACCGTGATGTTGGCAATAGACCACGGCTACTTCCAAGGCCCGACGACCGGCCTCGAGCGCGTCGATGTGACGATCCTCCCGCTCGCACCGCATGCGGACGCCTTGATGTGCACGCGAGGCATCCTTCGCTCTACCATCCCGGCGTCGCACCGCGGTGGGGTCGTTATCCGTGCGAGCGGCGGCCCGAGCATCTTGAAGGAGCTGTCGAACGAGCACACAGCCGTCGACCTCGAGGACGCGGCGCGGATGAACGTGCATGCCGTCGCGGTCCAAGTCTTCATCGGCGGCGAGTTCGAGACACAGTCGGTCCAGAACCTGACCAAGCTCGTGGACGCCGGCTATCGTGTCGGCATTCCGGTCCTCGGCGTCACCGCGGTCGGCACGGAACTCGTTCGCGACGAGCGCTACCTCGGGCTCGCCACCCGGATCTGCGCCGAGCTCGGCGCCCAGATCGTGAAGACCTACTACTGTGAGAGCGGTTTCGAGCACGTCACCGCCGGTTGCCCGGTGCCGATCGTCATGGCCGGCGGGAAGAAACTCCCCGAGCTGGACGCTCTCACGATGGCCTATCGCGCGATCCAAGAGGGCGCGGCCGGGGTCGACATGGGCCGTAACATCTTCCAGTCGGACTCTCCTGTTGCCATGATCCAGGCCGTCGCCAAGGTCGTCCACGAGGGACTGAAGCCGGACGACGCCTTCCAGGCATACCAGGACCTCGCCCTCGAGCTCGGGCGGAGCGGGCAATGAAGACCACCGTCCGGCAACTGCTGGACGGTGGGCCCACGATAAGCGTCGGGATGCTGACGGCGAACCTGTTGAGGCTCGGCGAAGAGCTGGCGTTCTTAGAGCAGGCCCGCGCCACCGTGGTGCACATCGACGTGATGGACGGCGTGTTCTGCCCACAGTTCACAGTCGGCCCGCCCATCGTCAAGGCAATCCCGGACAGCTTCATCAAGGACTGCCACCTGATGATCGACGAGCCCTTGGAGAAGGTGCAATCGTTCGTCGACGCTGGTGCCGGCATCATCACCTGCCACGTGGAATCGACAAGGCACCCCCACCGGGTGCTCCAGTCGCTTGCCGGCAGCGGCGTCATCCGAGGCATCGCCTTGAATCCCGGCACTCCGCTGATTGTCCTCGAGCCGCTCATCGACGAGCTCGAGCTGATCTTCCTGCTGGCCGTCAACCCAGGCTGGGGCGGGCAGAAGTTCCTGCCGAGCACCGAACGGCGTCTCGCCGCGGCTCGGGAGCTGATCGGTGACAGGGAGATCCTTCTCGAGGTGGACGGCGGGATAACCAAAGCAAACATCGAGCACGTGGCCACCCTCGGCGCTGACCTGGTGGTCAGCGGCAGCGCCATCTACGACGGCGTCGCCCCGCTGGACAACGCCCGCTACATGCTCGACGTTGTCCGCAAGAGCTGCACGAGCAATCCGTCATGAGCAACGTTGTCACCATCTTGCGGACCTTGCCCGTGTGCTCGATCGAGAGCCTCACGAGTCCCGCTACCTCAACGGGGGTCGTCCCTCGAGCCTCGTGATACTCCCTCGAGAGGAGCCGCACCCGAATGTCCGTCGGCACAAAATAAGGCACAAGTCTCATGGCGGCTAACCCTTGACTCCAAACCATCCTAAGAGTAACCTGTACGCGCAGGAGGTGACCAAAGGCGGGTGGAGGGGTGAGCGAGCGTCGTAGCCGGCGGTCGCGGCTGGATCTATTCATTTTGTAACCAAGAAACTACATTGCGGATCCTAGGAAGGACTGGGTCATGATGATAAGGCGTTCACGAGCGTTCGCTGTACTAGTAATGGCTATCGCATGCGCTCTTGCCGCGGTCGCCGCGGCCCCAACTGTTCTTGCTGGAGCGTCATCACGCACGACCACGCCACATGCCACTAAAACACTTACGGTTTGGCTTGGCGGCTCTTTTGGTTATGCGACCCCCGGAACCACAACCTTGACCTGGGTCAAAGACCTGATCACGGCTTTTCAGTCACAACATCCCGGAGTTCATGTCAAGTACTCGCTACTGCCGACAGACAACGCCATGATGATTGCAGAGCTAGATGCAGCATTTACTTCTGGCCATGTACCGGACGTTCTTGCCAATTTCTCAGGAAGCTTCACGGAGATCTTCGAACCTGAGCTCGTCAATCTACACAAATTCATAACCCCGGCCTTCTATAAGTCGATGAACAGTTGGTCCATGTCATGTGCCAACTACCAGTGCAAGAACGGCGCCGCCGCAATCTATGGCGTGCCCATCGACATGTACGCCTACCTCCTTTATTATAACAAGGCCCTCTTTGCCAAGGCTCACATATCGTCACCCCCAAAGACCTACTCGGACCTTTACAAGGACTGCACCGCACTGAAGGGCAAGGGCATCCTGCCAATTGCTGATGGAGACGCATCCGGCTATACCACATCCAACTTCTTCGACGAAGGAATCGCTAGTTACCTCACGACGAAGCAGGTTCTTGAGCTCAGCCAAGGCAAACTCAAGTGGACAAACAGCAGCATCGTTGATACCTTTGCGGCTATAGCGAAGCTACGAAAGATGAGCTGCGTACCGGCTAATGCATCGACAACGGACCAAACGGATGGTACTAACCCGTTCACCATTGGACGGGCGGCAATGGTGGAGATGTATCCACAAATGGTGCCAGCCTTCGAGAAGTCGTTAGGCAAGAAGCTGGGATTGGCTCCGCTCCCGTCCGTGGCGAACGGCGCGGTCTATCCCTCGATCGCGGCAGGATCTGCTGACAGCTGGAACATTCCCAGGGGAAGTAAGAATCAGACCTTGGCCTGGGAGTTTGTCTCCCTGGCGTCCAATTATCATCTGGGCCTGCTGGAGCAGCAGCTCGTCGGATATCCTTCCACAAATGATCAAGCTCTCGCCCATGTGAGCAATTCGTATGTGGAGGCTGGAGCGAAGCTGGCAGAACGCGGAAAGATTCCGATGGTTGACGATGTTATAAAGAATGCTCTTTCACTTGATCTATACAAGGAGTGCGCGCTGATCTTCGCGGGGCTCGTGAGTCCACAAGCGGGGGCCGCTGCTCTCCAGCAAGAGGCGACGAGCATCCCATAGACAAGGGTTAACAAAGCGCTCGGTCTCCCGAGCTGGCAAAAGGAGGTCGTAGATTTCGTTCTCGGATAGTGCGGTTCGACGGCCTCGAGTCCGACGGCGCAGCGAGCGATTTTGGGGTCCGTTGTACGCCCTCCCGGCTGTGGGTGTTGTGCTGGTTTTTATCGGTTATCCCTTTGCCAGCCTGATTTATCACGCCTTCACAAACTGGAGCGGCTTTGGCCCCGTTGGGTGGGTTGGAGTCCGGAACTTTGTCAACGTGTATCACGACCCGCTGTTTCGCTTGTCACTGCGGAATAATGCCATTTTCGCACTCATGGTGCCTGTGCAGGTCATAGTCCCGTTGGCCATCGCCTACCTGATTTATTGCAGAGTACCCGGATGGAGGCTGTTTCGGTCGACCTTCTTCTTGCCTGCCGTGTACTCGACAGTCGTTCTTGGTCTGTTGGCGCGAAACATATTTTCAGTAACAGGTCCGTTTAATGGGCTTCTCGGCCTCATGGGATTGAAGTTCCTTGAGAAGAACTGGCTGTTGTATCCCCCCTGGTCAATTCCGACAATTCTTCTTATCGTGATCTGGGCAAACTTTGGCTACAACGTCATTATCTATCTAGGCGGTATGTCTGCGCTCCCAGTGGAGATGATTGAGGCTGCGCGTCTCGATGGGTCGCGTTTCGTGCGTACCTTGGCGCGAGTGATTGCACCAAACCTCAAGAACTCGATGGAACTTGTGCTGGTAACTAGTACGATTACAGCGTTCGCGTACATGTTCACCTATATCTACGTGATTACGAACGGCGGGCCTGGGTTCGATACCTACGTCGTCGAAATGCTTGTTTACAACGATGCGTTCGTGGACCGGGCTCTTGGCTATGCCTCGGCAATAGGACTGCTTCTGATAGTGGTGACCTCCACAATTGGGTTCTTTCAGATTCGTATGCTGACAGGACGCGGTCGTGAGCGGGTCACACAATGAGGCAACGCAGGCGAAAGAGCCGCGACGAGGATCGGACAGACTCGCAAGCACCTTTACGCAATGTGAGGGAAGTTGGGGAGAGGGACGACGATGCTGGTGCCGCGGACTTTAGGAGGCCCCTGAGCAGCCAGAGGCTGTTCTGGAGGCGGATAGGGCGATGGGGAGTTGTTAGCGGGCTTGGTGTCATCGCGTGCACCACGGTATTCCCTCTGTTTTTCATGCTGGATAATGCCTTTCGGACGCAGATGGGCTGGTATCACTCAGAAATCGGATTGCCAACGGCATCGGGGGCGGCCGCCTTCAGCGGCGCGTGGGTTGACGGCGACGTCGGGTTGTTCTTCCGGAACTCCGCGATTGTCGCCGCCGGTTCGGTTTCTCTGGCGCTGGTATTGGCTGCGCTGGCAGGGTATTCGTTTGGACGGCTTCGCTGGAGAGGGCGTTGGTCGACGTACGTGTTCCTGCTGCTGTGGATGGCCGTGCCGCCGCTATTCCTAATGGTACCGATCTACGTTGAGATGGTTCGCCTGGGGCTCCTGAACTCGTATGCCTCGGTGATTCTGCTTTATGCAGCCATCAACGTTCCCTTCAATACATATCTGATGACAGCGTACGTCAGGCTGTTGCCAGAGGAGGTGCTTGAAGCAGCCAGGGTTGATGGGGCCGGCGTTCACGGGAGATTTGTGAGGGTCGTGATACCACTCTCGCTACCGGCTTTAGCGACGCTGTGCATCTTTGATTTCTTATACGTCTGGAACGAGTTTTTGTTCGCGCTGCTCCTGCTGTCAAATAACAATGTCAAGACGCTGACTGTTGGAGTTCTGGAAATGACGGGAAGCCGATTTGTCACGAACTATCCGGTTCTGATGGCAGCGTTGGTTATTGCGTCGGTGCCGGTTATTGCGGTTTATTTGTTCTTTCAGAAGTACCTCGTCAGGGCGATCGTCGCTGGCGCTGTAAAGTGACGATCTTGCGGGGGCCTTTCACGGGTTGGCGTGTCGAGGGTCATCGGCGAGGGGGTGAGTGAGTTAGGGCGCGCAAATCGAGGATGCGAGTTCCATAAATGAGCGGTTCTGGAGCAAGGAGGCAGTAATGGTTGTTAAAAGGGTTCTCCCAACGTCGTTTACTGTGCGGGATCTGCATAAGTCGTTGCAGTTCTACCAGGGTGCGTTCGGCTTCAGAGTGTCGGAGCGACACCCGACAGGCTTCCATATCGAGAACCCGTTTCCACCCGCGGGCGGTCGGGAACGTGAGATATGGGACGCGTACCAAGAAGTAGTCTGCGGAATCGAGGGCGCCATCTTAAGGCAGCTAATCTATCTGACTGCTCCGGACGGGGAGAGCATGGTTGAGCTGCTTGAGTATGGGCCTGGAGCGCAGGAGGGTGACCTGCCGCGGCTGAGGGATTTCAACGAACCCGGTAAGGCGATCGTAGTCCTAGAGGTGACGGGCAGCGCTGAGCTAGTGGCCCGCGTTAAGGAATTGGGAGGTACCGTCGTCGCACCACCACAGCTGCACGAGGGCTCGCTGTGCACCTACGTCCTGGATCCCGATGGGAATGCCCTATGTCTTTTCGAGCTCGTGTGAGGTCCCCGTCATTGGTTTGGTGGTCAAATGGCTGAGATTCTGTTCGACAAAGTAGGCAAGATCTTTTCGGGCGGAAAGAACGCTGTCGTGGATTTCGATCTCACGGTGGCAGACGGGGAGTTTATGGTTCTTGTGGGCCCCTCAGGCTGCGGCAAGACGACGACCCTTCGAATGTTGGCAGGGTTGGAGTCGATTAGCTCGGGGGCGATTTCGCTGGACGGTCGGCGCCTGAACGATGTTGACGCACCGGACCGGGATCTTGCGATGGTTTTTCAGAGTTATGCGTTGTATCCGCATTGGAGCGTGTACGACAATTTGGCCTTTCCTTTGAAGCTAAGGCATGTGCCGAAGGCTGAGCGGCAGCGGAGGATACTGGACGTTGTGAAGTTGTTGCACCTCGAAGAGGAGCTCTCGCGGAAACCAGGCCAGTTGTCAGGTGGTCAGCGTCAGCGGGTCGCTATGGGCAGGGCAATAATCCGCCAACCGAAGGCTTACCTGATGGATGAGCCACTTTCGAACCTTGATGCACAGCTGCGCGCGGAGATGCGAATGGAGATTGCCCAGCTGCAGCGACGACTTGGCGTCACCACTATCTACGTAACGCATGATCAACTTGAAGCACTTGCGCTTGGGGATCGCATGGGCATAATGAGGGACGGGAAGCTGCTTCAGGTTGGAACGCCGCAGGATATCTACGATTTTCCGGCGGATGTCTTTGTGGCGTCGTTTGTGGGAAGTCCAGGTATGGCGCTGTCACCAGCGATCGTCCGATGCAGCCGTGACGGAGGGGTGAATCTCGAAGTCGGGAAGTCCGGACTTAGGCTGACCGCTGCGGAGCTGGCGCGGCAGCCGGGGCTCGGAAGATGCGATGGCATGACCGTGGTATTCGGTGTACGACCGGAGAATGTGAGGGCGGTGCCGAGCTCGAGCGTCGAGCTTGACCGGGCAAGTGATCGGCGTGCTGAGGGTGTAGTGGCCGATGTGGAGAGGATTGGGGCTGACAAGCTGCTTCACCTTGAGTTGGATGGAGCCGCGAATGTCGATAGTCCAGCGCTGGCCCTCGCCCTGCGGCGCGTCAGGCCAGGACAGATTGTAGTGCGTATTCCGTCGCGCGCAGCCGTCACTGTTGGTGACCATGTGGCGGCGCACATCAACGAAGACAGTGTATGCGTGTTCGACGGGGATTCGGGCATCAGGGTTTAGGCAGCAGCTAGTAGGCGAACCGGAGAGGATGGGTGAAGAGCACCAGAGGATGGAAAAGCGATTCTTAGGTCAAAGTGGTTTGCAAGTCAGTGCAGTCGCACTCGGCGGCTGGACGTTTGGAAGAGAGGCAGACGTCAGAACCTCGCGCCGACTCCTGGATGTGTTTCGGGATCAGGGTGGAGATTTGATCGACACGGCTGAAGGATACGGTGACGGATCCTCAGAGGAGATAATCGGTGGTTGGCTGGCGGGGAGGCGCGACCGTGAGCGAGTGGTCATCGCGACGAAAGTGTACGGCCGTGGTGAGAGTGCAGAGCGCGGGCTCTCCAGGAAGCATGTCATCCATGCTGCTGAAGGTAGCCTTCGTCGTCTGCGGACCGAGTACCTGGACCTATTTCAGACGCACTGTTGGGATCCAGGCACTCCCATAGAAGAAACGATATCAGCGATGGAGAACCTTGTAGAGCGGGGCCTTGTTCGGTATATAGGTGTGTCCAACTACTCCGCCTGGCAGCTTGTGCTGGCATGTTCGAAATCGCGATGGGCGTATGGGGACCGGGTCGTGTCCTTACAGACCGAATACAGCTTGCTTGAGAGAACTCCGGAGTGGGAGCTGCTACCGGCGTGCCAAGCGATGGGTGTGGGGGTACTCG
>Ga0247847_1000323_pt1 | contig 12685 bp, 9 predicted proteins | sample PFST25metaG_FD_186002 | JGI IMG/M metagenome (GOLD analysis project Ga0247847, IMG submission 186002) | Peat soil microbial communities from Stordalen Mire, Sweden - P.F.S.T25 | ecosystem: Environmental > Terrestrial > Soil > Wetlands > Peat | place: Sweden: Norrbotten County, Stordalen Mire...
TGCGTGCGCCGCGCCCGTGCGCGTAGAATCGCGGAGATCATGCGTCGCCAGAGGACAAGCGAGTATCCCAAGGAGGGCCCCATTCATGTCCGGCCCGGTTGTCTCGTCCTCGGCCTGCTCCTCCTCCCCCCGCGGGGGGATGCGTAACACCTGCGGCCGTTCGGCCATCCTTTTCTTCTGTCTTTTCGAGAAGCCGGGTCCAGTGGCGCTGCGGCGTACCCTGCGATCCGTGGAGGAGTGAGCGACGTGACTGACCAGACCACCGCCGGTGCACGCGCGCCGGCCGGGTCGCCGCCGGGCGACGCCGGCAGGCGCTACGTCAAGATCTTCGACACCACGCTGCGCGACGGCGAGCAGGCGCCCGGCGCGTCGATGAACGAGACCGAGAAGCTCGAAATCGCCCGCCAGCTCGAGCGCATGGGCGTCGACGTCATCGAGGCCGGCTTTCCGGTCGCCTCAAAGGGCGACTTCGAGTCGGTGGCCCTGATCGCCCGCGAGGTCAGGGGCTCGCGCATCGCCGGCCTGGCCCGCGCCATCGAGCAGGACGTGCGCGTCTGCTGGGACGCGGTCAAGCAAGCCGAGGTCCCCCGCATCCACACGTTCATCTCGACGAGCCCCATCCACATGAAGTACCAGATCAAAAAGACGCCCGACCAGGTGCGCGCCATCACCCGCGAGATGGTCGGCCTGGCGGCGCGTCTGGCGGCCCAGCACGCCGAGGCCGACGTCGAGTTTTCCGCCATGGACGCGAGCCGCTCCGAGCCCGAGTTCCTGGCCGAGATCTTCGGCATCGCCATCGAGTGCGGCGCCACCACGATCAACGTGCCCGACACGGTGGGTTACGCGCTGCCGCTCGAGTGGGGCGACTTCATCCGCGAGCAGTACCGCCTGTGTCCGGCCTTGAGCGACGTCACGGTCAGCGTGCACTGTCACAACGACCTCGGCCTGGCGACGGCCAACTCGCTGGCGGCCGTGCGGGCCGGCGCCACCCAGGTCGAGTGCGCCGTCAACGGCATCGGTGAGCGGGCCGGCAACGCCTCGCTCGAAGAGGTCGTCATGGCCCTGACCACGCGGGGCGCCTACTTCGGCGCAGCCACCGGCATCGTCACCGCCGAGATCGCCCGCAGCAGCCGCATGGTGAGCAACCTGACCGGCTACGTCATCCAGCCCAACAAGGCGATCGTGGGGCGCAACGCCTTCGCCCACGAGTCGGGCATCCACCAGGCCGGTCTGCTGTCGGAGTCGACGACCTTCGAGATCATGAAACCGGCCGACGTCGGTCTGACCGACAGCGACCTGGTGCTGGGCAAGCACTCGGGCCGGCACGCTCTGCGGGTGCGCCTCGAGGAGCTCGGCTACCGGCTCACCGACGGCGAGCTCGACGAGGCGTTCCACCGCTTCAAGGACCTGGCCGACAAGAAGAAGGACGTCACGGCGGTCGACCTCGAGGCCCTGGTCGGCGAGGAGATCCGCGAGCGCGAGGACCGCTTCACGCTGCTGGCCTACGTCGCCCAGACCGGGTCGTCGATCACCGCGACGGCCCAGGTAGAGGTCGAGGTGCGCGGCCGGCGACGGCGCGGCAAGAGCTTCAGCAACGGCACCGTCGAGGCAGTCTTCAAGGCGATCGACAACGCCGTGGGCATGAAAGGCAGCCTGGCCGACTACCAGGTCAGGTCGGTCACGGCCGGCAAGGACGCCCTCGCCGAGGTCAAGCTCGCCATCGAGGTCGAGGGCCGGTCGTTCCGCGGGCAGGCGGTCAGCTTCGATGTGATGGAGTCCTCGGCGAAGGCCTACGTACGGGCCATGAACAACGCCGCGGCGGCGAAGGGAAACGACTGATGGGACACACGATCGTAGAGAAGATACTGGCGCGGGCGGCCGGCCGCGAGGCCGTGAGCCCGGGCGACATCGTCGAGGCCAAGGTCGACCTCGCCCTCGCCAACGACATCACGGCGCCGATCGCCATCGCCGAGTTCGAGAAGGCCGGCTTCAGCCACGTCTTCGACCCGGCCCGGATCGCCCTCGTGCCCGACCACTTCACGCCCAACAAGGACATCAAGGCGGCGGCCCAGAGCAAGATCCTGCGCGAGTTCGCCCGCAAGCACGGGATCGAGCACTACTGGGAGGTCGGGCGCGTCGGCATCGAGCACGTGCTGCTGCCCGAGCAGGGCCTGGTCGCGGCGGGCGACGTGGTGATCGGCGCCGACTCCCACACCTGCACGTACGGCGCCCTGGCCGCCTTCTCGACCGGGGTCGGCTCGACCGACTTCGCGGCGGCGATGGCCTGGGGCCGGGTCTGGCTGCGGGTGCCCGAGACGATCCGCTTCGTCTACCATAACCGGCCGCCGCGCTACGTCGGCGGCAAGGACCTCATGCTGCACACCATCGGCCTGATCGGCGTCGACGGCGCCCTCTACCAGGCGATGGAATTCACGGGGCCGGCGATCAAGCGCATGAGCATCGACGGGCGCTTCACCATGTGCAACATGGCCATCGAGGCCGGCGCCAAGTGCGGTGTCGTAGGCTACGACGAGACCACCGCCGCCTACCTGCAGGAGCGCCCCCCGGGCAGTCGCGGTCGCGACGGCGGCGTCGAGTGTAACAGCGACCCCGACGCGCACTACGTCCGCGAGGTCGAGATCGACGCGGCGGCGGTGGAGCCCACCGTCGCTATGCCTCACCTGCCCTCCAACACGGCGCCGGCGGCCAGCCTGGCCGGCGTGCGCATCGACCAGGTCGTGATCGGCTCCTGCACCAACGGCCGGCTCTCCGACCTGCACCAGGCCGCGGAGCTGCTGCGCGGCCGCACGGTCCACCCCGACGTGCGCCTGATCATCCTGCCGGGCACCCAGCAGGTCTGCTTAGACGCGGCAGCCGACGGCACCATGGCGGCCCTGATCGAGGCCGGCGGCGCCTTCAGCACGCCGACCTGTGGCCCCTGCCTGGGCGGCCACATGGGTGTGCTGGCCGACCGCGAGCGCAGCGTGGCCACGACCAACCGTAACTTCGTGGGGCGCATGGGCCACCCCGGCAGCGAGGTCTACCTGGCGAGCCCTTACGTGGCCGCCGCCTCGGCGATCGCCGGGCACATCGCCACACCGGAGATGGTGGGCGCCGCGGGCGCCGCGAGCGGCTCCGGCCGGGGAGGCCGGTCATGATCTTCGAAGGCAGCGCCCACACGTTCGGCCGCGACGTCGACACCGACGTCATCATCCCGGCCCGCTACCTCAACTCGAGCGACCCGGCCGAGCTCGGCACTCACTGCATGGAAGACATCGACGCCGACTTCGTCGCCCGCGTGCGACCGGGCGACATCGTCGTGGCCGCCGAGAACTTCGGCTGCGGCAGCTCGCGCGAGCACGCGCCGCTGGCCATCAAGGCGGCCGGCGTGTCGTGTGTCGTGGCGGCCTCGTTTGCCCGCATCTTCTACCGCAACGCCATCAATACCGGCCTGCCCATCGTCGTCTGCCCGGCGGCGGCCCACGAAGCCCGGGCCGGCGACCGGCTGCGCGTCGACGTGGTCGCCGGCGTCGTGACCAACCTCACCCAGGGCACGAGCCACCAGGCCGACGCTTTTCCGCCCTTCATGCAGGAGCTGATCGCCCAGGGCGGTCTGTTGCCGTTCGTCAAGGCCCGTCTCGACGCCGAGGGGGCGGCGTGACCGCCGCCTACCGCGTGATGGTCCTGGCCGGCGACGGCGTCGGCCCCGAGATCGTGGCCGCCGCCCAGCGCGTGCTCGCCGCGGCGGCGACACGCTTCGACTTCGCTCTCACCTACGAACACGGGCTGATCGGCGGCGTCGCCATCGACGAGCTCGGCCTGCCCATGGAGGGCGGCCTCGCCGATCGCTGCCGCGCCTGCGACGCCGTCCTGCTGGGCGCCGTCGGCGGCCCCAGATGGGACACGACCGATCCCGCCAAGCCGCGGCCCGAACAGGGGCTGCTCGGCATGCGCAAGGGGCTCGAGCTGTTCGCCAACCTGCGGCCGGTGAAGTGCTTCGCGGCGCTGGCCGCCAACAGCACGATCAAGCCCGAGGTCATCGCCGGTGTCGACATCATGGTGGTGCGCGAGCTCACCGGCGGCGTGTACTTCGGCAAGAGCGAGCGGCTCGGCGACACGGCCTACGACACGATGCTCTACACCGATGCCGAATGCGATCGTCTGCTCGACTACGCCTTCGGCCTGGCGACGGGGCGCCGTGGTCTGCTGCACTCGGTCGACAAGGCCAACGTGCTCGAGAGCTCGCGGCTGTGGCGGGCGGCGGCGCTGCGCGCCGCCGCCCGATGGCCCGCGGTCGAGCTGCGCCACATGCTCGTCGACAACTGCGCCATGCAGCTCATCCGCGAGCCCCGCCAGTTCGACGTGATCGCCACCGAGAACCTGTTCGGCGACATCCTCTCCGACGAGGCTGCCATGCTGACGGGCAGCATCGGCATGCTGCCCAGCGCCAGCGTGGGGGCGGGAGGCGTGTCGCTCTACGAGCCGATCCACGGCTCGGCGCCCGACATCGCCGGCAACGACATCGTCAACCCCTGCGCCACCATCCTCTCGGCGGCCATGATGCTCGACCTCAGCTTTGGCCAGACGGCCGCGGCGGGCGCCGTCGAAGCCGCCGTCGAGACGGCTCTCGCGGGCGGCGCCCGCACCGCCGACATCGCGGCCGCCGGCGAGCCCACGCTCGGCACCGTCGAAATGACCGACCGCGTGATCGCGGCGCTCCAAGGATAAGGAGAAACCCATGCCCATCCCCGAAGTCGACAAGATCTGGATGAACGGCGAGCTCGTGGACTGGCACGACGCCCAGATCCATGTGCTCACCCACGCGCTGCACTACGGTTCGGGAGTCTTCGAGGGCATCCGCGCCTACAAGACCGAGCGCGGACCGGCCGTGTTCCGCCTGACCGACCACCTCGAGCGCCTGCGGCGCTCCGCCGGTCTGTACTACATGGAGCTGCCCTACACGGTGGCCGAGCTCGCCCAGGCCGTGAAGGAGCTGATCCACGCCAACGGTCTCGAGCACTGCTACATCCGGCCGATCGTCTACCGCGGCTATGGCGAGATGGGGCTGTTCCCGCTCGAGGCGCCGATCGACTGCGCCGTCGCGGTGTGGCCCTGGGGCACCTACCTGGGCGACGAGGGCGTCAGGCACGGCGTGCGCGTCAAGATCTCGTCGATCAAGAGCCTCGACAACAACGCCATCACGCCGGCGGCCAAGGCCTGCGGCCAGTACTTGAACAGCCAGCTCGCCAAGATCGAGGTCGTCAAGGCCGGCTACGAAGAGGCGGTGATGCTCAACAACGCCGGCTTCGTCACTCAGGGCACCGGCGAGAACATCTTCATGGTGCGCGGCGGGCGGATCGTCACGCCGCCGCTTTCCACCGGGCTGCTCGAAGGCATCACGCGCGACGCCGTCATGCACATCGCGGCCTCGCTCGGCCACGTCGTCGTCGAGGCCGACTTCACGCGCTCCGACCTGGCCGTCGCCGACGAAGCATTCTTCACCGGCACGGCCGCCGAGATCGTGCCGATCCGCGAGATCGACGACCACCCGATCGGCGAGCCCGGTCCGCTCACCCAGGAGATCCAGCGCACCTTCCACGAGATCACCTCGGGGCGCAGTGCCTCTTTCGCGCACTACCTCGAGTACGTCGACGAGGCAGTCAAGGCCTGACGGGCGAAAGCCTTTATTGACCGCGCACGCGGTGGGGAAGGGGGCGATCGACATGGCCGGCGGCGGCGTTGCGATCTACGACACGACCTTGCGCGACGGCATGCAGCAGGAGGGCCTGTCGGTCTCGGTCGACGAGAAGGTGCGCGTCGCGCTCAAGCTCGACGAGCTCGGGCTGCATTTCATCGAGGGCGGCTTTCCGGCCTCGAACCCCAAGGAGACCGCCTTCTTCGCGCGCATGGAGCGCGAGACGCTGCGTCACGCCGTGCTGGTGGCCTTCGGCATGACGCGCCGCAAGGGCGTCGTCGCCGCCGCCGACCCCGGCCTGCGGGTGCTGGCCGACGCCTCCACGCCGGTGGTCACCATCGTCGGCAAGACCTGGGGTCTGCACCTGCGCGCCGTGCTGCACGTGAGCCGCGACGAGAACCTGCGCATGATCGACGAGTCGGTCGCCTTTCTCGTCGGCCAGGGCAAGCGCGTGATCTACGACTCCGAGCACTTCTTCGACGCCTGGGCTGACGACCCGCGCTACGCCTTGCAGACGCTACGCGTGGCCGGCGAGGCGGGCGCCGAGCTGCTCTGCCTGTGCGACACCAGCGGCGCCACCCTGCCGCCGACCGTTGAGACGGTGGTCGCCGAGGTCGGCCGCGAGCTGGGCCTGCCGCTCGGCGTGCACTGCCACAACGACGCCGACTGCGCGGTGGCCAACTCGCTGGTGGCGGTGGCCGCCGGGGCCGTCCAGGTGCAGGGCACCGTGAACGGCTACGGCGAGCGCTGCGGCAACGCCAACCTTACCTCGATCATCCCCGGGCTCAAGCTCAAGATGGGCCTCCCCGTGGTCACCGACGAGCAGCTCGAGCGGCTCACCGAGACCGCCCACTTCGTGGCCGAGATCGTCAATGTCACGCCCTGGGCTCACCAGCCGTACGTGGGGCGCAGCGCCTTCACTCACAAGGGCGGGCTGCACGTGGCCGCCGTCGAGGCCGCGCCGGAGACCTTCGAGCACGTCGATCCCGCCCTGGTCGGCAACGAACAGCGCGTGCTCATCTCCGAGCTGTCGGGCAAGGGCGCCGTGCTGCGCAAGGCCCGCGAGCTGGGCTTTCAGCTGGCCGGCGACGACGAGCGCGTCGGGCGCATCCTGCGGCGCCTCAAGCAGAAGGAGCACGACGGCTTTCACTACGAGGCGGCCGACGCCTCGTTCGACCTCTTCCTGAGCAACGAGCTCGGCGGGTACCGGCCGCTCTTTCGTCTCGAGAGCTTCCGCGTGATCGTCGAGAAGCGCGAGGATGGCCGCGTCGCCACCGAGGCGACGGTCAAGGTCCACGTCGAAGGCGAGCGGATCGTCGCCACCGGCGAGGGCAACGGCCCGGTGAACGCCCTCGACAACGCCCTGCGCCTGGCGATCGTGCGCAAGTACCCTCACCTCGGCGACATCGACCTCGTCAACTACAAGGTCCGCATCCTGGACGAGAACAAGGGCACGGGCGCGGTCACGCGGGTGCTGCTCGACGCCAGCGACGGTGAGGGCACGTGGGGCAGCATCGGCGTCTCCGAGAACATCATCGAAGCGAGCTGGCAGGCACTGGTCGACTCGATCGAGTACGGCATGCTGCGCGGCCCCGCGGCGGCGGGCCCGGCGGCGGGCGCCGCCGACGAACCCGCCGCCGACGTGCCGTGAGCGCCGCTGAGGGCGATCGGCGGCCGTTCGGGCGAGTGCTGGTCGACGGCGCGCCGCGTGCCTGCCTGTTCGACGGCGAGGCCGTACGGCTGCTCGACCGGCCGGCCTACGAGCCCGGCGCCCGCGAGGCGGGCGTGGCCGCGCTGGCCGACGTGCGTCTGCTGGCCCCCGTGCAGCCCGCGAAGGTCGTGGCCGTGGGCCTGAACTACCGGGCGCACGCCGCCGAGCTTGCCATGGAGACCAAAGCCGAGCCCATCATCTTCCTCAAGCCGCCGAGCGCGGTGATCGGGCCGCACGACGCGATCGTCGCGCCCGCCCGTTCGGCCCAGGTCGACTACGAGGCCGAGCTCGTGCTCGTGGTGGGGCGGCGCTGCCGGGCCGTGAGGCCCGCCGACGCCGCCGACTTCGTCGCCGGCTACACCTGCGGCAACGACGTCACGGCCCGCGACCTGCAGAGACTCGACGGCCAGTGGACGCGCGCCAAGAGCTTCGACACGTTCTGTCCGCTGGGCCCCTGGGTGGTGCGCGAGCAGCCGCCGTCGAGCGCCGCCGTGACGGCGGCGCTGGACGGCGTCGAGGTGCAGCGCGGCCGGGTCGGCGAGATGATCGTGGCGCCGCTCGAGCTGCTCTGTTTCGTGTCGGGCATCATGACGCTCGAACCCGGCGACGTGATCATGACCGGCACGCCGCCGGGTGTCGGGCCCCTGGCGCCGGGGCAGACGGTCACCGTCTCGGTCGAGGGCGTCGGAACGCTTTCGAACATCGTTTCGTCGTGACGCCCGCCGCGCCGGCAGCGGCTGTGCGCGACCCCGCGACCCGGGCGCTGCTCGACTGGTTGCGGTCGCTGCTGGCCGGCGACGGCGCCCTGGGCAGTGTCAACGACGGCTTCGCGGCGGCGGCAGTGCGATGTCGCCTCGCGGCTCTGGCGCGGTCGCACGGCGCCCGCCACCCCGAGCTGACCCGCGCTGAACGGAGCGACTTCGTTCGCGGGCAACAGGTCCTGCTGGGTTCGGCGCGAGTGGTCGAGATGCTCGACGAGGCGGCGATCCCCTGTGCCACGCTCAAGGGACCGGCGCTGGCGTCGCGCTTTTGGGGCGACATCACGATGCGACGGTCGGGCGACATCGACGTCCTCGTGGAGCCCGGCAACTTCGCTGCTGCGGAGGCCGTGCTTCAGACGCACGGCTGCCGCCGCGTTGATCTTTACCCCGAGTGGTATGTGAGGCGTTGGCTCTGCAACGTCGCTTTCGTGGCCGACGACCGCGCCCTGCCCAAGGTCGAACTGCATTGGAGCTTCGTCCGGCCCTACTTGGGTCATCCCCGGATCGCCGACGTCCTCGGCAGCCTCGACCGCGTCGACTGCGGCGGCCGGGTCCTGCCCGCGCTCGAACCTGCCTGGCAGCTCCTCGCCGTCTGTATCCATGCGATATTCCACGACATCGAGCTGCGCTCACTGCTCGATGTCGCGTTCGTGGCTCGCGCGCTCGACGAAGAAGATTGGAGCAGGGCGATCGCCCACGCTCGTGCCGCCGGCCTGGCTCCGGGGCTCTACTACGGCGTACAGGCCTCAGTCCGCCTGCTCGGCTGGTGGGCACCCGGCGTGCTCGATGAGCTCCGGCCGGGTCCGGCCCGGGCGCGCGTGGCGGAACTCTACCTGGCGAGCCTGTCGCCGTTCTCGGGTGTGACGACCGGCGCGCGGCAGTTCGGCAAGTTTGCCACGCCCCTGGTTTCGACCGGGCCGGGCGGCCTGGCCGCGGCGCTGCCGTTCTCGCTTGTCGACCGGCCGCGGGTGCTCAGCCGTCTCGATGGCGCGGTCCGGCGGCTTGCGAGGCGGGTAGTCCGGCCCCTGTAGGGCGGCCGCGCGGCCTTCCGCCGCCCGGCCTTCAGCGGAAACGCACGTGGACCGCCGCCACCGCCGGCGGGTAGAATCAGTCCCCGCAGATGGATTCCGATTTCGTTCACCTCCACGTTCACAGCGAGTACTCGCTCCTCGACGGCGCCTGCCGTGTGCGGCCGCTCGTCGAACGGGTGAAAGAGCTCGGCATGCCCGCCGTGGCGCTCACCGACCACGGCTCGCTGTCGGGCGCCGTGCAGTTCTACCGGGCCGCCAAGGACGTCGGCGTCAAGCCCATCATCGGCCTCGAGCTGTACGTCGTGTCCGACCGTCACGGCCGCGCCGGCCTGAAGGAGCGCTACGCCCACCTCACCATGCTGGCGCGCGACGACGAGGGCTACGCCAACCTCATCAAGATCGCCACGGCCGCCTATCTCGAGGGTTACTACTACAAGCCACGCGCCGACTGGGAGCTGCTCGGGCGCCACCACGCCGGCCTCATCTGCCTGACCGGCTGCATGAGCGGCCGGGCCTCGCTGCTGCTGCGCCAGGGCAACGACGCCGAGGCGCTGGCCGAGATCGAGCGCCTGATCGAGCTGTTCGGCCGCGAGAACGTCTACGTCGAGCTGCAGGACGCCGGCATCGCCGAGCAGCGCGAGCTCGTGCCCAAGCTGGCCCTGCTGGCGCGCCAGGCCGGCCTCAAGACGGTGGCCACCAACGACGTCCACTACCTGCGCCACGAAGACGCCCGCGCCCAGGACGCCCTGGTCTGCATTCAGACGCAGTGCCAGCTCGACGAGCCCAGGGCGGCGCCACGCATGAGCACCCAGGAGTTCTACTTGAAGACCGCCGCCGAGATGCGCGAGCTGTTCGCCGACTATCCCGAAGCCTGCGACAGCACGCTCGAGATCGCCGAGCGCTGCGACGTCGAGCTGCGCTTCGGACGCACGCTGCTGCCGCGCTACCCCGTGCCCGACGGCCGCCCCGAAGACGAGTACCTGCGTGAGCTCTGCGAGGCCGGCAGAAGCCGTCGCTACGGGGCCGACCCCGGTCAGGAGGTGCGCGAGCGCCTCGATTTCGAGCTCGACACGATCCGCGACATGGGCTTCAGCGCCTACTTTCTCATCGTCTGGGACTTCGTGAAGTTCGCCAAGGATGCCGGCATCGCGGTGGGTCCCGGCCGCGGCTCGGCGGCCGGCAGCATTGTGGCCTACTCGCTGGGCATCACCGACATCGACCCCCTCAAGTACGATCTCCTGTTCGAGCGCTTCCTCAATCCCGGCCGCAAGTCGATGCCCGACATCGACATGGACTTCTCGGTGGAGCGTCGCGACGAGGTCATCGAGTACGTCGCCCGCAAGTACGGTCGCGACCATGTCGCCCAGATCATTACCTTCGGCACACTGGCGGCGCGGGCCGCCACCAGAGACGCGGCTCGCGTCCTGGGCTTGCCGTACGCGGTCGGCGACCGCATCGCCAAGATGATCCCCGAGCAGGCGCCGCCGGCGACCTTCAAGCAGGCCATGGCGACCGGTGGCGAGCTCAAGGCGGCTTACGACTCCGACGAGCCGACGCGCCAGGTCGTCGACCTCGCCATGGCCCTCGAAGGCCTGATCCGCAACGACTCCATCCACGCCGCCGGAGTGGTCATCTCCGACGAGCCGCTCACCGAGTACATCCCGCTGCAGCAGAAGGGCGACGCCGAGGTCGTCACCCAGTTCGGCATGGACGACGTGGCCGCTCTGGGCCTGCTCAAGATGGACTTCCTGGGCCTGCGCAACCTCGACGTGGTCGAAGCGGCACTCGCGCTGATCGAGCACAGCCAGGGCGCCTGCGTCGACATGACCACGCTGCCGCTCGACGACGCCAAGACGTACGAGATGCTCGCCCGGGGCGACTCGACCGGCGTGTTCCAGTTCGAAAGCAGCGGCATGAAAGAGGCGCTGCGCGAGGTCGGTCCCAACCAGTTCGAGGACCTCGTGGCGATCGTCGCCCTCTACCGTCCGGGCCCGATGCAGTACATCTCGACCTACGCCCGCAACAAGAAGGACCCCGCCTCGGTGGTCTACGATCACGAGGCGTTGCGCCCCATCCTCGAACCGACCCACGGCGTGACCATCTACCAGGAGCAGTACATGGCGGTCGCCCGGCGGGTCGGCGGCTTCACGCCGGCCCAGGCCGACGACCTGCGCAAGGCCATCTCCAAAAAGGACAAGAAGCTCATGGCGAGCCTCAAGGAGCCGCTCATGGCCGGCCTGCGGGCGAGCGGCCTGCCGCAGAACGTGTGCACCAAGCTGTGGAGCAACTTCGAGGCCACCGGCGACTACTCGTTCAACAAAAGTCACGCCGCCTGCTACGCGCTGATCAGCTACCGCACCGCCTTCCTCAAGGCCAACTACCCGGTGGAGTACATGGCGGCGCTCGTGTCGAGCGTGATGAACACCAAAGACAAGGTGCCGTTCTACGTCAACCAGTGCCATGAGATGGGCATCGAGGTGCTGCCGCCCGACGTCAACGAGAGCGTGGTCGGCTTTACCGTCGACTCGGGCAGGATCCGCTTCGGGTTGAACGCGGTCAAGGGGGTCGGGGTCGGCGCCATCGAGTCGATCGTCGCGGCTCGCGCCGACGGTCCGTTCAGCTCGATCTTCGACTTCTGCGCCCGTGTCGATTCCGCCCTCGTGAACCGGCGCACGCTCGAGGCGCTGATCAAGAGCGGGGCCTTCGACTCGACCGGCGACACGCGCCGCGGCATGCTCGAGGCCTTGCCGGCGGCGGCGGCCTCCGGCGAGCGCCGCCGCCGCGACCGCGCTCAGGGGCAGGGCGGGCTGTTCGACGTCCTGGCCGCCGACACGACCAGCGAGGTCGCTCACCATCCGGCGATCGGCCCCGACGAGTTCGACTCCGACATCCTGCTGCGCTTCGAGAAGGAGGCCCTCGGCCTGTACGTCTCGTCGCATCCGCTGCAGGGCCTGCGCGCCCAGCTGCGCGACCAGATCGACGCGACCGTCAGCCAGCTCGCCGACCTGCGCGACGGCCAGACCGTCTGGACCGGCGGGGTCATCTCCGGCCTGGCGCGCCGCCAGACGCGCAGCGGCGCCACCATGGCGGTGTTCCGCCTGGACGACGTCGACGGCGGCATCGAGGTCGTGGCCTTCGGCAGCATCTGCGAGCAGTACCAGGATCTGCTCGCCGAGGACGGCATCGTCTTGGTGCGCGGCCGGCTCGACCGCAAAAGCGAAGACGACGTCAAGCTCATCGCCCTCGAGCTGCGCCCCTTCGACGGCGTCTCCGCCACCCGGCCGCTGACCCTCGTGGTCGACGCCGCGCGCGTGCAGATGGAGCTGCTCGACGAGCTCAAGTCGATCCTCGGCGCGTTTCCCGGCGAGGTGCCGGTCGTGTTGCAGATGACGACTCCCCAGGGCCGGCATCGCCTCAAGGTGGGCAACAAGTACCGGGTCGACCCGGTGAGCGGCCTCTATGCCGAGCAGGCCCTTGAGCTCGGCAT
>Ga0247847_1000324_pt1 | contig 12594 bp, 18 predicted proteins | sample PFST25metaG_FD_186002 | JGI IMG/M metagenome (GOLD analysis project Ga0247847, IMG submission 186002) | Peat soil microbial communities from Stordalen Mire, Sweden - P.F.S.T25 | ecosystem: Environmental > Terrestrial > Soil > Wetlands > Peat | place: Sweden: Norrbotten County, Stordalen Mire...
TACAACAACACACCGGCGCCTTACGAACCCACGCCCTGCTGACGGGCGGCCTGAGTCGGCGACTGCGGCCCAGCCCGTTCAGCGCCTGGTTGCACCGTGTGAGTCGAGAACCTCGCGCACAGGCCAGCAGAACTCCTCGGGCGGTGCGGGCGGGCCACCCGGCAACGTCTCTGGACACGAGAACATGGCGCAATAGGTCGCTTGTCCCGCGGCAAGCCGGCGCTGCTCGGAACTTCGACAGAGCGCGCCAGGGATCCCGAAGCCTCAGTCAAGCCGACGCCTCGGCTAGCGACAGACGCGTGGAACCGTGACAGAGACGATTTCGGTCCGCACCGTTCCCGTGTCTCCGGTCGCGTAGAGGTGCCCATTCCAGTCGGCGAACGGAAACCAAGAAAGGAGCCCTCCACTGCTGTGGAAAACCGTCCCGGCAAGGTAAGCACCTGAGGAGGGGCCTACACAGCTCGCGCTGGCAAAGTTCCAGAGCCAGAGCATCGGACCGACGCTGACCGGATAGATACCCGACATCATCTCGCCATCCATCGTCGGAATGGTTTCCTGTCCTGGCGCCGAGCCCCGAGGAGGCTGCACCATCTTGAGCCCAGAAGCTCGGAGCAGCTCGACACCTCCAGCGTTCCCGGTTCGGAAAGAGAACCAGGCGCCGCCTCGGACGGCGTCGACGCCGGCGGTCACGAGCCCGCCCCCGAGAGTGTCGTGGACTATGACGCGGCCGGTCCGGGCGTCGAGCTCGTCGATGGCGATACGCGTCTCGCCGTTCAGGACGACGTCCAGGAGACGGCCGGTCGGGTCGATCGAGATGCTGCTGATGTCTCCGCCGAGATTCTCGCTGCGCACGAGCATGCCGGTCGAGGCGTTGACGAGGAACACGGAGCTTCCCGAGCTGAGCCACACGCCGTCATGTCCGACCGTCGGTCCTCGAGGGACCGCCAGCGCCGTGGACGAGCTGAGAAACGGCACCGGTACTGCACGTCCGAGCAAAGTGCCGTGCCCGATGACGGGGCGAATGAACCACGGGCCTGTCGCTGCACCGTTTGGCGTCTCGTTCGTGGGCGACAGGACCTCGAGGGAGCTGCCGAGCGTGAAGAGCTGGCTCAAAGACGACAGCCTCGAGCCGAGCGCCATGTGTCCCGTTGCGAGGTCGATGCGTGACAGGCGTCCCAAAGGCGACGAAGTTCCCGGCGTGCCCGCGACTGTTATCGCATAGGCGAAGGGCGTGCCCTGGAGCGCGACCGGATTGTCTGCCAGCGTGGTCTCGAGGACCGAAGTCAGCGACCAGGGACGCGTCCCGGACACAGGCGGTCGTGGCCGTGGTCCCGGCGAGTCCCCACGTGAAGCGCGCGGGCGGCTGCCACCTCCGGTCGTCGCGGCGATCACGGCTGCCGCCACTACCAAGACGACAATGCCGACGATGAGCAACCGACGGCGGCGCTCACGCCGCTTGGCCTGCTTGAAGAGCGCCTCGGCGTCGGCGCTCTCCAAGCCATCAGTCGTCGCCGGCTGCTCATCGATGAGCGTCACGAAATCTCCTAGCTCGGCAAGCTCTCCAAGATCGCGACGAGTTCCTCTCTTCGGTAGCCATTGCGGCGTCCGAACTCGAGGATCTCCTTCATCTTGGTGACGACGGCGCCCTGCTCAGGTGTCCCGGCAACCGTGATCGCCCGCCCCCGCCCCACTTCGAGAAGTCCTTCGTCGCGTAACACCCGTAGCGCCCGTAGCACCGTGTTGGTGTTGACGCCCAACACCGCCGCCAGGTCCTTCGCCTGGGGAATCCGTTCGCCCGGCTTGGCCTCGCCGTCGGCGATGGCTCTGCGGATCTCGGCGGCGACCTGCTCGTGCAGATAGGTCGGGTCCGCCCGGTCGACTGAACCGAAGCTCATGACCTTGGCGGAGTCCCGAGTAACGGTCGATGGCCCAACGCTCATGACACTAATGCTAGTAGCGTCTTACACAAGAGTCAACCAAACTGACGCGATCGAGGCGATCAGCCTTCCCAGGCGTCTGGTGAACCTGCCGGGGAACGTCACGGGCGCTGACTGGAGTCACACCTCTCGCCTCAGATCGTGCGCGTCCATCTGGGACCGTCGAAGACGGCTCACGTCGAACAACCGCCCCGAGGCAGATCGGGCCAACCGGGACGCGCGAACCGAGGTCCGCTTGGAGTCGCAGTTCTATGACGTGAAGGGTCGGCTCCGCGATGAACGGGGTCCGCATCTGACAGGGGCCACGGTAATCTCGGCCGGCGAGGCTTGATCAGTAGGCCGACAATCGGAGGTGGCGACATGGACAGCCGGTACCGTGACCGCTGGATCGACTGCTCGCCTGACAGGATCCGGATCCGCGGTTACTACTTCCCCTGGGGCACCAAGCGCATCCCTTGCAGCTCGGTTCGTTCGGTCCGGCGCGTCGACATCGGCGCGTTCACCGGAAAGGGGAGGATCTGGGGCACTGCGAACCCGCGCTATTGGGCAAGCCTGGACCCGCAACGGCGGAACAAGAGGGTCGGGCTCATCCTCGATGTCGGCCGGTTCGTGCGGCCTTTCATAACCCCTGATGACCCCGATGAAGCCGAGGCCGTCATCCGCGAGTGCGCCAACCTCGGTCCCGCAACGGAGAGCTCCGGGAGCGGCCCCTTCATCTGATCGTCGGCCGGCTAGCCCCGACCCGCCGACGTGTTCACAGCGCGGAGGCTCCGCGCCGTGAAGTGCCGCAGGTTCGCGAGCGCCTCGGGATCCAGCCGGTCGCAAACCCAGTCCCAATGCAAGGAAACAAAGTCTCCTGGCACCAGGTCTTCGACGAAGCCGATGCCCTCGACACGACAGCAAGCTTGCTCCTCGCGCTCTTCGAGCAGGATGAGGTCGTGACCGTCAAAGCCGAGCGGCTGGCTCCGGACAGTCACGTTCGCGTCTTCGACCGCCTCGACTCGTCCCCAACGGATCCGGCAGCGCTCGAGGACGGTCATCGCGGGCTCCCGTTTGCCCGATCGCAACAAGGCCAGCCAAGGGTAGACGGCAAAGACATGGAAGCTGTGGTGCGCCACGCCGCCGGTGGCGACCGCCTCGCGGAGCTGTGACCCGCCCCCCAGGCCAGAATCGGGATGTTCCCCGATGGCATCGAGCAAAGACGGCGCAGAGATTCCTTCCAGAAGGCTGCTGCCGACCCAATAGGCATCCACGACCCGAGGATCCAACGGGTCGGCGATGCCGTTCGAGGCTGCGATCAGCTCGAGGTACGGCCACGCCCCGTGGAAGCGCCTCGCCACCGAGATCAGGTCCTCCGGGCTGGCGCCGGCCGAACCGGCCTCGATCAGAGCCATCGGGTCGGGTGGTCCGCAGTAGCCGAGCACGTTCGGCGGATAGGCGTAGCGTGCGAACAGCGGACCGGCCGACACTGTGGCTAGGACAGAGCTTCTTGTCCGGCCCTGAGCTCGGTCACGATCGCCGCGGCCTGTTCGGAGTCGACACGCCGCAACGCGTAGCCACTGTGGACGACAAGCCAGTCGCCGACGTGCGGTTGCGGGCCTTCAAAGGCGAGAAGCGACACCCTGTGCAGCCGGCCTTCGACGTTCTCGACCATCATCCAGCCGTCGGCCGGCTCGGTGACCGCCCGGTGGAGCCTGCTCATGCACATGAGATCGCCTCGTCGATGACCTGGAGGACCAGCTCGCCAGCCTCGGGAACAGCGACTTCCACCGCTGGGCTAAGACCAATGCCATCCGCGAAGTTCTCGCCTTCGATCCCCACGACCACGACGCGGCTCGGGGCGTGGCCCATGGCCCGTGTGAGCCGGAGAACGCGCGCCAGATCCATGCCATGTGTGCTCATGGGCCCGGAGTACGAGTCGGCGTTCTCACCTCCGCCAAGGTCCACGAGCTGAACCGTTCCCGCTGCCGCGCCAGAGCGGGTCGCATCCACGACCACGGCGAGATCGGCGTCCTCCCATGCTCCCACCAGGTCGAGTGGCTCGCCGATGACCTTCGACTCGACGGTCGAAGGCGTCCTGTCTCCCACATAGGCAGCGACGGCGGGCCCGGCGCCGTCGTCGCTGCGGTACTCGTTACCGAGCCCGGCGACGAGCACACGCTGGGTCACAGGCGCTCGACCGACACATCCAGGAAGTGCGTGGCGCACGAAATGCAAGGATCGAAGTTGCGCACCGCCTGTTCGCACAGCCATCCCAGTTCCTCGTCGGGAAGCGAGAGGTTGGCCTGTGCCACCCGCCGGAGGTCGTCCTCGATGCAAAGCTGGTTCTGTGAGGTGGGCGGGACGATCCGTGCCGCGCGGATCAGCCCGTCGCCGTCAAGCTCGTAACGGTGGAACAGCAAGCCTCGGGGTGCCTCGGACGCGCCATAACCGATGCCGGCGGTCCCTGGGACAGCGACGGCCGGCGGGTCAGGCGGTTCGTAGGCCTCGACCAGCCGCAGTGCCTCGTCGCATGAGTACACAAGTTCGACCGCGCGCACGATGATGCTCCGGAACGGGTTGTTGCAGACCGCACCCAGGCCCGCGGCGGTCGCCGCTTCGCGCGCGATCGGAGACAGCTGACCGGAGTTCAGCGCGTAGCGGGAGAGGGGACCTGTGAGGTACATGTCTTGTCCGCCGAGCCGCGCGTGGAGCGCGTTCGACCTAGCGACGTGCTGCTCTTCGACGAGCTCGGAGATGCCTTCGGCGTCGAGGTCGAGGCCGTCGGAGCTCGCGATCCGCCCGGACTCGATCGCGTAGTACTCGGGGTGGCGCAACGACACAAACCGGTAATCGATCTCGATGTCGGGGAAGTCGAAGCCCGCCACCCACTCGACCGAAGCCAGCGCCGCGTCGCGGGCCCGACGCAGTGGCTCGACAAGAGCCGCTATCTCTTCGCGCGACGGTGCCTTGTAGAAGCCTCCAACCCGCACGTTGACAGGGTGAATAGCACGACCTCCGACGACCTCCATCACGAGGTTGCCGACTTTCTTGATTTCGAGACCTCGCTGTACGGCCGCCAGGTCCAGCCCCGCGAGCTCGACCGCGTCCTCGCAACCGAAGAAGTCCGGAGCATGCAGGAAATGGATGTGGAGCGCATGGCTCTGGATCCACTCCCCGCAGTACAGCAACCGGCGGAGCATTGCGATCTGGTCAGTGATAGCCACCTTGCAGGCGTCCTCGATCGCGAGGCAGGCGCTCGTCTGGTAAGCAACGGGACATATCCCGCAGATCCTCGCCGTGATATCGGGTGCCTCGGTGTGTCGCCTGCCTTGCAGGAATGCCTCGAAGAAACGAGGCGGCTCGAAGATCTCGAGCTCGACCAACTCGACCGTCCCGTCACGCACCTCGACGCGCAGGGAACCCTCTCCCTCGACGCGCGCCAGGCCCTCGACTTTGACGGTGCGGCTATCGGCCGGTCTCTGGTGAGTCATAGGTGAGGCTCTCCTCGCGAAAGGCCGGCGAGCCGGCATTGAAGGTCCGGAACAACCGTGACACATCGGCCCGCGACGTGCCCACTGTGATCAGCTGCCGGGCCAGCGACGACGTGTTCGCCGTGTCGGCGGGCCCGAAGCACCCGTAGCAGCCCCGATCGACTGCCGGGCAGAGCGCTCCACACCCGGCCCGGGTCACCGGGCCGAGGCAGGGGGTGCCATGCGCGACGAGCACGCACACCGTGCCCCGTCCCTTGCACTCCTGGCAGACGCTGTGTCCGGGAATTACCGGTCGCCGGCCGGTGAGGCAGGCCGTGATCACCTCGAGAAGCTGGTGGCGGTCAATCGGACATCCTCGAAGCTCGAAATCGACCGGCACGTGCTCGGATATGGGCGTCGACTTTGCGAGCGTGCTGATGTACTCGGGGTGGGCGTAGACCGTCGCGGTGTATTCGCCTACATCGGCGTAATTGCGCAGTGCTTGAATCCCCCCCGAGGTCGCGCAGGCGCCGATCGTCACGAGCAGCGACGACGCTTGGCGGATCGCTCGGATGCGTTCAATGTCGTCCGCGGTCGTGATGGAGCCTTCGACGAGTGACACGTCAAAGGGCCCTTCCTGCACCGCGCGCGACAGCTCCGTGAAATGTGCGATCTGCACGGCGCCCACCACGGCTAGGAGCTCATCCTCGCAGTCGAGCAGGCTCAGCTGGCAACCGTCACAGGAAGCGAACTTCCAAACGGCAAGTGTGGGTCGGGATACGACTGTGGGCAGGCTCATCGTTCGCGCTCCGAAATCAATCGCTCCAGCTGCTCGCTGTAAGCGAAGACGGGACCGTCCCGGCAGATCAGCAGCGGCCCGAGCTGGCAGTGGCCGCACCACCCGACGCCGCACTGCATGTTGCGCTCGAGCGATACGCGGATCGACCCCAAGGGCACGCCAAGGTCGGCAAGTCCGCGAACGGTGAATCGCATCATGATCTCCGGACCGCACACGAGCGCCACGGTCCGCGCCGGGTCGAAGGAAATCGTGGGCAGCAGAGTCGTGACGACGCCGATCGCGCCGTGCCAATGCGCGTCTCCGTTGTCAACGGTGACCTTGACGACAGCTCCGTCGCGTTCCCACCTCTCGAGGTCGTCGGGAAAGGTGATCTGGTCCGGTTCCCGGGACCCGACGAGCACGTAGACCTGCCCCGTGCGTCCGGGCTTGTCCACGAGATAGCTGATAGCGCCTCGAAGCGGCGCGAGACCGATGCCACCGGCGACGATGACCACTTCCGAGTCATCGAGCTCGTCCACGCCCCAATCGGTGCCGAACGGGCCGCGCACGCCGACGGTCGATCCCACTTTGGCGGTGCAAAGTGCGTGCGTGACAGCACCGACGTCGCGGACGGTCTGCTCCATGGGCCCTGGTGCTCCCGGCGCGCTGCTGATCGAGATCGCGACTTCCCCGACCCCGAAGGCCGTCAGCATGTTGAACTGGCCCGGGCGGAACAGCAGGCTCGGGCCCGACGTTGGCTCGAGCGACAGGGTGACGACATCGTCGGTCTCTACTCGCCGGGCGACCACCCTGTAGGTCGCCGGCATGAGCGGGTTCACCGACGGTTCCACCTCAGTGAGTAACATCGCGCCCGTAAACGTCGAGCAGCCGGACCCGAGTCGCTTGAAGCCGGTCGAGCATCACCGCGGCGATACGTTTCATGAGTAGGTAGCCGAAAGCCGGGTCCGCTTCCGCCTTTGCACGCAAGCATTCGGCGTCGACCGAGATGGCGCCGACAGGCTCGAGAGCGCGGGCATCGAAGTGCCACCGGTACGGGGGGAACATCCAGGACCAGCCGACGGCTTGTCCCGGGCCTATCCGGTCGATGACAAGAGGCACGCGACCCGGCTCGTGCACTTCGAGCGCGACGTGGCCACGGCGGAGCAGGTAAAGCGACCGTGCCGGCTCGCCTTCCTCCAGCAGGAGCTGGCCAGTCGCGATCGCCACGTTCTGCGAACAGCCGCCGACCAGCTCGGCCACGTCAGTGGGTAACCCGCTGAACAGCGGGTGCTCTGCTACTAGATCACCGATGTTCTCGGTCATGACCGGTCACCTCCCGACTCGATGTGCACGGGAACAGCCCCGTCGCTCGCGGCGATCGCCGCAACCTCGACGGTTATATCGATGCCAACGGGGCACCATGCGATGCAACGCCCACAGCCGACGCAACCGGAGGTGCCGAACTGATCGTGCCACGTCGAGAGCTTGTGGGTGAGCCACTGTCGGTAGCGCGACCACGTCGTGGCCCTCACCGGGCCCGTATGCACGAGCGAATGCGCGAGATCGAAACAGGTGTCCCACCGGCGGTGACGCTCTACGGCGCCGTCGACCGTGGTCGTATCCGATACGGCACCGCAGAAGCACGTAGGGCAGACCAGGGTGCAATTGCCGCACGCAAGACAGCGACTGGCGACGTCATCCCACCGGGGGTGCTCCAGGTTGCTTGCCAGGAGCTGTCGGACGTTGCCCGCGTCGAGCTTGCGCTCGATACGACGGGCTGCGTTCTCGAGCACGGCATCCCGGGAGGCGAAGTCGGCCGGCTGAGCCGGCGAACCGCCCATCTCCGCGATGACCTCAGCGCCCCGCGCAGACCCAACCCTGACGAGGTATCGGGGCCCGTCAGGCGATGTGAGCTCGGTCAGTGCCAGGTCGTACCCGTCCTCGACTCCGGGTCCGGTGCCCATCGAGGTGCAAAAACACGTCGCCGCCGGCGTCCCACACTCTGCGACGACGACAAACGAGCCCTCTCGTCGATCCCGGTAGCAAGGATCCGGTATCTCTCCTCCGGCAAAGACACGATCGAGCACTCGCATCGCGGCAAGCTCGCAGGGCCGCGACCCGATGAGCGCAGCCGGGGCGCTCTCTTGTTGCGGCTGCTCGAGCGTCACCACGTCACCCGTCGAGCTCGTGCGCCAGACCAGGGAGCGCGCCGGGTAGAACTCCGACTTCGGGGATTCCGGGCCGACCGCCCAGGCGAAAAGCGAAGAGTCGTCGTCGTGGTGAAGCCGGTAGTGACCCGGCGCCTGCTCATCATGCCAGCCCTGGGGGAGATCGCCGGTGGAGGAGACTTGCCGCTGGACAACCGCACCATCGCGCACGACCGGGCCGATGGTTCGATAGCCGCGAGCTGCGAGTGCTCCGAGCAACCCGTCAAGACCGGCGCGGTCCACTATCAACGAAGCGCTGAGGTCCATGTGGCTGAGCATAGGTGACCTGGCCGTTCGTTGTTTAGGGCCGAAGGCCCTGTTTCTGTCCCTGCCGACCCTGCCAACGCGGTCGCGCCAGCCCATGGCGGCCGGTCGCGCCCGTCATGGTAAGCATGTCGTGTGACCCAAGGGCAGTGGGCAGGCGTCGACCGTTACCTCGCCGATCTTCTGGTGCCCTCGGACCCAGCGCTCGAGGCAACGCTCCAAGCCAGCGCCGATGCCGGTCTTCCCCCGATGAGTGTTGCGCCCAATCAGGGCAAGCTGCTGCACCTTCTGGTGCTGGCCAGCGGCGCTCGGACCGTCCTCGAGATCGGGACGCTGGGCGGCTACAGCACTATCTGGCTCGCCCGTGCCCTGCCCTCCTCCGGTCGGCTGGTGACCCTCGAGGCAGATCCGCGGCACGCCGCAGTGGCAGAGCACAACATCGAACGCGCTGGTCTGTCGGACGTTGTGGAGATCCTGATCGGGCCGGCGGCTGAGACCCTCCCGAAGCTCGTGGCCCAGCATCGGCCGCCCTTCGACCTCGTGTTCATCGATGCCGACAAGCCGGCCACAGCTGAGTATCTCGCCTGGTCGCTCAAATTGTCGCACGTCGGAAGTCTGATCATCGTCGACAACGTGGCACGCCGCGGACAGGTCATCGAATCAGAAAGCGATGATCCGAACGTTCAAGGAATGCGGCGATTCCTGGACCAGTTGGCAAGCGAGGCACGCGTGAGCGCGACGGCGATCCAGACCGTCGGCGTGAAGGGGTACGACGGGTTCGTGCTCGCCGTGGTCACAGCCAACGACGCCCTCGACATCGCCTAGGATCTCGAAGTCGGGTCTGACGCCTGAAGGCCGTCAATCCGGCAACATAGGCAACGCATCCCGACCGGCAGTTGCTAGTCGGTCACCGGGACCTGTGGTGCAGCCTGGAGTGCACGCCGGCCTGTCAAGCCGGAGGTCGCGGGTTCAAATCCCGTCAGGTCCGCTTGTGTGATGTCCGCTCAGGTCCGTTCTCTCTCGTATGTGTCGGTGTCGCCGCTTTCAGGGGCGCTTCCGGCGTCGCCGTACGATACGACGGTGTCTCTTGCGGCAATATGGAGACGCCCTGGCAACAGGGTGAGCGGTCGGGTAGCTCAGTTGGTAGAGCGCGCGCCTGAAAAGCGCGAGGTCACCGGATCGATGCCGGTCCCGACCACTAATAACTTCCTGGTCAGAGCGCTGCAGCTGACCTCTCTTTGTCGCCGGTCTCGGCGGCGTGCCACACACGTGCCACAGCTAGAGGAGTCACGACGGTCAGCACGTGTCAATAACGGCTTCCAACGGCCAGTGGTGGCGACGGATAGGGATGTTTCGGAAGCCTTCCCGCCTTGTCTCGTCCTGCCCGCTATGTCACACTGACATAGTGAGCGAGCAAGAGTCGTCGGCGGAAGTGGACAACGTGCGCCAGCGCCTCATCGAGGCTGAAGAGGAATACCAGCGAGCGCGCACAGACGACTATGTAACGCGCCTTCTTCGCGACTCCGCGATCGTCGACGCGCACCGAGCCGGACTGTCCTCTCGGGAGATCAGCACCCTGGTCGGAGACATTGGCCAGCCGAACGTCGTCCGCGCTCGCCGACGGGCGGTGACGCGTCGAGAAGTCGTTCCCGCAGGGTTGCTCTCGCCAGTTGACGCGGTTCGAGAATCAGGCCTTGGGCCGCGCGAATTCATTCACGCCGTCCGGGAAGGTCGCCTGATTGCGGTCGAGCTCCCTGGCGGAGTTCGCGCGTTCCGGGTCAAGGACGTTCGCCGAACGCGCAACGCAAGCTGACCGTCAAGAACCCAACGGCCGACCGTGTCACCCGGTGAGGGTCCAGTCCGGTTCACCCTTGACGAGATGGCAGTCATCGTTGAAGACCTCATGCGCATCGCCGATGACCTCAAGTCCAGCAGCGACGAAGTAAACGCCTACTTGCTCGATCTGGTGGTCAACCGCCTCTTGGACCGGGCATTTGGCGGTGACAGCGAAGGGGGCTAAGCACCGAGAACGGTGGTCTTCCGGCCAGTCTTCCCCTCCTCAATTGGAACGATGGGTGCGAGACCGGCTTCGACCGTCATGGCATCCAAGCGTTCCGCGATGAGTCGGTCCCGATCGGCGGCGGCGTGCTGGTAGATCATCGAGGCACGCGGACTGGAGTGACCAAACCGCGCCATTAGTTCCTTGGTGGTCGCTCCAGTTCTCGCGGCAAGAGTTCCCGCCGTGTGACGCAAGTCGTGGAACCGGACACCTGAGAGCCCCATCAGTTCAATGGCCGGAACCCAAATCCTGCCCCAAAAGTTGCTCCGCTCCAGGAGCTGACCAGTCGGGCCGACGAATACATAACCATTCACACCGGTTTGCGCATACTGCAGCAAGTGAACCCTCAACTCCGCGACGAGCAGCTGCGGCAGCGAGACAGTCCGCCTACCGGCCTCGCTCTTGGGATCGCCCTCGATTACGTCGCCCTCGGCTACGCGCTCACCGTCCACAAGGCGCAGGGCTCGACGGTCGACCGGGGGATCGTGCTCGTCGACGAGCAGATGACCACCCAGCAGCTCTACGTGGCGATGAGCCGCGGACGGGAGATGAACGCGGCGCTCGTCGTCGAGCAACGCTGCGACCCCGGTCTCGATGTCTTCTGGAGCTCGCGACGGCTCACGCCCGTCGAGCTACTGGCAAACGTGATGCGGCGCGACGGCGCGGAGCGTTCCGCGCACGACGTGGCTCGCGAGAACCTCGCCCACATGGAGGACATCGGCCTCTTGGGCCACCTCCTCGCCGAGGCCCGGCGCGACCTCGACGAACGGGCGGGGCCGGATCGCAACGCACAGATCGTCGCGCTGCGGCCCCGAGCCGACGTGCAACGCACCAACCAGGAGCTGACCGGTGCGCAGTGGGACCTGCGCTGCGCCAAGGAGCGCCTTAAGAGTGCCGAGACCGCGCTCGTGGCGGCGAACACCCGCCCGAGCGGTGCGCTTCTTCCCGGTCTCTTAGTACCCCTCTCCATAAATACGAGCCGTACCTACTATCACGTAAGTGTGGCCCTGCGGTAACGTACGGTGTCCCCAAGGAGGGGATGCCGATGCCCAGAAAGAGCCCCTACGTGCTGAAGCTGACCGCCACTCAGCGTAGTGAGCTCGAGGCGAGAGCCCGCAGGTATACGTTGCCGTATCGTGATGTGGTGCGAGCCAAAGTTGTGCTCATGGCCGCAGACGGCTTCGACAACGACGAGATCGCTGCCCGGTTGGACACCCGTCGCGAGATCGTCTCGAAGTGGCGCAAACGCTTCTACTTACAAGGCCTTGCCGGCCTCGAAGAACGCCCGAGAGGTGGCCGACCTCCGGTCTTTTCCCCCTGAGGTCGTCGTCTCTGTCAAGGCGCTCGCCTGCGAGCTGCCGAGCCGCCTCGGCGTGCCCTTGTCACGCCTGCACGTTCCCGACATCTCCGCCGAGGTTGTCTCACGGCCATCGCGGCCGAGATCTCGGGGACCACCATCTGGCGGTGGCTGTCGGAAGATGCCATCAGACCGTGGCGCAGCCGGTCGTGGATCTTTCCCCGCGACCGTGCCTTTGAGACCAAGGCCGCCCGGGTGCTCGACCTCTACGCCCGGGAGTGGGAGGGAAGGCCCCTCGGCAAGCGGGACTACGTGGTCTCCGCCGATGAGAAGACCTCCATCCAGGCCCGCATCCGCTGCCATGAGAGTCTTGCTCTAGCGCCTCGACGTGAAAGGCGCGTCGAGTTCGAGTACGAGCGTGGCGGCGCCCTTCAGTACCTGGCTGCCTGGGATGTGCACCGGGCCAAGGTCTTCGGGCGCTGTGAGGCAAAGACGGGGATCGTGCCGTTCGGCCGGCTCGTCGACCAGGTGATGAGCACCGAGCCTTACGCGTCAGCGCGTCGGGTCTTCTGGGTAGTGGACAACGGCAGCAGCCACCGG
>Ga0247847_1000326_pt1 | contig 12580 bp, 10 predicted proteins | sample PFST25metaG_FD_186002 | JGI IMG/M metagenome (GOLD analysis project Ga0247847, IMG submission 186002) | Peat soil microbial communities from Stordalen Mire, Sweden - P.F.S.T25 | ecosystem: Environmental > Terrestrial > Soil > Wetlands > Peat | place: Sweden: Norrbotten County, Stordalen Mire...
AAAATACTGTCGCGCACTAAGGTTTGGGTAGGTGTGGTGATGGTCATTAATTGCCATTTACCATTCAGATCCGGATTGTAATTGTGACATCCGTTCAGGACCGGAAGGAGGAATAGAAGTAAGATCACGTAGATCCATGATTTGTTTGTATGCATGTGAGTTTATTTACCGAAAAGGATTCGAAATGCGTCTTCAACTTTACGAACAGATATGACTTCAATGTTTATGGGTTGTTTTTCTCCACGTTTTGGATGAAAATCAGGTATTAACATGCGTTGAAATCCTAACTTCTCCGCTTCCATAATGCGCTGATCCAAACGGTTGACAGGGCGGATTTCTCCGGATAGCCCCACTTCTCCCGCCATGCAGACACCCGGAGCTATGGACATGTCTAAATTAGACGACAGGACAGCCGACATGAATGCTAAGTCGATGGCCGGATCGTTTACTTTCAACCCTCCTGCTATGTTGAGAAATACGTCTTTCTGTGCCAGGCGAAATCCTGCCCGTTTCTCAAGCACCGCCAGCAGCATATTCATGCGCCGTACATCGAACCCGGTGGCTGAACGTTGCGGAGTGCCGTATGCTGCTGTACTGACCAGGGCCTGTACTTCAATCAGGAACGGACGAATGCCTTCAATGGCTGCTGCAATGGCTACTCCGCTCAATCCTTCATGATGTTGCGACAACAACAACTCCGAAGGATTGGTCACCTCGCGTAACCCGTCGTGTTGCATTTCAAAGATTCCCAACTCGGCTGTGCTCCCAAACCGGTTTTTATTGGCGCGCAAAATGCGGTACATATAGTGTTGATCACCTTCAAATTGCAATACCGTATCGACAATGTGTTCCAGCACTTTCGGGCCGGCAATTGTCCCTTCTTTTGTGATATGGCCAATCAATAACACCGGAATGGCAGACTCTTTGGCAAATTTCAGCAACGCTGCGGCGCACTCTCTTACCTGAGTGATGCTTCCGGGTGATGATTCCGCCCATTCGGTAGAGACGGTCTGGATGGAATCAATGATTACTATTTCAGGTTGTACGTTCTGTATGTGGACAAAGATTTGCTCCAGCGAAGTTTCGCTGATCACATAACAAGCGGATAATGGCATTCCTAAACGATCGGCACGCATCTTAAGTTGTTTGACACTCTCTTCACCGGAGACGTACAAAATACGCTTGTCAGTCATCGCCAATGCTATTTGCAACACCAATGTCGATTTACCGATACCGGGTTCACCGCCTATTAATACCAGTGATCCGGGCACTAACCCTCCACCTAGCACACGGTTGAACTCTTCAGAGTGCGTATTCATCCGCTCTTCGTTGGATAGGATGACCGTTTCTATGCGAACCGGTTTGCCGGGTGTCGATTCATGTGCAGTGTAGCCATTTGATTTTGAAGCTACCTCTTTACGAATGATCTCTTCCACATAGCTATTCCAGGCACCGCAAGCAGGGCATCGTCCAATCCATTTGGCCGATTCCGCCCCGCATTCCTGACACGCATAGACTGATTTTGTTTTTGCCATTGCTATGAATATTAGCACGGATTAAAGGAATTCTTTCCTTATCTCAACTTGTTGGTATTAGCCAAAAGAACGTGTAGTAAGTTAGACGAACAAAAATAGCGTTAAGAAACGACATTACAAACAGTTCTAAAAGAATTCTTTGTAATTTATCTTTTCTATTGACATTCATGCCCTGACGGGCAATAGTCTGATATATGAGTACCCGATATTTACCCTAAAGTCATTTTCAGACAATCATTTGCCAGATTTGTCCGCAGGACTAAATGTGCATAACCTCCAATATCCAACCATTAAAAGGTCATCTTGTTACAATCATTTTTATCCTTTTGTGTAAAAGCAATCATCAAATTCTTTTTGTTCAACCCTATGGGTTGATAGTTGATTCCTCCATTGTCCTCCAATTACATTGGAGGTTATGCACATTTAACTCTTCGAGTTCTTAGGTAAAACATCAGATAGTCATAAAAAACAAATTATTCACGTATGAGTATCCGTTCTATATCCAAAAAAGAACATTAAAAGGGGCGCAGTCGGTAGATTTTTGTCTATTTTTACAGCTTCAAAATTTAAGGTTGAAAGCGTTTTTTCAACAGACTCTAAATGCAGACTTTATGGAACGAGTCCCGATGTTCGGGACTCGTTCCATATGTCCTTAAAAAAACAAATTATTTACGTATGAAGTACAACTTTGACGAGATCATTGATCGGAGAGGAACAAACTGTGTGAAGTATGATTTGTGTGAACATGTATTTGGGACGGACGATGTGATGCCTATGTGGGTAGCGGATATGGACTTTTGTACCCCCGACTTTATTGTTGAGGCAATCAAACTACGTTGTGACCATCCGGTTTTTGGTTATACCATGTTACCAAAAGCATTGACCGAAGCATTTTGTCAATGGGTAGAAAAGCGTCATGCATGGACAATTGCCCCTAAATGGACGGACTTTGTGCCTGGTATCGTGACAGGAATAAATTTAGCTATTCAGGCATATACCAATCCGGGTGATCATATTATCGTTCAACCGCCTGTGTATCCGCCTTTTTATAATGCCCCTCAACTTAACGGACGACATGTGATCTGGAATCAACTGAAGGAAGTCAACGGGCGCTTTGAAATGGACCTGGATGCACTTGAACAACAGATTGACGATCGTACCACGATGCTTATTCTTTCCAATCCTCATAACCCGGGAGGACGTGTGTGGGATCGCCCAACCTTAGAACGATTGGCTTCGATATGTTACCGGAAAGGGGTTTTGGTGATCTCGGATGAGATACATGCCGATATGACCTTTTCTGCTCACAGGCATACACCTTTTGCCTCAGTCTCTGAAGAGGCGGCACTTAACAGCCTTGTGTTCATGTCGTCCAGTAAAACGTTTAATATACCGGGGATCATTGGTTCATTTGCTATAGCATCTAATCCCGCTATTTATCGTCGCTTTCATAATATGCTGCTTCAATTGGATCTGCATGGAAATCTTTTTGCTTATGAAGCCATGCAGGCAGCTTATGAACGAGGAGACGAATGGCTTCGACAAATGATGTCGTACGTGGAAACGAATGCACGAACCGTGGTTACTTATCTCGAAAAAGAGTTGCCTGAGATTCAAGCTATGATGCCTGAGTCTTCTTTTTTAATCTGGCTCGATTTTTCACATTTGAAATTGACCGATCATGATTTAAAGAAGTTTTTGGTGGAGAAAGCTAAGATTGGATTAAATGAAGGAATCTCGTTCGGGCCAGGTGGCGAAGGACATCAACGCATGAATATCGGTGCCCCCCGATCGATGGTGCTTGAGGCGCTACATCGCATTTCGTATGCAGTCAGGCATCTTTAACAACCATCCATCTTTCTCAGTGCATGGGATCACCCGGGATGAGAAAAAGAGCGGTTTTGAACGTGCACTAATTTGGGATATAATGTTCTGTTTTTTTATTTATTAGCCGAAAAGTCAACGAAAAAGGCTATATTTGCATACGATAAATAAGTTGTTTCAAAAACCCTATTTTTCAGAAAATGAAGGTATTAAAATTTGGAGGTACGTCAGTTGGTTCAGCACAACGGATGAAGGACGTAGCAAAACTCATTTGTGACGGGAAACAAAACCTGATTGTTCTTTCGGCCATGTCGGGAACAACCAACACGTTGGTAGAAATTGCCGATTATTTCTACAAAAAGAATCCGGTGGGTGCATTGGAGGTGATTAATGCCCTGGAAAAGAAGTATATGTATACTATTGGCGAGCTTTATAGTCAGCCTGATATATGGCAAGAGGCTGAGAATGAATTAAAAAAATACTTCAATTATATCCGGACTTTTTCGAAGAGTATCTTTACCCTGTTTGAAGAAAAGATCATCTTAGCGCAAGGTGAAATGCTTTCTACCATGATGATGAACCTCTATTTGAAAGAAATCGGGGTGAAGTCGGCCTTACTCAATGCTCTTGAATTTGTAAAGACCGATAAGAATGGTGAACCGGATAACGCTTTTATACGTGAGAATCTTCTCAAACAACTCCAGCAATATCCTGAGGCGGAAATTTATATCACACAAGGTTATATATGCCGTAATTTTTATGGCGAGATAGATAATTTGCAACGTGGCGGAAGCGATTATACTGCTTCGTTGTTGGGTGCTGCTTTAGATGCTGAAGAGGTGCAAATCTGGACCGATATTGACGGAATGCACAATAATGATCCGCGATTTGTAAACAATACGTATCCTGTACGCAACCTCCATTTTGAAGAAGCTGCTGAATTGGCTTATTTTGGCGCAAAAATACTTCACCCGACATGTGTGGTACCCGCAAAACTGGGTAATATTCCTGTTCGTCTGCTTAACACAATGGATCCGTCAGCGCTTGGTACCTTGATTTCGAACGAATCCGAGCATGGCAAAGTGAAAGCAGTGGCTGCAAAGGATGGCATTACTGCCATTAAAATCAAATCGGGACGCATGTTGCTGGCTTATGGTTTTATGCGCAAAGTGTTTGAAATTTTTGAAAGTTATCAAACATCTGTAGATTTGGTAACTACTTCTGAAGTAGGTGTTTCTGTTACTATTGACAAAGTGAAACATTTGGAAGAGATTGTGAACGATTTGAAGAAATTAGGTACCGTGACTATCGATTATGACATGGTGATTATCTGTGTCGTCGGTGATCTTTATCACGAATATACCGGATTGCAGGCTCTGGTCGTTAATGCTTTGAAAGATGTGCCTATCCGTATGGTTAGCTATGGCGGAAGCAATTACAACATCTCTTTTTTAATCAAGAAAGAAGACAAACAAAGAGCCCTGCAAGCATTACAAACTATTTTCGTTTAAAAGTTGTTCATTCGATTTTAGACAATCATCATGATTAAAGGTACATTTCCGTCAGATACATTTAAAACAGTCGAAACTCCTTTCTATTACTACGATTTAGGATTACTGAAAAAGACGCTTACATCGGTAAAATCAGTGGCCGGCAACTTTGGCTATCACGTGCATTATGCTGTAAAAGCAAATGCCAACAAACGATTGTTAGCCATGATAGCAAAAGCAGGCCTTGGAGCAGATTGCGTGAGCGGAGGAGAAATAGTTGCTGCTATTGAAGCTGGCTTTGCCTCTGAGAACATTGTTTTTGCAGGTGTTGGGAAAGCGGATTGGGAAATTAAGTCAGGGCTTGATAACCATATATTCAGCTTTAACGCGGAATCGATTCCCGAGTTGGAGGTTATCAATCAATTTGCAGCAGAAAAAGGTGTTACAGCTTCAGTTGCCCTTCGTATAAATCCTAACGTGGATGCGCATACGCATCAATATATCACTACCGGATTGAATGAGAATAAGTTCGGATTCAACATGGAAGACATGGAGAAAGTGATCAAGCTTCTTCCGACGCTTCAACATATTCAACTCATCGGTATTCATTTCCACATAGGTTCTCAAATTACCGACATGGTGCCTTTTCAGAATCTCTGTGTACGTGTGAATGAAATTCAGGATTTTTTCGATGCCCAAGGTATCCGACTGGATCATATTAATGTTGGCGGAGGGTTAGGTATCAATTATGAACATCCAAATCATATTCCGATTGTTGATTTTGAATCTTATTTCAAGGTATTCCATCAGCATTTGCAATTAAGGGATCATCAGACACTTCATTTTGAATTGGGACGCGCGATTGTTGCTCCTTGTGGCAGCTTGATTACCAAGACCCTTTACGTGAAGGAAGGAGTCACTAAGCAATTCGTGATTGTGGATGCAGGAATGACCGATCTTATACGGCCTGCACTCTATCAGGCATATCATCACATTGAAAATATTTCGTCAGACGGGCCATTGAAAAAATACGATGTAGTAGGCCCGATTTGTGAATCATCAGACACGTTTGGTACAGATAGGATGCTTAATGAAACCCATAGAGGTGATTATGTCGCTTTGCGTTCAGCCGGAGCTTATGGTGAGGTTATGGCTTCACAGTATAACCTGCGTAAACTTCCCGGTGTTTTTTACTCGGAATAACGTTTTTTGAAAGGCGTAAGGAAATGGATATAAACATCTTTGAACAGTGGGGATTAGCAGATCAAATTTTGATGGCTGCTATCATTGTCGTATTTGGCATACAGCTTTACTATTATCTCCATCATTTCAACGCCATTTTGAGATATCGTCGTAAACAAGACAAAGGAATTGTCCCTTTTTTGGAGACACAACCGCCTGTTTCTGTGATTATTTGTGCCCGTAACGAATTTAAGCATCTGCAGCAATTTCTGCCATCAATTTTGACGCAGGATTATCCCCAATATGAAGTTATCGTTATCAACGATGGTTCTACTGATTCAACCGAAGATTTGCTTCGTGAACTTTCAAAGAAATATCCTCATCTTTATCACTCTTTTGTTCCTGGTTTGGCCAATGTTCGTAGCACAAAGAAACTGGGACTCACCCTTGGTATAAAAGCAGCCCAATACGATCTGTTACTCTTTACGGATGCCGATTGTAAACCTGCTGATAAACAATGGATCAGCCACATGGCACGAAACTTTACGCATGGCACAGAGTTTGTAATTGGGTATGGGGGGTACATAAAAACAAAAGGTTGGGTAAGCAGACTTATCTCGTATGACACGCTCTTTATCGGATTGCAATCTTTAGGTTTTGCATTAACGGGTAGACCATACATGGGGGTAGGGCGTAATATGGCTTATCGAAAGGAGACATTTATACGTGAGAAAGGTTTTTCTAAATCGCTAAACCTTCAATCGGGTGACGATGATCTTTTCGTCAATGGCATAGCTAATGAGTACAATACCCGGGTGGATATTTCGCCTGAAAGCGTAACATGGTCAGTACCTAAAGAAAGTTTCGATTCGTGGTTCCGTCAAAAGGAACGACACCTTTCTGCAGCAAAATTTTATACAAGAAGCAGTTTAATGTTGCTCGGTATTGAGTTGTTTACACGCGCAATGTTTTATCTTCTCGTAGTCGCAATCCTGATTGTTAGTCCGTTTCTGTTGAAAATAGCGGTTATGGTCCTTTTTGCACTTCGCTTCGGTGTGCAATTGAGGACAATCAACAAAGTTGCCAAACAATGGAACGAGCGAAGATTCTATTTCTCAATTCCGTTTTTTGATATTTTTCTTCCCTTAGTGAATTTGTACATTCATTTGTTTGGAAAGAAAACTATTTATCATTGGAAATAATCAGAAAGAGGGAACAATATTCAACATTTCTGAAACAGTTTCACAAAAAATAGGTTCTTTCGCTTGTAGGTTGTATATTTGTTGAATAAAAAAACGAAGGAAGGTGCAAGCTTATGAATGGTAGTCGTCATTTGATAAGTTGTTGCATATCTTGTTTTTCAACCAATTGCTTCAAAACTTACTAAACCGTTTCTTATGTCACCTTTAGATCAATTACAACCCACGTTGTTGTGGCATTATTTTGATGAAATTCGTCAAGTTCCCCGTCCCTCAAAAAAGGAGACAAAAATCATTGCTTATCTTCAACAAACCGGTCATAAATTAGGATTAGACACTACAACCGATGCAGCAGGAAATGTTGTTATCCGTAAAGCTGCCACATCAGGCAAAGAACATAGACCAACCGTTATTTTACAATCGCATATCGATATGGTGTGCGAAAAGAACAACGACGTAACACACGACTTTTTGAATGACCCGATAGAAGTGTACGTGGAAGGCAATTGGGTAAAAGCTAAAGGCACTACTTTGGGAGCAGACAACGGCATTGGTATGGCTGCTGCTTTAGCAGTGTTGGCTTCGGACGAATTAAAACACGGACCTATTGAATGTCTTTTTACCGTCGATGAAGAAACGGGTTTAACGGGTGCTGCCGCTTTGCAATCCGATCTTTTGAAAGGAGAAATATTGTTGAATCTCGACTCGGAAGATGATGGTGAGATTTTTATTGGATGTGCCGGAGGTATTGACACTGTTGCCACGCTGCCTTTTCAATCAGAGAAAGCCCCGGAGCATTATTTCTGGGCGTTGATTGAAGTGAAAGGCTTAACCGGAGGACATTCCGGTGATGATATTGAGAAGGGACTGGGAAATGCCAATAAGATTCTCAACCGCTTTTTATGGCAACAAGCCTGTAAAACTTCATTACGTTTGGCAATGTTTGATGGTGGCAATTTACGAAATGCTATTGCGCGTGAGGCTCGTGCATTGATTGGAATTCCTAATGCCAGGAAAGAAGAGTTGCGTGTTGATTTCAACCTCTTCACATCAGCTATCGAACATGAGTTTGCACAAAAAGAGCCTGCCATGAAACTTGAATTAAGTTCAGAAACGGCTCCTGAAATGGTTGTTGATCAAAAAACGAGTAACCGGTTGTTCGATGCCCTTTATGCTTGTCCGCACGGGGTGATGCGCATGAGCGATATGATGCCCGGATTGGTGGAGACATCAACTAATTTAGCTTCGGTAAAAATGACATCAGACGCTATCGTAATCACAACCAGTCAACGCAGCTCTATTGACTCAGCCAAACACGACGTGGCAGCGATGGTAAACAGTGTTTTTACATTAGCGGGAGCTACCGTGAAACATGGCGAAGGATATCCGGGATGGCAACCGAATCCAAAGTCTCCCATTGTGGCGTTGACGGCTTCCACATACGAAAAATTATTTCAGCAAAAGCCGCATGTAAGAGCTATTCATGCCGGATTGGAATGTGGACTCTTACTGGAAAAATATCCACATTGGGACATGGTTTCTTTTGGGCCAACCATTCGTGGTGCACATTCACCTTCTGAAAGATTAGACATTGTAGCCACACAACGCTTTTGGACTCTCCTGACAGAGGTTTTAAAAGCAATATAAAATACTATAGAAAGCTTCCTCAACGGCTTTAATTGTGAAGTCGTTGAGATTTTCTTTTATAGATATTCAACGCATTAAAAGAAAAGACATTATGCCTTCTGAAAAAATTACCGTTTCGCTCCTTTCAGTAGCGGCGGCACTTTTCTTAGCCATAATCAAATTAGTTGTAGGTTACTCGACCAACAGTTTGGGAATCCTTTCCGAAGCACTACATTCGGGATTGGATTTAGTTGCTGCTGTCATCACTTTGGGTGCTGTACACATGTCGGATAAACCGGCTGATCGGGAGCATCAATTCGGACATGGAAAAGTAGAGAATTTTTCAGCACTTATTGAGGCTGTTTTGTTGTTACTCACATGTAGTTGGATTATCTATGAAGCTATTCAACGGCTTACACATCCGAACATACATGTAGCAGTTACCGTTTGGAGTTACACGGTTGTTTTGCTGGCAATAGGTATTGATATCACACGGTCCGTCTCGTTACGTCGTGTGGCAAAAAAATACAATAGTCAGGCATTGGAAGCTGATGCACTGCATTTCTCGTCTGACATATTAAGTTCAATAGTTGTCTTGCTGGGATTGATCGGAGCACAAATGGGATTGATTGCTACAGACTCCATTGCCGGTCTTTTGGTTGCCATCATTATTGTTTTTATCTCTTTTCGTTTAGCAAAAAAAGCTGTAGATTCTTTGTTGGATAAGTCGCCGAAAGAGGTTGAGCAACAAATTAAAGATGTATTGAAACAAAACCACGAAATAACAGGTTATCATGACCTTAAAGTGAGGTCGTCGGGCGGCGATATTTTTGTTGTGCTATGTATTCACGTTACACCTGATCAATCGATTCAGGATGCACATGATGTTGCCAGTCGAATTGAAAAGCAGATTAGTGAAAGTGTCCGTTTCGCGACGCATGTCACTATTCACATTGAACCTGAAGGACACTCGGAACTTATTCACGTTGAAGAAGCTATCTCATGATTTTTCGTACCGAAATATTGATTCAAAAGCCGAAAGAAACTATTTCTTATGAAGATCAACTTTTGTTGATAGGTTCTTGTTTTGTCGAAAACATAGGTAAAAAGTTTCAGGATGGAGAATTTCAAGCCACAATCAATCCTTTTGGGACACTTTACAATCCACATTCGATGGTGCAAGCAATTGAAAGGTTGCTGAATCCTATCCCATTTGAAACTACTGATCTGTTTTTGCATGAAGGCGTTTGGAATAGTTTTGCTCATCATAGTCGTTTTTCTTATCCTTCACAAGAAGAGACACTGCGTAACATAAACGAAAATTTGGCATTGGGAGCCTTGAGGATGAAATCAGCTCGTTGGTTAATGATTACTTTTGGAACAGCGTGGGTGTATCAACTTGCTGATTCGGAAGCTGTGGTGGCCAATTGCCATAAACTTCCGGAAAAGCGATTTATTCGCCACCGGATGAGTGAGGAAGAGATTGTGGAGGTATTTGCTCCTCTTATTGAGCGCCTTCACACAATGAATCCAGCCTTGCAGATTTTAATGACAGTCAGTCCTATTCGTCATTGGAAAGATGGCGCTCACGAAAATCAATTGAGCAAGGCTTCGTTGCTGTTGGCTATTGAACAAATTCAACAACAATTCTCGTTTGTGCATTATTTTCCTGCCTATGAACTAATGATGGATGAGTTGCGCGACTATCGGTATTATGCTGAAGATATGATTCATCCGAATGTGACTGCTATCGGGTTTATATGGGAGAAGTTAATACTTAATTATCTCAATCGGGATGCTCAGAAAACGCTGAAAGAAGTTGAGCAACTCAATAAAGCGTTACAACACCGTTCTCTTCATCCGGGCTCAGAAGCCGACCGAAAATTTCACAATCAGACCGCACAACGAATTGCAGAGTTACAACAGCGTTACCCATTTCTGCATTTCAACACATCATCCAATGAAGAATCTGCTACTGTGAAGGAGTAACCCATTTACGGAAATAGCATGGTAATTTCTCTTTGGCAACAAAAAACGTTGAACAAAAAAGATATCTTCTTTTTTGTTCAACGCAATGTATGCAACCAAACTTCTGTCTTACGGTTTAGCAGGTTTCTACCTCTTTGTTGATTTTATTAATCAAGCCTTGCAGCACTTTCCCGGGACCTAATTCGCGGAACCAACCGGCACCATCAGTAATCATGTTTTGTATAGTTTGTGTCCACCGTACCGGAGAAGTAAGCTGAGCTACCAGGTTTTGTTTGATCTTTTCAGGATCAGTTTGCGGTAATGCATCAACGTTTTGATAGATAGGGCAAACAGGTTGATGGAACGTAGTAGCATGAATTGCTTTCTCTAATTTGGCACGTGCCGGCTCCATCAGGGGAGAATGAAATGCACCACCAACAGATAACATCAGGGCACGTTTAGCACCGGCTTCCTTTAACAGATCGCATGCTTTTTGTACTGCTTCCACTTCGCCCGAGATCACTAATTGACCCGGACAATTGAAATTGGCAGGAACAACGATTCCTTCAACGGAGCGACAAACAGATTCCACTACGTCGTCAGCTAATCCTAAAACGGCAGCCATGGTTGATGGTTGCACTTCGCAGGCTTTTTGCATGGCCAAAGCACGAGCTGAAACCAGGCGTAATCCATCTTCAAACGAGAGTGCACTGGAGGCTACCAACGCGGAGAACTCACCTAACGAATGACCTGCTACCATATCTGGATTAAAATCATCACCCAAAGTCTTTGCTAAAATCACAGAATGGAGAAAAATAGCCGGTTGAGTCACCTTGGTTTGGCGTAAATCCTCATCGGTGCCGGCAAACATCAAATCCGTAATCCTAAAACCAAGTATTTCGTTGGCTTGTTCAAAGAGGGCCTTCGCCTGATCGTTTGTGTCATATAACTCTTTGCCCATACCTACAAATTGAGCGCCTTGCCCGGGGAATACAAATGCTTTCTTCATAATTGACGTTTATTTGAAATTTAAGGCGCAAAGATAACGCATTTTGTCGATAAAGCACAACACTCGTTTAGCACGAGAGTCTTACTTGAAAAGCAATTCGCTAAAGAAGTCGGGACGATGAAAATCAGGAGTATCTGTCAGGATTGGATTCCAGCTCACGTAATGCTTCATACTTGTGTCGTCTGCACATTTGTAGAAATTGCCCATGATTTTATCTGGTAGGTGGTTGGCGTCGATACCCAACAATACAAAGGGAATGGCAACGGTCAGTTCCCATTCAAAATTTCCCTCCATTTCATTAAAGGCTTTTTGTTCCATAGAGGGATAACGATCAATCTGTTGCATCTCGGAAACAGGACGCAATTTACCGTCACGTGGTTTTGTGTAAACCGCAGAATAACAAGTGCCAATACAATTGAACTCAAAATTCATATACTCTTTGTGTCCGGGAAGTTGACAAAAGAATTCCACGCAACTATCTTTCCAGACAGACTCTTGATCATGAGTATAAATTGCACGTAATACATTCCCATTTACCGAGTATTTGATAAAAAGATGAGACTGAGAACGTGCTATCCAAAAAAAAGTAATTGGTTTGTAAGGGAAAAGAGTTACCCAATTTACATTTTCAATATTTCCTTCTTCTCCAACCTCTTCTAAAATGTTAGCGGCCAATTCTGCTGTAGTACCGTTCAAACGAGGTATATAAGGAACAATAATTGATTTCATGAATAATTGATTTTATGC
>Ga0247847_1000327_pt1 | contig 12577 bp, 11 predicted proteins | sample PFST25metaG_FD_186002 | JGI IMG/M metagenome (GOLD analysis project Ga0247847, IMG submission 186002) | Peat soil microbial communities from Stordalen Mire, Sweden - P.F.S.T25 | ecosystem: Environmental > Terrestrial > Soil > Wetlands > Peat | place: Sweden: Norrbotten County, Stordalen Mire...
TCGGTGATGTCGGCCATGATGTGCCTGCCGGCCGGTGGCTAGACGCCCAGAGCGGCGCGCAGATTGCGGGCGATGAGCTCCGCCGAGTAGTCGAGGCCGCAGCGCTCGAGCTTGGTGCGCGTGGCGGCGGAGAAGCTCGCGTTCTTGTCGGCAGCGAGGATCGCCGCCGACTCGCGCTCGTCGAAGTGCTCGGGCGCGGCGACGGTGAGCCCCGGGTCGACGTTCTCGGGGCACACCTGCTGACAGCCCAGACAGCCGACGGCGCAGGTGTGCCACTCGGGCCGGACCCAGTCTGGGAAGGGCGCTTCGCTCTCGTTGAGGTACGTGAGGCAGCGCTCGGTGCGCAGCAGGAACCGGTCGCCGTCGATGGCCCCCGTGGGGCAGGCGCGCAGGCAGGCGACACAGCTCATACAGCGCGCCAGCACCTGCGGCTCGCCCCAGACTGCATCCGCGGGCGGCGGCGCGTCCGTGACGCAGGCGGCGAGCTCGTGGTAGCTGCCCAGGCCGGCCACGTAGGCGATGTTGTTGCGGCCGTAGCGGGCCAGGCCGGCACACGCTGCCAGGGTCTTGAGCGGCGGGTCAAAGCGCGTGGCGCCGTGACCCGCCGCGGCCAGCACCTCGGCCACGATGCGCACCATCTCCGCCGGCTGGGTGTGATAGCCGGCGTAGTGCGGCGGCACCGGGATGGTGCGCTCGGTGCCGCCCAGCGTGAGCGTCGCCTGCGTGAGTGGCCGCCCGAGCGCGGCGACGACCACCGAGCGCGGCGCGGGCGCATCGTCAGGCAGGCGGAAACCCGGCTTGGGAGCGACTTCGTTCGCCACTTCGTCCGGCAGCTCGCCGGAGGTGAGCACTCGCTGCAGCCGCGCACGCAGGTCGTCCAGATGGTCGGCCGACACCACGCGAGCGTGCCAGCCGCGCTCCTGGAGCGCGGCCATGACGGTGTGCCACAGGGAGGCGTCGCTCACTCAGGTCTCCTTTGGCTCGCATAGCTGGTTCGACCAAGGCGGACGAGTACGGTCAAACAGACCGACATGGAATCGCCGCAGCGCGATTCTGTCTCGGACCGGGGCGCGCTGCAAACGCGCGGCCGCGCTCGTCGGGCATGATTCGGCTGCGAGGCGGGTGTAAGGTTTCGGCGTCCGGTGCCGTGTGCACCAGAGCTGCAGCACGGGAGTCACGTGGAGACAGCCGCAGGAGAGACGCAGGTGGACGAGGGCGGGCAGAGTCGGAAGGCCCGTGCCGAGAACGGCGAGCCTGCCGTTCGCGCTCGGCGCCGTCTGCCGCTCCGGCGCATCGTGTTCCTGGCGGCCGCCGTCATCGGCCTGTACATCGTTTGGCCCAGCCTGGTGAACGTGCTCTCCCAGGCGCCCCAGCTGCGCGCCATCTCCTGGGTGTGGTTCGTCGTCATGGGCCTGCTCGAGGCGGCGAGCTTTGCCTGCTACTGGGGGATGATGCGTCTGACACTGGCCGAGCCCCGCTGGTTCGTGGTCGCCACCACGCAGATGGCCGGCAACGCCTTCAGCCGTATCGTGCCCGGCGGTGCCGCCTCCGGCGGCTCGGCCCAGTACCAGATGCTGGTCACCGCCGGAGCCTCGCCGGCGCGCACGCTGACTGGGCTGACGGCGACCGGGCTGTTCTCGACGGGCGTGCTCTTCGCTCTGCCCGTGCTCAGCGTGCCGGCCATCCTCTACGGTGTGCCCGTGCAGCACAACCTGGCGCGGGCGGCGGAATTCGGCGCCTTTCTGTTCGTGCTCATCCTCGCCGCCGGCGCCATATTGCTACTGACCAAGCGTCCGCTGGAGCTGGTCGGGCATGTGGTGCAGACGGTGCTCAACCGTCTGCGCCGCCACCATCAGCCCAGGACCGATGTGCCGGAGCGTCTTCTGGAAGAGCGCGACCTGATCCGCTCGGTCCTCGGCGACAAGTGGTGGCAGGCGCTGGGCTTCGCCGCCGGCAACTGGCTCTTCGACTTTCTCGCCTTGCTTGCCGCCCTGGCGGCTACGGGCACCAAGCCGCCACACGTGTCGCTCGTGCTGCTGGCGTACGTCGTGGCCGCCCTGCTGGGCATGGTGCCGCTCACGCCGGGCGGCTTGGGCTTTGTCGAGGTCGGGCTCGTCACGACGCTGGGCCTGGCCGGCATCGCCACCCGAGACGCCACCGTGGCGACGCTGGCCTACAGGCTCGTCGCCTTCTGGCTGCCGATGCCCGTGGGGTTGCTGGCCTTCGCGGCCTTCAGGCGCCGCTTTGGCAGCTCCACCAAGGGGCGGCCGTCGTCGCTGGCTAGCGGTGCCTAGCTCGATCTTCCCCGTTGCTCTTGGCGCGCGCCGGCTAAGAATGGTCGGTCGAGACGACACACAATCGAGGAGGTCCACATGAGCGCACTGCCCATAGTTGAGCCGCGTCCGGACGTGTACGCGCGCCTGCGGCTCTACAACGCCGCGATGGGGTTCCTGCATCTGGTGCAGGGCGTGGCCGTGCTCATCCTCAGCACGGCGGCCACCCTACCCATCACCACTTCGTACGTGCGTTTCACGGCCGGCAACAAGGGTGTGCCTCTGCCGCACCTGGCCACTCTGGGGCATCTGCGCCTCGGCCTCACGGTGGCCGTGTTCTTCTTCATGAGCGCCGCGGCGCACTTCTGTGTGGCCACGGTGGCCTACGACTGGTACGTGCGCAATCTGGGCAAGGGCGCCAACTACGCGCGCTGGATCGAGTACGCCTTCAGCTCGTCGGTGATGATCGTCCTCATCGCCATGCTCAGCGGCATGTACGACCTCAGCAGCCTCATCCTCATCTTCGCCCTCAACGCGATGATGATCCTCTTCGGCTGGATGATGGAGCTGCACAACCAGACCACCGAGAAGACGAACTGGACGGCCTTCGCTTTCGGCTGCCTCGCCGGCATCGTGCCTTGGGTGGCCATCGCCCTCTTCTTCTTCAACGCCCAGGGCCCCAACGGCGGCGGCCCTCCCCGCTTCGTGTACGGCATCATGATCAGCCTGTTCGTGTTCTTCAACGTGTTCGCCGTCAACATGGTGCTGCAGTACAAGAAGGTAGGCCGCTGGCGCGACTACCTGTACGGTGAGAAGGTGTACATCCTGCTCAGCCTGGTGGGCAAGTCGCTGCTGGCGTGGCAGGTGTTCGCGGGCACGTTGCGCTAGCCGGCTCGTGCGGCGCGTCGAGCCGCCGGGCGAGTCATGGGCGCGGCGCCCATGGCTTGCGCCTGCGACGAAAGATTGCTATAAACTATATATTCCTGTGAAGTACTCTGCCGGGTCTCCGGCGTCTTCCCGACCAAGGAGCGCAAGTGTCGAACACCGCCGCGCGGCGGAAGCTCGAAGACAAGTGTATCGCCGCTATCCGCAAGATGACGGCCGACATGGGTGGTGCCGGCAGCGGCGCTTGGCTCGAGCTCGACCTCAGCATGGGCCAGCTCAAGGCCATGATGGCGCTGCAGGCGCGCGGCCCGCAGTCGGTGGGCTGGCTGGGCCGCACGCTGGGCATCGCCGAACCGTCGGCCAGCCTGCTGGTAGACAAGCTGGCCGAGAAGGGTCTGGTCGTCCGTGGGCGCGATGCAGATGACGGGCGGCGCACGATCGTCACACCCACAGCCGCCGGCCGCGACGTGGTAGGCCGGCTTCAGCAAGCACGCGACGAACGTCTCGTCGAGCTTCTGGCGGGTCTCGAGGACGAAGAGCTGCGCAGCCTGTGCCAGGCTCTCCAGGGCTTGGCGCGGGTGGCCGCGGCTGAGGCCGCGGCCACCCGCGCCAAGCCTGCGGCGGAGGTGCGGCCATGAGCAGTCGTGACGCCACCGCAGCCGCTATAGAGTCGGCCGGGGCGCTCCACCAGCCGTGGGGCGACACGCTCAGTCGGCGTCGCATCGTCATGGTCATCATCAGCGTCCTGCTCGGCATGCTTCTCTCGGCGCTCGACCAGACGGTGGTCGGCACGGCCATGCCGCGCATCGTCGCCGACCTCAACGGCCTGCAGCACTACGCTTGGGTCGCCACCGGCTACCTGCTCGCCTCCACGGCCTCGATGCCCATCTGGGGCAAGCTCTCGGACGCCTATGGCCGCAAAGTGTTCTTCATGATCGGCATGCTCATCTTCGTGCTGGGATCTGCTCTGTGCGGCCAAGCCCACTCCATGACTGAGCTGATCGGCTTTCGCGCCCTCCAGGGCATCGGTGCTGGGGCCATGATGCCTGTGACGCAGGCCATCCTCGGCGACATCTTCCCGCCGGCGCAGCGGGCACGCTGGATGGGCGTCCTCATGAGCGTGTTCGGCGTGGCGACCATCATCGGCCCGCTGCTCGGGGGCTGGATCACCGACAACATGGGCTGGCGCTGGACGTTCTACGTCAATCTGCCCATCGGTATCATCGCCCTGGCTTTTGCCGCCGTGGCGCTGCCCGCCCACGTGAGCCTGCGGCGCCACGTCGTCGACTACTTCGGCGCCGCCCTGCTCGTGGCGGCGGCGGTGCCTCTGCTGCTTGCGTTCAGCTGGGCCGGTTCCACTTACGGCTGGGGCTCGGCCACCATCATCGGTCTGTTCGTCGTCTCGGTCGTCATGTGGCTGGCGTTCTTCTGGCGCGAATCGCGGGCCGCCGAGCCTGTCCTCAATCCGCAGCTTTTCCGCAACAGCATCTTCGCCGTCTCGGCCGTGGCGAGCTCGCTGCAGTCGGCCGGCATGTTCGGCGCCATCATGTTCCTGCCGCTGTTCGTGCAGGGTGTGTTGGGCAAGACGGCCACCAACTCCGGCATCATCCTCACACCGCTGATGCTCGGCGCCATCGTCACCAGCATCGCCTCCGGCCAACTGCTCGCGCGCACGGGGCGCTACAAGGTGGTGGTCGTGAGCGGCTTCGTCGCCGTGGCCGGGGGCACCTACCTGCTCTCGCGCATGGGCGTCGGCACCACCCAAGGCACGCTGGCCCTGTACATGGTCATCCTGGGCCTGGGCCTGGGCGTGGCCATGAGTGCCTTCACGGTGATCGTGCAGAACCAGTACCCGACGTACCGCCTCGGCGAGGTGACGGCGGGCCTGCAGTTCTTCCGCTCCATCGGCGCCACCGTGGGTCTGGCCGTGTTCGGCTCCATCCTCAACAACCGCTTCGCCAGCGGGATGCTCCACAACCTGCCAGGGCCTCTGAAGGGTTCGGCCGGCAAGCTCGACAACCCGCAGGTGCTGCTGTCGTCGGGCGCCCGCGCGTCGATCGCGACCAGCTTCGACAAGTACGGCGCCCAGGGGCACCAGCTCTTCCTCGCGTTCATGGACGCCGTGCGTCACAGCTTGGCGTCGGCGATCAGCGATCTGTTCGTGCTCGGTACCGTCATCGGCATCCTGGGGCTGGTGGCCGTGCTCTTCCTCAAGGAGGTGCCGCTGCGCCGTACGCACGCTATGGAAGAGGCGCCGGAGGCGGCGGAGGAGGGGCCTGAAGGCTGAGGCCGCTCCGTTGGCCACCGCTGGATCCGGGCTTCGGCTGAGACAGACGACAGAATCACGCGAGGAGATGAGATGACGAATGCGATCGAGGCCTCCGGCCTCGTGAAGACGTATGCGGGCAAGGTGAAGGCGCTGGACGGGCTGAGCGTGACCGTGGAAAGCGGCTCCGTGTTTGCCCTGCTCGGCCCCAATGGGGCCGGTAAGTCGACGACGGTGAAGATCCTGACGACGCTTTCGAAGCCGGACGCCGGACAGGCGAGCGTCGCCGGTCTGGACGTGCTGCGGCAGCCGGAGCGCGTGCGCCGCGCGGTGGGCTGCGTGGCGCAGAAGTCCGGCGTCGACATCCAGGCGACCGGACGCGAGAACCTCATGCTGCAGGGACACCTCTATGGCATGAGAGGCAAGGAGCTCGAGCAGCGCGTGAGCGGCTTGCTCGAGCGCTTCGGCCTCACCGACTCGGCCCGGCGCATCGCACGCACCTACTCGGGCGGCATGCAGCGCAAGCTCGACGTCGCCATGGGCCTCGTGCACAAGCCCCAGGTGCTGTTCCTCGACGAGCCCACCACCGGGCTCGACCCCGAGTCGCGGGCCGACATGTGGGGCGAGATAGCGCGTCTTACGGCCGAGGAGGGCCTGACCATCCTGCTGACCACGCACTACCTGGAAGAGGCCGACAAGCTGGCGCGGCGGCTCTCGATCGTCGACGAGGGACGAGTGGTGGCCGAGGGTTCGCCTGATGAGCTGAAGGGCGAGCTCAAAGGCGACGCCGTGCATGTGGAGCTCGCCTCTGGGGAGGCCGGCCGTGCGATCGAGGCGCTGGCGCCGCTGGCCGACGTACGCGACGTGACGCTCGAGGACGGCCGGCTGCTGCACCTCCACGCCGACAACGGCGCCCAAGCCGTGCCCGTGATCCTGCAGGCGCTCGAGGCCGGCGGCGTCAACGTGGCCTCGGTCACAGTCGCGCGTCCTTCGCTCGACGACGTCTATCTCAAGTACACCGGCCGTAGCTTCGAGAAAGCCGAGGCAACGGCCGCGGAGGTGAACCGATGATCGCTCTGCGCCACACGCTCTACCTGACCATCCGCCAGGTGAAGGCGTTTCTGCGCCAGCCCTGGTACCTCGCGCTCACATTGGCGCAGCCCATCATCTGGCTGCTGCTTTTCGGGGCGCTCTTCAAGAAGATCGTCGAGATCCCCGGCTTCGGCTCCAAGTCGTACATCACCTTCCTCACGCCGGGCATCGTCGTGATGAGCGCCGTGTTCTCGGGCGGCTGGAGCGGCATGAGCATGATCGACGACCTCGATCACGGCGTGATGGACCGCTTCCTCGTGGCGCCCACGAACCGGGGCGCCTTGATGGTGGGCCGCATCGCGCCCCAAGTCCTGACCACGATCATCCAGTCGCTGATCCTGGTGGGGTTGGCGCTCGCCGTGGGCGCCACGTTCCCGGGTGGAGCGGCCGGCATCGTCATGCTCATCGTCTGTGCCGCCCTGCTCAGCGTGGGCTTCAGCATGCTCTCGAACGGGCTCGCCCTCATGCTGCGTCGCGAGGAATCGGTGATCGCGGCGGTCAACTTCATCTTGCTGCCCCTCACCTTCCTTTCGTCGGCGTTCCTGCAGCAGAGCTTGGCGCCCAAGTGGATCCAGCAGATCGCCAAGTACAACCCCGTCAACTGGGCCGTCCAGGCCGGTCGTGAGGCGCTCAACAAGAGCGGCGATTGGGGCTTTGTGATGGCGCACGCCGGCTACTTGCTGGCGTTCGCGGTGGTCTGCGCATTGCTCGCGACGCGCGCCTTCCGGAGCTACCAGCGCTCGGTGTGAGCCGCGACACGGACGGCGTGTACGCACGCCGGCAGCGCGCGCGTCTGCAGAGTCGCGGCCTGCTGTAAACGGAGCCTTTGCGTTCCGGCGCCGTTCGTTCTAGTGTCTCGCGCATGGCGACGCAGCACGCAGTGCTCACTGTCCTGGGCGGCGACCGCCCCGGCTTGGTGGACGAGGTCTCGGCCTTCGTCCTCGACTGCGGCGGCAACCTCGAAGACAGCCGCATGGTCAACCTGCGCGGACAGTTCGCGATCATGATGCTCGTGGCGGGCTCCGAGGCGGTGATGGTGCGTCTGCGCGACAAGCTGGGCACGCTGCGCCGCGATGGCGGCGTGCACGCCGAGCTCACTGACGCCGAGGTGGATCAGCCCTGCACGGTGGGTGCCACGATCCCGTATCGTCTGACCACCACGGCGATGGACCATCCCGGGTTGATGCAGTCCATCGCCCACCTGCTGCGCGCCATGAACGTCAACATCGAGAGTGCCGACACCACGCTGCGCTGCGCTCCGGTCTCCGGCACGCCGCTCTTTGAGATGGAGATGGTTCTCTCGGTGCCGCCAGAGACACCGGTGGCCGAGCTGTGCGCGGCCGTCGGGCGAGTCGCCGACGACCTCAACATGGACTGGCAGCTCGCGGCGCTCTAGGGCTGCGACTCTACCTAGGCGCCGCGGACCCGATTCAGTCTTGTAGGAGGCGGGCGGCCTCGTCGGTCTCGAACTGCGGCCACGAGGCCGCCCGCCCGTTCTCGAGCGCCGTCACGCCGGCGCCTGGGCCACCGACCACGCCGATGAGCGTGGCGGCGATGCCGGCCCGGCCCAAGGTGGAGACAAGCGGCTCACTCTCGTCGGGGCGGCAGCAGGCAAGCAGGCTGCCCGAGCCGATGAGGCCCAGGGGGTCGGCGCCGAGCAGCCCGCAGAGCTGCTGCGTCTCGGGGTACACCGGCACAGTCTCGCGGCGCACCGTGATGGCGTGCCCGCAGGCCACGCTCAACTCCTCCAGCGCCGTGGCCAAGCCGCCCTCGGTGATGTCGTGCAGGGCGCGCACGCCGGCGAAGCCGCGGGCGATGCGCGCCTCCTCGCTGATGCTCAGTCGGTCGAGCAGATGCCGGCATGCGGCGAGCTGCTCGGCGGTCATGCCCAGAGTGCGCAAACGGTCGGGCAGCTCGCCGGCCAGCAGAGCCGTGCCCTCGATCGCCAGCGCCTTGGTGAGCAGTACCTGGTCGCCCTCCGCCACGCCGCGCTTGTCGCGCAGGTCGGCTCGCGGCAGCGTGCCCAGCATGGTGGCCGCGACGACGGGCCTAGTCACGGCGGCCGTGATCTCGGTGTGGCCGCCGACCAGCGCGATGCCGGCGCCGGCACTGGTCGCCGCTATGTTCTCGAGCAGGTGCAGGGCCTCCGACGGTGTGGTCCCTGCCGGCAGGAGCACGGTGGTGAGCAGCCAGCGTGGCTCACCGCCGGAGGTGGCGATGTCGTTGGCGTTGACCAGCACGGCCAAGCGCCCGAGGTCGGCGCTCGTGAGCGTGATGGGGTCGCCGTGCACGACCATCACCTCGTCGCCGCTCACGTCGAGCGCGGCCACGTCCTCGCCGACCCCGGCGCCGACGAGCACGGCGGGGTCGGCCACGTCCAGGCCGCCCAGATAGCGGGCGAGCAGCTGGTTGGGCAGCTTGCCCTGCGGCAGCGGCAGGCCGAGGCGCACCACGGCCTCGAGATCGTTGAGGCGACGGATGACGAAGTCGCAGTCCGCCGCCTCCGGAGACTCTGCGGTCGCGTCGCCGGGCCGCTCGCACCCCTCGCTGTTGGTGAGGTACACGGTCACGGCGCCGGCGTTGCGGCCGGCCTGCATGTCCAAGCGGAAGTCGCCCACGACGAGCATGTGCTCCACCGGTACGCCGAGTCGCCGGGCGGCCAAACGGATGCCGTCGGGGGCCGGCTTGGGCAGCACGTCATCGTCGCGGGTGACGATGACGTCGAAGTCGGCGGGGCCGATGTGCGCGCAGCGCTCCAGGCCCCGCTCCACCGCGGCGCGCCCGTTGCGCGTGAGAATGCCCAGCGGCAAGCTCAGGCCTCGCAGCTGCTGAACAACGCCTTCGGCGCCCTCGTTGGGCTCCGAGCGGGCGGCGCCTTCGAGCTCGAACCGCTCTAGCGTCGCTCGCGCCCGCTGGCGCTCCTCACCCTCCGGCAGCCCGTCGACGAACTCGAGAATGTACATGTCCGGCGGGCAATGCAGCGCCTGCCTGACGGCCTCGAAGTCGATGGCGCCCGGCCGCGTGAGCGTGCCGTCGAAGTCGAACAGGACGGCCTCCGCGCGAAACGGCGGCACGCTCGGCCTGCTCACGTCAACGTCCCGCACGCTCGCCGGTCTCGCGTAGGCTTCCGGCACGCTCTGCCTCGCTTGCGACCGCCGCCGTCTGGCTCCGCCACACCATCACCGCACATGTGGCCCAGATGACCATGGCCAACACGAAGGGCAGCGAGAGCAGCCGCCACACGCCCGAATCCAGCATGGTCTGCTGGACCATCTTCCACAGGAGCTCGTTGGCGTCGACGGCCACGAGCAGCACGCCGAGCAGAGCCAGGGGCAGCCAGCGTCGGGCTCTGATCAGTCGGTCGGCGATGAGCAGCAGCGGAATGAGCAGCCATGAGAACTGGTGGTAGTAGGTGAAGGGCCCGACCACCAGCGTGGCGGCGATGACCATGCCCAACCCGAGCCCCTCGATTTCGGCAGGGCCGGCGGCCGCAGGGCCAGCGGCCGCTGGCCCTGCTCTGGCGGACCGCCGCCGCGGCCAGAGAACGACCGCCGTGGCCACAGCGAGGGCGGCGGCGAAGGCCACGGCGATGATGTGCACCGCTGTCGTGCGCTCCGTGCTGGCCCACGTGGTCTGCGGCAGAAGCGCGCGGCCCACGACGGCCGTCAACGATTGGTTCTGCGGCGACAGGTTGATGCGCTGCGGGTCGGTGAGCAAGAAGGCATGCGCCATGTAGTCGCCGAAGCCGTGCAGGCTCACGAGCGGCACGAAGAGCACGACCATGGCGGCCAGGGCGGCCAGCGAGGCGAGAGCGGTGCGCCAGCTGCGTCTCCAGAACAGGTACGCCACGAGAGCTATGGGCGTCAGCTTGAGGGCGGCGGCCGCCGCCACGCCGATGCCTCCGGCGGCCGCGCGTCGTCGCATCACTCCCCAGAACGCCAGCGCCAGAAAGGCGAAGGCGAGGCCGTTCACCTGGCCGTCGAGCAGGGTGTGGTACACGGGGCCGCAGAAGAGCGTCGTCCCCAGGGCCAGGACAAGTCTCCAGCCTCCGCCCAGCGCCAGTCCCACAAGCCACGCGCCGGCGACGAAGCCGACGGCGTTGGCCGTCTCCCAGACGATCATCGCGCCGTGAGGTCCCAGCGGTGAGAGTACGCGGCCAAGCGCGGCGGTGAACGGCGGGTAGCGGTAGGGCCACGAGAAGTGCGAGATATGCAGCTGACTTGCAAGCCCCCGCCACGCCGTCTCGGAGATCACATAGGGGCTCTGACCACGGTGCAGTAGCGCACCGGCCATGTAGTAGACGTAGAAGTCGAGCGGCGAGTTGGTGACGACGATGATCGCGAGCCACCCGGCGAGGGCTGACACCAGCACGAGCAGGAGAGCGAGGGTAGCGACCAGCGTGCGGCGCCTGCGGACGTCGTCGGTGAGTGTGTACACGTCGTGGAGTATATCGTGAGGCCATCGGCGGCGATGATGCAGCGGTGGCACGAACAGGCGTAGACTGACGCCCGTGAGCAAGCAGCAGTCACCGTTCGAGCGCGACGTGGACGAAGCCTGGGCGTGCCTGGACGAAGACGACCTGGTGGGCGCCGCGGCGGCGCTGCACAGCGCCCGCGCCGCCGAGCCCGACGCCCCCGAAGTGTTCGAGCTCGAGGCCGGGCTCGCTTTGGCGCGCGAGGAGTCTGAGTCGGCGCTCGAAGCCTACGTCCGCTGGGCGGAAGCCGACCCGGACGACCCGCGGCCGCAGATCGGCGCCGCCGAGCTGTACTTCTACGAGTTCGGCGACCCGGAAGGCGCCGCCAGGCTGGTGCGCGACGTGCTGGCTCGCGGCGGTCTCGAGGTCGAGGAGGAGGCCGACGCGCATCACCTGTTGGGCGCCATCCTCGAGGCCAAGGGCGACCGCTCGGGCATGATGCGCGAGTGGCTCGCCGTGCTGCGACTCGACGCCGCGGCTGCCGCGCCAAAGACCGTGATGCCCGGCGAGCAGTTCGAGCGCGTGGCCGAGCAAGCCCTCGACGAGCTGCCGGCCGAGGTGCTGGAGTGGCTGACCAACGTGCCGGTGCTGGTCGCCGACCGGCCGTCGGAAGAGATGGTGCTCGACGGCGTCGATCCGCGGCTGCTGGGCATGTTCTCCGGTGTGCCCATGCCCGAGCAGTCGACCACCAATGGTCCCCCGCACGTGGACGTGATCCACCTCTTCCAGCGCAACCTGGAGCGCGAGACGACCGGTGAGGAGCAGCTGGCCGAGCAGATCCGCATCACCGTGCTGCACGAGACGGCGCACTTCTTCGGCTACGAGGACGACCGGCTCGAGGAGCTCGGTCTGGGATGAGCGGCCTCTCGAGTCTCATCCTGTTCGCCATCTTCGCCGTCGGCGCGGCGGCCACGTGGGTGGCCGGCGTCTATCTCTCCAAGACGACAGATGCCCTCGACGACCGACTGCATCTGGGCGAGGCGCTCGGTGGCATGATCCTGCTGGCCGTGGCCGGCAGCCTGCCCGAGGCGGCCATCACGGTCTCGGCGGTGCTGCAGCACCACATCGACATCGCCGCCGGCAACCTGGCCGGCGGCATCGCCATGCAGACCATGGTGCTGGCGATCTGCGATGCCGTGGCCTCGCGCAAGCATCCCCTGAGCTACCTGGTCGGATCGCTCATCCCGGTGCTCGAGGCGGGGCTCGTGGTGTGCGTCGTGGCCTTGGTGCTCATGGGCACGTTGCTGCCGAGCTCGGTCAACCTCGCCGGGATGAGCCCAGCCTCGATCGCCATCGTCGTGGTGTGGGTCGGTGGAGTGTGGGTGCTCAACCGGGTCCGCAAGTCGCCGATGTGGCAGATCGTCATGCCCGGCAGCAAACCCGGACGGCCGCACCGCCGTGTGCCTCATCCGCAGGCGGGCAGGCCCTATGCGCACGTCAGCACGCTGCGCGTGGAGCTCGTCTTCCTCGCTGCCTGCCTGGTCACCCTGGCCGGCGGCGTCGCTCTGCAAATGAGCGGCAGCGCCCTTGCCGGCCGTGCCGGCATCAACGGCGTCGTCTTCGGCGCCACCGTGCTGGCCCTGGTGA
>Ga0247847_1000328_pt1 | contig 12574 bp, 9 predicted proteins | sample PFST25metaG_FD_186002 | JGI IMG/M metagenome (GOLD analysis project Ga0247847, IMG submission 186002) | Peat soil microbial communities from Stordalen Mire, Sweden - P.F.S.T25 | ecosystem: Environmental > Terrestrial > Soil > Wetlands > Peat | place: Sweden: Norrbotten County, Stordalen Mire...
GGGAAAGGTGTGACTCGACACGAGCAGTGCATCGTGAGAAGAGAGCTGCCGACTCCGTCGTGTCAGGTGACCGCCGCCCGCACACCGAACCGGAGGACCGGGAGGCAGGTGGGCAGCCGCGATCGCGACAGAGGACCCTCCCTGGCGAACGGGCACCCTCCGGCGACGAGGCGACCGAGGACCGTTCGTGGTCGCCCGCCGGGCAGGACTTCAGTTCTGCTCAGTGTTTAGGAACGGTTGCGCTGGATCACCCGGACGGAGTCATAGCGTTCTTATCAGAACCGATTCCGCTTGCTGCGGCGATCGCCGAGGAGTGCAACCTGCGGTTCCACAGCCGCCGTACCGCCGACCTGCTGACGAACAAGTACCGCCGGCGCCTCGCACTTGCCCGAGCGCGGGTGCCGGGCCCGGAGTTCTGGCCCGTGCCCGCAGACACAGATCCCACGGCGAGGTCGCATCTGGCAGCTGACCTGAGCTACCCGGTGGTCCTCAAGCCTCAGGCTGGAAGCGGGAGCCGCAGCACCTACCGGGTAGCCGATGCCGAAACGTTGCTGCGACTGCTCGGCGAGGCTCAGCGCCGAGCCGAGGACATGCTGGTCGAGGACGTGCTCGCCGAAGCCCACCCTCGAGACGCGCAACGTTTTGGAGACGTGCTCATGGTGGACAGCCTCGTCTCGGAAGGTCGCATCGTCCACTTTGTGGTGGCCGGTCATTTCATCCCGGCTCCACCCTTCCGGGGCACCGGATCGTACATTCCGAGCGACTTGGGCGATGCGGAGACCAAAGCCGTGCTCGAGGCGACCGAGGCTGCCGCGAAGGCCCTGGGTATCGACAACGGCTTTGTCAACACCGACCTCATCCTCACGCCTGACGGTCCTCGAGTGCTGGAAGTGAACGGTCGCATCGGAGGTCAGATCCCGACGTTGCTCCAACTGCTCGGGACCTCTCCGTTGCTCCCCGAAGCGATGAGGTTTGCGGTGTGCGAGTCCGACGGGGATGTCGTTCCCTTGCGGAGTGAGCATGTGGCGTTCTGCGCGATGTACCAGCCTCCGATGGAGGCGCAACGCCTGGTCGAGCTGAGCGGTCTCGACGCCGTGGCTCTGTTGCCGGGCGTGACTCAGGTCATTCCCGCCCGTCGCGTCGGGGACGCCGTCGACTGGCGGCGGGGAACCATTAGCCGCCTGCTCACCGTGTACGGCGTGGCCAACGATCACGATCACCTCTACGAGCTGTACCGGCAGATTCAACGATCCGTCGTCACCCGTTACGAGATGGCCGAGCCTGTGAGCTGACTTCCCCTCCGAAGTCGCCACAAAGACGACGGAGCCGGTTCGCCTCTGTGAACGGCCGGGTGGCTCGGCACCGGCTCGATGACGGGGAGATGGCCTTTGTTCCTCGACCAGGCCCGGGCCGGCGGATCCCGGCGCCGGCTTACAGGCCGGTGCGAGAGCGGGTCCGAAGCAGGAGAGCCGCCAGGAACGCGACGAGCATCGCGGCGGCCGTGCCGGCCGCGAGCGCGGCAGGCCCACCGCCGGCGAGCAGTCCCCGTGCCGCGATGGCCCCGTACGACAGCCCCGCAGAGCCTGCGGCGACGCCGAGCACCCAAGCCGGGCTCCAGCGCTCAACTCCCGGGCGGTGCTCAACGTGGCGTGGCTGATCGATCGACCGGTTGGCGACCTCGGCGGCGCAGAACAGGACGGCTCCCGAGATGGCGAGGACGCTCGCACGAGTAGACACTGCCTCTCCGAGCGCGCCGACGACGACGGCGGTGCCGACGAGCACCAGACCCGTGGCGATCGTGCGGTTGCGCCTCGGCGCGAACGGGGCGGTCAGGGCGGCGGTGAACGTGACGATGCCGGCGATGCCGGCCAAGGCCACGGCAGGTGCCAACCGCGTTGTCGCGTGCGCCAGCGCCCAAGCGGCCACCGCTGAGGTCACGACGACCCCCAGGGCGGCTCCGGCGATCCGCGAACGGCGCTCGGAATGCCTCATCTCGCGACACGCCCTCGTGCCCGGCGCCGCCAGGTGGCGAGCGCGCTGAGGGGTGCCTCGAGCGACTCGTTGTCGTGCCAACCGACCACCGGAACCCCGCGTCGCCCGAAGTTGTCACGCACCTCGACGCGTTCGAGCTCGATGAGCCGGCCTGCGAGGTTGCCGGCGGCGGACACGGGCCTGTCCCGACGGCGGCCGACCGTCTCGATCACGGCAAGGTCGACGCCCCTCGCGCGGATGGTTGCGAGCGCGTTCAGCACGCGAGGGTCCTCCAGCGGGCTGATCGCGATGACGAGCCCGGTCGGCGGCAGGGTACGTGAGGGTATGGCCTCGGCGCTCTTCCACGCGTACGAGTGGTGCCACTGCGTCGCTGCGAGCGCGGCGACGAGGCGCTCGAGCTGGGCTCGTCCCATGGCCGGCTCGACCCAGTGCAAGATGCCACCGAAGGCCACGAGCCCGACCCGGTCGTGGCGCGCCAAGTAGGCAGATGCCAGGCCGGCCGCTGCGCGCACCTGGCGAGGGAGCGCCGCGGCTGAGAAGGTGTCGACGAGCAGGATCAGGTCGGTGCTGCGCTCAGGGTGGCGGAGGTTGACGTACGGCGCGCCGTGGCGCGCCGTGGCTCGCCAATTGAGCCTCCCTGGGGTGCCGGCTGAGTAAGGCCTCACCTCGGCGAACTCGATGCCATCGCCGGGCCGGCGCGCGAGCCGGTCGCCCGCGGTCGCGCGAACCTCGCGTGCCCGCACGAGCGTTCGCAAAGCCTCGGCCTTCGGGCGCACCTCGAGTTCGAGCCTGCCGCCGCCGACGCCCGATCTGTTGAGAAATCCGAACAATCCTGGGACATTCGTCGTGGCGGGCCCGATCACGAACCGCCCGTAGCGCTCCGCGCTGATCGGCACCTCGATCAGGACGGGAGAATCGGCGTCCAGGCGGAGCGACCAGCCGGTCGGCCCTTCGGCCCTGAGGCCGTCAGGGACACCGAGCGCGACATCACAGCGGGGCGTCGCTCCGGGCGCCGAGAGCTCGAGAGCAATCGTCGCCCGACCGCCTTCGACGAGCTGGTATGCGTCGAGCTCGAGGCGAACCTCCGGCAGAGCAGCGACATGAGCCAAGAGGCCGATGACCAGAGCGAAGCCGAACGGCGCGGCGAGAGCGACGATGGCAACGTTGCCGAAGACGACGGCTGCCAGCAGACCGACACCGGTCAGCGTCGCGTAGGCCACGACCTTCGGAGTGGCTGCCGGCTCGCTCATGGGTCGACAGCAACTGGCACCGGCACCGAGTCGAGGCATTGGACAACGAGATCCTCGGGTCGGCTGCCTCGGAGCCAGAGGTCGGGCAGGAGCGTCAGCCGGTGGGCGAGACAACCGACAGCCAGGGCCTTGATGTCATCCGGCAGGACGAATTCCCGCCCTGCGAGAGCGGCGCGAACCCTGCTGGACAGCAGCAGCGCCAAAGCGCCGCGGGGGCTGGCCCCGACTTCGACGCCGGCGACCGAGCGTGTGGCCCGGACCACGTCGACCAGGTAGCGCCCCACGGGCTCGCTGATCTCGACGCGCTCCACTGTCTCGCGCATGGCCAAGACGGTTCGAGCGTCGGAGATCTGGACGAGGTCCACCTCTTCACGCCCCCGCATCGCTCGACGCCGGATCACGTCCCACTCGGCGTCCCGGTCGGGATAGCCGACAGGAACACGGAGAAGGAACCTGTCGAGTTGCGCTTCGGGAAGCGGGTATGTGCCCTCGTACTCGATCGGGTTCTGGGTCGCCACGACAGCGAAAGGCGAGGGGAGCAGGTGCGTGACCCCGTCGACGGTCACCTGGCGTTCTTGCATCGCCTCGAGCAGCGCCGCTTGAGTCTTCGGCGGTGCGCGGTTGATCTCGTCCCCGAGCAAGAGATTCGCGAACACCGGTCCGGGGCGGAAGATCAGCTCACCGCGGCCCTGGTCGAATACCCCCGAACCTGTGACGTCCGACGGCATGAGGTCGGGGGTGAATTGGATTCGGGAAGTTTCGAGGCCGAGGACTCGCGCGAGCGAGCGCACTATGAGGGTCTTGGCCAGCCCGGGCACGTCCTCCAAGAGCACGTGGCCCCCCGCCAGCACACCTATCAGGACGAGCTCGATCGCCTCTCGCTTGCCGACGACCGCACGCTCGACCTCCGTGATGACGTCCTTGGCGATCCGGGCAACTTCGGCTGTGGTCAACGGCGTCTCCGCAGCGCCGGCGCGAGCGGTCACCGGTGGCCCCCGAGCGCCTCGAGCTTGTCGAGGAGACGGCGAACCTGCTCGAGGGGAACGCCGGGCTCGAAGCGGTCCGCCGGCGGTGCGCCATCAGGGTCCACGAGCGCGTACGCGTCGATGCCGAGCAGTTCGATGGCGCGCTCCTTGTCGGACAGGGCCACTCCCTTGCGGGCGAGGCGCGACTTCGCGAGCGGGACGAGCCTCGGGCGAACCTTCGCGTAGAAGTCGCCGGCCGTCCAGGTCCCGAACCGGAGCGAGCGCTCGAGGGCCACGAGGCCCTCCGTGGCGGCGTCGCCCGGCTCGTCGTCGAGTCGCCGCCGCCTCGGACGCGCCGGCAGGCCGGCTTCGACCGCTGCCGAGAGAGCCATCGACCCGGCTCCGAGCCCAAGCAGGCCGAAGGCGCCCGCAGCCGCGCGCTCGATCGCTCCGGGGTCGGGTGCGCCGACCCAGAGCGCGATGCCGAGCGCGATCGCGACGAGGACCGCCATCGTGAAGAACGTGGCCCAGAGGGGTCGCGTCAACCGACCGCTCCTACCAGGAGATCATCTCGAAGAGCGCCGAGGGCGGCGATAGCGTCCGACCGCATCGACTCGTCGACAGGCTGTTCGCTGTAGCGAGCCCGCTCGAACAGTCCCGTGAGCGAGGTCGCCGGTGCCGCGGCGGCTGCGGTCGCCGCAAGCATTCTGCGCAGGTACTCGGTAGGCGTCTCGGTACCCCGGCGCTCGGGTCCGTGTATCGCCGCGACCTCGAGCATCTGCAGGTAGCACCCGATGATTGCGCGACGCGGGTCCGGCTCAGTGTCCGGGTCCGCCACGGTCAAGCAAGCGAGCTGGATGCTGAGCGTCTCGAGCTCTGGTCGTTGGGCGTCTGTCTTGTCGAACCCTGTGCCCGTGTCGGCCGCAGGCGAACCCAGCCTGCGCAAGACCCGGCGCCAGCCCACCGAGCGCACGAGCTTCACCACGACGAGCAGGACGATGACGCCAACGACGACGCCCGAGGTAGCAAAGGACGCGACCGCGTTGAACGGTACGGAATTCGTCTCTGGACCGACGCGGAACACTGGTTTGCCGCCCAGTGCGGTGAGGGATTGAAGGTGTCGCTGGCGGGCGGCGAGCGCGAGCAACCCCGACAGACAGGCGAAGATCGCCAAGGCCGCTCCCGCAACCAGGATCGGGGAGTGCCGATGTGGCGTCGAGTCGTCGAGGGTTCTCCGGTTCCTCGTGACGAGTCCCCAGAACAACAGCGCGAGCGAGACAACCCCGGCCAGTCCGGCCAGGGTGACGAGCACGCTCAGCACGATCGACGCCGGCCCACGACGGAGCTGGGCGGCACCGGCTCCATGCTCAGCCGAACCGCCGACAACCGCGAGCAGCACGAGAAGGCCCACGACCGCGATCCCGAGAGCCAACCTCGTCGATCGACTCCCTGCCTGCTGCGACAGAGTGACGCTGCCCATGCTCGAGGACGACTGCACCGTCAACACTCTACGAGCCGTCTTGTGCCCTGGGCAGGAGGACTTCGGGCGTGGCCGTGACCGCGCGGAGCCAGGCCTGGCCGGTCAGGCTCTCGCGGGTCAGGACGTCGATATCATCGAACTCGAGCTCGCCGAGCGGATGACGCGTTTCGGTCACCGGCTGTCTTGGCCGAGATCTGGCGGTGGCGGGGACCTCCGGGCGCTTAGGCTCGGCGCAAGGCGACGGCTGCGACGAAGGAGGGTTTCCCGATCACCGAAGAGATACGACGTGTACTTGGCGAGTACGCGCGACTAGGTGTCGACGCGGCTGATCTGAGCGACGACGATGATCTTTTCCGATTGGGCATGACGTCTCATGCCAGCGTGAGCGTGATGCTCGCACTCGAGGATGCCTTCGGTGTGGAGTTTCCTGAGCACATGCTGCGAAAGAGCACTTTCGAGTCGATCAGCTCTATCCGGCAGGCCCTCACGGTGCTGCTCGAGACGACCTCAGGCGACTGAGGGTGTCTCTAGGTAGACCGGTGCCGGTCTGGTTCGGCCCTGAGGAGTCACCGCTCTTCGGCGTTCTCCTCGTGCCGGACGCGCCGACGCGCGGGGCGATCGTTCTCTGCCCGCCGCTCGGGCTCGAGTACTCGAACTCGTACTCGACGTTCATCCAGCTCGCAACTCGCCTGGCGCAACTCGGTTTCGCCGCGCTCAGGTTCGATTACCGCTCGACCGGCGATTCCTTCGACCGAACCGCCGACGGCTCGGGCGAACGCGGATTCGCAACCGACGTCGGGCTCGCCGTCGACTTTGCACGAACGACGGGGATCGCTCACGTCGGGATGGTGGGCATGAGGCTCGGGGCCAACCTGATATGCGTTCAGTGCGGCCTCGAACCGGTCGAAGCCGTCGTCCTGTGGGACCCGTGTCCGACCGGGCGATCGTTCCTGCGCGAGCAGCGGGCGCTTGGCGCGTTCGCCGGCGCCTACGGCGCCGAAGAGAGAGCCGACGCCCTCGATCTCCCGAGATTCAAGCTGTCACCCGGGATGCGGGAGGAGATCTCGGGTCTGGACCTTGTGGCAGGCCCGCCCTGCTCTGCCGAGGCGGGATGGCTCGCCGACAAGGTGCTGCTGCTCACGCGATCGGAACGCATCGCCGACCGCAAGCTTGCCGGGCGCTTCGACCCGACACGCGTCGAGCACCGGGAGGTAGCGGGGCAGCCCGAGCTCCTGGACGTCAGGTCGCCCGATCAGACCGTCCCTGCCGAAGGGCTTGCGACGGTCGCGGGATGGCTGGACAGGGTGATGCCTCGAAGCGGCCACAGGATCGCAACGCCGATCAGTGGTGAGGTCACGGTCCGGATCCCCGCCGACGGTCTGGGCTCAAGCGAGGTGCCTGGTGGCGAGACGGCCCTTGTCCGAGAGCGTGCCGTCTGGCTGGGCCCGGCAGGACTCTTCGGGATCGAGACCGAGCGCGATTCAGGTGGGCCCGGCCCGGCCTGCATCTTCGTGAGCGTCGCGAACGACCACAGGATCGGGCCCGGCCGCCTGTGGGTGCAACTCAGCCGACGCCTCGCGGCTGATGGGTTTCGATGTGTCAGGATCGACGTCAGCGGATTCGGCGATAGCCCGGCTCGCGACGGGGCGCCGGTGAACGGCGTGCACTCGATCTTCGGAGTCGACGACGTTCTCGACACCGTCCGGGCCATGTCACCGGACGACCCGCGTGACGTCTTGCTGTTCGGACTCTGCTCCAGCGGCTACCACATACTGGAAGCGGCGCTGACCCTCTCCCCGCGAGGCATTTGCCTGGTGAACCCCTCGCTAGTGTTCCAACCACCTGAGATGGTCTCGGGCGGGACGATGGACGACCGCCGTCGCTTCTGCCTGCCGCCAAACGCACTGGTGACCGCCGCTCGGGCGAAGCCGCCTATCCAGTGGCTACGAAAGCGATTTCCGACGCTCATGTCGAGTCTCCACCGTCCCATCCGGACGGTGGCCTGGCGCTTGCGGAGCGTTGCCGGGCCCCGCCAGAACCGGCCAGGAGAGCGCCTCGGAGACCTGGTCGAGGACGGCACCGACGTGCTCTTGATCTGCGGTCCTCACGAAATTTCGCCTTTCTCCGAGACGGGGCTCAAGCCTGCTCGTCGAGATCGACCGGAGGAACGCCTGCGGATCGAAGTGATTCCCAACCTCGACCACGGGCTGTATCCCTCGAGGGACCGGGAGCGAGTCACCGAGTTGATTCTCGACTTCGTCCTCACTCGTTTCCGCCGGCCACCCGAGAGGTGACAGCGCTCCCCACCGTTCACCCACACCCCGGCTTCAGGCGAGCGTCGGGCTCACGGCCAGAGGCGGGACCGCACTCCCGGCGGCCAGGTGTCGGGGTCGAGCCCGTGTGTGCGCAGCAACGCGAGGGTGATCCGCTCGACACCGAATCCGACGCATGCACTGTGCGCGGCATCGCCGTTCGCAGACTCGATCCCGAACCCGATCCCGAAATGATCGAGGTGATAGTTGGATGAGGAGATTGCTGTCGGCTGGGCGTCAGGGTCGATGGCGCAGACGATCTCGTACTTGAGCGTCTCGGAGCGTTGGTTCGAGGCGAGCATGCGTCCGGTTCGCCCGAAGAAGGGGTCGTTCGCGATGACCGCGTCGACGGCGAGGCCAAGCCCGGACAGCAGACCGGCGGACCGCTCGAGCCAGAGGTTGCGGTGTGCGATGGCACCGTCGGGGTCACCCAGGTACACGAACTCGTGCTGGCGGAACGCCTGCATCCTGGCAGGATCGAGGCTCGGCTCATGGCGGAAGCAATGCCCGAATACCTCGAAGCGGCGACCGCCGGCAGGAAGCCGTCCAGAGCACGATGGATAGAGCGGATGGCATGCCGCGGAGCACAGCGCCACGTCGGAGGGTGTGAGCAGCTCGGCCCAGTTCTCGCCGTGCTCGAGCCGTTCCAGGAGCTTGGCGTGCAGGTCGTCACCGCCCGCGAAGACGTTGACAGAGCCCAGCAGGTCGGGGAAGGACCGCAGGTAACCGCTGCGCTCGAGGACAAGTCGCGGGGTGACAGCCGGGAAGTAGAGAACCGAAGCATGCTGATCCTCACCGGCCGAGGTCACGAGATCGTCGATGCCCCGAACTACACTTTCGAACGTGCCCGAGCGGAGGTAGAGGCCATCGACGCCGGTGTCGACGAGCAGGCCGCTGGCGAGCAGCTCCGATCGGAAATCGGTGGTCACGGGTCGGTCCGCCCGAGCGCGAAGACCACGGCTGCGGCAAGGTTCCCCTCGTGGCTGAGGCTGACGGCGAAGTCGCTCAGGCAGGCCCGTCTCGCGAGCTCGGCTGCGTAGCCGCTGAGCAGCAGTGCGCACCGGCCGTTCTCATCCTGGCGGACCTCGATGGAACGCCAGGCTGGCAGCCGGTCGCTCGGCCCCAGGGCTTTCATCGTCGCCTCCTTCGCCGCAAAACGGGCAGCGAGGTGGCGAGCTCGCACCTCCTCCTCACCCGTCGCGCAGGCGAGTTCGTGGGCGGTGAACACGCGACTGAGGTAACGGTCACCGAAGTGCGCCACAGCTGCCTGCACCTCGTCGACGGCCACGAGATCGATGCCAACGGCGAGCTTTGGCCGGCCTCCACCTCTCCTCCGGACTGCCTGGCTTTGGTCCATGCTGTTCACAGCGCAGCGCTCAGTGCCTGATCGATGTCATCGATGAGGTCATCGACGTGCTCGATGCCGATCGACAGCCTGATCGTCTCGGGCGCCACACCCACCAAGGCGAGCGCTTCACGAGACAGCTGGCGATGGGTGGTCGATGCGGGGTGGGCTACGAGCGACTTGGCGTCGCCCATGTTCACAAGCCGCTTGAAGAGCTTGACCGAGTCGAAGAAGCGGATCCTGGCGTCGTACCCGCCCGCGACGCCGAAGGTGACGATCGAAGGGCAGTGGCCCTTGAGGTAACGCTGGCCGAGGTCGTAGTAAGCGAACCCCGGGTCTCCGAGATAGCTCAGCCACTCGACGCGGGGGTCGGCAATCAGGTACTGCGCAATGGCCCGCGTGTTCGATTCGTGGCGTTCGAGCCGGACGGCCAGAGTCTCGAGGCCCTGGAGGAGGAGGAAGGCGCCGAGCGGGGAAAGCGTCGACCCGCTGTTGCGCAGGCTCACGGTGCGACACCGCACGGCATAGGGGGCCTCGGGGAACTGCTCGGCATACACCACTCCGTGGAAGGCCGGTTCGGGCCGGTTGAACATGGGGAACCTGTCGGGATGCTCAGCCCACGGGAAACGGCCGGCATCGATGATCGCGCCGCCGAGTGTTGTGCGGTGCCCGCCGACGAATTTCGTCAAAGAGTGCACGACCACGTCGGCGCCGTGGTCGATCGGCTTTAAGTACATGGGAGTCGCGATCGTGTTGTCGACGATGAGCGGGATGCCATGACGATGAGCGAGGTCGCTGACCGCCTCGAGATCGACGACATTGAGCGCGGGGTTGCCCACGGACTCACAAAAGACCGCCTTGGTGTTGTCGTCGATCAGCGGCTCAATGCACTCCGGGCGGTCATCGTCGGCAAAACGCACTTCAATACCCTGTCGCGGCAATACATGAGCAAAGAGCGTGTAGGTGGACCCGTAGAGCTGTGGTGCAGAGACGATGTTGTCGTTGACCGAGGCGAGGTTCAAGATCGAGTAGTTGACGGCTGCGGCCCCCGAGCTCAAGACCACTGCTTCAGCCCCACCTTCCAATGCCGCGAGGCGCCGTTCGAGCACGGCATTTGTCGGGTTGTTGAGCCGGTTGTAGTGAAAGCCGGGAATGTCGAGGTCAAAGACGGCTCCCGCGTGCGCCGCGTCATCAAATTCGTGGGCGATCGTCTGATAGATGGGCACGGCGACCGCTCGGGTCGTGTCGGGTGTGTAGCCGCCGTGGATCGCCACTGTCTCGTCATGCACCGCACTGCCTCCTGTGCTGGATGAGCCGAAGCCAGTTGCCATAAAGCTTCGCTCCTGAAAGCTGCCAGGTGTTGACGAGACGCTGTGCCACAGGCTCGAGCGGGAAGTGGCTCATGAGCTCGGGATCGGTCGGCCTCGCGAGCACCTGAGCCTCGAAGCTCTCGAGAAGTCGGTGACTCTCGTCATCGACGTAGCCGACGGGGATCGCCGGGACGACCTTGCGCTCACCTCGGAGGAACCGCACGAGGTCCCGCCGGTACTCGCGCAGGAGACTGGTGGTCGAGTACTCCGGATGGCCTTGGACCAGCACGAAGGTGCAGGAGCCTCGGTCCTTCACGGCAACTGTCCAGGTCATCTCCGGTGACTCGATCAGATTGGAGTACCCGTCTGCCTGCAGGAGGGCCGAAGGCAGGTCGTTGAGACGCGAATGGGGCATGTGAACGAGCTCACCGAGCCCTTCGGTGAGCGGATGGTCGGTTCTGATCGCTTGAACGAAGATGCCTGAGCACTTGGCGGGAAGTGTCTCACGCTCGATTCCGTCGAAGAGCAGCGCGGCCGCATGTGCGGCGAGGCAGGAGAGCAGAGCAGACGCGACGGAGCCCTCGGCCCAACCGAAGAGCTCCGCCAGGGCTCCCCAGTACGGTTCCGTCCGGAGATCGCCGGTAAGAGGCTCGGTTCCGGTGACAATGAGGCCGTCCGCCCGGTCGGCGTATAGGTGGTCAACCGGACGGTAGTCTCGAGCGCAGCGCCGTTCGATCGCCGCACTTCGCTCGAGACCCGGAAGCACGTACCGGTTGAAGTGCACCTCGCTGTCGCCCATCTCGTGGGCCGCGCTCTCCAGCAGGCCGACGAATTGCTGCTCGGTCTCCTCGAAGGCTGAGTCAGGCATGTTGTTGACGAACGCGATCTCGATAGACGAGCCGTCCGGATCCCGGCCGCGTCCATGTGCGGCCTCGTCACCTTCCGCAGCCCGAGTGTTGTCGCCGGGCGAGGCGATAACAAGTGAGATCTGATCTTCTCCAACTGTCAGTCGGTGTGGCCGCCTGCCAAACTACTTCAAGCGGAGGCTCGGACGTCAGGGCCTTGCGATCCGGGCACCTGTCTGGTACAGCCTTGCTGTGCCACCGGCGACCGCTGACCGTCCGCAACCTTTGCTCGTGATCGGGCACGGTCTTCGCTCAGTGCCCCCACTGCAGATCGCGGAGGCGGCTTTTGGCCTGTGCGGGATCCTCTGGCTCATCGACGAGAGCATTCCCGAGAACGCCTTCACCAGTCGGTTGTTGAGGAAAGTCGGAACCGTGGTGAACCTTGCCGGCTTGTCGCCGGAAGAGACCGCCTCGTTGTTGCGAACCCATGCCCCCGACGGGGTGGTGGCGTACCGCGACGAGGACATCGTCCTCCTCGCGGTGATAGCTGCAGAGCTGGGACTCGACTATCACACGCCAGAGGTGGCCCGGCGCTTTGTGGACAAGCTCTTGCAACGCGAGGCGCTCCGCAACGGCGGCCTGCCGTCACCGCTTTGCTGGGAGGTTCCGGCCGACCGTAGTCGTGTCACAGTCGAGGCCCTCGCAGAGGCGGTGGAATTCCCAGCGGTCCTCAAGCCGCGCGTCGGCAATGGCGGTCAGTACACAATGCCCGTCGCTGACGCCGGTGATCTCGTCCGCCAGGTCGCCATGCTCCCGCCGCAGGCCGGCGGCGAGGCGGGGATGCTCGTCGAGCAGTTCCTTCCGAGCCTCGCGACAGGACCGAGCGAGCGCTTTGGCAGCTACGTCTCGGTGGAGCGCCTGGTGGCTGACGGAGAGATGAGCCATGTGGCTGTGACAGGGCGTTTCCCAGTGGCTGAGCCGTTTCGGGAGACAGGGTTCTTCATCCCTGCTGACCTGCCTCAAGCGCAGTTGGCGACCGTACTCGAGGTCGCCACGGCCGCGTTGGGCGCGCTAG